>Ga0114129_10002028_pt1 | contig 27757 bp, 28 predicted proteins | sample RhiMetdeltSRZDD1_FD_80071 | JGI IMG/M metagenome (GOLD analysis project Ga0114129, IMG submission 80071) | Populus rhizosphere microbial communities from Tennessee, USA - Rhizosphere MetaG P. deltoides SRZDD1 (version 2) (version 2) | ecosystem: Host-associated > Plants > Roots > Rhizosphere >... | reverse complement strand
CGCGATTCAGGGCGGCGCGCTCCCGGTCGAGCGCGATGAGCCGCTCCGGCTCGAGCTTGCCGACTTCGCGCGCGCCGTCCGCGAGCGCTCGGCGCCGCGCGTCGACGGCGCCGCCGGGCGCCGCGCGCTGGCGCTGGCGACGACGATCGCCGAGCAGATGGAGAGCGTGGTGTAGGTTCTCAGGTCACGTTCACTCGCGAAGAGTACGAAGCCCACGAGGCTCGCGAAGACAAACCATCCAGGAGTCTTTTCGTGAGCGTCGTGAGCTTCGCGGCCTTCGCGACCGTACGTGACAGTGAACCCTTTTGTCATCGAATCATGTTCAAGGATCTCAATCATTTCATTTCCGCGCTGGACGACGAGCGTGAACTGGCGCGCATTACGGATCCGGTCAGCCCGGATCTCGAGATCTGTGCGGTGACCGATCGGGCCTCGAAGTCGCCGGGTGGCGGCCCCGGCCTGCTGTTCGAGCGGCCCACGGGATTCGACGTGCCAGTCGCGATCAACCTGTTCGGATCGATGAAGCGCATGTGCATGGCGCTGGGCGTCAGGACGCTCGACGACCTCGCCGATGAGATCGAAGAGTTGTCGACGCCGAAGATTCCGTCGGGGATGCTGGACGCGCTCAAGATGTTGCCGACCGTCAATCGGTTGCGCGACCTGATGCCGAAGACGGTTAGCGATGCGCCGTGCCAGGAGGTCGTGCGCAGAGATGGTTCGCTCGACGAGTTGCCGATTCTGAAATGCTGGCCCGAGGACGGCGGCCGGTACATCACGCTGCCGATGGTCTTCACGAAAGATCCGGAAACAGGCGCGCGCAACATCGGCACCTATCGGATGCAGGTGTTCGACGGCCGCACGACTGGCATGCACTGGCAGCAGCACAAAGGCGGCGCACAGCACTATCGCGTCGCCGAGCGGCTCGGGCAGCGACTGCCAGTGGCAGTTGCGTTGGGGCCAGATCCGGCGCTTGCGTACTCCGCCACGGCGCCGATGCCCGAAGGGCTCGACGAATTGATGCTGGCCGGGTTCCTGCGGCGCGAACGCGTTGAGCTCGTCAAGTGCATCACGGTCGATCTCGAGGTGCCTGCGAATGCGCAGATTGTGCTCGAAGGCTACGTCGAGCCCGGGGAACGACGAGTGGAAGGACCGTTCGGCGATCACACCGGCTTTTACTCGCATCCAGACGACTATCCCGTCTTCCACCTGACTTGCATCACGAGCCGCAAACGGCCCGTGTATCTCACGACCGTCGTGGGAATTCCGCCGATGGAGGACTACTACCTCGGCAAGGCCAGCGAGCGAATCTTTCTGCCGCTCATCAGGAAAACGCTCCCCGAGATTGTCGATATGCATTTTCCGGCCGCGGGCATCTTCCATAACATCGTGATCATCTCGATCGACAAGCGCTACCCAGGGCACGCGCGAAAGATCATGAACGCCGTCTGGGGTCTCGGTCAGTTGATGTTCTCGAAAACGGTCATCGTCGTCGATCAGGACGTCGACGTTCAGAACGAGAACGAAGTCGCATGGATTGTCGGGACGCACTACGATCCCGAGCGCGATGTGCAGTTCACGCGTGGGCCGGTCGACGATTTGGACGATGCCAGTGATCTGCACGCGTATGGAAGCAAGATGGGTATCGATGCGACGCGCAAGTGGCCGACGGAAGGATTCAAGCGGCCGTGGCCGAAGAAGATCGTGACGGCCGACGACGCCGCTCGCGTTGCAGACGCGGTGTGGCAGCGGATCAGTAAGGGATGGAAGCCGTGACACAAGGGTCGGAGCTCAAGGCAGAAGAAATTCTTTCGACGCCAGACCTCATCACCGTTGGGATGCAAGGGGATGACGTGCGCCGGCGCATCCACGGGGCACGAACGACGTTCGTGCGCGTCTTCGAAGTGCACGTGGATGCTCCTCTAGCGTCCCTGCCACCCGGTGTCACCGCCGGTGAATTTCGTATCGTCGGCCCGCCGCGCACGATCGAGTCTGCTCTCGATACGGCACGTGCCATCGTTGCGCTCGCCGGCCGAACTCCGGTATCCGCGTTTTCGCTCGCCGATCTTCGAGCCCTTGCATCCGAACGACCGCAGTTCGCTACGCTCTGCGAGCAGCTGCATGACACAGGCGTGGCGTCTGTCGCTGATGCGCCGTTGGACATGTTCGTGGACGACGAGAGCCTTGAAGCCGTGCTTGTTGCGCGGCGGGCAGGCCTGCTCGTCGAACGACTGACGGTACATGCTCAACCAACCGACGAGAGCAGCGACAAACGCGAACGCCTGGCGCTCGTCGAGCGCGCGAAACGAGTGCAGGACGAAGCCGGTGGTTTCAAAGCCTTCGCGCCGCTGCCGCGCGCGATGTCAATCGCGGTTCCAACTACCGGTTACTCTGACGTCAGACAGATCGCGTTAGCGCGAGTTGTCGTGACGAACATTCCGTCGATCCAAGTGGACTGGCCGCTTTATGGTCCCAAACTCGCGCAGGTTGCGCTGACCGTCGGCGCTGACGACGTGGACGGCATTGCCGCGTCCGATCCCGGCGTGCTGGGAACGAGGCGCAGCCCGCTCGAGGAGATCAAGAACAACATTCGCGCCGCTGCTCAGGAGCCGGTGGAACGCGACGGACGATTCGAGTTAATGCGCTGATGTCTGTGACGCGTTTAGGCGCTGTGGACTATCTGAACGCGCGCCCTCTGGTGTTTGGCCTCGAGACCAAGAACGAGTTGTTCGCGCTTCGCTTTGACGTGCCGTCAAAGTGCGCCGCGCTTTTGCACGACGGATCGATCGACGTCGGCATGATTCCGTCCATCGAGTACTTGCGCGGGCCGTCGGCGTACCGGATCGTGCCGGGAATGGGCATCATTTCTGACGGTCCAGTGGCGTCGGTTGCCATCTTCAGTTCGCGGCCGATAGAGCAAGTGCGATCGATTGCCCTCGATACCAGCTCGCGGGCGTCAGCGGGCCTCGTGCGGGTACTGAGCCGGGAAGCGTTCGGCATCGAGCCGGCGTTCGTGCCCATGGCGCCGGGGATCGACGAAATGCTTCGCAAGTGCGATGCTGCGCTGTTGATCGGCGATCCGGCACTCTATCTGGATCATGCCGCGTTGGGCATCCTGAAGATCGACCTGGGCGAGGAATGGACCCGATTTACCGGCCTGCCATTTGTGTGGGCGTTCTGGGCAGGTCGAGGCGGTGTATTGACGCCGACGCAAATCGCTGCGTTGACTGATGCGCGGGATGCCGGCGTTGCCGCGTCGGACACCGTTGCCGATGACTATTGCGGTCCAGCACGCGCCGCGCTCGGCCGAGCCTATTTGAGGGACAATATTCAGTACACGTTGGACGGACGAGCCATCGCTGGTTTGAAGCGCTACTACTGGCTGGCTCACAAGTACCGCTTGGTGGACGCCGTCCGCGACGTTCAGTTTTTCTGAGCATGGGGATCGAACAGATCGCGTCGAAGATCCGCGCCGGTGGCCGGCTCGATCGAGCCGAGGCACTCGAGCTGTATCTCCAGGCCCCAACGCCTCTGCTCGGACGTCTCGCCGACGCCGTCCGGCAGCGCAAGCATCCGGAAGGGATCGTCACGTACATCATCGACCGGAACGTCAATTACACGAACGTGTGCGTGGCGCGCTGCAACTTCTGCGCGTTCTACCGGCCGGTGGGTTCCTCCGAAGGCTACGTGCTGGGTTTCGAGGAGATCTTCCGCAAGATCGACGAAACCATCGCGCTTGGCGGCGGCCAGCTGCTGCTGCAGGGTGGACACAATCCCGATCTGCCGCTCGAGTGGTACGAGGATCTGTTCAGGGCGGTGAAGCAGCGGTATCCGTCGTTCCGGCTTCATGCGTTGTCTCCGCCTGAAGTGATCCACCTCTCACGCATGTCGCGGCTCCCGGTTCCGCAGGTCATCGAGCGCCTGATCGGCGTCGGCCTCGACAGCATTCCCGGCGGCGGCGCAGAGATCCTCGTCGATCGCGTTCGCAAGGTGCTGAATTGCTACAGCAAGGCCACTGCTGACGAGTGGCTTGGCGTCATGCGTCACGCTCACCTTGCCGGGCTGCGGACGACGGCAACGATGATGTATGGGACGGTTGAAACGGCGGAGGAGCGGCTGGAGCATTTGTTCAGGCTGCGCGAGCTCCAGGACGAAACCAGCGGCTTCACGGCGTTCATCACTTGGAGCTACCAGCCAGAGCACACCGAGCTTGGCGGTGGTGAGGCGACCGGGGTCGACTATTTGAGGACGCTCGCGATCGCGCGGTTGGTGCTCGACCCGTTCGACAACCTGCAGGCGTCATGGGTGACGCAGGGCGGGAAAGTCGGCCAACTGAGTCTGGCCTACGGCGCCAACGATATGGGCAGCGTCATGATCGAAGAAAACGTCGTCCGCGCCGCCGGCGCGAGCTACTGCATGGACGAGATCGAGATCGTGCGCAACATCGAGGACGCCGGATTCGTGCCGAAGCGCCGCAACATGCACTATGAGGTGTTGGGCGACCCGATTTTCCGCGAACGCGCGGTGCCGCGGATGCTGGAACTGGCCGTAGCGCGGGCGGATGGCGATACGAGCCGGGCGCCCGAGGTTGCCAACTATCCTGCGCGCAGCGCCGCGGAGAAGAAAGCCCGCCTGCCTGGCCACGGCCACGGACAACACGGATAAATCAGCCACGGGCAACACGGACAACACGGATTAACTTACGTTGGTATGTTCCAGCTCCATCGCGCTGCCTGGGTTCTGCCGATCGACGGCCCACCCCTCCGCGACGGCTGGGTGGCGACGGACGGTGGTCGCATTGTCGGCGTGGGCGGCCCGTCCGCCGACCGGGGTCTGACCCCGTCCGCCGACCGGGGTCTGACCCCACCCCCCGAAAACGTGACGGGTGGGGTCAGACCCCAGAGCGTCGCGATTCTTCCAGGTCTCATCAACGCACACACGCATCTGGAGTTGTCGTGGATGGCTGGACGGGTGCCGCCGTCCGGGTCGATGGGGACGTGGATCCGCGAGCTGATGGCGCTGCGTCGCGGGGCGGCGCCGCCAGAGGCCCTTCAGCGGCAGGCGGCCGCTGACGCGCTCGCGGACGCGCGCGCGCGTGGAACGGTGGCCTTCGGCGACATCGGCAACAGCCTCATCGCCGCGGACGTTCTGGCGGACGCTGACGTGCCGGCGGTGTTCTTCCACGAGCTGATTGGCTTCGGGCCGGACGGCGCGCGGCAGCGCGCGACAGAAGGCGCGCAGCGTGTGATGCAAACGGTGCGATCGCCGGTGCGCGCGGGGTTGGCACCGCACGCGCCGTACTCCGTCTCGCCCGATCTCTTTCGCGCGGTGAGCGTCGAAGCCGCCGCGCATCAACTCCCATCGTCGGTTCACCTCGGCGAATCGCGCGAAGAGGTCGAGTTCCTGTTGACCGGACGGGGCGACATCGCGGACACGCTCAAGCACCTCGGTGCCTGGAACGTTGGTTGGTCAGCGCCCGGTGTGGATCCTGCGGAGTACCTGGACCATCTCGGAGTACTTACGCCGGGATTGCTGACGGTCCATGCGACGCAACTCAAGCCGGCCGCGCTTGCGCGGCTGGCGCAGCGCGGCTGCGTCATCGTCAGCTGTCCGCGGAGCAATCGGTGGGTTGGCGCCGGCGATCCGCCGCTCGATGATTTCTACGCGTCCGGAGCGGCGGTGACGTTCGGAACCGATAGCCTCGCCAGCGCACCGGATCTGGGTATGTTCGCGGAGCTGGCCGCCGCGCGCTCGGTGTCCACGGTACCGGCGGCGAAACTCCTCGAGAGCGCCACGCTCACCGCGGCGCGGGCCCTTGGCCTGGACGCTGACTTCGGATCGATTGCGGCCGGCAAGCGCGCCGCGCTCATTGCCGTGAAGATTCCAGACGCCGTGGAGGATGTGGAAGAATACCTGGTCGGGGGTATCGAATCGTCGGCTATTGAGGTCTTGCGGAATTGACCCGAGTTCCGAAGCCCGACCCCCGGGTCCCGAGCCCCGAGCCCCGAAAAAAGTGCACCGCCTAAGGACCTACGCTTCGTTCGTACGATTCAGTCACAGCGTGTTCGCGCTGCCGTTCGCCTTGACTGGCGCGCTGCTGGCGTTACATCAGCAGGGCACCTGGAGCACGGACTTCATCTTTTGGAGGCTGGTCTGGATCGTCGTTGCGATGGTGGCAGCACGTAGCGCGGCAATGGGCTTCAACCGGTTAGTCGACGCCGGCTACGACGCGCTCAATCCGAGAACTGCATCGCGCGAGCTTCCGCGGGGAGCCATGACTCGGCTCGAGGCCGCGCTGTTCGTTGCCGTCTCGGTCATCGTGTTCGTGTTCGCGGCGGACAAGCTGGGTCCGGTGTGCTTTGCGCTGTCGCCTGTGGCGCTGGTGATTGTTTTCTGGTACTCGCTGGCCAAACGCGTCACCAACTACACCCAGTTCTTTCTCGGGTTGGCGATGGCCGTCGCTCCGGTTGGCGGATGGCTGGCCGCTGGCGGACGCGGTGGCTGGGAGCCGTGGTTGTTAGCATTGGCGATCGGCACGTGGGTTGGCGGATTCGACGTCCTCTACGCGTGCCAGGATCTCGACTTCGACTTGCAGCACGGACTTCGCTCGATCCCCGTCCGTTTTGGCTTGCGCCGCGCGCTCGTGATCTCTCGCGTGCTGCACATCGTCACCATCGTCGCGCTGGCCGCGCTCACATGGGTGACTGATCTCGGCTGGATTTATTTGTGCGGCGTCGGCGGTGTTGCCGCCTTGCTAGCCTGGGAGCAGTCGATGGTCAGCGAACACGATCTGTCGCAAGTGAAGCGGGCATTCGATCTCAACGGGTATGTGGGGATCCTCTACCTCGCCACGACGGCTGTCGCGGTGTACCTGCGATGAGCAGCAGGAACATCGTGGTCGCCATTACTGGAGCGAGCGGCGCTATCTACGCGACGCGAACGCTTGCGGCCCTCCTCGAGCGCGGTTGTCAGATCGAGTTGATCATCTCGGAGTACGGCCGTCGGCTGCTGCGCGACGAGCTTGGCGACGCCGCGGCCGTCGACAAGTTGATGGACTTCCTGGTCGAGACGTACGGCGCGGGGGTTCGCGCCGGCGGCTACACGCTCCATAGCAACAAGGATCTCGGCGCACGAGTGGCAAGCGGTAGTCAGAGCAGCGAAGCGATGGTGATCGTGCCGTGCTCGATGAAAACGCTGGCAGGCGTTGCGCACGGTCTCTCACGCAATCTCGTCGAGCGCGCGGCGGACGTGATGCTCAAAGAGCGTCGTCCGTTGATCATCGTGCCCCGGGAAACACCGATGAGCCTTCCACAGCTCCGCAACATGGTGCTGTGCGCGGAAGCCGGAGCGATGATGATGCCGGCCATGCCGGCCTTCTACCAGCTGCCGAAATCCCTGGCCGACCTGGCGGATTTCATGGCCGGGAAGATTCTCGCCGCGCTCGGGTTCAGTCACGATCTCTATCCGCCATGGAAGGGGTAATGACCGCTCCCGGTCCAGACAAGGCTCCTGCGCGGATCGCAGGGATGTTCGACGCGATTGCTCCTCGCTACGATCTTCTCAATCAAGTTCTCAGCCTCGGGCTCCATCACCGCTGGCGCGATCGCGCGGTTGATGCGTTGGCACTCCCGCCGGGCGCACGCGTGCTCGATCTCTGCACGGGCACCGGCGACCTTGCGGTGGCAACGGTGCGGCGAGTCCCGGAATCGTCGGTAACCGGCATTGATTTTTCGGGCGCGATGCTGCGCCTGGGGCTGGAAAAGGTGCGTCGCCTGGGACTGGATCGCAGGATTCGGCTCGTGCGCGGCGACGCGACGTGCCTGCCGGCCGCGACTGCCAGCTGCGATGCGGCGACGATTGCATTCGGGATTCGCAACGTCGCTGAGCCCGAACGTGCGCTGGCGGAGTTGGCGCGTGTCATTCGCCCGAACGGCCGATTGGCGATCCTCGAATTCGGTCAGCCAGCCATCCCCGGCATCCGCACGTTGTACGCGTGGTATTTCCGCTACCTGTTGCCGGCCGTCGGCCGTCTCGTTTCACGGCACTCGAGCGCCTATTCGTACCTGCCCGCGTCAGTTGGAGCGTTCCCGCCACCTGATGAGTTCGCCAGAACCATCGGCAATCACGGATTCTCATCCGTCACGCCCGTCTCGCTGACCTTCGGCATCGTCTATCTCTACATTGCTGAAAGAGCGTCGGTTTAGCTCGAAGAAGAATCTGTGAAACCTGTTGAACCGGGGGGCACCTGGGAACTTGGGAATCCGTTAAGCTGCTATACTCAGTAAGTTACTGATGTACTTCAACTTCGACGATAATCGTCCGGACACTCCCAGGATTCCGCGCCCCCTCTCGCGGCGCGAAGTCGTCCTCCTGACGATTAACTTCTACGCGTTCCTTCTGATCATGTTTCTGCTGGGGCCGAAGATTCCCTGGGTGCAGGAAGTGCTCGAGCGTCAGCAGCAGGAAATGGAGGAACGCGCCCGGCTCGAGTTGGAGAAGAAGCGCGACCAGGCACGATTCGTCTTCGTGCAACCGCGCATCGATACGCCCGCCAAGCCGCCACCGCTTGCTGACCTGTCGGATCAGGATCGGCGTGCCGCGACACGCGAGCGAGCGCCGAACCCTACGAATCCACTGCCGTTCTCACGCGGCAATTCACCCGAGATGGTTGAAACGATTCCTCCAGCCGCACCTCAACCTCCCGCGAGTCCACCCGAGACGTCGAACGGTCCCAGCGAGGCTGCGAAGCCGTCGGTTACCAGTCAAGTGCCACAGCTCACCATGGAGCGTCCTGCCGAGGCGGCGCGGTCAACGGATGCAAAGCCGTCCGTGGGCTCAATCGCTGACGCGATCCGCAACGTGCAGAAATACGCGCAGCAAGAGAATTTTCAGAACCAGCGCGGAGGCGAGGACCAAAACGTCAGCGAGTCGATTCAGTTCGATTCGAAGGGTATCGACTTCGGGCCCTGGCTTCGCCGGTTCGTACAGCAGGTGCGCCACAACTGGATCATTCCGCAAGCGGCCATGATGTCCATGCACGGCAACGTGGCGATCACGTTCGTGATTCACCGCGACGGCCGCATCACGGATGTCACGGTGGCCCGACCGTCGACGGTCAACGCGTTTACGCTCTCGGCACGAAACGCGATTCTGATGTCGAATCCGACCATCCCGCTGCCCGCGGAGTATCCGGATTCGAAGATGCCGATCATGGTCACCTTCTACTTCAACGAAGATCCTCCGGGCCGATGACCTGGCCAACGCGGACCCAGCAGATCGGGCTCGTGTTGCTCCTCCTGATTCTCGTGATCGTTGCCTTGTCACGAGCGCTGGCGCTGTGAGTGGCCCCAGGCTCGTCGTTGTACTCGGCCCCACGGCAACGGGGAAGAGCGCGCTCGGGATCGCTCTTGCCGAGCGCTTCAACGGCGAAATCATCAGCTGCGACTCAACCGCGGTGTACCGCGGCTTCGATATCGGGACCGACAAGGTGCCGCTCGAGCAGCAGCGCGGGATTCCTCACCACCTCGTGGACGTCGTAGGCCCTGAGGAGTCGTATTCGGCCGCGCGCTACGCAACCGACGCAGCAGCCGCCATCCGCGACATCACCGCGAGGGGGCGGCTGCCGATTCTCGTTGGCGGCACCGGCCTCTACTACCGCGCGCTGGTGCGCGGGTTCTTTCCCGGTCCTGCGCGCGATGCCGCGCTGCGCGCGAGGCTCGATCGCATTGCACGGAAGCGGGGTCCTGAATGCCTCCATCGCTGGCTCCAGAAGGTCGATCCGGCGTCGGCCATCCGCATTCAGAGCCGCGATCAGAAGCGTCTCGTGCGTGCCCTTGAGGTCTATTACCTGACCGGCCGGGCGCTAACCGATCATTTCGTAGATACACGTTCGGCGCTGCCCGAGTACGAGGTGACGGGGTTTGCGCTCCAGATTCCAGCCGAAGCTACAGCGGAGCGAGTTCGCCGCCGCGTTGACGAACAGTTCCGGCGCGGGCTGATGGACGAGGTTCGCGGCCTGCTCGCGATCGGTGTTCCTCGAACCGCGCATCCATTCACTGGTTTGGTGTATCGCCAGGCGCTCGAGCTGCTCAGCGGCGTCCGCGACGAGGCGGCGACGCGAGAGTTGATCGTTCGCGAGAACCGCCGCTACTCGCGTCGACAGTTGATCTGGTTCAGGAAAGAGCCTAATCTACAGTGGATTTACGCAGCCGGCGAACTCGAGGACACTCAGCAGCAGGTTGCTCGAGCCCTCGCGAACGTCAAGTTGGAGATCCTCGCTGATGGCCCAGACACGTGAGTCGAGACCAGCACCCGCGCAGCCAAACATTCAGGACGTTTTCCTCAATCACGCCCGCCGCGAGAAGCTTCCCGTGCAGATCCGTCTGATGGACGGCACCGACTTCGAGGGCCGCGTGAAGAATTTCGATCGCTTCGCGGTGATCGTCGAACACGGCGGTGCTGACCACATGATCTTCAAGCACGCCATTGCCGGTATCAAGTCCTCGCGCCCGATCAGCAATTACTACTCCAGCCACGAGGCCGGCCACGGATAAACGGACTGCACGGAACAGGGTTTCATGAGAGCCTGCCACGTGTGACTGAGTCGGCGACAACGCTTCAACGCCCCAATCGAGTCATCCTTATCGTTCTGGACAGTGTCGGTGCAGGCGAGTTGCCGGATGCCGCCAAGTACGGCGATGAGGGTAGCGACACCATCGGCAACATCTCGCGCGCTGTACCGCTGCGCGTGCCGACGCTGCGGCGCCTCGGGCTCAGCCGCGTGACGACGATTGGCGGACAGGTCTCTGCGCCAGAGGCGGCGTTCGGGCGCATGGCGGAAGCCTCGCCCGGCAAGGACTCGGTGACCGGTCACTGGGAACTGGCCGGCCTCGTGTTGGATCGCCCGTTTCCCGTGTTCCCAGACGGGTTTCCGGCCAGCATCATGGAGCCATTCGAGAGCCGCATCGGCCGGCCGAGTCTCGGGAACAAGGCCGCGTCCGGCACCGCGATCATCGACGAGCTGGGCCCCGAACACATCCGAACTGGAAAGCCGATCGTCTACACGTCGGCCGACTCAGTGTTTCAAATCGCCGCGCATGAAGCCGTGATTCCGGTCGCGCAGCTCTACGAGTTCTGCGAGATCGCGTTCGAACTGGTCGGACGCGGGCTCGGCGTGGGACGCGTGATCGCGCGTCCATTCGTCGGCGAGCCAGGAGCGTTCCAGCGAACCGCCAACCGGCGCGACTTCGCATTGACGCCGTTCGAGCCGACGCTGCTCGACCTGCTCACGGACGCTGGATGGCCCGTCATCGCCATCGGCAAGATCGAGGACTTGTTTGCCGGTCGCGGAATCTCCCACGCCGTGCACACGTCCAGCGACGCGGACGGCATGGATCAAGTCGAACGAGCGATCGAGACGACGTCCCGTGGGCTCATATTCGCGAACCTCGTGGATTTCGACACGGTCTACGGCCATCGCAACGATCCGCCCGGCTATGCTGCCAACCTCGAACGATTCGACGGCCGGCTCGCGTCCTTTCTGCCACGGATCGGGCAAAACGATCTGCTCGTCATTACGGCCGACCACGGCAACGATCCCACAACCCCGAGCACCGATCACTCGCGAGAACATGTCCCGTTGTTGGTATACGGGCCGTCGGTGCGGGCAGGCGTCGATCTCGGGGTGCGTTCAAGCTTCGCCGACCTCGGCCAGACCATTGCAGATCTCTTTCACGTCGGACCGCTCAAGCACGGTACGAGTTTTCTGAACACGGTCCTCGCCGGCGATTCCCCTTGACCCATGCTTATCAGAGAACAGCTCGAGCACCGAGAACGTGACATCCTCGCGCCGCAGGCGGCCAAGAGCGCCGACAGCCGCGGACGTGTCCGCCCCGAATCCGAGGATCCGATTCGACCGGCGTTCCAGCGCGATCGCGATCGCATCATTCACTGCAAAGCGTTCAGGCGCCTGAAGCACAAGACGCAGGTGTTCTTTGCGCCCACGGGCGATCACTATCGGACTCGTCTCACCCACACGCTCGAGGTGTCGCAGATTGCCCGCAGCATCGCCAAGGTGCTGCGGTTGAACGAGGAACTCACGGAAGCCATCGCGCTCGGCCACGATCTTGGGCATACGCCGTTCGGCCACGCCGGCGAGCGCGTGCTCAACGACCTCGTCGGTGGCGGTTTCAACCACTACGAACAAAGTCTTCGCATCGTCGACGTCCTCGAAAACGATGGCCAGGGTCTGAACCTGACGTGGGAGGTGCGCGACGGTATCGCCCGGCATTCGAAAGGGAAAAGCGGCATGCCGGTCGGCGCCGATCCCGAGCACCGTGCCAGCACGATCGAAGGGCAAATCGCGCGCGTGGCGGACATCATCGCCTACGTCAACCACGACATCGACGACGCGGTGAGAGCAGGGATCCTGGATCCAGAAACGCTCCCAAAGGAGCGCGTCGAGATTCTCGGGCGGTCATCGTCCGAGCGCATCGGTCGAATGGTCACCGACGTCGTCCTGCAGACGATCGAGGGTGGGATGACCGAGATTCGCATGAGCGATCCGATCCTCCAGGCGACGGTTGGCCTGCGCAGTTTTTTGTTCGACGCCGTCTACGAAAACGAGATCGCGACAGCGGAGTTCAAGAAAGCAGCGGGGATTCTGGGAGGACTCTGGGAGCGCGTGCGCGAACGGCCGGAGGAGTTCCTGGATCGGCGGACGATTGACGCCGACGGGCTCGACGTCGCGGCGCGCGATTTTCTCGCCGGGATGACGGACCGTTACGCGGTCAGCTTGTACGAGCAGCTGTTCATACCCAAGCCGTGGGTCTCGCTCACGGAGCTTTGATGACCACGGTGCGGCTCACCTTCGCGATGGGTGCTGGTCCCTTCTGCATGACTGCCGACACCGTGTAAGTTCCGGGCGTCAGCCCTTTCGCATCAATCCGTGCTTCCGCGACGCGCCTTCGCTCGAGATCGGTCGTTCCGATCTTTGCAGGTCCGTGTGCGAGGACCGCATCCTCGCCAGCCCGCCGAACCTCCAGCGCGATCGAGATGCCGTCAAAGCCCGAAGGATCCCCCGTGTAAAGCTCCAGGAGAGCCGATATCGGCGTGTCTGCGGACAGATGGCTCAAAGGCACGAACCGCTCCTGTTCGATGCCGACGAAGAGATCGCTGAATTGCAGGGCACCGGCCTGCCGCAAGCCAACACCAAGCGGCATGTCCACCGACCCGGTGCGCGCTTCGGAGTCGACCACAGCCGCTCGAAAGCGGTACTGACCAGGCGCGAGCTGTGCTGCCGAGACGGCGTGCGCGATCGTTGCCGACAGCTGCGCCGTCTTATCGGCCGTTTCGAATACCGGTTTGCCGTCTTTCACAATCGACACGGCGTACGACTGAGGACCAACGCTCGGGCCGAGCGATTCGATGGCGAAGATGACCTTCAAGGTGGCGGCTTCTTCGCCCCGCGTGCTGTACGCGGAGACAGCAAGTGGGAGCTCGGTGAAATTGGTCGGATGCGTGAGCGCTTCGACCGGGCTGCGCAGCGCGCGCGGCTTGTTCGTCGCAATCAACTCTTTGCGCGTGCGAGCCGTGAGCCCGGGTCGGGCGAGCTTGACGCTAATCTCGTGCGGCTGACCGTCTGCATCCTGTGGCTGCAGCTCCACGCCAAGCTGGTAGGAGCTGGTCAGCTCCCGCTGAATCCGTTCGAAGACGCCGGTGGCCTTTCCGACGCTCGTAAACAGGCGTCCACCCGAAACCCCTGCGACAGTGCTCAAGCCTGCGGCGAGGTCGCCTCGCGGAAGAGAGCCGGCGCCCGCCATTCGTTGACTGCTGGCATCGGTGTCAGGCTGCTCGACCTGGACGACGTACATCATCGTGCCGGTTTCAGCGACGCGCTTCTGCAGATTAGTGAAATAACTCAGGCCCTCCTGCATGACTGGCAGGCCCGCGGAAATCAGGACGATGGACTTCGGCGCTTCGAGAGGCTGCATGCGGGTATTCAACGTGGAGAGCGTTGATAGCACCGCGACGATTCGCCGCTGTGCCTCGGTGAGGATTTGAGTCGACTCGTCGCGCAAGTCCCGAGGGCACTCTGGCTCGTACTGTCGACATTCGCGCTCGATGACCTCTGCCATCACACGGCGATCGGAATTTTGAAAGGCCTCCGCCTCGCGAATGGAGATGACATGTCGCTGGAACAGTTTTGGTGCGAACCCCGTGATTTTCGTCAACGCCTCTCGGACACGTGCATGCTCACGCGTGAGTTCGACGCCTTTGCCTGGAATCAGGACGAGTCCCGCGGCGTCCGAGGGTCCAAGCGCATCCAACATTCGACCGGCGGTATCGAATACCAGCTTGCCGTAACCGGCATTCATGCTTTCGAGATCGACGACTAGCACCACGATGCGACCTGGCGGCGCGGTGGTGTTGTCGGCGAACGAGGCAGGAGCGGTGGTGATGGCGCGGCCGACGGCGCTATCAGGGCCGAAGAACTTTGCCGTCGTGACCTTCCTGGGCTGCCCGCTGACGCGGACCTCGAAGTCCTCCGCGCGCAAATTTTGGACGGGCGCGCCGGCGTCATCGACAACCGACACATCTAACCGCAACACGTCGATGCCGGTTTTGAACGTTGGTTGAGACTGAAGCGCCGCAAACGCCGCAAGCGAACAGAGGAGGAGACGAGAAATCATGAGACCTCAACGGGCAGGGCGGGGACCATTTTACGCCGAGGTGGGACGAACGACGAGGAGACCGACGGCAGCCGGGTCCGAATGACCGGCCTGACCGGAAAGTGGAGTATAATTCAGGGTTGGCGCTATGCTGCTTGACCTCAACAAGTTGCACGGTTCCCGCGAGCATGTCGAGCGGACCTTGCAGCCATCGGCCTTCGATCCCCAGGACCCAGACTACCGCGTCGCGGCACCCGTCGAGCTCTCGATGGACGTAGCGAGGGCCGGTGGAGACGCGTTCTCGGTCACTGGACAGGTCAAGACCCGGCTCGAGCTTACGTGCAGCCGCTGCGTCGAGCCCTTCGACGTGCCGGTGGACGCAGCATTTGAGCTTCGCTATGTGCCGCAGGCCGAAAACGCTGGCGAGGGCGAGCGCGAGCTGGCGGAAGACGACTTGATCACTGCGTATTATCGCGAGGGCATGCTCGACATCGGCGACCTCCTGCGCGAGCAGTTTCAACTGGCGTTGCCGATGAAACCGCTGTGTGGCGACGACTGCAAAGGTCTTTGCCCGCAGTGCGGCGCGAATCTGAACAGAACCGAGTGCGGCTGCGCGCCGGCGTGGGAAGACCCACGGCTCGCGCCGCTCAAGCAGCTGCTGAAGCAGAAGGAGAATTGAGATGCCCAACCCTAAACGCCGGCATTCGAAGACGCGCACCGCAAAGCGCCGCACGCATGACGCGCTGAAGGCCGTGCCGTCCGGCGTGTGCCCGCAGTGCCAGGAAGCCAAGGCGCCGCACCAGGTCTGCCCGCACTGTGGCTACTACAAGGGCCGTCAAGTCAGGCCGGTTGACGAGGCATAACATCTGACGGTGTAGCTTCCAGTTCCCGCTCCCAGCTTTTTCTCGCGGCTGGCAGCTGGAAGCTGGCAAGCTGCTCCATCCACCTCCACATGATTCGCATCGCGGTCGACGCGATGGGTGGCGATCACGCGCCCGAGGCGATTATCGCAGGCGCGTTGATGGCTGCGCGGCGTCTCCAGATCAGTCTGCTCCTTGTTGGCGCGCGTGACGTGATCCGCGCGGAACTCCGGCGCCATCCGGGGGCCGCTTCGATCGATCTGCAGATCCTCGATGCGCCAGAACGCGTGGAGATGGAGGAGGCGGCGTCAGTGGCGCTGCGCCGCAAGCCCAACGCCTCGATTCGGCTCGCGGCTGCCGCCGTTCGTGACGGAGAAGCCGCCGCGTTGTTCAGCGCCGGACACACGGGCGCAACAGTAATGGCAGCGCACAGCGCGTTCGGCCGGTTGCCCGGCGTCGATCGCCCTGCGCTCGCGACGACGATTCCAACACGGCGGACGCCGGCCGTGCTTCTCGATTCGGGAGCGACCGTCGAGTGCCGTCCGCAGCATCTGGTGCAGTTCGCGATCATGGGTTCGGCCTTCGCGCGCATCGCGCTCGGCTGCGAATCGCCGCGGGTCGGGCTGCTCTCGGTGGGTGAAGAAGAAAGCAAGGGCAACGAGCTGACGCGCGAAGCGCACCAGCTGTTGAAGTCCGCGCCCGTGAACTTTGTCGGCAACGTCGAAGGCCGCGACGTCTATTCGGGAGAGGCCGACGTCATCGTCTGCGACGGTTTTACGGGAAACATCACGTTGAAGATTAGCGAGGGCCTCGTTGAAACCGTCGAACGCCTCCTGCTCGACGAGTTGTCGTCCACCGTCGGGACGCGGGTGGGCTACTTACTCTCCCGGCAGGCGTTTCTCCGCTTCCGCAAACGTGTCGACTACTCCGAGTACGGCGGGGCGCCGTTGATTGGCGTCGACGGCCTCTGCGTCGTCGGCCACGGGCGGTCATCGGCCAAAGCGGTGCGCAGCGCGCTCGCGATGACCGTGAAGTGCGTCCAGGATGGCCTGCTGGACAGGCTGGCCCACGAGGTAGTCACGATCCGATGATTGCTGTCGTCTTCCCAGGACAGGGAGCGCAGAAGGTCGGCATGGGGAAGGCGCTTGCCGATCAATTCGCCCTATGCCGTCACACTTTCCACGAGGCGGACGAAGCGCTTGGCGAGTCGCTGAGCCGACTCTGCTTTGAAGGTCCCGAGGACCGCCTCCAGCTTACCGAGAACACCCAACCCTCGATTCTCGCGGTCAGCATCGCGGCGTTCCGGTTGGTTGAATCGCTCGGGGTACACGCGGCGTTCGCGGCGGGGCATAGTCTCGGTGAGTATTCGGCCCATGTCGCGGCCGGTACGATATCCTTCGCGGACGCGCTGCGAACCGTCCGCGTCCGCGGGCAGTTCATGCAGGAAGCCGTGCCGGTGGGCGACGGAGCGATGGCCGCCATCCTGGGTCTCGATGCCGCCGGCGTGTCCAAGGCATGCGATGAAGCCCGCATGGAGCTGGGCGGGCGAGTCGTTTCGCCGGCCAATCTCAATGCGCCAGGACAAGTGGTGATTGCGGGGCACACCGATGCCGTCGCTCGCGCCGGCGAGCGCGCGAAGGCCGGAGGAGCCCGGCGCGTGATCCCGCTGGCCGTGAGCGCGCCGTTCCATTGCGCGCTGATGAAGCCAGCCGAAGAGAGGCTCGCACCGCTGCTGCACGCGCTGGACGCGCACGATCCGCGGGTTCCCGTGGTGGCGAACATTGACGCCGAGCCGAAGCGCGACGCCGCGGACGCGATCGACGCGCTGATTCGACAGGTGTCGGCGCCGGTGCGCTGGGAAGATGTCGTGACGCGCTTAATCGGGCTCGGCGCGCGCACGTTCGTTGAATTGGGCCCGGGCAGCGTGCTGGCTGGCCTCATCAAGAAGATCGATCGCACGGTGACCGTTGTGAGTGTTGAAGGCCCTGAGGGGCTTGAGAACCTGAAAGCGATCACGCAATGATTGATCTGTCGAACCGTGTTGCGTTCGTCACGGGCGCGTCGCGCGGGATCGGACGGGCCATCGCGATGCGGTTGAGCGCGCTCGGCGCTGTCGTTGTGGCCGCCGCTCGTGCCGGTAACGCCGCCGCGACTGTCGACGAGATCCGTGCTGCAGGCGGCACGGCCGAGGCGATCGATCTGGACGTGACGGACGCGACCGCCGGCGAGGCAGCGATCAAGTCGATGACCGAGCGGCATGGCCGGATCGATATCCTCGTCAACAATGCCGGGATCACTCGCGACCAGTTGATGTTGCGGCTCAAGCGCGACGACTGGGACGCCGTCCTCGCCACGAACCTGACCTCCGCGTTCACGCTCACCCAGGCAGCCTTGAAGCCGATGATCCGACAGAAGAGCGGCCGCATCATTTGTATCAGCTCGGTCGTCGGGCAGAGCGGGAATCCAGGGCAGGCCAACTACGCCGCGTCCAAGGCCGGCCTGATTGGCTTTGCCAAATCCGTGGCGTTGGAGGTGGCCTCCCGGAACATCACCGTCAACGTCGTGGCACCCGGTATGATTGCGACGGACATGACGAATGTGTTGCCCGAGAAGACACGGGACGCGTTGATCGAGCGGATCCCCCTCGGGCGGCTTGGCGGCGCGGACGATATTGCCGCGGCGGTGTGCTTTCTTGCCTCGGATGAGGCAGCGTATATTACGGGTCAGGTGCTCGCCGTCAACGGCGGGATGTACTTATAACAATCGGGCTGGAGTCCTTAACACGAGCGCAGTCTTGGATGGAGGGTTGAATGGCGGTCGCTGACAAAGTGAAGAGCATCATCGTGGAGCAACTGGGCGTGGACGAAGAAGAAGTGACGCCGGATGCGTCGTTCGTAGACGACCTGGGTGCGGACTCGCTCGACACGGTGGAGCTGGTCATGGCGTTCGAAGAGGAGTTCGGCATCGAAATCCCCGACGAAGACGCCGAGAAGATCACGCGCGTCAAAGAGGCGATCGAGTACATCGAATCGCACAGCAAGAAGAAATAGCACCGTCAGGGAAAACGGAGGGGGGCAACGATTTTGTCCAGGCGAGTCGTCGTCACTGGCGTTGGTCTCGTGTCGCCGCTCGGCATTGGCACCCAGGCGAACTGGGACGCGCTCTGTGCCGGCTGCAGCGGTATCGGTCCGATCACGCACTTCGACGCGTCGCAGTTCTCGGCGCGGATCGCGGGCGAGGTCAAGAACTTCGATCCGCTGCAGTTCATCGAGAAGAAAGACGTCAAGAAGATGGACGTCTTCATCCAATTCGCCATCGCCGCGGCGCAGTTCGCGATGGACGATGCGGGACTCTCGGTGACCGAGGACTTTGCCACTCGCGTGGGCGTGTTCATTGCCTCCGGCATCGGCGGATTCGGCACGATCGAGCGCGAGCACCACGCCTTCATCCAAGGGGGACCCCGCCGGATCTCTCCGTTCTTCATCCCGGCCGCGATCATCAATCTCGCGGCCGGGCAAGTGTCCATCCGCTTCAGCGCCAAAGGGCCGAACTCGGCCACGTGCACCGCGTGCTCGGCATCAGCGCATGCGATTGGCGATGCCTTCGAGATCATCCGCCGCAACGACGCGGACGTGATGATCGCCGGCGGGTCAGAGGCGGCGATCACCCAGATGGGTGTCGGGGGTTTCGCGGCGATGCGCGCGCTGTCGACGCGCAACGACGAGCCGCAACGCGCCAGCCGGCCGTTCGACAAGGACCGCGACGGCTTCATCATGGGCGAGGGCGCCGGAGTGATCATCCTCGAGGAGCTGATGTTTGCCCAGCGCCGCGGCGCGCCGATCTATGCTGAGCTGGTGGGTTACGGCATGTCGGCCGATGCGTTTCACATTACGGCGCCCTCCGAGGATGGCGACGGCGGTATGCGCGTGATGGACCTGGCGCTCAAGCGGGCCGGCATCGCGCCGGACCGCGTGGACTACATCAACGCGCACGGCACCTCCACGCCGTACAACGACAAGCTCGAGACGCTCGCGATCAAACGCCTGTTCGGCGATCACGCGCGCAAGCTGGCCATTTCCTCGACCAAGTCGATGACCGGCCACCTGCTCGGCGCGGCAGGCGGACTCGAAGGAGGCATCACGGCGCTCGCGGTGAAGCACCAGATGATTCCACCCACCATCAACTACGAAACACCGGACCCCGAGTGCGATCTCGACTACGTGCCGAACCACAAGCGTGCGGCCAAGATCGAGTACGCGCTGTCCAACTCGTTCGGCTTCGGCGGAACGAACGGGGCCTTGCTGTTTAAGCGATATGACGGGTAGCTTCCAGCTGCCCCCGATGTGACATGAAAATCGCCGTTTGCATCAAACAAGTCGTCACTCGTGAATGGCAGCTTCGCGTCTCCGATACAGGCAAATGGATCCGCGATCACGACGCCAGCTTCGAGCTGAACGAGCCGGATGCGTACGCGCTCGAAGAGGCGCTCCGTCTCAAGGAAAAGCACGGCGGGGAAGTGGTCGTGTGCAGCGCCGGCCCGGCGCGCGCGGCCCAGGTCATCCGTGAGGCGCTGGCGCGCGGGGCTGATCGCGCCATTCATGTCGAAGCAGATGCGCTCGCCACCGCCGATGCGTTCACGGTGGCAGAGGCGCTGGCCGCGGCAATCCGCGAAGAGCAGTTCGATCTCGTGCTCACCGGATTACAGTCCGACGACCAGGGATTCGGCCAGGTCGGCGTCGTCCTGGCGGAGCGGCTCGGGATGCCGCACGCGACGATCATCATGGAGGTGCAGGCCGATTCCGCGAGCGGCTCGCCCGCGTTGCGCGTGAAGCGCGAACTCGAAGGCGGATGGTTCCAGTGGGTGACCCTCCCAATGCCGGCGCTGCTGACGATCCAAAGCGGCATCAACCAGCTGCGCTACGCCACGCTCAAGGGCATCATGGCGGCGAAGAAGAAAGAGATCCGCAAGGTGGCGCCGCCAGCGGCCAGCACGGCCAGCCTGCCGATTCGCAAGATGTACTTCCCGGAACGCGGCAAGAAAACGCAGTTACTCCCTGGCGCCCCGGCTGAAGCCGCGAAGGCGCTCGTCGCCAAACTGAAGGACGAAGCACGAGTGCTCTGATACCGCGCGGCCAGCGGATAGCGGATGTCGATCATGATTGTCGTAGTAGCTGAACACCGTGATGGAAAGCTGAATCGGGCGACGTGGGAAGCCATCGCCGCCGCGCAACAGGCCGGCAGACCGGTGCGCGTGGCGCTGCTTGGCACCGGTCTCAACGCTTTGGCTGCCGAGTTGGCAGCCGCAGATGTCGAAGAAATCGTGACCGTCGAGCACGACGCGCTTGCGGCGTACACCGCAGACGGGTACGTGCTGGCGCTCGCCTCGCTCGCCAAGAGCGAGCAGCCGGCCCATCTCTACTTCGCGCACACCTACCAGACGCGCGATTTCGCGCCCGCACTGGCCGCTCGCCTGAACGCGCCGATCGTGACGGATGTCACGGCGGTGAAGAAATTAGGCGACGGATTCGTCTACACGCGCCCTGTGTTTCAGGGCAAGCTCAACGCCGACGTGATCGCATCCGGTCCGGCACCGCACCTCGTGACCCTTCAGATCGGCGCGTTCCGTGCCGACGCGGTGGTACGGAAGGCCAGCGGCGCGGCGGGTGTTCGAGCCCTCGCGGCTACCATCGAGGCGTCAGCGATTCGCCAGAAGCCGGAGGCGCCGTTCAAAGAAGCCAAGCAGGCTGTGGATTTGTCCCAAGCCGACCGAATCGTCGCGATCGGGCGCGGCATCAAGAGCCAGGAAAACCTCCCGCTGGCCCAGCAGCTCGCCCAGGCCATGGGCGCGGAAGTCGCGGCATCACGGCCGATTTGCGACTCGGGTTGGTTGCCGATGGATCGGCAAATCGGCAGCTCCGGTCAAACGGTTGCGCCGAAGCTCTACGTTGCACTCGGGATCTCCGGCGCCATTCAGCACCTCGTCGGCATGAAGGGCTCGCGCACCATCGTCGCGATCAACAAGGATCCGGAAGCGCCGATCTTCGAGATTGCCGACTACGGTATCGTGGGTGATCTGTTCGAGGTCGTTCCCGCGATGATCGCGGAGCTGAACAAGTAGCTTCCAGCCTCCAGCCGTGGAACGCGAAACCCTTGACGTTGACGTGCTGATCGTTGGAGGTGGACCGGCAGGCATGTCGGCCGCTCTCCGGCTCGCGCAGCTCCAGAAAGAAAAGGGCGGCGAGCCGCTGACGATTGCCGTTCTCGAAAAAGCACGCGAGGCAGGGGCGCACTCGCTTTCGGGTGCGGTGCTCGATCCGTCCGCCCTGCGGCAGCTTATCCCCGATTTCAAGGAGAAGGGCGCCCCGATTGCATCCGAGGTGCACCACGACGCGGTGTACTTCCTGACCCGCACCGCCAAGCTTCCGTTCCCGATCATCCCGCCACCGCTCAAGAACCACGGAAACTACATCATCTCGTTGAATCGGTTCGTGAAGTGGCTCGGTGGGCTCGTCGAAGCGGAAGGCATCGATGTGTTTGCCGGCTTTCCTGCGGTCGAGCTGTTATTCGACGGGGAACGGGTCGTCGGCGTTCGTACCGGGGATCGCGGTATCGGCAAGCACGGCGAGAAGAAAGGCAACTTCGAGCCCGGCGTCGTGATCAACGCCAAGGTCACCATCCTGTGCGATGGGGTTCGCGGCAATCTCACGAAAGTGCTGGTCCAGCGCTTGAAGCTCGACGAGGGCCGGCTGCCGCAGGTGTACGCGCTCGGTATCAAAGAGCTGTGGGAAGTGCCAAAAGATCGGATCGCGCCGGGATCGGTCACGCACACGATGGGCTATCCGCTGCGCAATGAAGAATTCGGCGGCGGATTCATCTATGCGATGCCGGACGGTCTCGTCTCGCTCGGATTCGTGGTCGGCCTCGACTACCGGGATCCGATGTTCGATCCGCATCTCGCGTTTCAACGCTTCAAGCTGCATCCGTTTGTGAGCTCGCTGCTGTCGGGCGGGCACATGGTCCGGTACGGCGCGAAGGCCCTGCCGGAGGGCGGGTGGTACACGATTCCGCGTCCGTACGCGGACGGCGTGCTGCTCGCTGGCGACGCCGCCGCGTTCTTGAATTCGGTGCGCTTGAAGGGCATTCACTTGGCGATGCGAACGGGCATGCTTGCAGCCGAGACCGCCTTCGACGCCATTCGCGCGCAGGATGTATCGGCCGCGTCCCTACAGGCGTACGAGCGGCGCATCGATGCCAGCGAGGTGCGTCGCGAGCTGTATCCGGTGAGGAACGTGCACCAGAGCTTCGAGCACAGCCTGTTTGCCGGACTTGCCTTCGCCGGTCTGTCACTCGTGACGGGTGGCTGGTGGATTCGCGATCCCATGCCCGCGAGGGCTGGACACGACCGCATGGCCAAGCTGGCTGAATACTACCGGGACGCTCAGCCAAATCCCGACGTTCCCGTGAGCCCGGTGAAGATCGATCGTCAACTCACGTTCGACCGGTTGACGAACGTTCACTATTCCGGCACGCGGCACGCCGAAGATCAGCCGTCTCATCTGATCGTTCACGACACCGACATCTGCCGGACGCGTTGCCGTGTGGAATACGGCAATCCCTGCACTCGCTACTGTCCGGCCCACGTCTACGAGATGGTCGACGCTGGTGACGGAACGAAACGCCTCCAGGTCAACGCATCGAACTGCGTTCACTGCAAAACCTGCGACATCCTCGATCCGTACCAGATCGTGGATTGGGTTCCGCCAGAAGGTGGCGGCGGGCCGAATTATGAGGGGATGTGACCCGGTTCCAGTCGCTTAAGGCGGCGACGATTGCAGCACTTGCCTCTCCATTGATTGGAGTGCTGTGCCGGTCGCTCGAGTGGCGCGTCGAGGGTGAAGAACACTACGCCGCGATTGTGAACTCGGGACGGCAACCAATCCTTGCCTGCTGGCACGGCCGAATCCTGCCTGGCACCTACCATTTTCGCGACCGCGGCATTGTGGTGATTACCAGCCGGAACTTCGACGGCGAGTGGATCGCCCGAATCATCCGACGCTTCGGGTACGGCACCGCACGCGGGTCGTCTTCTCGCGGTGGGGTGCGTGCGCTCGTACAGATGCGCCGCGATCTTGCGGACGGGCATCCGGTCGCGTTCACAATCGACGGACCACGCGGGCCCGCTCGAGTCGCCCAGCCGGGTGCGGCATTCCTGGCTGGCGCAACTGGCCATCCCATCCTCCCCTTTCACGTCGAGGCCACTCCGGCCTGGACTGTCGGAAGCTGGGACCATACGCAAGTGCCAAAGCCCTTCAGCCGCGTGGCGGTTGTGATCGGTCAGCCAATCGAAGTGGCTGGAACAGAGGACGAGCCCGTTGAGCGCGCTCGTCAGGAGATCGAGCGCGCGCTTCGAGATCTCGAAGCGCGCGCATGCAGGGTGCTGGAGGCCTAAAAGCCTTTCGGCAGCCGTAAGCACGATTCGATCCCTCGGCGTGCTTGATAGGCGCTCTGGATCCGCGCACACCTACCGAATACTTCCCTCCTAACCCAGACAAAAATCATCTCGCGCGCAGACTTCTGCCTCCTCGGAACAGCCGGAAGCACCGGCAATTGCCCAAATAAACGAAGAATTCAGCGGCTGGTATGACGTTCGCCTAGCGAACGTTCGTCGTTTGACTCAGTGTGCAGGCAAACACATGGGACTGACACAGACCCGCAGCGCCCTCGAGGAGGGTAGTTGGGACCTTCCCCGAGAAGGTGATAGGAGGCAACAACAACCGGTGGCGATCATACGAATTGCCCGACTTTGGCCTGGAACCGAGCGCACCGTCACGCCCGCCAGGGCTGTCGTCCACGCTGATCCCGTTCACGACAGCCTCAATGCGTTTCGACCTGAGGGCGTCGTCGTACCGATTCACAAGTCGGTGGCTGTCCCGTCGCACGCAAAGAACACGGCGGCTGTTCCCCGTGACTGGACCAACGCAACTGCCGTTCTGAAATGGGCCGGCGTTGCCGTGCTGTCCGCCTCAACCGCGCTTGCCGGCGCGTGGGCCTATCAGCGGCGAAATTCTCCCCCTGCCGCGACTGGTTCGCTGACGATTCAGACCACGCCACCTGGCCTCGAGGTTCGGATTGACGGCCGCGCTTCGGGCGTGACACCGGTGACGCTGGCGCTGTCGCCGGCATCCTATTCAGTTCAAGTCGGCACCGGCCCGCAGCAACGCAATCTGGACGTCGTCGTCGCTGCCGGTGCGTCCATCATTCAGCGCCTCGAGATCGCTTTTCCGCCTGCCGCTGCTCCGACATTGGCGCACGGCGGGCTGCGCGTCCAGACAGTGCCCTCCGGGCAGTCGGTGATGGTGGACGACGTCATGAAGGGCGAATCGCCCGTGACGATCGACGCGCTGTCGCCGGGAGATCACACGGTCGTCGTGAAGGGAAGCGCCGGATCGGTGCGGCGCACCGTCTCGGTCAAGGCCGGTGAGACGCTCGCGCTCGTCATTTCGTCCACCGCACCGGCGGCACCGGCCCCTGGTTGGCTCAGCGTTCAGTCGCCGACGCGGCTCGAGCTGCGTCAGTACGGCAAGTTAATCGGGACGACCGACACAGAACAGCTCATGCTGCCGGCAGGCGAACACGACATCGAGCTCGTAAACGAGGCCGTGGGTTATCGCTCGACGCGCAAGGTCACCGTCGCGCCGGGGAAGACGACGACGCTTCCAGTCGAACTGCCGTTCGGTTCGCTGAGCATCAATGCGCAGCCTTGGGCCGAGGTCTGGATTGGTGGAGAGCGCGTCGGCGAAACGCCGATCGCCAACCTTTCGCGGCGCGTTGGATCGTATGACGTCACGTTCCGCCATCCCGAGCTGGGTGAGCGGCGCGAAACCGTCCTCGTCACCCTTCGCCAGCCTTCGCGGCTTGGCGTCGACATGCGGGCGAAGTAGAGAGAGCGGCCGCAGTCAGCGAGAAATCTGGAACTAGGGGAAAGCCATGAAAGGTTGTGTCGTGAACATGCGATCGGCGGTCATCGCCGGCGCGATCCTGGCGTCCGTGTGGTCGTCGCCCGCAGCGGCGCAAGACTCGCTGCAATACGTGAAGACACTCTATGCGTCGGCGGCGTACGAAGATGCGCTGAACGTGCTCGGGCGCCTGCAGGCATCGCAACGGCGTCCGGAGTACGAGCAGTATCGAGTGTTCTGCCTCGTCGCGTTGGGTCGAACGGCCGAAGCCGAGCGCGCCATAGCGTTCGTCGTGGCTGAGTATCCGGCGTTCGTACCCGACGCGCAGGAGACGTCCCCGCGGATCCGCGAGATGTTCAACCGCGTTCGCCGAACGCTCGTGCCCGAGATCGCGCAGCGGATGTACCTCCAGGCGCGAGCCGCTCTCGATCGAAAGGACAAGACCGCCGAAGCGCAGTTCGAGGCCCTCGTCGCCTTGATCGACAGCGCATCGAGCCAGAACGGAATTGGCGACGAGGATGAGCCGATGCTGTCGGAGCTGAAGCTGCTGGCATCTGGATTCCTGGATTTGAGCCGGGCGTCGGCGCGCGCGGAACGGCACGTGGAGCCGGTCCCGGCCCTGGCGACGGCCGCGAGGTCACCCACGATCACCTCACCGGTGCCGGTCAAGCAGACGCTCCCGGTATGGGTCCCCCCCGATCAGGCCAGCCAGCGGGAATTCCGCGGCGCGATCCGCGTGTTCATCTCGGACACGGGGCACGTGACCGGCGCGGAGCTCGCGCCGGCGATTCATCCGGTGTACGACCGGCTGCTGTTACAGGCCGCGAAGTCTTGGGAATATCAGCCCGCCCTCCGCAATGGTGCGCCGACGGCCTCGGAAAAGTTGATCGAAGTCGTCCTTCGGCCTCGATAAGTCATCCCGGCTACGGACGGTCAACCGTCAGCAGCATAAAGTCACTCGTTCAGCAACCTTTTGTCGGCGGAATGCGGACCCAATTGCTGCGGACCGGCCACAGTTTTGTCTCCGGCTAGTGGCCATGCCTGCAACCCTCAGTAGACAAAGGTGTTTCCGAAGGTTGATTTCCGCTCGTGGTCTGGCGGTGGCTTTGCACTCACGGCGCGTCGCGCGCAGAGACCGCGAGTGGTTTGTTTGCGTGCGAGGCCAATTACAAAAAAAGTCGATGTTGTCTCCTGGTGTTCTGCAGATGCTCGATCAGGTCCGGTCCGAGTTCGGCGTGGAGGTCGAAATCGTTAACGCCACGTTGTCTGGTGCCTGGACCCCGGAAGGCGAGCGCGCGCCGCGCGTGCTGGCTGCGCCGGAGCTGCGCGCCGTAGGTTTGGGCGTGCTGCGCGACGGACGCGCGACTGTTGCGACGGTCGAGGGACGCGAGTATCGACTGGTGCCGCTTCGCAGCGGCCGCAGCGTAGTGCCTGCTGCGTTGATGGCGCTGCGCGTGAGCACCGCCGCGCCGCTCGGCCACCAGGAAGACAGCGAACGGTTCGACATCGAGCCGTGGATCGAAGTCCTCCGCGGCGCGATTGAAGCGGATCTCTCGAGCCGCGAGGATCTCGACGGCGAGCGTCAGCAGGCGCGCGCCGTGCGCGGCGCGCTGAAGTTCGTGACGTATCTGGCGTCGGCAACCACCGCGCAGCAGGTTGCCGAAGCGGCCATCCAGGCCGCGGCGGTGTGGTTCGATGCCGACGCTCGGGTCTATCGCCGTCAGCCGGGTGGGGCGTTCGTGCTGGTCGCGTCGCTCCCCGGGGCCGCGGTTTCGGCAGACGGCCAGTTGCTAGCTGACGTCGCGATCGATGTTGACGGACCCTTGGTGAGGCCAACGGCGTTCGGCGCCGGGCGCGAAGGTCTCATGGTTCCGATGGTCAGCTCCGGACCCGCCGAGTGGGCGTTGGTGCTGCTCGGTCCGGTACCCGCCGATGCCGATGTGACGCTCGAAGCGCTGGGCCGCGTGCTCGGCGTGCAGATGGACCGGCTCACGCTGGCCCGCGCCGCTGAGGGCCGTCGGCAGTTCGAGGAAATTCTCGTGCGGGGCGAGCGAGCGATCGAGCTGACGGCGCTCGATCTGCTGCGCGAACTGGTTTCCGCGACAGGCGGCAACAGCGCCGCGATCTGGGTACAGCACGGGCAGGACGTCCGCCGCATGGCTGCGGTGGGCGAGGCCGTGAACGCACCGCAGACACAGTTGACGAGCGACGCGGCTGGTCTTCCCGACGAGTATGTGTCAAGTGCGGCGCTCCAGGTGCGGTCGTTCAATCTGGG
>Ga0114129_10002027_pt1 | contig 27758 bp, 25 predicted proteins | sample RhiMetdeltSRZDD1_FD_80071 | JGI IMG/M metagenome (GOLD analysis project Ga0114129, IMG submission 80071) | Populus rhizosphere microbial communities from Tennessee, USA - Rhizosphere MetaG P. deltoides SRZDD1 (version 2) (version 2) | ecosystem: Host-associated > Plants > Roots > Rhizosphere >... | reverse complement strand
GACGGGCGCGTCATGGAGATGCTCTCCGAGCATCAGTGCCAGGGCTGGCTCGAGGGCTATCTCCTCACCGGCCGGCACGGCCTCTTCAACTGCTACGAGGCGTTCATCCACATCGTCGATTCGATGTTCAACCAGCACGCGAAGTGGCTGAAGGTCTCCCGCGAGATCCCCTGGCGGCATCCGCTTCCTTCGCTGAACTACCTCCTCAGCTCCCACGTCTGGCGCCAGGATCACAACGGGTTCTCGCATCAGGATCCGGGCTTCATCGACCACGTCGCGAACAAGAAGGCCGAAGTCATCCGTGTCTATCTTCCACCGGATGCCAACTGCCTCCTCTCGGTGGCCGATCATTGCCTGCGCAGCCGGCACTACGTGAACGTCATCGTCGCCGGGAAGCAGCCTGCGCTCGACTTCCTCACGATGGAGGACGCGATTCTGCATTGCACGCAAGGGGTCGGCATCTGGGAGTGGGCCTCGAACGACGACGACGCAGAGCCGGATGTCGTCCTCGGCTGCTGCGGGGACGTTCCGACGCTCGAGACGCTGGCGGCCGCATCGCTCCTTCGCGAGCACCTACCCGACCTGCGCGTTCGCGTCGTCAACGTTGTCGACCTCATGCGTCTCCAGCCCGAGAGCGAGCACCCACACGGCCTCTCCGACCGCGACTTCGACGCGCTCTTCACCACGAACAAGCCGGTCGTCTTCGCCTATCACGGCTACCCGTGGCTGATCCACCGGCTGACCTACCGCAGGACGAATCACCACAATTTCCATGTCCGCGGCTACAAGGAGGAAGGCACGACCACGACGCCGTTCGACATGGTCATGCTCAACGACCTCGATCGCTACCACCTCGTCAAGGACGTCATCGATCGCGTCCCAGGTCTTGCCGAGCGGGCCGCTCACCTGCGCGAGGAAATGAGCGATCGCCGCCTTCGAGCGCGGGCCTGGACGAGGGAGTACGGGGAGGACCATCCCGACGTGAGCCGCTGGACCTGGCCGTACTGAGTGGGCGCGATCCTCGTCGTCAACGCCGGCTCGACGAGCCTGAAGCTCTCGCTGGTCGCCGAGAACGAGACGGCGGAGCGGGTCGAGTCACTCGACGAGGCTGGCGGAGCCGACTTCGACGCGGTCGCGCATCGCGTCGTCCACGGTGGGCCACATTTCACCGACCCGGTCGTCATCGACGAGGCGGTGCGGCGGACCATCCACGAGCTCGAGAACCTCGCGCCGCTCCACAACGCGCCCGCCTTGCGAGGCATCGAGGAAGCGACGTCGGCTCACCCTGACGTGCCGCACATCGCCGTCTTCGATACCGCGTTCCACGCGACGATCTCGCCGGAGGCGTTCACCTACGCGATCCCGCAGGCGTGGCGAGAGAAGCTGGGAATCAGGCGCTACGGCTTCCACGGCCTCTCCGTGCAATGGGCAGCCGAGCAGGTCGCGGTGTCTCGGCTCGTCGTGTGTCATCTTGGCGGCGGCTGCTCGGTCACCGCGGTCCGCGACGGTCGCTCCGTCGACACGACCATGGGCTTCACGCCGCTCGAGGGAGTGGCGATGTCCACGCGCTCGGGATCCATCGATCCCGGTGCGCTTCTCTACCTCCTCCGCGAGGAGGCGCTCGAAGTCCCGGCGCTGGATCATGCGCTCAACTTCGACTCCGGCCTGGTCGGGCTTGCCGGCTCGGGCGACATGTCGGAGCTCGAAGCGCGCGTGGAACAGGGGGACTCGGGGGCGGATCTGGCGGTGGAGGTGTTCGCCTACCGAGTGGCAGCAGCGGTCGCGGCGATGGCGGTGGCTACAGGAGGGCTGGACGCTCTCGTCTTCACCGCCGGCATTGGAGAGCGTTCTCGCCTCGCGCGCGCGCGGGTATGTGCGCGGCTCGAGTTCCTAGGAGTGGACCTGGACGCCGGCCTCAACGAAAGCGCGGAGCCAGACGCAGACGTGGCCTCGACGGACTCGAGCGTGCGCATCGTCGTGCTCGAGGCGCGCGAGGATCTCGTTGCAGCCAGGGCGGCGCGGGCGATGCTCGCGACAGGGTGACTGGAGAGTTGCGGCAAACCCGCAGCCGAGGTCCGTACGCGGACCGATGCCCTGGGCAACCGGCAGTTCGATGATCACCACATGTCGATCGACCAAGAGCCTTCCGTGCGAAGGGTTGCTGGCGCTCGGGCGCGCCGGTGCAGCGGCAGGGCGTTGCTCACGATCGCCACGGGCCTCGCCGCGCTGGTTGCCGCGAGTTGCAGCGGTGATGAACCTCAAAGCACGCCGACGACGGAGCCGGTCGGCACGACGACGAGCGCCACAGAGCCTGCCGGGTTCGAGGAGCGCTTCGCCCAGTACGAGCCGGCGCCTGAGCCGAACGGCGATCTCAGCAAGGTTGTCTGGCCCGACTACGTGCTGAACGCGCCGCCCGAGGTGAAGGAGCTCTACGAGTTCCAGGTCACGCACGGCGACCTCATGCGCTGGATGCCGTGCTTCTGCGGTTGCGGCCAGACGGCGGGCCATCGCAGCAACCGCGACTGCTACATCCGCCGCGTGAATGCGGACGGCTCGGTCGTCTTCGACCCGATGGCCCCGACCTGAGGCGTCTGCCTGGGAGTCACGCGTGCCGTGATGGACATGCTGGAGCAGGGGATGAGCCCGAGAGAGATGCGAATGGCGATCGACACGGCGTACGCGAGCCAGATCGAGGTCTCGACCCCGACCCCGTATCCGCCGGCGTAGAGCCGGGTCGTCGGGCTTCTCTGCGGAAAACCCGCAGAGCCATCCGGGCGGCGACGGATGCCGCACCGAGCCGTGCTTTCGATCATGACGCTATGGCCACACAAGAGGCCAGTCGAACAGCGGGAGTTGCAGGCCGGACGATTGTCCTGGTCGTCAATCGCGCGGTCACACATCCCCTTCCGCGGCGCAGGCTCCTCGAGGTCGTCTCGCTTCTTCGCGCGGAGTGCCCGAGCGTGGAGATCGCGGAGACTCGCGATGTAGCGGAGTTTGCCCACGTCTGGGCGAGCGTCGGCGCGGACCGCCTGATTCTCGTCGGTGGTGACGGAAGCGTCCACGCGGCGGCGAACGCTCCGGGCCCAACCCGGGAGCTCGCGCTGATCCCATGTGGCAGCGCCAACAACATCGCCCGCAGCCTCGGGATCCCGCTCGACCCGCTCGCCGCGGCCGAGCTCGCCGTTTGCGGGCGCGTCCATCCGGTCGACCTCATCGAGGCTCGCAGCGCCGGCGGCTCGTATCGAGTTGTGGAGAGCGTGAGCGTCGGATTCCTTGCCCAGGCCCGGACTCAGTTCCACGGCTCGAACTCAGGACACCTGGTGGCGGGGGCTCTTGCCGGTATCCGCGCGTTGCGAGAGTTTCATCCGCTCGCCGTCCACGTGCGCCGTTTCGACGCCGAAGAGAACTTGAAGCTCGCCCAGCTCTTCGTGGCGAATCTGCCGCTCTACGAGTTCGGGCTGCACGTTGCGCCACACGCCGACGCGACCGACGGGCTACTCGACTTCGTCGGACTCGAGAGCGATACGCAGCTCGACGTGCTCGACCTCGTCCGCCATCTTCACAGCGGCGAACTCTTCGACCGGAAGGGCGTTCATCTCTGGCGCGCCGAGGCTGCGCACCTCCGACCGCATGGCAGCTCGCCGGTGGTCGCGGACTCGACCGACCTCGGAAGCGGCCCCGTCGAGCTCCGTGCGGTTCGGGCCGCCCTTCCACTGGTTCGGCCGGGATGATCGCCGCCGCGTCGCCCCGTCGGGTACGCACGACGTTCCCTCCGGGCGTCCCGGCCCTAGCAGCCTTCAGCACCGCCGCTCTCGGCGCCGGCCTCGCGCGAGCGCTCGTCACGACGTATCTCCCTGTCTTGCTCGAGCAGATTCGTGACGCGCCCGGGCTGATCGGAACGGTGATGCTCGTAAACGCAGTCGCCGGATTCGTGGTGCCGCTCTGGATCGGGGTCTGGAGCGATCGCCTGGCAAGCCGCGGCGTTGGTCGCGCCGTCCCGTTCGTCCTGGGCGGAAGCCTCCTGACGGCTCTCGCGCTGGTCGCAATCGCGTTCGGGCATGCCAGCTCGTACGCCCTGCTCGCGCTCTTCGGCCTCACCGTCTACGTCGGTCTCAACGCCATCACAACGGCTCACCGAGCCCTGATCCCCGAGGCATTCCCACCGACACGCCGCGCAGGCGCGACCGGAGCCGAAGAGCTCGCGATGCTGATCGGAGGGCTCGTCGGGCTGGTCGTGGGCGGCATCCTCGTCGAGCGGGCCGGATGGGCGCCGTTCGTGTTCGGCGCGCTCATGGTTCCCTTGCTCGCGTTGCCGACCGTTGCACGGATGCGCGGCATCCGGCCTGCTGTCGGCCACCGCGAGGCGGACGAGCCCGGGCCGCGCGCGCTCGTCGCCATGGCGAGGCGGCCGGGAGTCCGCGCGGTACTGCTCGCCCAGGCGCTCTGGGTGTTCGGTTACCTGGGGCTTCCGCCGTTCTTCGTGCTCTACAGCGACCATGTGCTCGGCCTGTCACCCTCGGCCGCCGGAGTCGTTCTTGCGCTCTTCGGAGTTGCGACCGGCGCAGCCATGCTCGGCGCAGGCAAGGCGCAGATGCGAGCGCACGTGCCTCTCCTGCTCTTCGGCGTTCTGCTCATGGGCATCGGCCTTCTTGCCGTTGCGCCCGCGTCCACCCTGGCTGCCGCTGCGCCTGGCCTCGCAGGCGCGGCGGTCGGTTTCGGCATCGTCTCCACCCTCGGCTTCCCTGTCCTCGCGCGCTTCATCCCGCCCGGCGAGGAGGGCTCGTACACCGCGCTCTACTTCTCCGTACGGGCGGTCGCTGCCGCGGTCGCCGTTCCGGCCGCCGGCTGGATGATCGCGGCCAGTGGGAGCTACCGGGTGATCGCCCTTTCCGGAGGCGCGGTGACCCTGGTCGCTCTGGTGCCGCTCGCCCACACCGGAGTCGCCGATCGACGGTTCATGGCCAGGTTCATGCCGGGGCTGCGGGCGATCGTCGCCGGGTGTGTCCTGGTCACAGGGCTCGTCGCGGCCACCGCGCTCGTCGGGCTCGTGATCACTCAGACGCCGCTGCAGCGTGTGGACACGTGGCTGTTCGAGGCAATGCAGGGGGGCAGCGTGGGCGAAGGGATGCTCTCGGCCGTTCTGGACGAGGTCGCACTGGCCAATTACCTGGCTCTCACGCTCGTTGCCCTGGTAGCCGGCTACCGCCGGCGGTTGCTCCTCCCGACGGTGCTGCTCGTCCCGGGCTCCGGTCTCCTGGCCTGGGGAGTCGTACGCGCCGTCTGGGCCGTCGTCGAGCGGGAGCGCCCCGAAGAGGTTCTCGGGTCGGCGACGGTGCACTCCTGGGCGTACGTCTCCTCCTTCCCGAGCGGGCACATCGCGGTGACGGTCGCGATGGTGGCCGCGACCGGCTGGCTGTTTCCGCGTCTCGGCTGGGGGCTCTGGGCCTACGCGGCCGTGCTCTCGGCGAGCAGGATCGTGTTCGGCGCGCATTTCCCCACGGATGTCGTCGTCGGAGCAGCGGTCGGATACGTGGCCTTCCTCCTCACGCGCCGCCTCCTGGTCGAGAGCGGTCTGCGCGTGACCCGCGCGACGGTGGAGCCACGGCCGCATGCCGACCCGCACGAAGCCTCCGCACGTGGACGGACTTGGGCCTCGCGGGCTGCCATCGGCGCCGGCGTCCTCATCGTCGCCTGCTTCTTCTCTCTCGCGGGCGTCGTCGGGTTCCCTCAAAGCGCGGACGGCGCGCTTCTGCCCCTGGAGCTGCAATCGACGCTCCAACACATCCTCCTCGACGTCGCCGGGCTCGGGCTCCTGCTGGCGATCGTTCGGCCGAGACTCGGCGGGGCCGTCGTCGTTGCTGCGGCACTCCCGTTCGGGATCCTCGCGGCCTTCGAGTACGCGCCGTCGGTGGCCCTCGTCGCCTTCCTGGCGCTGTTCGTACCGGGGACGGTCATCCTTGTCTCGTCGATCCGGACTCGAGCCGGCCTCGTCGTCCTCGGTTCCCTTCTCGCCCTCGTCGTTGCCTCGGGAGGGATGGCCGCCGACTGGACGCATGCCTACCTGACCGGGCCAACACACCCTGCGTCGACTGTCGAGGTTCCGGCTGCCGCATCCGTTCGCTGGGTCTGGGCCGGCGGGACGACCGAGACCGAATTTCGGGTGAACGCGCGTCTCGACGAGAGGCCGGATGTGGCCACACTCAGGGTGGAGCGCGCCGACGGCGGCGAGGCTCAGCGCATTCCCGGTGATCTCGACGAGGACATGGCCTCGTTTCGTGTCACCGGGCTTCGACCGGACACGGAGTACCGGTACGCCGTCGAGGTCGACGGCAGTCTCGACGATCGGCGCACCGGTCGCGTCCGCACCTTTTCGGCGGGCCCGTCGTCCTTCACCTTCGCCTTCAGCAGCTGTGCGCGCGTCGGCTCAAACGGCTCCGTCTTCGACGCGATCAGACGCGACAATCCGCTCTTCTTCCTCGCGGTCGGCGATCTCTTCTACGGCAATGTGAGCAGGGACGATCCGGGTGCCTTCGAGAGCTTCTACGACCGGCTCCTGTCGCAGCCTGCACCGGGCCTTCTCTTCCGTTCGACATCCATGGCGTACGTTTGGGACGACCATGACTTCGGCGGTAACGGCGCGTCGTCGTTGTCCGAGAGCGGCCCGGCGGCAGAAAGCGTGTATCGCGAGCGGACCCCTCACTACTCCCTTCCGGGAGGAAGCGAGCGTGGCCCGATCTTCCAGGCCTTCGACGTCGGGCGCGTTCGATTCCTTCTCACGGACACCAGGTCGCAGCGCGATCCTCAGGGCGCTCCCGACGACTCGAGCAAGACGATGCTCGGGCCCGTGCAGAAGGAATGGCTCAAGCGTGAGCTCTTGATCGGCCGAGATCGCTCGTCCCTCGTTGTATGGGTCAATCCAGACCCCTGGATTGGTGCGCCGGAAGCCGGCGGGGACTCGTGGGCCGGCTACGCGACCGAACGCCGCGAGCTGTCCGAGTTCATTGCCGCGAACGAGATCGACAACGTGCTCATGCTCAGCGGCGATGCGCACATGCTCGCAATCGACGACGGCCGCAACACCGACTACTCGGGCACCGGACGCGCGGGCTTTCCCTTGATGCATGCAGCCGCCCTGGATCGGCGCGGTGGTGTCAAGGGAGGCCCGTACAGCGAGGGGGTGTTCCCGGGAAGCGGCCACTACGGCCTGGTCACGGTACGCGACACCGGTGACCGGGTCTCGGTCGCGCTCTCGGGGCGCAACTACCTTCGCCAGGAGCTCGTCGGTCACACGTTCACGATCCCGGCCACCGCAAGGTGATGGCAGTCGCCCGTCGTATCGAGCGGGTTGCAGCCCTCGTTCCGTGCCACCGGACTCCGCCGTCGGAGGATCTGCTGCGGCGGATCGGAGCTCGTGTCGACGAGGTGGTCGTCGTCGATGACGGCATGCCGGAGCCACAGGCCATGGAGTTGGAGAGCGTCGCGGGGCGCGTGGGCGCCGAGGTCATCCACACTCGACATGGTGGGAAGGGTCATGCGATCGTCGAGGGGCTCCGGCGCCTGGAGGCGCGGGCGGGCGAGCTGGCGGTGGTCGTTCTCGACTCTGACGGTCAGCACCCGCCCGAGGCGATACCCGTGTTCCTCGCCGTCGGTGCCGAAGCCGACCTTGTCGTGGGCAACCGCTTTGCCGCTCCGGCGCCCGTCCCGCGCATCCGTCGGCTCGCCAACGCCATTGCCAGCTCCCTTCTTTCGCGCTCAACGCGTTCGTCGGTGCCCGACAGCCAGTGCGGCATGCGCCTGCTCACCCGGAGAGCGTTGACGGAGGTCCCGTTTCCTGAGGGAGGCTACGAGGCGGAGACCGTCCACCTCCGAAGGTGTCTGCGAGCTCGCCTGGTGGTCCGGTGGGTGCCCATCCCGGCCGTCTACAACGGCAGCCCGAGCTCGTTCCGGCCCGTGCGCGACTCTGCAGCCGTTCTCGCTGCCTGCGTTCGGGATCGAGGCCAACCGTCGCCCACTGGCTAACCTCAAGGCGTGCTCTCCGTGCTGACGAGCTGGGACGCCGAGGCCATGAACGCCCTCCACCAGCTGAGGTGGGCTCCGCTGACGGCGTTCTTCGTTCTCGCGTCCGCCTGGTGGGTGAAATGGCCGCTTCTCGCCGCCGTTGGTGCATTCGGCGACACGCGTGCCGGGCGGCGGCTGCCGAGGGCTGCGCTCGCCGCGTCGTTGGCTGCGGGTCTTGGCGCGCTGGCCGCGACCGGTCTCAAAGAGGTCGTTGACAGAGCGCGTCCTCCTTTGGGCGACGTCGATGTCACGGCCGTGGTCGCCCTTCCGGCCTCGCCCTCGTTCCCGTCGGGCCACGCAGCCACGGCGTTCGCGGCCGCGACCGTGGTCGCCGTGCTCCATACGCGCCTACGAACCCCGGCGCTCGCAATCGCCGCCCTTGTGGCGCTCTCACGCGTCTATCTGGGCGTCCACTACTGGTCGGATGTGACCGCAGGCAGTGCTCTCGGCGTGGCGATCGGCCTCGCGATCGCCATAGTCGCGAAGCGAACGGCCAAGCAGGGCGACCGCGACGCGGCGCCTCTTGCGGTCTAGGCGCGGCCGTCCTCGAACTCTCCGGAGAACTACCGACGGGATCTACGCGTGCGCCCCGATGCCTCGACACCGACGAGGTGACAGGCTGGGGAGGAAGACGAGTCCGAAAGGAGTGTGAGATGAGCACGACTGCCTTTGACTCCGCGGCTCAGACACACGGCACGACGCGATACGAGTACAAGGTCATCGATACCGGGCGTGACCTCGAGAGCGAGCTCAATGCGCTCGGCGCCGATGGCTGGAGGGTCGTGGGCGTGACGACGAAGAAGCAGCTTTTCATCGCGCCTCCCCAGGCGATCATCCTGATGCGCGAGGTTGCGGCTCGATGACCGTCCTGGTGGCAGCAGCCAGCAAGCACGGTGCGACTCGCGAGATCGCGGACGCAATCGCTCGCGAGCTGACCCGGCACGATGTCCCGGCCGAGGTGCGGGACGTCGGCGAAGTCGACGACCTCGATCGCTTCGACGCCGTCGTCCTTGGAAGCGCTGTCTACATGGGGCACTGGCTCGAGCCGGCACGGAAGTTCGTCGAGCGGCGCGGGCCCGACCTCGCCGAGAAGCAAACCTGGCTCTTCTCGAGCGGCCCGGTCGGAGAGCTGGCGCATGCGCCGAAGGAGGCCGAAGACGTTTGCGACGTGGACGACCTTGTCGCGACGACGAACGCCGTCGAACACAGGCTCTTCTCGGGAAGCCTCGACAAGAGCACGCTCGGGTTCCCCGAGCGGGCAGTCATGCGTGCGGTGGGGGCCCAGGAAGGCGACTACCGCGACTGGGGCGCTATCGAGGCCTGGGCGAGCGACATCGCCGCCACTCTCGAGTCGAGCCCGTCCTAGGTTGACTCGCGACCTCGCTTCTGAGAGAGTCACGCCGTCAAGTCCTGTGGGCCCTCGGGTTCGCAGGACTTGGCATTTAACGACCAAGCGGCCAACGAGACCGGGGCTATACTCGAATCTGGCTTTCCAAGCCGTGCCGACCGCCTCCGAGGAAGCGCACACGGCCGACCCGCGCACCCCCTAGCGGACGCGCGCCTGGAGCGGCCTACCTGCGCTTCGCGCGCGGTCCGGTCATGCACTGGGGCGCGATGCAGGCCGAGGCAGGCGCGCGCCTTCCCGGCGACGAGCTTCTCGAGCAGGCCGACGCGATCTCGACGCGGGCGATCGCGATCGAGGCACCGGCCGCGGCGGTCTGGCCCTGGGTGGCGCAGATGGGCCCTGCGCCCCACGGCGGTGCCTACACCTACGACTGAATCGAGAACCTGCTCGGCCTCGACATGCACTCGGCCGAGTCGTCCTGCCGAGTTCCAGCACCCCAGGTCGGAGACACGATCGGCTTCGGCCGAACCGGATGCGCCTCGAGCTGGTCGAGACCGAGCGCGCGCTCGCCTGGCGCTCGGCCGACGGCAACTGGGTGTGGACATTCGTCCTCGGCGAGCAGGAAGGAACGACCCGCCTTCTCAGCCGCAACCGCTTCCGCCTGTCCACGCTCGGCGGCCGCCTGGGCATGCTCCCCATGGAGCCCGCCTCGCTCGTCATGGAGGCGAAGATGCTGCGCGGAATCAAGGAGCGCGCCGAGCGCCTCGGTGAACGCTCGTAGAGAGGGAGGCCTCCTAGCCGAACGTGAGCCTGACGCCCAGCCACAAGACGACGAGCGAGAGAAGCGGGAGGGCGAGCTGCACGGGGCGGCTCTGAGGGCTGGCGATGTGCAGGCCGACGAGGACGAGCACGAAGACGAAGAGCACGAGCTTGAGCTGCAGGGCGGGGTCGTCCCAGAGGCGGAAGTGGGAGGCCATCGCCACGCCCGTTCCGACCACGAGCAGAAGCGCGGCCGCGCTGGCGATCCCGAAGCGGCGCGCGATCGCGTGCATCGCCCCGTCGTCTTCCCCGCGTGCGGCGAGGACGGGGACGACGGCGACGACGAGCAGGAGCTGGCCGCCGACGAAGAACGCGATCCCGGCCAGATGGAGGGCGCGGATCGCCGTCCAGGTGTTCACGGATTGAGCGGCTTCGTCTCCGCCTCGCGCGCCTCGGAGACGCGCAGGCCATGCGAGGCCGTGGGCATGGGGAAGTTGGCCGGGTGGGCGCGCAGGTCGCGCGCCAGCCAGCGCCCGGCGAGCAGGGCGGCCGCGGCGAGGCCGAGCAGGGCGGCCGCCTCGGCGAGGGCGTGATGGCGGATGAGGGCGACGGCCAGGACGAAGAGGGCGAGCACGATCATGGAGAGGGCGATGACGCGGTGGAAGCGCCCCGCCTCCGAGTGCGGCCAGGGGTCGACCGGCCGCACGATCTCGCGGCCGCGGTTCGAGTCGGTGCAGGCGTGCTTGGCCGGGCAGGCGTTGCAGACGTGTGCGCGCGCCCGGTAGCGGACGAGGCGCGCCTCGCGGTCGAAGGAGTGCGGCCAGAGCTGCTCGCCCTCGGGGCAGAGCCAGTTGTCGTGGTCGGAGTCGTAGGTGAAGCCGGCGGTGCGGTAGCGAAGCGCCCGCCGGTGCGTGTGCGCGGAGAGCCACTCGAGCGTGAAGGCGCCGGCGACGAGCGCGCCCGCGTAGGCGAGCGCCAGGTAGACCTCGCCGCTCACGTCACCTGCGCCGCCGTCGCCTCGTCGGCGCCCGTCTCCTCGACGCCTTCGGCGTCCTGGACGACGGTGAAGAGGATGTCGGTCTCGTCGTAGGTGACCTGCTTGACCGTGTAGCGCACGCCCAGGTAGGCGATGTACAGGGCGGTGAAGGCGCCGCCGGCGATGAAGACGATGTCGCCGGGCAAGCGCAGCCACTCGATCAGGCGGTTGGTGTCGTTGGTGAGGAAGTCGAGCTCGCGCGCCTCGAAATAGCCCTCGTCGACCGAGTGGTAGAGCTGCAGGATCCCGAGCGGGAGCAGGGTGGCGAAGCACATCCAGGCGAGGCCGATGTTGGTCGACCAGAAGCAGATTTTCGCCCAGCGCTCCGGCCAGCGCTCCGAGGGGATCAGGTAGCGCAGGCAGAACATGGCCAGGCCGAGCGCCAGCATCCCGTAGACGCCCATCATCGCCGCATGGCCGTGGTTGGCCGTCAGCGCGGTGCCGATCTCGTAGTAGGAGACGATGGGCAGGTTGATGAGAAAGCCGAAGATGCCCGCGCCGAGGAAGTTCCAAAAGCCGACCGCGACCAGGAACATGACCGCCCAGCGGTGCGGGAAGGGCGTTTGCGAGCGCGACTCCTGCGCGGCGCCGAGCTGCAGGAAGGCCCACGCCTCCACGGTCAGGAAGGTGAGCGGGATGACCTCGGCGGCACTGAAGAAGGCGCCCAGGGCCATGTGCTCGGCGGGCTCACCGGAGAAGTAGAGGTGGTGCATCGTCCCGATCACGCCCCCGGCTGAGTAGAGGACGATGTCGAGGAAGACGACGACGAGGGCGACCCGCTCGCGCACGACGCCGAGGAGCACGAACATGTAGGCGACCATCACGGTCGTGAAGAGCTCGAGGAAGTCCTCCACCCACAGATGCACGACCCAGAAGCGCCAGAACTCGGTCACGGTGAAGTTGTCGCCCGTGCGCGCGACCAGCCCGACGGCGTAGAAGGCGGGAATGGCGCAGGCGGCCAGGAAGAAGAGCCAGGGCATGTTGCCCACGCGCTCGCTCTTCAACCTGTTTCTGAGCACGCGCCAGAGCATCACCACCCAGATGACGAGCCCGGCCGAGAGGAGCACCTGCCAGAAGCGGGCGAGGTCGAGGTACTCGAAGCCCTGCAGGCCGAACCAGTTGCGCGCGGCCGAGGTGAGCACGCCGTGGATGCCGAGGAAGGAGCCGATCAGGGTGCCGAAGACGACGATCGCAAGCGCGCCCAGGAGGGCGAATGCGAGCTTGCCCTGACCCCTGGGCTCGCGCCGGGCGATCATCGGCGCCAGGAAGATGCCGGCGGCGACGAAGGAGGTCGCCACCCAGAAGATGGCCAGCTGCACGTGCCAGGTGCGCATCAGGTTGTAGGGGAAGGCCTGGGCGAGGTCGATGCCGAAGAAGTTGTCGATCTCCGCGCGGTAGTGCTGGGCGGCCGCGCCCACGAACGTCTGGATGACGAAGAGGGCGGCCATTGTGAAGAAGAACCAGGCGGTCGCCCGCTGCGCCGGCGTCAGGGCGACGTCGCCGGGCGAGCGGAAGGAGAGCGTCGCCTGCTCGCGCCCGTGCCAGCCTAGGTTTCGCCCCCAGCGCCCGATGGCGCCGAAGAGAAGGCCGATCCCGCCCAGGAGGGCGATCAGGGAGAGCACCGACCAGACGATGACGTTGGCGGTCGGCTTGTTGTCGACGCGCGGCTCGGGCGGCCAGTTGTTCGTGTAGGAGTAGTCGTGGCCGGGGCGCTCGGCCGCCGCCGCCCAGGCCGTCCACGCGAAGAAGGAGGTGAGCTGGCGAAGCTCGGTCGGGTCGGTGATCGCCTCGGCGCGCAGGCCGTGGATCGTCTCCGGCTCGGAGAAAAAGTCCGAGTAGTAGGGGACGAGCTCCTCGAAGGCGGCCTCCTGCCCGGCCGAGAGGGTGAGCGTGTCCGTCTCCTCGTCGTAGCGGTTGGTGCGCATATCCTCGATCGTGGCCTGCGCGGCCGAGTCCGACTCGGCCCCGCCGAAGCTCTCCTGCACGCTCTCGGAGGAGCGGCGCAGGTAGTCGGCGGTGTAGTCGGGGCCGAGGTAGGCGCCGTGGCCGAAGACGGAGCCGTACTCCATGAGGCCGTTCTCGAGGAAGTGCTGCTGGCCCTTGCTTACGTCCTCCCCGGTGAAGATCACCTCGCCGTCTTCGGAGACGACCCGCTCGGGCACGGGCGGGCTCTCCATGTAGGTGCGGTAGGCGAGTAGGCCGAGTACGAAAAAGCCGAAGAGGATAACGAGGGCGACGGCCTGGATCCAGCCCTTGGAGATCAGGAACTCACGCCGCTGCTCACTCGCCATGGGCCCATCCTTCTTCGGCGGTCCCCGCGCGGTCGCGGTGCGCGAAGGCCGAGCCAACACGCGATTCCGCGCGGCAGGCTACACGACTGCGGGCGCGACCGGTACCCGTCACGGAAGACGACGGTCCATGCCCCGAAGGCGTCTATCTAGCTTGAGCGAGCCCCGGCGCCCTCCGGGAGGAACCGCTCTGGCGCGCAGGCGCTTGGAACCCGCCCGCGGACGCACGCGGAAGACGCGGGGTCACCGAAGGAGGTCTGCTGGGAGCCTGGCTGCGGGGAACGTGATCGACCTCAAGAGCTGTTCGTGCCGAGAGCACCTTGGGCGCTGCGAAGAGGTCGCCGACTGCCAACACGGGGCGCAGGACTGGACGAACGGCATCCACGTCCGCGAGCTGCACCGGCCCGACGAGGCCGAAGCATGATCATTCGCGCCTGCATCGTCTTGGGCGCGCGAGGTAGAACCGCCAGCGTCTGCTCAGCCAGATTCGTGCGTTCAAGCTAGGGCTGCCGGTGGCTGTCGGACGAGCACGCCAAGACACCGTCGGAACAACCCCCTGGACGCCCGCGGACGATCTGGGACTCCCGCGAGACCGGGCTATACTCGAAGCTGGCTTTCCAAGCCGCGCCGACGTAGCTCAGCTGGTAGAGCACTTCACTCGTAATGAAGGGGTCCCCGGTTCGAGTCCGGGCGTCGGCTTGTAAAAGCCCTGCAAATCGAGCGCTTGTGTTTTCTGGTTAGGAGACGAGTTATGTGCTCCAAACCGGGCTGATCTGCCGTTTCGGGCGATCTTCCTTGGTTTTCACCTGGTTGCGCGACGGCTCGGGCTGGGTTCACGGGAGGTCTACTGCCTGCACGCGAGTCGAGAAGGTGCCGGCGAGGCGTCCTGAACTGCGTGAGTGCCTACGCCGTGCTCGACTGTTTCGCCGACCTCAGGCACGGACTCCAACCGCATCCCCGCTCGTGCGCACCCCTGCGTGCGATCGACTCGCGCCAGTTGCACGAGCGCCGGCTCGAGGAAGCAATGACCGCGGGCCGGGCGACCGGGTCTCGCACCTGCGGGCCGGTGCCGCTGCGGGCGCGTACTGACGCTGCGTCGCTCACTGAGGGCCCATCCATGCTTCGCACCCGAGCGACGCTTGTCAAGCAGCCGCATCGATCTTCCGGGATGAGAGAATCGTCTGGTGGCTGGCGCTCCTTCGTCGAGCCTGACTTCGCAGCGGCGTCTTGAGCGCGACGACGACGCGCTGGTGGCGGCGCTGCGGGACGGTGACGAGCGGGTCTTCTGCGCGCTGGTGGAGGGATGGAGCGGCGTGATGCTCGCTGTCGCGCTCTTGCACGTCGACAGCCGCGCGGTCGCCGAGGAGGTGGTTCAGGAGGCGTGGCTGACCGTGCTGCGCGACCTCGACCGCTTCGAGCGCCGCTCCGCCCTTCGCACGTGGGCGCTCGGGATCGTCGTCAATCTGGCGAGGTCGCGCGCTCGCGCCGAGCGGCGGTCGGCGCCGGTCCCCTGGGATGTCGCCGGGCCGGTGGTCGACCCAGCTCGGTTCCGCTCTTCTGACGCGTCTCGGTGGACTGACCACTGGGCGTTAGGCCCCGTCGACTGGGCTGTTCCCGAAGACGAGTTGCTCGCTGGGGAGGCGCGCGACGTGATCCTCAACGCGGTTGCGGCGCTGCCGCCGGCCCAGCGCGAGGTGCTCGTCCTCCGCGACCTCGTGGCGCTCTCCGCGGTGGAGACGTGCAACGTATTGGGCCTTACGGACACGAATCAGCGTGTGCTGTTGCACCGGGCGCGCTCGCGGGTACGGAATGCGCTCGAGCGGTACTTCGACGCGACGGAGCCGACGTGATCCACGACGACCTGCCCGAGATGCCGTGCCGCGAGCTCGTGGAGCTCGTGACCGATTACCTCGAGGACCGGCTCTCGCCCGAGGACAGGGCTCGTTTCGAGGCGCACATCGCCGACTGCGAGTACTGCGAGACGTACCTGGAGGAGATGCGGCAGACCGTCCGCGTGCTCGGCCGGCTCCCGGAGGATTCGCTCTCGCCCGAGGCTCGCGACACGCTCCTGGCCGCGTTTCGGGACTGGTCGGGCCGCTGAGCCTCCTCAGGGTGTAACGCAAGCCGCGCTCGCGGCACTCATCTCCGACTCCTGGAGGAGGAAGCGATGACTGTTCAGCTGGACGAGTTCAAGACCCGGCAGCGCGCGGCCTGGGGTGCGGGGGATTACGCCGCGCTGTCCGAGCACATCGCCGACGTCGGCGAACTGGTGGTCGCGCGGGCCCGGGTCGAGCCCGGGACGATCGTGCTCGACGTCGCTTGCGGCACCGGGAACGCCGCGTTCCCGGCGGCACGGGCCGGCGCCCAGGTGACCGGCCTCGACCTCGTGCCGAAGCTGCTCGAGCAGGGGCGGGCGAAGGCAGAGGCGGAAGGTCTGGAGATCGAGTGGGTGGAGGGCGACGCCGAGCAGCTTCCGTTCGAGGACGGGTCGTTCGACCGCGTCCTTTCGACCTTCGGGCACATGTTCGCGCCGCGCCACAGGCAGGTCGCCGACGAGATGATCCGCGTCTGCCGGAAGGGCGGGCGGATCGTGACGGCCAACTGGACGCCGGAGGGCGTCGCCGGCGGTGTCTTCAAGGCGAGCGCCGAGTACATGCCGCCGCCTCCCGACTATGCGTTGCCTCCCATCCTGTGGGGAACGGAGGAGCACGTGCGCGAGCTGTTCGGAGCGGCCGCGAGCGGCTTCGAGTTCGAGCGCCACGTCAACAGGATCGAGTGGGAATCGCTCGAAGGGTTCGCCGACTACTTCATGGAACGCTTCCCGATGATGGTGACCGCCCGGGCCATGCTCGGCGACCGCTTCGGCGAGCTGCGGGCGCGGGTGATCGAGGTCTGGCGGGACGCCAACGAAGCGGACGACGGCGGCCTGTGCCTGCCGCAGGAGTACCTGCTCTCGATCATTCGCCTTCGAGGCGATGCCTGACGTCTACGCGCGCATCACCGAGGTCGATGCAGCCGCGGTCGAGCAGGTCGCGGACGCGATGGAGCTCAGCGCCGCCGACCCGCAGCATCAGGCGATGGTCGCCGCCTACCTGGCCGACCTCTCCCTGCCCGGCGAGGCGCGGGCGCTCGAAATTGGCTGCGGCACGGGCGCGATCTCGCGCGTGATCGCCGGCCGGCCCGGAATCGGCGAGGTGGTGGGCGTCGATCCGTCGCCCGTCCTAGTCGATAAGGGCCGTGCGCTCGCGGCCGATATCCCCAACGTCACGTTCCTAGAGGGCAACGGACGAGACCTCGCCCACGAGGACGCGAGCTTCGACCTCGTCGTCGTGCACCGAGTGCTCTCCCACGTTCCCTCGCCCGAACAGGTCCTCGCAGAGGCGTTCCGGGTTCTACGCCGCGGCGGCTCGCTCGCGGTGTTCGACGGGGACTACGCCACCATCACCGTCGCCACGAGCGAGGTCGATCCCCTTGAGACCGGCCGCGCTCGAGCAGGTCGCCCTTACGCGCGTCCTGCCGTATTGCCGCGCCGCCCGCGGTTGGGGTACGCTCGCCACGCATCCGACGATGGGAGCGGGCATGGCGAGCAATGAAGTGACCGTCGATCTCGATGCGTTCGACGAGTTCGAGGCGAGTGCTTGGGAAGAGCGAGTCGAGGGGTACGCGGGGTTCTTCGGTGCCGTTACGGGCCGGCTGGTCGAGCCACTCCTGGATCTCGCGCAGGTCGGCTCGGGGAAGCGCGTGCTCGATGTGGCGACCGGCCCCGGGTACGTGGCGGCGGAGGCAGCCCGCAGGGGAGCGACAGTCTGGGGGGTGGACGTCGCCGAGGCGATGGTCGCCCGGGCCGGGGCGGAGCATCCGGGCGTCGAGTTCAGGCAGGCGGATGCGCAGTCGCTCCCTTTCGAGGATGCCGCCTTCGACGCGGTGGTCGGCAACTTCGGGCTTCCCCACTTCGGCCGTCCGGAGCGGGCGGTCGCCGAGGGCGTACGGGTCCTCGCTCCCGGGGGCCGGTTGGCGCTGACGACCTGGGACGCTCCCGCGGAGATGCGCATGTTCGGCGTGTTCCTGGAGGCGGTCGGAGAGGCCGGCGCGGGACCGCCCGACGGGCTGCCCCCGGGGCCGGATGTCTTCCGGTTCTCCGACGACGGGGAGTTTCGGCGCCTCTTCGAAGGACAGGGTCTCGGCGAGGTGGAGGTACGACGCGTGGCATTCACGCATCCGGTGATGTCGTTCGAGGACTTCTGGCGCGCCCTGCAGCGCGGGACGGTTCGGATGGCCTCGCTCGTGCTCGGTCAATCGGAGGAGACCCGGGAGCGCATACGGGCCGCACTCGAGCGCCGCCTGGGCGCCTACCAAGCCGACGGGCGATTCGACGTACCGGTCTCCGTGAAGCTCGGGGCCGGCCGCAAGAGCGGCTGACCCCACCCACCGCCGGCCGCACGACCGGGGTCCGGCGCCGCGCGACCGGCGACGACGGCGGCACTCACCAGGGGATGGCGACCCCGGCATGCGATGACTGGGCACGCCTCGACGAACCAAACCGAGTTCCAATGAGGACTGGCGTCGCGCCGGCGTCACCCTGGAGCGCCCAGCTCTGTTCTCTAGGGAGACAACTGGCGTGGGGTTCACCAGGGGTCTACAAGGTTGTCATCACCAGTCACCGTGAGTCATCTCCAGTCCGAAGGATTCGGCATGCGGAGTGACCTGAGGTGACTCATAGTGACTGCTGGTGACAGTGGCCCATAACTCGTAATGAAGGGGTCCCCGGTTCGAGTCCGGGCGTCGGCTCTGTACTCGCAAGCTAGCTCGTAGGTTCGAGGTCAGCGTGCAGGCGACGGTGAACCGACTCGTCAACCTTGGGCTCGACGTCCTTCTAGTCGGAGCCTTCACTGAGGCGGTGCTTCGCGTAAGAGCGACGACCCGCTAGCACGATGCCGCTCACGAAGTTGGTCCCGACCTGTGCAGCCCGGGCGACCGAAGTTCGCTGGCTGCGTCAAGGCAAGGCTCGACCCAGTCCCTGAGTGGCCAGCCGGGGCGAGGTGGCTGTGTGGACATTGACACCACCCGTGCGTTTCGAAAGGGTGTGAGCCTCGGGACAACGGAAGGGGAGGTAATGAGAAAGCTCCTTGCGCTGGCGGCGGCTGGTGCGCTGGTGTTCGCAGCGCCCGCCTCGGCGGATCGCGCTCACAGCACCAACAACACTTCGAAGAAGCTTCGGGAAGCCGTGACGGTGGCAGGCATCCTCGAGCACGAAGCCGCCTTTCAGGCGCTTTCCGCGCTCTCGGGAGGCAATCGCCTGTCCGGCGCGCCGGGCTACGACCTGTCGGCGCAGTACGTGGCCGATCAAGCCGAGGCCGCGGGGCTTACGGTCAGCCAGCAGGCGTTCGACTACGAGCTCGACCTGCTCGCCGACTACTCGGCGCCGGTGCTGAGCATCGTGTCCGGTGGTCCGGCCCGGGCGTTCGTGCCAGGCATCGGCGGCACGCTCTTCAGCGACGGCGACTTCGGCTCGATGTATGCGTCACCGTCGGGTGATCTCACCCGGCCGGTCTGGGCGGCCGACATCGATCTAGACCCGGCCACCGCGGCGAGCAATACGAGCGGTTGTCAGGCAGCGGACTATGCCGGCATGCCGGCGGGCGCGATCGTGCTCCTGCAGGATGGAGCGTCATGCTCCCTCGGGACGAAGTTCTTCGGCGCGCAGCAGCTCGGCGCCGGGGCGATCTTCTTCTTCGATGCGGCCGGGGGCACGTGGATCAACGTGACCGGCATCGCGATCCCGTCCGTGGCGGGCAGGCTTGATTCCGCGACCGCGCTGGCCAACGGCGTGGAGCAGGGCAGCACCGGCCTCACCGCGCGCATGAAGGTCGACTGGCGGCCGGGCACCTACCCGACGTCGAACGTCATCGCGGAGACGCCTACCGGCGACCCGGACAACGTCATCGTCGTCGGCGCGCATCTCGACAGCGTCGGGGTCGGTCCTGGGATCAACGACAACGGATCCGGCTCGGCGACGATCCTCGAGATCGCGGAGCAGGTCGCCAAGGCGAAGCCGCGCAATAAGATCCGCTTCGTCTGGTTCGGCGCCGAGGAGCACGGTCTGCTGGGCTCCGAGGCCTATGTCGACAGCCTGCCGGAGTCCGAGCGCGACAAGATCGCGGCAATGCTGAACTTCGACATGGTCGGCTCGCCCAACTTCGTGCGCTTCGTGTACGACGGCGATCTGTCGGACTCCGAGCCGCCCCCGGGCGGGGCGCCTGCCGCGTCGGCGGACATCGAGCGGCTCTTCCTCGATTACTTCGCGAGCCAGGGCCTCGCGACGGAGCCGACGGCGTTCGACGGCCGGTCGGACTACGGGCCGTTCATCGCCGCCGGCATCCCGGCGGGCGGACTGTTCACCGGCGCCGAGGGGATCAAGACCGCCGAGGAGGCCGCGGTCTACGGCGGCATGGCCGGGGAACCCTATGACCCGTGCTACCACATGGGCTGCGACACCACGAGCAACCTCGATGCCACCGCGCTCGACCAGATGAGCGACGCGGCGGCGCACGTGACGATCACGCTGGCGCAGACGAAGCGCCTGTTCCCGTCGACGGCAACGAGCGTCGCGACCGGCACGGGGGCCGGTCCGATTGGCGGCCTAGCGGGCCTCAAGGTGCCGCGCGGCTTCTGAGCCGAGTTGGGGTCAGGCCTCGCCACGAGGCCTGACCCCGCTCCTGGCGGAGGCACGCGCTCGCTGGGAATTTTTCGAGCGGATCGGACTTCGCTCGTGCGGAGGGTGAACGGGCTCGGGGCCTACGAGCAGGCCACCTTGGGTAGACCTCCGTGATGCGCTCTGATCTTCCTGCGGCGCTCGGCCGCCTGCGTGACGACCTCCAGGCGCTCCGCCTCGGTCTCGTGCTGCCGGGCGCGGAGGAGGCCAGGCGCACCAGGGACGATCTTGTCGGTCAGGTGGACGACTACCTGCTCCCGCGCCTCGCGCAGATGGACGCGCCTGCCCTCATCGTCGTCGGCGGCTCGACAGGGGCGGGGAAGTCGACGCTCCTCAACAGTCTCGTCGGGTCGGTCGTGAGCCCGGCAGGCGTTCTGCGCCCGACGACGCGCGCGCCCGTACTGGCCTTCCATCCGGACGACCTCGAGTGGTTCGAGGGCACTCGCATCCTGCCCGGCCTGCCGCGGGCGAGCGGTGGGGAACAACCGGGGACGTTGCAGCTCGCGCCTACGGAGGGGCTTCCACAGGGGCTCGCCCTCCTTGACTCGCCGGACATCGACTCGGTCCTCGCCGAGAACCGTGCGCTGGCCGGCCAGCTCCTCGCAGCTGCCGACGGCTGGCTCTTTGTCACGACCGCAGCTCGCTACGCCGATGCGGTGCCCTGGGGGTTCCTCCGTGCTGCTCGTGACCGCGGGACGGCGCTGTCCCTCGTTCTCAACCGCGTGCCGGAGGACGCCGGCCGTGAGGTGCCCGCGCACCTGCGCCGGATGCTCGCGGACGAGGGCCTGCCCGAGGCTGAAATGCTCGTCATCCCCGAGACGCCGCTCGCGGACGGCCTCCTTCCACCGGCGGCGCTCGCCCCGGCACGCGCGTGGCTCGACGACCTCGCCGCGGACGCGCAGGCCCGGGCGGCGCTCGTTCGCCGGACGTTGCGCGGCGCGCTCGCGAGCCTCCCCGCGCGTGCGGCCGTCGTCGAGGCAGCCGCGGTCCAGCAGCTCTCGGCCGCTGCGGAGCTACGGGCGGAGGCAGACGCTGCGTACGCTGCGGCAGGGCGGGAGGTCGAATCGGCTCTGCGGAGCGGCTCGCTCCTTCGCGGCGAGGTGCTCGCGCGCTGGCACGAGGTGGTCGGCACCGGCGACGTGATGCGGGCCCTCGAGTCGCGGGTCGGTTGGGCGCGCGACCGGCTCAAGAGCCTCCTCACAGGCAAGACGGCGGCCGACGACGAGCTGCGCGAGGCGGTCGAGGACCGGGTTGAGGCCGTCGTGCGCGCTGCGGCCGAGCGCGCCGCCGAGCGGACGGCGCGGGCCTGGCGCGACCGCGCGGCCGGACAGGCGCTCCTCGATGGGGCGACAGGCCTGGACCGCGCTTCCGCGGAGCTCGAGGCCGCCGCCGAGGAGGAGGTGCGGGCCTGGCAGGGCGTCGTCTTCGATCTCGTCAGAGAGGAAGGCGAGTCGAAGCGTGCGACCGCGCGGCTCGCCTCGCTCGGCGTCAACGGGGCGGGACTGACCGTCATGCTCGCCGTGTTCGCTCAGACCGGCGGGTTGACCGGCGCCGAGGTCGTCGTGGCGGGCGGCACGTCCGCGATGGCCCAGAAGGTGCTCGAGGCGATCTTCGGCGACCAGGCGGTGCGCACGCTCGCGGCGCAGGCCCGCGAGGACCTTCTCGCACGGGTCGACCGCCTCTTGCGCGAGGACGCTGCGCGCTTCGACACGCTCCTCGACGGGGCGGTGCCAGAGGCGGAGAGCTTCGCCCGGCTCCACGAGGCGGTAGCAGCGATCCGCCGGGCGGCATGAAGGGCAGGCTCGACCGGCGTCTCGCCGCCCTCGGCGAGGCGGCCGGACTTGCGGAGGGGCGGCTCGCCGGCGACGCGGTCGTGCGGGCCCGCGCGGTCGTCTCCCAGGCCGGCGAGCGGCTTGGGCTTGGGCTCGAGTCCACCGTGGTCGCCCTGGCCGGCCCGACCGGCGCCGGGAAGTCGCGGCTGTTCAACGCGCTCGCCGGAGAGGAGCTGGCGGACGTCGGCCGCCGCCGCCCGACGACCTCCGCAGGGCAGGCAGCCGTCTGGGGGGACGGCGCCGATCCCCTGCTCGACTGGCTCGCGATCCCGCGCCGTCACAGGCTGGCGGCAGCCGGACTCGACGGCCTCGTCCTGCTCGACCTTCCCGACTTCGACTCGGTCGAGACGGCCCACCGCCTCGAGGTCGACCGCATCGTCGGGCTCGCGGACCTGATCGCCTGGGTCGTCGAGCCGCAGAAGTACGCCGACGCGGCGCTCCACGACCGCTACCTGCGTCCACTCGCGTCGCACGCGGAGGCGATGGCGATCGTCCTGAACCAGGCCGATCTCCTCTCTCCCGAGGACGTCGACGCCTGGCGCGCCGATGTCGTGCGCCTCCTGGCCGAAGACGGTCTGCGCGGCGCGCCGCTCCTGGTCGTCTCCGCCGAGACCGGCGAGGGGCTGGACGAGCTGCGACGCCTGCTCGCCGAGCGGGTCCGGGCGCGTGACGCCGCGCTCACGCGACTCGCGGCGGACGTTGACGACGCGGCGGACGCGCTCGGTGCCACGTGCGGCGACGGGCGGCCGGCAGGGATCCGGCGCGAGGATCGCCGCCGTCTCGCCGTTGCGCTCGAGGACGCGGCCGGAGTCCCGGCCGTCTTACGAGCGGTCGAGGCCGCGCATCGCCGCCGAGGCGCGCTTGCGAGCGGCTGGCCGTTCGTCCGCTGGGTGCGCCGTCTGCGGCCCGACCCGCTGCGGCGCCTTCGCCTTCCGGAGACGCCCCAGCCCGCCGTGCGCACCTCGCTCCCGCCGCCGACTGACGTCCAGACCGCACAGGTGGCGACCGCTGCACGGCGGCTCGCGGATCGTGCTGCCGAGGGCATGCTGGAACCGTGGCCCCGGCTCGTCCGTGATGCCGCCACCGCGCGCGACGAGGAGCTCGCGGATCGCCTTGACCGGGCGGTCTCCGGCGCCGACCTCCACGTCTCGCGGCCGCGCTGGTGGAGCGTCGCGTCGCTCGTCCAGAAGGCGCTCCTGCTTGCCGTGCTCGCAGGCGGCCTCTGGCTGCTCGTGCTCGCGGTGCTCGGCTATCTGCGCGTGGACGAGGTCGTGCCGCTCCCGGAGGCCTACGACGTCCCGATCCCCACCTGGCTCCTTGTTGGAGGGGCGCTCGCGGGGATCGTCCTGGCCTTCCTCGCGCGGCTCGCAAACGGCTTCGGCGCCCGGCGGCGTGCCCGCGCGGCCGGCCGCTCGCTCAGGGCCCGCGTCTCGGAGGTCGGACAGGAGCTCGTCGTCGCGCCGGTGGACGCGGAGCTGGACGTCGAGCGCCGGCTCTGCGAGGCAGTCGCCGCTGCCGGCGGCGGCCGGAGACGCGGTCGATGACGCGCGATCCAGTAGGGGCCCTCGGCCGGATCGTGCCCCTGGCGGCCGCGGTCGGCCGCGGTGTGCGCACGCTCGGGCTCGCCGCGCTCGCGGCGGGCGCCGTGATCGCACTCGTTGTTCTCGTCCGCTGGACCCCGGGAAACGGGGAGGACTGGGCGGGCCTCGCCGTTCTCTGTGTCCTGCTGGCCGTCCCGCCGGCCGTGCTGCTCGCGTTCTCGTTCGTGCTCGGCGAGGTGAGCGCGCTGCCCGACAAGCTGCGCAGCTACCCGGAGACGACGCGCGAGCATGCCAGCCGGCTGCGTGCAATCGCGCTCGACGCGCGGGCGCGCGAGCGCCCCGCCTGGAGGCGGCTGCCGGGCAGCACGTGGCGCCTCGCGACGCTCGCGCGCTCCGGCCGTGACCTCCTGGCGCCCCACGCACCGCTGCTCCCGCTCATGAGCGTGCCGTTCTTGCTCGCGACGCTCGTCTCCGGGCTGCTCGTGCCCGTGGTCTTCGTCGCCGCCCTGGTCGTCCTCGTCACGGCCGCCGTGGCGTAAGACGGCCGATCTTTCGGGCGCGGAAGATGCCTGCGTCGTGGGGCGTCTAGGGGTGTGTCCCACGACGAAGGAGAACCCTTGAGCTCCATCGCACCGCTGCGTCTGGTCCTCGTTCTGGCGGCCGCGCTCGTCGCGGCGCTCTCGCTCGCGCCCGCAGGCTCCGCGCAGGCCTATCCGTCACCGCCCTTCGACTTCGGCCATCAGGCGTCGCCTCACGATCCCATCTACAGCTTCGCCGGTGGCCTGACGGATCGGCCAATGCTCGTCATCTACGCGCGCTGGGACGACGTCGATTATCCCCCGGCGTTCCCCGCGTCGCGCGTCGCCGGCCGCTTCTTCGGCCCGTTTCCCAGCGTCGCGGATTACTTCTCCATGAACTCCTTCGGCGGACTGACCCTCACGCAGGCCGCGGAAACCGAGGGGACGGCGAACGACGGAGTCGTGCAGGTGCACGTGCCGGGCACGAAGGCCGACTTCTTCATGCTGTCGCCCTCGGCGCGAAACAAGATCCTGGTCCAAGCCGCGGATCCGTTCGTGGACTACGCGAGCTTCGACGCTGACGGGAATGGAGCCGTCAGCCGGCTGGAGCTCTTGCTCAACACGCTCGAGGCCGACCCGCTCCCGGTCGGCCAGGGCCTGGGCATCGCCCGAGGGATCGACGCCGTCTCGGTCGACGGCAAGACGATGAGCGGTCAGGTCGTTGCCATGGACGGCACCCACACGTCCCTGATCACGATCATCCATGAGAACGGCCACGCCGCCCTGAACATGGACGACCTCTACCGGTTCGCCATCGGCAAGTTCGACCTCGCCGGGCCCGGTGGCTTCGACGACGAGTTCTACGGCTTCACCGCATGGCAGAAGATGCACCTGGGCTGGATCGCGCCGCAGGTCGTCGAGCGGGACGGCTACTACGACGTACGTCGCGCCGATGCGACCGGCGACGCCTTCATCCTCTACGACCCCGACCGCGGGACGGACGACTACTTCATCGTCGAAAACCGGAAACGCACGCCGGGGACGTACGACGAGGACGTCGCCGACCAGGGCCTGGTGATCTGGCGCGTCGATGAGACGAACTACCGGAACCCGGACAACAACCTGCGGCCGATCGAACTGATGCGTCCGGACGGCACCGCGACTCCGATTCCCGGGGACGGGTACGGCGGCAGCGCCAAGGATGCGTGGAATCCGGCCGACTTCCTGACGCCGGAGCGGACGATGACGAGGACGTGGCGGGACGGGACCGACTCACGTGTGGCCGTGCGTGCGATCGACCGCGCGGGCGAGACGATTCGCGCCTACCTCGACGTTCGCGGGCCGGGCGTGCTCGCCGACCCGTACCTCGTCGATCTCAACGGGGCCGTCCAGGTCGTCGCCGACGAGCCGACCGCGCTCTCGGTGCCGGTCATGAACACGGGCGAGGAGACCGACACGTTCACGTTCGATCTGGCCGACCTGCCTCTCGGGTGGACGACGACGTCGAGCACGCAGACGCTCGCGGCCGAGGCCGAGAGCGTTGCCTTGCTTCAGCTGACGCCGGCTCCGAATGCGCCGCTCGGCGTCTACACGGTGTCCGTTCGTGGGACGAGCACGACCGACCCGAGTGTCACGTCCTCGGCCGCGTTCCTCGTCGAGGTCATCGACGTCACGCCGCCGGAGCTCGAGGTGACGCTCTCGCCCGATTCGCTCTGGCCGCCCAACCACAAGCTGGTGACGGTCGCCGCCACCGTGACGGTGACGGACGACTACGACCCGAGCCCTGCGGTCGAGCTCGTTTCCGTGACGAGCAGCGAGCCGGACAACGGCCCTGGAGACGGCAACACAACCGGAGACATCGCCGGCGCCGACGTCGGTACCGACGACCGGTCGTTCCAGCTGCGCGCGGAGCGGAGCGGCTCGGGCTCTGGACGAACCTACACCGTCGTCTACAAGGCCACCGACGCCAGCGGCAACGTGGCGACGACGAGCGCGACCGTGTTCGTCCCGAAGAGCAGGCACCGGTAGCCGAGAGGCTCCCTCCATATTCCCGACGTGGGCGGGGCGCGAGCCGGAAGGCCCGCGCCCCGTTTCCCGCCCGGCTAGTCGAACAGCGCGCAGAAGCCCTCGAGGACGTTCCCCGCTTCCTGGGCCTCGCGGAGCGGGTGCTGGCCGGCCGAGAAGACGATCTCGCCCGTGAGCGGGTTGATCACGACCCGCCCGACGTCCTTCAGCTGCGCTCCCGGCACGTTCGCCGCGAGCCCCGTCGCGACGATCAGCGGCCCGTCGTCGGTGAAGAGCGTCGTCTGCATGAAGTTGTCGGGCCCCTCCCGATACGTCTCGCCCGTGTCGACGTTCGTGATGGTGTTGTCCTCGTTGATGTGCACCTGGACGCGGACGAGCTGGCCGTCGTCGTCGAAGAACCGGAACCGGTCGCCGGTCAGGTGGATCTCCCAGCGAAGGACGCCGCACGACGTCTGGCCTTGCACGATCTGGTTCTGCGAGACCTGATCGCGTTGCGGCGGCGCCGCCGACGCGGGCAGCGCCAGCGCGGCGGCGATGAGCGCCGCGCTCGTGAGCACGAGTACGCGTTTCACGTTCCCACCTCCATCGTTCGATGCCCCCAAACTCCCTGGGGCATCGTATGGGAGCCTGCCGGCTCGAGGTCAGGGTGCGGGAGGACCTGCCTCAGGCGGGCTAGGCGTGTGTTCCGGCTCCGTCGGCTCGGCCGGGCCCATGTCGAGCCGGAAGGGCGGGTACTCGTCGCGCATCAGGCTCACGTAGGCGGCCACGCGGACGACCCAGCGGTCGAGGCCGAGCGTGAAATCGAAGAGGGACGGCGGATAGCGGCCGGTGAAGACGAGGGCGAGTCCGGCGATGACGACGAGGATGCCGACGAGCCCGGCGATCCCGATCCCCCAGCCGCCGCCGTAGTCGCCCCAGCCCCACCATCCCCAGCCCCAGCCGCCGATGAAGATGCCGACCAGGATCAGGTGCGGGATGGCGAGGAGCCACTTGACGAGCGGGAGCCAATGCGAGAGCCGCTCGGGATAGTCGATGTGCAGCGTGGCCGGGTAGTCGGGCTCCTCCCCGAGGCTGAACGGTGGATACCTGTCGGTCCCGAGGGCCCAGTAGGAGTAGAAGCCGACGCGCCAGGTCCAGCGGAGCACCCCGAGGTTGAAGTCGAAGATCCCGCGCGGATAGCGGCCGGTGAAGAGGATGGCGAAGAACGCGACCACGGTCAGGACCGTGAACGCGAGCCAGAGGAAGGCCAGCACGATGTAGTGCGGAATGGCCAGGAGCCACTTGACCACCCACAGCCAGCGGCTGAGGTCGGGGTCGAGCTCGCCTCGGACAGCCGCGGGATAGACGGTCGGACGGGCGACTCCCGCCGTGGCGACGGCGCCTCCCTCGGGGAGCGCGGTGGTTGGCACGGCAGTAGCGCGTGCGCTCGCCCTGCGGACGCCGAAGACGATCATGGTCACGCCGCCGGCCAGGATGAGCGCGCCCGCGACGAGCAGGCCGATGGCGAGCCAGAGGAGGAAGCCGGCCTTCGCGCCCGCACTCACGTCCGCGGCGACCCCCTGGGAGCCGTCCGCGTTCATGAGCACGATCGTCCAGTCGCCGGACTCGGCCTCCCACACTGCGCTCTGCTGCCCTGAGCCGGAG
>Ga0114129_10002026_pt1 | contig 27759 bp, 18 predicted proteins | sample RhiMetdeltSRZDD1_FD_80071 | JGI IMG/M metagenome (GOLD analysis project Ga0114129, IMG submission 80071) | Populus rhizosphere microbial communities from Tennessee, USA - Rhizosphere MetaG P. deltoides SRZDD1 (version 2) (version 2) | ecosystem: Host-associated > Plants > Roots > Rhizosphere >... | reverse complement strand
GCGATCAACAGTACTGGCGGCCTCAGTCTCGGCAGATTCTGGCGGTTCGCACGGATCAGAGCGGCGCGTTCCGGCTGCGCGGACTCCCGCCAGGCGACTACGAAATCGTCGCGGTGGACGATGTTCAGCAGGGCGAGTGGTTCGATCCGTCATTCCTCGAGCGGGTCAGGACCGGTGCGAAACGAATCGCGCTGTCTGAAGGTGAAAAGAAGACGCAAGATCTGAAGGGACCGAGCTAAGGACTGGAAACTTCCGCCTCTCTCCCCTTCCGCACCGTCAGCCAAATCAGCAGGCCGAGCACGGCGATCGCGGCAAGAAAAGCAAGCCCGAACAGCCACAAAGTTCGGTAGAGGATCGATTCGCTGTCCATCCGCACTTCGATCTCGAGAGGAGTGCCCTCCATGCGATCGGACAGACGTTGTTCCCAGGTCAGGATGTTTCCGCGCTGAATTCTGCGCGGATCGCCGGTCTCGAGATCCCGCGCATTGTGGTAGCGGATATGGCTCGGCAGATGGAGCCGGAATGCGACCCGCTCGTTTCCCGTCAATCCCACGGTTGAAGGCGCAATCGACCTGGACGGTGAGGCTCCCACTCTCTCTTTGAAAACGTGCTGCCCGTCTCGCGGGCCCAGATCGTAGGCGGCCCAGGCAAACGGCGGCGCTTTCGGCAACACGCGGATGTCTGGGACTCGCAGGCGAACGCCGACGAAGCGTCGGCCTTGCCGCGTCCACTGACCGACTCGCACGACTTCGGCGTACGGCGATGTGTACGCGTCGCGCACCTGGCTCGCGAGCCGATCGAGCCGCGCGTGCGAGCTCGTGTCGAGCGCGAAGCCGTGCAGCGCGACGAGCGCGGGAATCGACGCGTTGACGACGAGCATCGCCGAACCGTCGAGGCTCAGCGTGAGATCTTCTTCGTATTCGTAGCGAGGACCGAGAAGCCCGCCGCGATCGCTGCAGCCGCCCGCTGCAGCCGCCATGAGGACGGCCAGCAGGGCCGCACGCAACCGGGAGCGCATCTCTCGAATGATATACTGAAGTTTTCCCTCCCGATGTCCACGCCGCCGCGTCTGTACCTGATCGACGGCAGCTCGCAGATGTATCGCGCGTATCACGCGATCCGCGGGCTGACCGGACCAGATGGCAAGTCGACCAACGCCGTATATGGCTTCGTCACGATGCTGCGCAAGCTGATCAACGATCATCAGCCGGCGTACATCGCGGCGTCGTTCGATCTCGCCGGTCCGACGTTTCGATCCGATCTCGCGACCGACTACAAAGCCAACCGCGCGCCGATGCCCGGCGATCTCGCGGAGCAGATTCCGTGGGTCCACGAAGCGTGCGAGGCGATGGGCGTACCGATCCTCACCTCGAAGCGCTTCGAGGCTGACGACGTGATCGGGACGCTCGCGACGAAAGCGTCCGCGGCCGGATTCGAAGTGGCGATCGTCACCGGCGACAAGGATTTCTTCCAGCTCGTTCACGACGGAATCAAGGTTTACAACCCCAAGGACGAGGGAACCTGGTACGACGCCGGCGGAGTCCGGGAAAAGCTGGGCGTCACGCCGGAGCGGGTGATCGACGTCGTCGCACTGATGGGCGATTCGATCGACAACATCAAAGGCGTCCCGGGCATCGGCGAGAAAGGTGCCAGGGAGCTCATCGCGACGTACGGCACGCTCGAGGAGCTGCTGGCTCACGCGTCCGAGATACCGAACAAGCGTTACCGCGAAGGACTCCTCGGCCATGCCGAAGATGCGCGGCAGAGTCGTGAACTCGCGCGCATCCGGACGGACGTGCCGGTCGACTTCGATCCCGAGAGCGTCCGATATCGCGGCTACTCGCAGGCTCGTTGTTTCGATCTGTTCTCGCGGCTCGGCTTCCGGTCGCTCGTGATGGAGTTCGCGCCGACGGCCCAGACCGTCGGGAAGGACTACTCCGTCATCGACACGATGGATGGCGTCCGTGCGCTCGCAGACGACCTTCGGCGCGCGGGACGCTTCGCGCTGCGTGTCCTGCCAGACGCGCCAGGCGCGACGCGCGCGGGCATCGTCGGATTGTCGTTCTCGACGGCGCCGCGGCAGGCGCGATACGTGCCGATCGGCGGCGGCCTCGGCTTCGAGAGCGGCGTCAATCTGCGAGAGGCGCTCGAAACGCTCCGACCGGTCCTCGAGGACGCGGCCGTTCGTAAAGTCGGCCACGACCTGAAGTTCGACGCCATCGTCCTCGCTCGTCACGGTGTTGACCTGCAAGGGCTCGAGACGGACACGATGCTCGCGAGCTACCTGCTCGATGCGACGCGATCCGAACACAGGCTCGAAGATCTGGCGCTCGAGCACGCGGGCTACAAAGCGCTGACCGAAGATGACGTGTGCGGACGTGGAGCCAAGGCCGTGTCGTTCGGACGGATCCCCGTCGAGGCCGCGCTCGATTATGCGGGTGAACGCGCGGATCTGGCGATGCAGCTCGCGCCCGCGCTTCGCGAGCTGCTCGTGCGCGAAGACCTCGAGAAGGTCTACAAAGACTTGGAACATCCGTTGATCCCGGTGCTGGTCGCGGTGGAGCGCGCCGGCGTGCGCGTGGACGGCGCGGCGCTGGCGTCGCAGTCGAAGCGAATCGAGCAGGAGCTCGACCGGTTGGCTCAGCGGGTCTACGAGCTGGCCGGCGAAGAGTTCAATATCAATTCGCCGAAAAGGCTCGGCGAGGTCCTGTTCGACAGAATGGGCCTCAGGACGGAAACGATCCGCCGGACGACGAAGACGAAGGCACAGTCGACGGCATTCGAGGTCCTCGACGAGCTGGCGCTCGTGCACGAGATGCCGCGCCTGGTGCTCGACTGGCGAGCGCTCATGAAGCTGAAGGGCACGTACATCGACGCGCTGCCGCAGCTCGTGAATCCCGAGACCGGCCGCGTGCACACGTGCTTCAACCAGGCGGTGGCGGCGACGGGACGTCTCAGCAGCAGCGATCCGAATCTTCAGAACATCCCGATCCGCACCGAGCTCGGACGCGAGATTCGCCGCGCCTTCGTGGCGGAGCGCGGCAACGTCCTGATCTCGGCCGACTACTCGCAGATCGAGCTGCGGGTGCTCGCTCATCTCTCCGGCGATGAAGCGCTGATTGGCGCGTTCACCCGGGGCGAGGACATCCACGATCAGACGGCGCTCAAGGTCTTTGGAACGAACAGCGGTCTCAGCAAGCACGAACTGCGGCGCCGCGCGAAGATCATCAACTACGCGCTCCTGTACGGAAAGCAGGCGTTTACCCTCGCGAAAGACATCGGCGTCTCACGCGAGGAGGCGCAGGCGTTCATCAACGCGTATTTCGCCGGGTTCCCGTCGGTGCGCGCGTTCATCGATCGGCTGCTCGACCAGGCACGTGCCACGGGCGTCGTGAAGACGATGTTCGGACGCCGGCGGCTGGTCCCCAACATCAACAACAAGAACGGCCAGGTGCGCGCCGCCGCGGAGCGCGAAACCTCGAACATGCCTATTCAGGGAACAGCCGCCGACGTGCTCAAGCGCGCGATGATCGAGGTCCACCATGCGCTGCGAAGTGTCGCCGGAGGCCGCGCGCAGATGATCCTGACCGTCCACGACGAGCTGGTGTTCGAGGCGCCGATGGATGCGGCGGACGAAGTCGCCGCAGCCGTCAGGCAGGTGATGGAGTCAGCCGTGAAGCTGGCGGTGCCGCTGACAGTGGACGTTGGAATGGGCGAGAACTGGAAAGAGGCGAAGGGGTAGTTCTAGTTCCGGCTCCAGTTGGACTTGAACTCCTCCCACTCGCTGGTCATCGACGCCATCGCCTGACGGCGATCGCGGACGGTGAGCCGTGCGGCGCGATCCGGAATGAGCGCCTGCGTCACGAGCCGGTCGAGATCGGCACGAAGCGCGGCCCCATGGTCGGGTGCAAGCGCAGCGCGAACCCAGCCCGCGCTGGCAGCCGCCCACGCGCGTTCGAGATCTCCGGCGCCCCGCGCCGCCGCAACGAGCCAGTACGCCGCCGACGTCGCCGCGGGATCGCTGCGCAGTTCCTCTTCCATCCGCTCGATCACGCGTGCGTAGACAGGACCGCGCTCAGCTGGTGAGAGCGTCTGCGCGTGTCGATCGAGCGCCGATGCCCACCAATCCAGCGCGCGCTCATGCGCTTCCGCCCCGAGCGTGGCAGACGAGTCGAGAACTGAATCGAGGACTTCCGCCGCTGCACCGAATCGATCGTCGAAGTACAGAATTTCGGCGTAGCCAACCTGCAGCTCGACTCTCTCACGCGCATCGAGCGCACGGGCATCGAGGTTCTTCAGCGCGATGCGCGCTTCCTCGAGATCGCCGCGCTGCGCGGTTTGACGATAGCGCTCGAGCCTGATTCGTCCGATCACGAGGCGCGCGGGAGAAGCTGTCGCGGGGTTCGACTGCGCCTCGCGCGCGGCTTCCAGCGCGCGATCGTAATCTCCCTGGTTGTAGAGCTTGCGGGCCGTTGCCAGCTGGTCGCCGGCTGCGCGCGCAGCCGGCGGCGCTCCCGTCGACAGTGACAAGACGATCGCAAGCAGATACGAGGGCATCTGCCGATGGTAACATACGGCAGTGGCTGCCATAACTCGCTGAGGTCACAGCACTTATAGGCGACCGGCGTCAGCCTGATGCTATAATTCAGGTCGATGGCGGAACCGACAGTCGTTCCCCGATCCGCTCACCGCATTTCGCGGCGTGAGATCGATGCGGACGCCCTCAAAGTTCTCTACCGGCTTCACGAACACCACTACATCGCCTATCTCGTCGGCGGCAGCGTTCGCGATCTCCTGCTGGGACGACGACCGAAGGACTTCGATATCGGGACGTCGGCGCACCCGCATCAGGTCAAGAAGCTCTTTCGTAACTGCTGGATTATCGGGCGTCGCTTCCGGCTCGCGCATGTGAAATTCGGACCGAAGACGATCGAAGTCGCCACGTTCAGGCGGCAGGTCGATCCGTCGGAGGTTCCTCCCGGCGTGGATGAAGCGATCGAAGCAGCCGTCGACGCGGCGCCGGAACCCGTGACGCAAGGGCTGGACTCCCGCACGGAACAGACGCAGACGGAAGCGACGCACCTGGCGAGAGAGCGCGCGCACTATCGTCTGATCCATCGCGACAACACCTTTGGCACGCCGGAGGAAGACGCGTTCAGGCGCGACTTCACGATCAACGCCCTGTTCTACGACATTGCCACGTTCTCGATCATCGATTACGTGAACGGCCTCGAAGATCTCCACGCGCGCGTGATCCGATCGATTGGCGATCCGGGCGTGCGTTTTCTCGAAGATCCCGTGCGGATGCTTCGCGCCGTCGTCCTTGCGGCCAGGCTCGAGTTCGACATCGATCCGCCGATTCTGGAAGCGATCGACACGCACCGTCACGAGATCGGACGCAGCGCGCCGGCACGGCTCCTCGAGGAATACTTCAAGATCCTCCGGTCGGGGTCGGCGGAGCGGAGCCTTCGCAGCCTGAAGCGGACGAAGCTGCTCCGGGCGATCACGCCGGAGCTCGACGAATCGTCCGACAACCTCTGGCAATCGGTCGACCGTCTCGATCGATACCGCGCGCACTACGGTCCCGCTCCGGAGACTCTGACGAATGCCATCATCGCCGGATCGCTTCTCGTGCCGCTCGGCCTGGCAGGACAACGACAGCGATTCGCGGCCGATGCGCTCGAACGCCGAGTCGAGCTGGGAATGCTCCAGATGCCGCGCCGTGACATCGAGCGCCTTCAGCAGATTCTCTCACTGCAGCCGCGCTTGCTGGATCTCCGCGCGCCTTACCGCGCGCAGCGCGCGCTGCTTCACCGTCACGTGCTCAACGAAGCGCTGACGTGGCTGGAAATCCACGGCGATCGTCCGGACGTCGTGCAGCACTGGCGCTCGCTGCAGAGCGAACCGCAATCGGGTGAGCCGTTGGAGGGCGTCGGCTTCGTTCCGCTCCGTCGCCGCCGCCGGCGACGCCGCCGTCGCCGGGCGCCTTACGTATCGGGGAATTAGAATCTGAGGTTGAGTCCGGCTCGGGCGATGCGGGGCTGGCCGACGGTCCGTATCGGTGTTCGCCCCGTGTCGAGGTCCTCGTCGAAGACGTTCTCGATCGCCCCGAACAGCTCGAACCCTCTCGTCAGCCGCCAGGCTGCACGCGCGTCACCGATCGATCCCGACCGCAATTTGAAGTCGTTGCGATCGTCGTCGAACTGAGCGCCCATCACCCGAACGTCCAGCGATCCGGCGAGTCGCCCCGCGTTTGCGCGCACGCCTACTGCGCCTTGCGCTCGGGGAACCTGCGGTACTCGCTTGCCGTTCAGCTCGCCTGACGTGAACGTCGCGTTGTTGACCGCCCAGGACGAGGTGATCGTGACGCTGCGCCAGGTGCGAAGCTCCAGCTCGAGCTCGGAGCCGACCGTTCGAGCATCGCCGTTGCTCCGCTGACGAGTAATGAGGGTCGGCGTCTGGGACAGCGTGCGGTTGTAGATGGCACCGTCGAGGGTCGTTACATAGAAGATGGCCCGTCCGGACCAGCGAGCGTGCCGGAGCGTGTATGCGACCTCCGGCCCCCACGACTTTTCAGAATCGAGCGACGCGTTGGCGGTCGTGAGCGTGTTTCCGACACGGAACGATCGATACAGCTCGTTCATCGTCGGCGTGCGGAAGCCGCTCAGCAAGGACACGCGCAGCGTCTGATCCGGGGTCACGCTGAAGGACGCCCCCAAGCGTGGTGCGACGAACCACGCGCTGCGATCGGTGTTCGGGGCATCGAGGTTGTCGGACGTCCATCGCTCGGCGCGAACGCCCGACTCGAGCGTCACGCGCGGCGAGAGCGCGAAGCGTCCCTGAACGCCCACCCCCGTGTTGCGCTGGCGACCTCGCGTCAGGTTCGTCGGACCGAGGACGCCCGCCAGTGAAAACGCCGCCTCCTTGAGATCGGCGCGCGAGCTGCGCGTCGACGCCGCCACCAACGCCGTCGCGCGACCGACGGCGCGAATCCAGTCAACCGCAATCCCCGCGCCGTTCGGCGTGACCCACTGCAGATTCGTGAGGCGCTCGGCGGTCCGTGCGGCGTTCGTGACGGCCGAGAACGTCTGACGGTAGTTCCCGAACGTGAGGTCCCCCCTTGCCTCCCACGCACCGCCTGCGAGAAGCCCATGCGCCGCGGCGCCGCCCCATCGCGTGATGGTCGCGTTGACTTGCCCGGGGGTGCCGTTCCCGCGATTCTCCGTGAAGTAGCCGCCGCGCACCGTGAGTTCCGTCGAACCATGCTCGATCCCGCCCCACCCGGAGGCCGACTTCGCCCGGGAGTTCGCCGCGATGTCGATCGGGCCGCGCGCTTCGGGCGCGACGACAATGTAGCCGTCGGTCGTGGATGATTCGCCGGCCATGCCGACCGTCCACGGCCCCTGCGTCGTTGCGGCATATCCCGAGGCCCGCGCGGTGCCATCTCCGCCGCCATCGAGGCGCACCTCGAATCCCGGTACGTTCCGCGTGCTGATTCGAATGACGCCGCCCACCGCGTCGTTGCCGTGCAGGTCGCCGGACCCGCCGCGAATCACATCGACGCGCTGGACCGCGGCCAGAGGCACACGATCCCAGTAGACCCAGGCGCCGAAGGGATCGTTGAGAGGCACGCCGTCGGCGATCACCAGCGTGCGGCTTGCGCCGGACGCAGACAAACCTCGAAGGGTCACTCCCTGCGTGGTTGGATTCGCGACGCGGGACGAGGTACGGCGGAACAGGCTGAAGCCGGGAACCGAGCGGAGCTGATCGTCGAGCATCAATGCCGGAGATGCAGCCACCGTCGCGGCGTCGAGCGTCGTCGCGCTGGTCTCGACCGCAAGGCGCGTGGCCGTGTCGCCCGTGACGGTGACGCGTTCGGTGATTCCGACAGGATGCAATTCGATCCGCACGGGAACAGACGAAAGACTGACCTCGCGTTCGACAGACGCGAAGCCAGGCGCTGCGACGCGCACGACGACGCGTCGCGGCGTCCCGTTGACGGCGACCGTCCACGAGCCGTCTTCGGCGGTGAAGGTCTCGGAACTTCGCGTTCCGGTCGTCGTTCGCACCACCGCTCCGGACACGGGCGCGCCGGTTGCGTCCGTGACGACGCCACTGACCGAGGCGGGTTGTTGAACCAGCATCGCCACACACACCGCGAGGCACGCGATCATGACGTCGCTCCGCTGGCGGGATTCGCCACGAACCGGTAGCCGACGCCACGAACAGTCAGCAGATGGCGCGGGCGCCCCGGCTCCTTCTCGATATAGCGGCGAAGACGAACCACGAAATTGTCGATGGCGCGCGTATCGGTATCTTCGTGCAGCTGCCAGACGTGTTCGAGCATGGCCTTGCGGGAGACCGCCTTGCCTTCGTGCTCGATCAGATATCTCAGAAGGTTGGCTTCCATCAGCGTCAGATTCAGAACTCGATCTCCAACGGTGAGCTCCAGCGTGTCGAAATCGATCGTGCGGCCGCTGAAAGTATACCGGTCGTGCTGCGCCGATCTGGTCCAGGCGGTCCGCCGCAAGAGGCTGCCGACGCGGGCCAGCAGGATCGCCAGCTCCGTCGGTTTGGGAAGATAATCGTCCGCCCCCGCCCCGAAGCCCTTCAGGACATCGTCGGGTCTCCCCCGCGCGGTCAGGATGAGCACCGGAACGTATTGGCGGCGCTGCCGCAGCTCCGAGACCACGGCAAAGCCGTCAATGCCCGGCAGCATGACGTCCAGCACGACCAAATCATAGCGCGTTGACGGATCCAGGAGCGCGGCGAGTGCGAGCTCTCCTGTGTCGACAATCTGGGCGCTGTAGCCCTCGGCCTCGAGGTTGAAGCGCAGGCCTTCGGCCAGATGCTGCTCGTCTTCGACAATCAGAACTCGCTGGGCCATGCGCGACCGCGGGTCAGGCCGAGGCGGACGGGGCGGAGGGCAAAAGGAGCGTGAACGTGCTGCCGCGTCCGGTGCCGGCGCTTTCCGCGAATGCGCGCCCGCCGTGCCGGCGTGCCACCGAGCGTACGATGAACAGGCCGAGTCCGCTGCCTTTCGATCGAACCGCCACGCTCGCAGGGATCCGGTAGAAACGCCGGAAGATCCGTTTCAGCTCCGCCGGCGAAATCCCGACGCCGTTGTCGGACACGCGGACCGCGAGCCGCTGGTGATCGAGCTCCTGCAGCTCGACGCGAATGTGGATGTCCGCTGGCGAGTACTTCACCGCGTTGTCGATCAGGTTCCAGACCGCGGCCTTCAGCTCGTCGCCGTCGCCCAGAACGATCGGCTGTGAGTGCGTCGAGTCGATGAATTCGAGCGCGTCGGGACCCAGGTGAAAGCGCGTCCGCGCGAGCTCCACGCACTCACGCGCGATCTCGGCCAGGTTCAGGCGGACGCGGGCGCTGCGTCGCAGCCGCGAGCGCGTTGCGCCGGCGCGTAGCACCTGATCGATCGTGTGCAGCAGCCGATCGCTGTCGTCGAGCATGATGCGGTAGAACTCGCGCCGCTTCTCCTCGTCGAGCTCCCGCGACTGCAGCGTCTGCAGATACAGGCGAATCGATGCGACCGGCGTCTTCAACTCGTGCGTGACGGCATTGATGAACGAGTCGTGCTGCTCGTTGCGGCGGATTTCGCGGACCAGAAAGATCGTGTTGAGGACGACCCCGGCGATGACGACCAGGAAGAAGATGAGCCCGAGAATCGCGAGAACGCCCTCGCGCCAGTTCAGCACGAGCCAGCTGACGTTCAGCGTCACGGCAAGCACCGTGATGCAGACGCCAAGGACGCTGAAGAAGATGACCGACCGGCGGCGGCCGCTGATCATGTCTCTCTAGGATACCGCCGATCGTCACGCCGCCGGCATCTTGAAGGTCTTGCGAACGTACTCGATGTTGTCGCGAGTGTCGGCGATCAGATCCTTCGACGGCGCGTCGGTCTCGAGGACGTACCACCCGCGGTATTCGATGTCGTAGTACTCCTGCGCGAGGCGCGGCCAGTCGAGGATATCGGTTTCGCGCATCAACTTCGGGCCGTTCTTGATGTGGACCTGGTTGATTCGCTTGCCGAGCTTCTTCGGTTCACCGTACGGATCGTGCACGCGTGACTTGATGTTGCGCGCGTCGTAATACACGCCGACGAAGTCCGATCCGATGGCATCGAGGAGACGGAGGTTGTCGTCGGCCGAGATCCAGTCTTCCAGCGCCACGACGACCCCAGCCTTCTCGGCGTAGCGCGCCACTTCCTTCATCATGGCGACAAACGTGTCGACCTCCTGCTGGTTCTCCATGTGGATGTGACTGTCGCCGAGAATCGGAAGCAGAATGTTGTTCGTGCCCAAGTTGCGCGCGACGTCGACGGCTTCGACGAGCAGGATTGCGGCAGCGGGATTGGTGTGCAGCGGAAGACGCGCCTTGCCAGGGGAACCGATCGCCAGCGAACAGATCTGGATTCCGTTCTCGAGCGCGGCCTGCTTGAACTCTGCCTGCGTCTTCGGCTCGCGCAGGTGCGGACTGTTGTCGGTCGGAAACGTGAGGCTGACCTGAATTCCGTCGAGGCCGATCTGCCGGGCGAGCGCGACCTTCGTGACGTCCCCGCGCTTGCCCAGGTTCCAGTCGGTCATCCCGATTCTGAGCGGCAGCGCGCCAGCTTGAGGGGTCTGTGTTCCGGCGAGCGGCGCATGGTCCCACGCGGACGCGCCGTTGCCGTGGGTCACAACAATAGCTGACGCGAGGGTCGCCTGCCTGACAAAGTCGCGGCGGCTGATCTGCATGGGTGCCTCTTCGGCGCCCGGCCTCCGAAACTTCCCGAAGCTCGGCTAGGCTGCTTCTTCCTGCGGCACCTGACGGATCCGGGCAACCTTCAGGTCGCGGACGATGCCGAGCGCATTCAGGAGCTTGAGTGTGATCCAGGAGATGTCGAGCTCGTACCACGCGAGACCGTGACGAGCCGAAACCGGATGGGCGTGGTGATTGTTGTGCCAGCCCTCGCCGAAGGTCAGGAGCGCAACCCACCAGCTGTTTCGCGAATCGTCACGTGTGGCGAAGCGCCGCGATCCCCACATGTGCGTCGCGGAGTTTACCAGCCAGGTGGCGTGGAGGCCAAAGACAACCCGCAGGAAGATCGTCCAGTAGACCATCGACCATCCGCCGACCGCGAGCATCAGGAAACCGAGCGCCGTGAGCGGCACGTAGTGGAACGTGTTCAGCCAGCGGTAGAAGGAATCCTTGGCGAGGTCGGGCGCGTACTTCGCCATCAGCGCCGTGTTGTTGTGGTGTGTGTCGCCGAAGAGGATCCAGCCCATGTGGGCCCAGAAACCGCCGTCATGAGGCGTGTGCGGATCGCCTTCCTGATCGGAATGCTGATGGTGAACCCGGTGCGTGGCCACCCAGAACATCGGCCCCCCCTCGAGCGTCAGCGTCCCGCAGACCGCGAGGAGGTATTCGAAGACCTTCGACGTCTTGTAGCCGCGGTGCGTATGCAGCCGATGGTAGCCGAGGCTGATTCCAAACCCCACCGCCAGCCAATGGAGCACGACGGCCGTAATCAGCGCCGTCCAACTGAAGTTGAAAAACGCCATCACGGCGCCGATGTGGAACAGCACCATGATGACGGCTGTAAGCCAGTTCAGGGAATCGTGTGAATAGATCGGGAGGGCTTTCAGGCCTTTCAGTCGTTGTACGGGCACCGCATCTCCTGTCGCAAGAATCCTCAAAGTAACAGGGATCCGGCGGCCGGATTGTAAGACTTGTGTACTTGCTTAACCTCCTGAGCGGTCGTGAGTTGGAAGCTGTTCCCGGGAGTGAAACAGTGTGCAGTTCCGCACACCCGCCATCAGCCGTTCTTCGCTTCGAATTCGCGCATGAAACCGACCAGCGCGTCGACGCCCGCTTCCGGAAACGCGTTGTAGATGGACGCGCGCATCCCGCCGACCGAGCGGTGTCCTTTCAGGCCGTCGAGGCCGGCAGCCGTCGCGTCCTTGGCGAACTTCTTCTCGAGCTCCTCGCTCGGCAGACGGAACGTCACGTTCATGCGCGACCGGCTGTCTTTGTGCGCGTGGCCGCGATAGAAACCGGTGCGATCGATTTCGGAGTACAGCTTTTCTGCTTTACGCGTATTCCGCTTCTCGATGGCCTCGAGCCCTCCCTGGGTTCGGAGCCACTTCAGCACGAGCCGCATGATGTAAATCGGAAACACCGGCGGCGTGTTGTACATCGACTGATTCTCGGCGTGCACCTTGTAACTCAGCATCGAGTGCATCGTGGACGGCGAGCGCTCGAGCATGTCGTCGCGGATGATCACGAGCGTCACACCCGCCGGAGCGAGGTTCTTCTGCGCGCCCGCGTAGATGATGGCGTGTTTGCGCACGTCAATCGGACCGCCGAACATGTCCGAAGAGGTGTCGGACACCAGCGGCACGTTGCCGACGTCCGGAAGCGTCCGCCATTCAGTGCCGTAGATGGTGTTGTTCGACGTCATGTGCACGTATGCCGCCGACGGATCGAGCTGCAGCTCGCTCTGCTTCGGAACGCGCGTGAAGTTCTCCCCTTCCGTCGACGCCGCGATCCGAACGGTTCCGACGCGCTTTGCTTCCTTGACCGCTTTCTGCGACCACACGCCCGTCACGATGTAGTCGGCCGAGCCGCCCGCTGGCATCACGTTCATCGGGACCATCGAGAACTGCAGGCTCGCGCCTCCCTGCAGAAACAGCACGCGGTAGTTGTCGGGAATGCCCGCCAGCGTCCGCATGTCCGCTTCGCAGCCCTGGATGATGTCGTCGAACGTCTTCGAGCGATGACTGATCTCGAGCACGGACATGCCCACGCCGGGAAGCGCGAGAAGATTCTGCTGCGCTTCTTCCAGCACTTCGAGCGGAAGCACCGCCGGACCGGCGGAAAAATTGAAAATTCGTGTCGTGGTCGTCGTCGACATGGAAACCTCGGTGACTGGTTGAGCGATTACAGACGAATCAATTGCAGATCCAGGATGTCCGTGTTCTCAGCCTTGATCCGCTGGCACAGCACGCTCTGAGGAGCGCCGTCCAGGTTGATCCGGGCAACGGCCGCGTCGGCCCCTTCGAACACGATATTCTCGGTCTCTTGTACGTTCAAATTCGCGGCGCGCAGGTGATCGAACACGTGCGCGAGCACCCCGGACGGTCGCGGTGCCGCACGACGAGCATATGCGTGGCCGGCGTACGCCTCGCGAGATTGACGACGTTGGGAACGCGCCCGGTCTCCTTATAGCTCTTGACGATGCGAACCGTTTCGGCCGCAATCGCCTCCTGCGCCTGATCCGTCGAGGCGCCGATGTGATGCGTGCCGTAGACGCCGGGAAGCTTCGTCAACTCGTCGGCGAACGCGCCGCTGGCGCTGCTGGGCTCGTTCGGGTACACGTCGAGCCCGACACGAATGCACCGATCCTTGACCGCCGCTGCAAGCGCGCCGTAATCGACGACCTCGCCGCGCGCCGTGTTGATGAAAATCGATCCGGGCTTCAGTTTCGCGAGCAGCGCCGCGTTGACGAACTCCCTCGTCTCCGGTCCGAGCGCCACGTGAACGCTGAGAATGTCCGCGCGTGCCGCGACATCCGCCGGCGACGGCGACAGCTCGATGTGGATCGCGCGCAGGTGCTGTTCGATCCCGAGGTCGCTGGCTTCTTCTTCCGTCATGGGCCGCTGCTGCCTGTCGAACCGGCGGCTCCAGAGAACGACGTTGAGCCCGAAGCCCGCGGCGCGCCGAATCATCTCGCGTCCAATGCTGCCGACACCGAGGAGTCCCAAGGTGCGTCCGTAAAGGCCTTGCGCCTTCGAGTACTCCTTCTTGTTCCACACGCCGCCGCGCAGGTCGGAGACGTTATCGGGGATTCGGCGATCGAGCGCGAGGATCAAGCCGAATGCGAGCTCGGCAACCGCAATCGCATTCTTGCCCGGACAGTTCGACACGTAGATCCCGCGCTTGGAGGCACCGGCTACATCGATGGTGTTGTAGCCCGCACCGGCACGCACGATCAGCGACAGCCGCCCGGCGTCGAGCATCGGGGTCGTCACGGTCGTGCTGCGCACGACGAGCACGTCAGCGGCGTGGCTCCGAATCGCCTCGACCAGTGCGTCATCTTTCAGATCCGGCTCGTAGACAACATCACACCCCGCCGCCGCGAGGCCCTCGAGGCCGCTTTTCTCGAATTTGTCGGCGACGAGCACTTTCATGGATGTCGGATGCCGGACCTCGGACCTCGAATCAAATCACGTGAACGAGCAACCCGTCACGCAACTTCGGCTCGAACCATGTCGACTTCGGGGGCATGATGCCCCCTTCGTCGGAGATCACCATCAGATCGTCGAGCGTCACGGGATGCATCGAGAAGGCGACGGCCGCCTGGCCCGAGTCGACGGCGCGTTCGAGCGCGCCTGTGCCGCGAGCGCCGCCGACGAAATCGATCCGCTTGTCCGTCCGGATGTCCCCGACCTTCAGCACCGGCTCGAGCACGTGCTGCTGGAGCAACGCCACGTCGAGCGCGTTCGCGCGAGAGCCGTCGGTAGGCGTAGCAGACGACAGGTCGAGCGAGTACCATCGCCCGGCCAGATACATCGAGACATCTCCCTTTGCGCCGGGCGTCGCCTTGCCGTCTCGCACTTTCACGTGCCCGCGCAGCTCGTCGAGCAGCCGTTCCGGCGTCATGCCGGCGAGGTCCTTCACCGTCCGGTTGTACGGCAGGATCTGCGCCTGATTGCTGGGAAAGGCAACCGCGATGAACGTGTCCGCCTCACCAACGTCGCCGCGCTGCCTGAGTTCCGCCCGGGCTCGCGAGGCACTGGCCGCACGATGGTGACCGTCGGCAATGTACAACGCGGGAACTCTTCTGAATGCATCCACCAGCGCACTGGACTCCTGGCCGCCCGCCTTCCACACCGTATGGTGCACGCCATCGTCCGCCCGGAAGTCGTAGAGCGGGGCATCGGCCGTGACGGCGAGTGCCAGGCGATCGATCTCGTCGGTGGCCTTGTAGGTCAAAAAGACGATGCCCGTCTGCGCGCGAAGCTCCACCATGTGGCGCGTGCGATCGTCTTCCTTGTCCCGGCGCGTTCGCTCGTGTTTCTTGATCGAATCGCGTTCGTACTCGTCGAGAGAAAAGCACGCCGCGATTCCGGTCTGCTCGTGCGCGCCCATGCGCAGGCGATAGAAATACAATGACGGCTCGTCCTCGAGCAGCAGCGGCGCGCGCGTCCGCAGCGCGGCGAAGTTCTGTCGCGCCTTCTCGTAGACCTGCGCCGAATACGGATCCGTCCCCGCCGGAAGGTCGATCTCCGATCGGGTGACGTGAAGAAAGCTAAGTGGATTGTTGGCCGCCAGTTGTCGCGCTTCCTCGGTGTTGACAACGTCGTAAGGCACCGACGATACATTGGCGGCCTGTTCCCGTACCGGACGCAAAGCCCGGAAGGGTCGGATGACGGCCATCGGAGTATTCTATTTCACTATCTTCGGGAGGTTTACTGACATGTCGTCGTTGCAAGCTTGCTGGCGTTCGGTCACACCACGGGCGATCGCGCTGCTGTTAGCGGTGTGCGCGCCAATCACCGCGGCCGCGCAGAGCGTCACCGGGTCGATCGAAGGCGTCGTAGTGGACAGTAGTGGCGCCGCCATACCGGGCGTGACCGTTGTCATCACCAATCAGGACACAGCGGCCAGCCGGGAAGCAACCACGGATGCGCAGGGACTCTTCCGCGTGCCGCTGCTGCCGGTCGGGAAATACACCGCGAAGGCGTCGTTGGCCGGATTCCGTGCGTTCGAGCAGAAGGACATCACGCTGACTGTCGGACAGACGCTGTCGCTGCGGATCGAGCTGGCGCCATCCTCTGTCACGGAAACCGTCACCGTCAGCGCAGGTTCACCCGTCATCGAAACGACGCGCACGCAGGTCAGCTCGACGGTCGATTCCACGTCGGTCGCGAACCTGCCGGTGAACGGACGCAACTTCATCGATTTCGCGCTGTTGACGCCCGGTGTCACGCGCGATGTCCGCACCGGCGACATCAGCTTCGCCGGTCAGCGCGGCACGCTGAACAGCCTCGTCGTCGACGGCGCGGACAACAACAACACGTTCTTCGGCCAGACGCTCGGACGAACCGGGTCGGGGCGCGCGCCCTACCAGTTCAGCCAGGATGCGGTGCAGGAGTTCCAAGTAAACTCCAACGCCTACTCGGCGGAATTCGGCCGCGCGGGCGGCGCCGTCATCAACGTCGTGACGAAGTCCGGCACGAACACGCCGCATGGATCGGCATTCGAGTTCTTTCGCGACAAGGCGCTCAACGCGAACGACGCGATCAACGTGCTCAACAACCGGGCGAAGTCTCCCTATCACTACAACCAGTTCGGCGGAAGCTACGGCGGGCCGCTCGTGCGCGACCGTCATTTCGTGTTCGCCGACTACGACGGTCAGCGCAACACGCAGCCGAACGACGTGATCTTCACGATCCCCTCTGGCACGCCGACCGACGCGGATACGCTGGCGGCGATCGATCGGCTCCGGCCGCTGGCGGCGAGCTGGACGCGCGCCCAGAACCAGGACGTGTTCCTCGTGAAAACCGACTCGCAGTTGACGGCGCGTCAGCGGCTGACGCTCCGGTACAACGACCAGAACTTCAGGGGGGCGAACTTCGAGAGCGGCGGATCTCAGACGGCGCTGGAACACACCGGTGCCTCGAACGTGAAAACGCGCACGTTCAACGCGTCGCTCGCCAGCGTGTTTTCCTCGACGCTCCTGAACGAGGTCCGCGGGCAGTGGGCGCGTGACAGGGAGCCGGGCCTCGCCAACAGCGATAAGCCGGAAGCGACAATCCGTCAGGGTGGATCGACGGTTCTGACGATCGGCCGCAATTTCTTCAGTCCTCGTGAAACCACGATCACTCGTGGACAGGTCGCGGACACCGTGACCTGGATTGCCGGTCAGCACAAGCTGAAGGGCGGCGTCGACTTTCAGTTCGACAACATCCTGAATTACTTCCCCGGAAACTTCTCCGGCTCGTACACGTTCAACAGCCTCGCGGCGTTCTCGCGCGGACGTCCGGATGGTTCAGGAGAGCGGTACGTGCAGGCGTTTCCCGGCGCCAATACCTCCGGGCCGACAACGCATCCCGACATCCGCGAGTACTCGTTCTTTGCGCAGGACGAATGGAAGCTGCGCGCGGACATGACCTTCAACGCTGGGCTGCGATACGACCTCCAGCGATTTGCGAAGCCGCAGGTGCAGAACCCCGACCCGCAGTTGCTTGCGGCGGGAATCGACACCAGCCGGCTCGACGCTGACGTGAACAACTGGGGTCCACGGCTAGGCGTCGCCTGGTCCCCTTCCGGCGGCAAGTACGTCGCACGGGCCGGCTACGGCATCTTCTACGGCCGGACGCCGTCGATCATGGTGGGAACGGCGCACTCGAACAACGGAATCAACGTCCAGACGATCACCTTCGCCGGCGCGCTCGTCCCGACCTACCCGAACATCTTCACCAGCATCCCGACCGGCGTGGCGCTGCCAAAGCCAACGATCTTCGTGTTCGATCGCAACTATCAGAACGCGCGCGTTCAGCAGGCGAGTGCGGGCTTCGACTACGCGCTCACGCCGGTGACGTCGCTCTCGGTCAGCTACCTCTTCGTGCATGGCGACAGCCTTCCGCGCTCGACGGACGTCAACATCGGACCGGCGAGTCCGGTGACGTTCACCGTCGCGGACACGAACCAGCAGCTTCAGCATTACCAGTTCACCGCTGGACCTTTCGCGAATTTCGCGCGCGTGATCTCGTTCCAGAGCACCGCGGTCTCCACGTACAACGGCATCACGTTCGAGCTGAACCGGCGGTTCGCGCGCGGACTGCAGGCGCGGGCGGCCTACACGCTCGGTAAAGTGACAGACACGGTGCCCGACGCCACGGCGGTCGTGCCCGCCAGCAGCGACGATGCGAAGTTCGCGTCGAACCCGGCGGACTTCAATGCGGATCGCACGCCGGGCAACAACGACCAGCGGCATCGGTTCGTGCTGAGCGGCGTGTATGCGCCATCGGCGAAGGGAAGCGGCGCGGCCGGAGCGCTGGCGAGCGGCTGGACGTTTGCCCTCATCCTGACCGCGCAGTCCGGTCAGCCGTACAGCGCGTACGTCAGCGCGGACATCAACCGCGACGGCAACAACCGGAACGACATTGCTCCGGGCACCGCGCGGAACCAGTACCGGCTGCCCAAGCAGGTGTCGCTCGACCCGCGGATCGCGCGCGACATTCCGCTGGGCGGAACCGCGAAGGCGCAGCTCATTTTCGAGGCGTTCAATCTGTTGAACGGCGACAACATCAGCGGCGTCAGGAACACCCTGTATTCGGCGAGCGGCACGGTGCTGACGCGAGTATCGACCTTCGGCCAGCCCGTCGCCTCGTCAGGACCGCGCGTGATTCAGCTGGCCGTGAAAATGTTGTTCTGATCTGGTCGCTTCTACCGAGGTGCCGTGCTCACAGCATCCGGTTTTGTTGGCGGGGCAGCCGCGAGAAGCGTCGCGCTCAACTCGGTCCGCAGCTTGTCCCGTAGAGTACGGAACGCCGCCAACTGAGCGGATGGGATTGGCTCGCCCGGCGCCTGGCGCGCGTGGGTCGCGAGTGGGTTGACGAACACGCCGTTCTTCTTGAGGCGATAGTCGAGGTGCGGTCCCGTCGCCGCACCCGTGGCTCCAACCTTGCCGATCACCTGTCCCTGCTCGACGCGTGCGCCGGCGCGGACCCCTTTTCCGAACGCCGACAGGTGAAGGTAGTACGTCTCGATCCCGCTCGAGTGTTTGAGGTGTACGAGATTGCCGCTGGCGCCGCTGTAGCCGGCGGAGACGACCGTGCCATTAGCCACCGCCACAACCGAGGAGCCCGCCGGCGCGCCATAGTCGACGCCGAGATGCGGGCGCGACACGTGATCGATCGGGTGCATGCGGTGTAACGAGAATCCCGACGTCACGCGCGGCTCGAACTTGAGCGGGGATCGCAGCATGAAGCGTTTCAAAGATCGGCCGTTCTCGTCGTAGTACGACCCCTTGCCACTGACCGGATCCTGCCAGCGAAAGGCCTGCCGCGTACGGCGATCAACATCAATCGACGCGCCGAGAATCGCGCCGTAGTTGGAGAACTGACCGTCGTGCGATGACTTTTCGAAAAGGACCCGGAACTTGTCGCCAGGCTGCAGCTCGCTCTGAAAATCAACTTCCCCCGCGAAGATCTCCGCGAGCGAGAGCGCGAGCTGCACCGTCTCCCCGCAGGCATCGATCGCGGCGATGAGCGACGGATGCTCGCTGTCGATCTGCGCTTCGATCGCGACGACCGACGTCTCCTTGTCGTAGGTAAGCACCTCCGCTTCCAGCTCAGTCGGACGTGATAGGTCGCGGCTGATGATGCGAAGAAAGCGGTCCGTGTCGATCTGATATTCGAACTCGCGGAGGAAACCGTCGAGCCTGCGCACCAGTCGGTACGGCTGGTCGGCGCGCAATAAACGAGGGTTGAAGACCGCCCGCGCCGCGTCCACGGCCTGCAGGACGAGCGAGTCCTGAAGCTGGTTGTCGCGCAGCAGGCTGTCGAGCGTGGCGTGGCGCGGCACACGCGATTCGATGGTTTCGAACTCCCGCGGCAGGAGCGTGTCCGGACGTGACACCTGTGGTGGGGGTCCCTCGCGCGCGCACGAAGCAGCGGCGAGCAGACATCCACCGAGGACACAGATGAGCCGGGCTTTCAGCAATGTGCCCGGCAGTCTAACCCAGAACCCGCACTACTGTCCCATGACCCAGACGCCCCACCCGCCCGCGCGAGGGCTGTGAAACGCCACGCGATGGCCGTCGGGGGACCACGTGTATTCCTCCGCGGACGGATCCTCCAGCACGCGGCGCATCGAGCCGTTGCGAAGGTCCAGCAACCACGTACCGTCGCGCTGTACCTGGAAGATCACGCGCCGTCCATCCGGGGAGACAGCCGGTGTCCTGACTGAATGCCCGGTGCGCGGCGTTCGAAAGACCTGCCGCTCATTACTCTTGAGGTTGAGGACGACAAGCTCCTCTTCGTGACTGTAGGCAATACGCTCTCCGTCCGGAAACCATGAGCCGCCCCATGGTTGTCCGTAAGGATAGGACGTGACACGGTGAAGCTCGCCGCTGCCGAGCTCGACGGTCCAGAGATTCCAGACGCGAGGTTTGTCGACCTCGGCTTTGACGAATGCGAGCTCCCGGCTATCCGGCGACCAGCTTGGCACCGCCGCGAATCCGTCGCCGCTCACGCGCCGCACGTGCTGACCATCCGCGTCCGCCACGAAGACTGCCCGTGTGCCCTCACGGTCCGAGTCGAACGCGATCTGCGAACCGTTGGGTGAAACCCTCGCGTGAAAATTCCGGGCGTTGTCATCGACGATTCGCGTGATCTTGAGGATCGTTCCACCGGAATCGTCCCCGCGGTCCATCGAACTCGCGTTCGCACCATCGTCGCGGAAAAACATCGCGCTTCCGGTGTTGGAGAAGTTCGGTGAATAGGCGGCCGGTTGGGCTGTGACGGGCGCGGGCGTCTCACGAACCTGTCCAGCCGCAAGAGCGCCGTCCGGAACGCGCTGACGTATGGCGTTGGACACCTGACTCCCCTCGCGGCGCGCAATGGAAGCGGCAGACGGCACGGCGCGATCCTGAAGCGGGGCCGGCCGCGCTGCGGCCGGGCGATCCCGGACGACGGGCGTTTCGGAACTGCCCGGCTGATGGAGCTGCTCCCAGATCGGCGGCGCGAGCGCGAGCGTGACCGTCGCCGCAATCGCGAGGGCCGCTCGACGCCATCTTCGACGGGATCGTCTCTGTACCGCGCGGGCCTCGGCATGCCGGAGCGACCCCGCCGGGAACGCCAACGGAAGATCGACATACTCGGGAACGACCTGAAGCGTTTGCGGGCCGATCGGCACGAGCGCATCCATTGGCTGCTCTGCAGGAACGAGCTGCGCAGGATGCCCTCCGCGCGCCTGCACGACTTCGTCGAGCAGAGGCCAGGCGATCTCGACGACGAGCTGTTCGTCGAGGCCGGCGGCCCGCGCGTAGCGCACGAGCTGCGAGCGGCCGTACAACCCGCCGGGCCAGTTTCTGAGATATCCCCACTCGAGCTCGCGCAGCAGCGACGCCGGGATCCGGCTCCGGTCCGAAACTTCTCCGAGCGTCAAACCGGTGGCCCTCCGAGCGCGCCGGACATCGGAAATCGTCAACGTGGGATCCGGCAAGGCCTCGACGGTTGCGGGCGGCTGCGCAGGCTCGGATTCGGGGCCGACGGTGTTGATCCAGGCTTCAAAGAGATCGCGTGCGACCGACCGGACATCGGCCGCGGCGAACCGGCGTATCGCGGTAGCGAACTCGTCGAGCGTCGCAAAGGTCGGAACGTCCAACGAGCCCCGCGCGCGTGCGATCGCGAGACGCAAACCCCCGGGCGCGCGGAATTCCGGCGGCGCTTCGAAGCCCGGTAGGAGATCCTCGAGTAGCTGTGCAGCGCGCACCACCGGGGGGCCGTCCGTATTCACAGGACCTTCGGCCACGACTTCGCCGGTGCGCGTTAAACGGATGACATTGGCAGAGGGAACGCCTCTGAGGCTGCCGCTCTCGCGCTGCCGGCAAATCTCGGCGACGAGGGCCACTGCCTCAGCAGGCCGGAGACGTACACCGGCCTGAATCAATTCGTTGAGGGATACACGATTCGGCATTGCGCGGGGGCATGTGCGAGTTTCCTGCCAACCCTGTGCGGTCCGGACGAGCCTCGCGATCCTTCGAATTCGCGCGGCCGTTCACCACGCGCGGACTATGGATGAGCGGTGACAAATGCGCCCCGCGCTGCGAATTTTACACATTCCGTGTACGAGAAAAAGCCAGGTCCCTTGACCTGGCTTTTGTACCGTCTGCCTTTGTAGTGTCTGGCTTTAGCCAGACTGTCTGACTTTAGCCAGACTCCGTGTCTGGCTTAGCCAGACGCGTCAATTGCTCTTCGTCACGTTGATCTGAATCAGCTTGCGGTACTTGACAGGCTTGCCTGCCAGCGTCCCGGGCTGATACCGCCAGTCGCGCGCCGACGCCATGAGCAGCGTGTCGTACATGGGGTGCACGGAGACCCGGATGTTCATCGTGATGACGCGGCCCCGCTCGTCGATGACGATCTCGAGCACGCCGCGCTCGCGTGCCTGCAGCGACAGCGCCGGCGGAATGCGCGGCACGTCCTGACGCACCGGAATGGGCGCGGTCACGTCGTGGTCGTCGATCGTGTAGATCCGGTTTGGATCCGCCTGCGGCACGGGCGGGGGCGCCGGCGTGGCCGTCTCCTTCTTCACCGGCTCCGGCGGAGGCGCCGCGGCGGCGACGCTCAGGTCGAGAAACCCGCTCGAGAGTACCCGCAGATCGCTCAGACGGCCGCCCATGTCCGGATCGTTCAACAGCCCGATCACTTCGCGGAACAGCTGCTCGGCGAGCGCATAGTCCTTGCGATCGAATGTCTGCTTCGCGGCCGCATACTTCGTCGTCACGATTTCCGGAAGGAGACGCTTTCGCACGTCGGAGAACGCCGCGCGCACGCGAGGCGAGGCATCGGTTTCCGTCGGCAGATACGACGGGTCTGCGTTCACGACCGCGGCAATCGCGCTCTCGGCTTCGGATCCGCGTCCCAGCGCGAGCAGACAGAACGACCGATACTGCTCGATCGAGCGGCGATCCGAGAGCGAGCCCGAGTTCTCCGCCGGACGGAGATCGTTGAGAACGGCAAGCGCCTCGTCGTAGCGTGCCGAGGCATAGAGATCGCGTGCGGCGCCCAGCGGATCCTTGCCGGTTGTCGGCACCTGGCCGAACGCGGCGCGCGCAACCGACGCCGCAAGAAGCAGCGGAACGATGATGCGTCGTTGTGGTGTGGCCATAGTCTGACTCTGGTTATCTCATGTCCACGCTGAGGCGCACCGGCGCGCTCAGCGTGACCGAAACAGCCTGGCGCTTTTCGCCCAGCTGCGGATGACGGAACACGATTTCGTGCGGACCGATCGAGATGGGCAGGTTGCCAATCGGCGTCTCGCCGACGCGCTTGCCATCGATCCAGACCTCGGCCCACGGCGCCGCATTGAGGTTGATCGAACCCTGCGGCATCTCGATTCCAATCGCAGCCACTTTGCCCGGTGGAATCTGCACGACGCGGATCGCGCGGTAGCCGAGCGTCTCGTTGACGAGCTCCAGATCGTGGCGGCCGGCCGACATCATGATGCGATCGGTGTCAGTCGACCCGAGGAGACGTCCGCCTTCACGAATGTCGATCGCAACGGGCGACCTCACCGTCAGCCATCCGGACACGGGACCTGCGGACGCCGTTGCGACCGGCGCGAGCACCGACGAGGTGACGCCCGCCTGGATCACGACGTGCTGACGGACGGGGCTGCCGCCGTCTGCCTGCAGGACCACTTCGTGATCGCCCGGCGCCAGATCGGCCACGCTCAGGGGCGCTGCGCCATGCGCCACGCCATCGACCGTGACTTTCGCGCCGGGAGGATCCGACTGAATCAGCAGGCTGCCCGTCAACGGCGTTTCAGGCAGCTCGAGATACTGCGACACTTCCGCGCCCTGTGTCACGGTGATGGGCACGACGCGCGGCACGCCGCGGCCGCGCAGCTCGAGGATGTGCGATCCGGCGTTCAGCGTCAGGCGCGCGGGCGTATTGCCGCGCGACACGCCGTCGATGAACACCGCCGCGCCCGGCGGGTTCGTCTGCACCGACAACGTGCCGGTGACTGGTGCCGGCGGCTTGCGGAACGAGCGTGACGCGATCCCGGCGCCCCCGGCCACCGCGGCAACCGCCACGACGATCGCCGCGATTCGAACCCAGCCACCGAACCGCCCCTTCGTCTTCGGTTTCACGACGCGGTGTTCCCTCTGGGGCGGCGGCTCGGGCTTGAAGAAGTCCTCGCGAACCTCCGTGTTCGACATCGAGCCCGACAGCGCACCGGACGATCGCAAAAGCTCCGCGATGTCGGGAAGCGGCTGCGGCGGAGGGGGCGAGACGACCGGCTGCGTCGAAACCACGGGCGGCGCGATCGGATTCATCGCGGTGGACGGCGCCAGCGGCGCGAACGACGCGAACGTCTCTCGCTCCTGCGACGGCGCGACCGGTGGCGGCGCAACAAACGGGGGCTCGACCGGCGTCACCGGCGTGTGCCGCGGCGCCGGCATGTCGAAATCGGAAAACGGCCGCGAGGACGCCGCGAATTGATCCAGCGGCTTCTCGTAGGCAGCCGGCTTCTCGTAGGCAGCCGGCTTGTCGTAGCCAGCCGGCTTGTCGTAGCTGGCCGGCTTCTCAGCGGGAATCGCGACCGATGGCGCAGGCGGCGGCGATGCCGGGTGCGATGTGAAGACCGGCGGTGGCGCGGCGATCGGCGTCGGCGCAGAGGCCGGCTCGAGCAGCGCCGCGATGTAGCGCGACAGGAACGTCTCGAGCGCGACCGGCGCCGCAACGATTCCAGCGTCATCCGCGAGAACGTCTTCGAGCGCCGCCTGTGCTTCCGGCGCTGACGCGAACCCGTGCCGCGGGTCGAGCTGCAAGGCACGCACGAGCCACCCGCGCAGCGTGGACGGCAGCGGCTGCTCGTCCCCCAGCGCGGACTTCGCGCGCGCGTCGTTCAGGAGTCCGGACACGCGATGCGGATACTCCTCGGCGCGCAGCGGGCGTCCGAGAATCAGCGCCAGCGCGACGAGCCCGATCGCGGTGACGTCGGCGCGATGATCGAACCGGAGCCCACCCGCGGTCGGCGGCAGCGGCACGCGCAGCTCCTGCCACAGGCGCTCGCGGTTGAACTGCAGCTGCTCGACGGCGGATCCAAGCACGTGCTCGGCGATGACGAGCCTCGCATGCGGCGTCACGATCAGGCGCTCGGGTCCAATCAGACCGTGCGCGACGTCGCGCGCATTTTCATGCAGCAGCGCGACCGACGGCACGAGCTGGCGAATGAGGCACAACGCTGCGCTCAAATCGAGATGCAGCCGTCGGTCGGCCGCGACGCGGAGGATCTCCGACAGGCGCGTTCCCTCGACGTGGTCGGACACGATGGCGAGTCCACCGGGGTGCCGATCCACTCGTCGCACGCGCGCGTAGTAGGCGTGGCGGAAATTCGCGAGCCGCGCGGCGCGCTCGCGCAGGGCAAATTCGAACGAGGGCACCGCGAGCAGCTGCGGCCGCAGTCTGAGAATCTGCAGCAGGTCGCCGCTGCCGCCGTCGACGGCGACGACGCGGTCGCCGAGACCGTCGGAGAAGAGCGGCGCCTCAGCGCGCTCGGAAGAAGCGGGGACGCTGTTCATAGGTTTGGGTGCGGCTTTCAGCTGGCAGCGTTCAGCCGTCAGCAAAGGGGTCCAACGCCTACCTCTATATGTCGTTTCCTCGCGTGCGCGGGTGCAACGGACGGACCGACGGCAGCTTCTGCCGGGTATGGCCGGAAAGCCCAGCGCAGTGTGTCGTTTCCGGCGAAACTCAGCGGGTGCTTACGCAGATCGTGTTTACACCCCTGTCGGCAAAATTGCGATTCTGTGATCGCCTGTCTTGCACCTCCGCGCGCCGCGCCGGTATGCTTGCGGACCCGAACATCGCAGTTTTTCTCACTGCTGCCCGAGGACAAACATCAGGAGGGTTGCCGCAGCCTATCTCGTCGTCACGCTCATCTGGGCGTGGCCGCTTCCTCTTCACCTCACGGATCGCTTCACCCACGATCCGGGCGATCCGCTGCTCGTCACGTTCCTGATCTGGTGGAACGCGCACGCAATTCCGTTTACCCGCGCCTGGTGGAACGCGCCGTTTTTCTGGCCGATGACGGATGCGCTCGCGCTGACCGAACACGTCGCCGGCTTGTCGCCGTTGACGACGCCGATCCAACTCCTCGGCGGCTCGGCGCTCCTCGCCTATAACGTGGTACTGCTCGCGTCGACATGGTGGAGCGCGCTCGCGACGCATGCGCTCGTCCGCCGGCTGACCGCGAGCACGTTTGCCGCCGCGTGCGCCGGGGTCGCGTTCGCATTTGCGCCGTACCGCACGAGCCAGCTCGCGCACATGCAGCTCTATGCGTGCTGGTGGCTGCCGGTTGCGCTGCTCGCGCTTCACACCTATCTGGATGAGGGACGTCTCCGCTGGCTTGCCGTGTTTGGCATCGCGTGGCTGCTGCAGGCGCTGACCAACGGCTACATGATGTTCTTCTTCCCGCTGCTGATCGGCGCATGGATCGTGTGGTTCACGCCGTGGCGGACCGACGCCAGGAAGGCGCTCGCGATTGCCGCCGCGTGGGGGCTGTTCTCATTGCCGCTCCTGCCGGTCCTGCTCGAGTACTTCCGCGTGCAGGCGCGCCTGGGCCTGCATCGCGATCGCTTCGAGACGGTCTTCTACAGCGCCGACTGGACGTCGTTCCTTTCGGTCACACCGGTCCTCCGTTTCTGGAAACTCCTGGCGCCCGCGACGACGGAGGGCTATCTGTTTCCGGGCGTCACCGCCCTCGTGCTGATCCTGCTTGGCGCAGCCGCGCGGCTGCGCAGCAGGACGTTCGCGTTCTACGCGTTGTTCGCGATCCTTTCGGCCTGGCTCTGCATCGGGCCGTCGCGCGAGCCGTGGACCATCGCCGCGCTCTGGCACCCTTACAACGCGCTCATGTGGCTGCCGGGATTCAGCGGGCTGCGCGTGCCTGCGCGTTTTTTCATGCTCACCGCGCTCTGCCTTGCGATCGCGGCAGGCCTGGCCGTTGCGCACCTCCGAAGATTCGTGCGAACGCCGGCGCTGTGGGGATGTCTCGTCTTTGCCGGCCTCGCCGTCGACGGCGCAATCGACGGAATGCCTCTGGGCTTCCCGCCTGACAAGCTCGCGTTCACCGACCGGCAGGGTCGCGTCCTCGCGCTGCCGTTCGACGACTCATACGCGACCATCAGATTGATGTATCAGTCGATGTTCCACCGGCTGCCGGTGGTCAATGGCTACGCCGGCTACATCCCGCCGCATGCCGACGTGATCGGGTGGGCGCTCGGGCGCCGGGATCCGACGATCCTCGCGGAGCTCCGCCGCGGGGCTCCGCTTTACGTCATCGTCACGCGCTCGGATGAAACGGCCGGCTGGACGCGGTTTGTGGAATCGCAGCCGGGCGCCGAACTGCTCGGCGTAAGCGGAGGCGGCAGGTTGTTCAGGCTGCCGCCTGCCGGATTCTCTCGCGACGCGAAGCTCGGGCCCGCGCTGACGCTTCGGAGCGTTGCGATGACCTCTGACTCGCTGCTCGTCGATCTGGGCACCCCGCAAGCCGTCCGGTGGGTGGACCTGCGCACGTTCGGGTTCATGACGAGGCTGCCTCAGACCGTTCGGATCGAGGCATCGGCGGACGAAGTGAGGTGGACTCCTGTCTACGACGAGTGGCCCGGCGGCGCAGCGCTCGTCGGCGCCCTTGCCGATCCCCGCGCCACCCCGCTGCGGCTTCAGCTGCCGGACGTGAGCCTGCGCTATCTCAGAATCAACACGCCGCGCCTGGGGCCGGGCGCGGTAACACTCTACGGCCCCTAGCGTACAGAGGAGTCGCTTACTTCGCGACAGTCTTCTTCAAAGCCTCGAAGAGGATCTGAATCGCCGGAAGGAGCGAGTCGACCGGGATGAATTCGGCGTCGCCGTGCATCGAGGCAATCGACGCGGCCGGCACGATGCCGGGGAAGAACCCGTAGCTTTTGACGCCGCCCGGCCGGAACCCGTTTGCATCCGTCCCGTACGGCACCACCATCGG
>Ga0114129_10002025_pt1 | contig 27789 bp, 26 predicted proteins | sample RhiMetdeltSRZDD1_FD_80071 | JGI IMG/M metagenome (GOLD analysis project Ga0114129, IMG submission 80071) | Populus rhizosphere microbial communities from Tennessee, USA - Rhizosphere MetaG P. deltoides SRZDD1 (version 2) (version 2) | ecosystem: Host-associated > Plants > Roots > Rhizosphere >... | reverse complement strand
GCTCCCGTTTTCTGACAGCGGCGCGTGGAAGTTCGACCAGGATGTAGCGCTGACGGTCGCCATCAACACGATTCTGTCGCTCAAGGTGTCCCACACGCTGCGCTATTCCGCCGAGCCGCCCGCCGGGTTCGACAAGACGGATACGATCATGGCGATTTCGCTCGTTGCGAAGATCAAGCGGCCGCGATGAGACCGTTCGTCGCATGGCTGGCATCGGCAAGCTCGACCAGGGGCTCGACGAAGCCCGCGCGAAGCACTGGACCGTGTGGATATGAAAACGGATTGGGCGCGGATCTTCGCGTTCCAGCCGACGTGACGAACCGCGTCGACGGATCGCGTGCTACGAGGCGGTGTCGTTCTTCGCTCGGGCTTGCTTGGCCTGCTGCGCCGCGTGTTCGGCGCACATCACGGTGCACGTTCTCAGTTCGCGCACGAACGTCACCACTTCGACCGCGACATTGGGACAGTCGGGCCAGTCGCACATATATTCCGACAGCGTTTCTTCGCGGCCGTTGAATTCTGCACGCAGTGTGACACGAGGCACGTTGCACACCCTCACCGGGCTTGCCATCCGGCATTTCCGGCGCCCAAACGCGCCGTCCACCCGTCTGTAGTGCAATTTCGTCGCCAGCCGTCAGATTCCTCAAATTGCCTTGCATTTTGAGCCGTTAGTCGGGCGTACGTCCTTCGTGTTCTCTGAAGCCCCTGATCTGTCATCGCCAGAAAGTGGTGTAACAACCGTGTCGCTCGAGTCAGTTCATCTTCCCGTTACCTCAGCGCCTGAGGCGTGCGGTATAGTGATCGACTTTCACGAAGGCCGTAATGACGACGATCCTTCCAGTCTCCTACATTCGCAATGGCTCGCCGGTCGATCTGCAGATTGTGAACTGGGACCCGACCTTGCCGGCCTCACGTCAAACGTACAGCTGTCCGGCGTGTGGTGAGCGCCACACCGTCGAAGTCCCCGGTCAGATCGTGCTCGTCGTGCGTCGCATCGTGACGCGCGTGCCGGTCGCCAGGTAAGTCGATCTCCGCCACAATCGGCAGATGATCCGAGGCCACGCGCGCCGCGGCGGTGGCGTGCGCGAAAATGCGTCGGAGCGCCGCCTTCGGCTGAACCCAGATTCGATCCAGCGGCACGATCGGCCAGAACACGGGGAATGACGCCGGCCGCGGCGGCCGTCCCAGGTGCTCGTCGAGAACGTGGACCACCGAGCGGCCCGGCAGCCAGTCGTTGAAGTCGCCGAGCACGACCGACCAGGAATTGCGCACCGACTGCAGATACTCCAGGATCTGCCGGACCTGAAACCGTCGTTCGTGAATCCGCAGGCCGAGATGGGCGGCCAGCACGTGCAAGGGGGCGCCGTGAACGTCGATCGTCGCCGCCAGCGCCCCGCGCGGCTCGCGGCGCTCGATCGAAAGATCGAGACGGTGCACCTCGACGATCGGGTGGCGGGTCAGAAGCGCGTTCCCAAAGCATTCCTGCGCGTCGGTCCGTCGTGTAGGGCCGAGCGCGCATTCGTAGCGATCGATCATGACGAGGCCGACCGGCCTCCGGGTTTCCAGCGCGACCGACGCCGGATACGTGAACTCCTGGAGGGCGACGACGTCGGCGTCGAGTTCCTCGATCACCGCGGCAACGCGAGCCGGATTGTGACGTCCATCCGGACCGACACACGCGTGCACGTTGTACGTGGCGACGCGGAGCGGCATGAGGTCTGCCATCAGCCGAACTCCGCGCGATCGCGATGGCTGGAGACCGATGGCGCAAACTGCCGAATCAGGAGAAACGCCCGGAGTCCGGCAGCCACCGCCATCAGCAACAGTCCCGCGCCGATCGTCACGAGACCGTTCCAGAGCGATGGGTGGAGAAGCGTCTCGCGCAGCAGCCCGCCGAGTCCACTGAGCGCGGCCATGACCGGTGTGAGGCCGAGGATCGTCCCGATCGCGTACGGAGCGAACGGGATCCGCCACGCGCCGGACAGCAGATGAATGGATCCGGCGCTGGCGACCGAGGAGAGTCGCAACACCATGACGCCAAGGACACCGCGCGCACTGAGCTGCCGGCCCGACCGATACGATCGCCGGCTCATCCAGTGAGACAGCCCCGCTGGTCCAATCATCCGCCCCGCGACGTAGCCCGCGACCGCGGCCGCAAGAGAGCCGATCGCCGAGACGATGCCGCCATCGAACGCGCCGAAGACCGCGCCCGCGGCAATCGCCAGCAGTTCCAATGGAAAGAGGAACAGACCGGCGAGCAGGAACACGGCTGCACCGATGCCCAATGACCCTGGCAAGCCGGGAATCGAGGTGAACGCGTCCTGCACCATTCGCAATTCCGGCCGTCCCCGTTCGGCAGCCGAGATCCAGGCGATCACCGCGGCGGTCACGACGACCACGACCGGCAGGATCCAGATTCGAAGCGGATTTCGCCCGGTCGTTGCGTCGACCGGCGGGATGATGTGTTCGATCGCAGAGCCGACGACAAGTGGCTCATCCGGATCGGCCGCGGCACGCAATGCCTCCGATGGCGCCGGCGACGGTTCGGAGGGCAGCTCGATCCGGACGAGCGTATGGTCGAAGGTCTTCCGCGCATCGAGCAGGCTGCCGAAAGAGCCCTTTTCTTCAAGCTGACGGGTGACCTCTTCGACCTGCATTCCGAGATGTTCGGCAACCAGTCGATCGCGGACCTGGCGAATGCCTGCCTGCACGGCTGACGCGCCGCCCGATTCGACTGCCAGATCGCATTCGGTGTCCATCCCCATCGAACGATGCGAGTAATTCGCCGATCCGATCCTCACCAGGTCATCGTCGACCACCATCACCTTCGAATGCACGAAGGTCGGAACGCCCTGCGCTTGCGACGCGGCCGGATACACGAGTCGCAGCCGCTTGAAGGTATCGGCCGCCATCAACTGCCGGAAGACGCCCTCCCGGAACGCGCCCATCGTCGTCTGCTCGAGCCATCCGTGGCATTCCTTGGGCGACACGACGATCACTTCAGGACCGTGCGGCTCGCGGAGCCGCGAGGCCAGCGCAGCGGTCAATGTCTCGTTGGTGAAGTACTGACTCTCGATGTAAATCGTCTGCTTCGCCATCGCGATCGAATCGAGGAACAATTGTTCGCATTCGCGAATCGCCGGCTGTGTGCCCGATCCAGGAATCGTGCGGACGATTCCGACGCCGACCTCGATGAGATCGGGCGTAACGCCGGATGGCCAGAGATCGTCGGTGGATGGCCGCAGGGGAGGCATCCGATCGGCCCCGAGCGCGCGCCAACGATCGCGCGCCAGCTCGCCGAGCGCCGCCGCGGCGTCTCCGCTCACCATGGCCTGGACTTCGTGATACGGACCGTAGTGCTTGCCTGTGGGCGTCACTCTCGTGGGTTCTTCGGGCCGGTGGGCGCTCGTGTCCCAGCGATGACCGGTGAGATCGATTCCGCCGCAGAACGCAAGCTGGTCGTCGACGACAACGATCTTCTGATGATGCGACGCGCCGACCGGATGACGATCGTCGAACCCGAATCTGATGCCGCGAGGCATCCGCCACCCCAGCCGCCATCGCGAAAACGGATCTCGTTCGAGCGTGTAGAGTGAGCCGTAATCCCAGATGAGGATGTAGCAGCGAAGATGGGGACGCCGCCGCGCGATGTGCGCGAGCAGTTTGTCGAGTCGCGCCGGCGCGTCTCCCGGCTGTTCGCCCGGCAGGAGATCGGTGTACGCGGTGATGTCCCAACCCAGAATGAAAATCGTCCGGCGAGCCTCGAGCAATGCCTGCCTGACCAGGCGGAAGTAGTCGGCGCCGTCCTGAATGCAATAGAAGCCGCGCGCCCGCTCGACGCGCCAGCAGTTCTTGCTCGGCAGGAGAATCGGCGTAGCAGTCGCGGGCGCGGCCTTCGGATGGGCGAGACCAGGCGCACCCATCAGCCGGCCAGCCTCGCTCGTCGAATGGCACGGTTGATGAGCCACGCCAGCGTCAGCGGCACGCTGACGAACAGAATCGCCATCGCCAGCGTTCGCGGCGAGGGATGACGCCACAGCTCCGTCAGCTGATAGCCGAAGCCGGCGAGCGCGACGATGATCGCAGCCATCCCGAGCACCGTGCCGAGGATGAAATCCTGATAGCGGACGGTGGACGCGCCGACGACGATGTTGGTGAGCGTGAAGGGTGCGGGCACTTTGCGGAGAAGGAAGACCGCGAGCGTGCCATTGCGTCTGAGCGCGCGCGTGATCCGCGTAATCCGATCGCCTCCGAGCCGCTCAACACGGCGCAGGCCCATCCACCGGCCGATCGCGAAGCCGGTCGACGCGCTCGCGAGGCATCCAGCCAGCGCATACAACGGGCCGAGCAACGGACCGAAGACGAGACCTGTCGCAGCGATCAGCAGCATGACGGGGACCAGCACCAGTCCGAGCACCACGAACGCCACGACGACGATCGGCAGCGCGTACCAAGCGTGGCGATGCGGTGCGAGCCAGTTGGAGAACTGTTGAAGAGCGACGGCGGTTTCGGGAGTCCACAGCCAGGCTGCGAGCAGCACGCCCGCCGACAGGGACAGCCACGCCACACGACGGCCGTGCGCGAACCACCTCGTCTCACGCGCCTCCTCCATTGGCTTTGAGGGTGCAACGCGTGTGCCGAAGAGAAAAACGTGTGAATTGCCGCGGGTTCGCGCGAGTGAGTAAGCGATTACCCACGCTCAGGACAGTAGAATGAGGCCGCGTGGCCCTGAACCCTGGCGCGAGGTTGGGCGCCTACAAAATCGTGGCGTTCATCGGCGAGATCACGCCCCGAAGCATTCAAGACGAGTGGGAATTTGCCGTCGTCGGCCTGCTGCGCGGACAGAACCGCGCCGCCGCCGATCAATTCGCGACGATCGTGAAGCGGCCGCCGCCGGCGTTACGGGCGATCGACACGGCGCGCGTGTACGCGCAGGTTGGTCAGACGCCGGCTGCCGTCACGTACCTGGAGCGGGCGTTCTCGATCGATCCGTCGTGTGTCGGCTTCGTGAACGAGAGCCCTGGGTTCGCGCGATACCGCTCCGATCCCGCTGTCGCCGCGCTGCTGAAGAAGTACAGCGCGGCTCGCTGAGATCCGCTATTTGTCCTTCGCCAGTTCCAGTAGTTTCGTCACCGTACGCCAGTTTCGCGCGGTTGCCGCCACACCGAGGCACTTCTCGGCGCGCGCGGCGAGCTTCGACGTGCCGAGTCCGTCCGGCGTGTGCACGTAGAGCACCCGCCCTTTCAGGGCGAAGCGTTCGGTCTTCGTTTTGATCTGCTCGAGCCCTTTCAGATCCGGCTTCGCCGGCGTCTCGGCCAGAAAGAACAGGTGCACCGTTGCTGGGTTTTCCTCGGCCTCCGCGAATGGATTGGCCTTCGCGGCCTTCTCGACCTCGTCGCACGTCAGTACGAGCACACGCGGCTCGAATCCATGACTCTTCGACACGGCAGCAGTCAGGCGTGTCTCGACGCGACTGACATCAGCGGTCCCGGTGCGAAACACCACGTTGCCGCTCTGGATGTACGTCTGCACGTCCGTGCAGTCGTGCTTCTCCATCAGCAGCTTGAGCGCTTTCATCGGCAGCATGTTGTTGCCGCCGACGTTGATGCCGCGAAACAACGCGATGTATGTCTTCATCGGGACGGTCCACACGTTATCACGCGGTGATGTGCTTCCTGACCGGAGCGCCGATCCACCACGTGATGCCGTTGCGATCGATGACGCCGGCGTTGCGATGGCCGTAGGGCTTGTCTTCCGGCGGGCTCTGCGAAGTCGCGCCGGCCTGGAGCGCCTTCGCGTACGTCGCATCGACGTCCTCGATCCACAGGTAGAGCGCGCCGTTGAGCGGCTTCCATTGCTCGGTCGACTGGCCGAGCATGATCAGCGAATCGCCGAGCTTGATTTCAGCGTGCGCGACGGTGTTGTCGGCGTTGCGCTGACATGAGGTCTCCACGCCGCCGAAGGCGGCTTTCAGGAATGCGAGTTCCGCATCCGCGTCTCGGACGCAGAGGTACGGCGTGACGGTGTGATAGGTGTCAGTTGTGTCTGCCATGGTCGCTATCGTGTCAAACGGCAGGGGAGTCGGATTGTAAGAATTTGACGTGGTTCTGAAACGGCGTTCTGGCGTCCAGATAGCCGGTCGGCGTGAGACCCGAGAACGACCGGAAATCGTGGATGAAGTGCGCCTGATCGAAGTATCCGCACTCGAGCGCGACCCGCGTCCACTCGAGGCGATGACCGCGATGCGCCAGCGTCACCGCGTCCTGGAACCGCCGAATCCGAGAGTATCGCTTTGGCGTCACGCCGACTTCGGACTTGAAGCGCTCGATGAACCGCTTCGCGCTCATGCCGATCGCGCTCGTCACGGTGGCGACGCTCGTCATGCCGGGCGCCCGATCGAACGCCGCGAGCGCGAAACTGATCGCCGGATGCGTGGCTGCCCGCGTCCACGTGTCTTGCAAGGCGCGCTCGAGGACGTCGAGCATCGATTCCAGGCTGGCGCTTTCAAGAAGCTGCTCGCGCAGCCGAGCCGTGCGGGCGCGACCCCAAAGCGATTCGAGCGGGATCTCGGCATCGCTGGTCTCGTGCGCCGGCACGCGCATGAACGGCACCGTGCCGCCGGGTCTGAACGCCACGCCGGCGACGTACTCCTGTTCCAACGTGTCGATGACCTGATAGCGCGACCAGATGCCGGAGAACACCGTGCCGGCCGTCGTCAGGCACCGGTTGGCGTGGTCGGGATCGTAGAGCCGCGTCTGATCTTCTTTCAGGTTGACGATCAGTTGGGCGCCGCCCGTCGGGAGAATCCGTTCGAGCTTGTGCGGCTGCGGCTCGTTCCGGCACGCCCAGATGGACTTGACGAACGCATCGAGGGGAGGCCGGGGAACCCGGGAACAGTAGAGCATCGTGGTACTCCCAATTGTGCCCGGTCGAGGGTCCTCGTGCACGTGACTTCCGTCCCCCACCTGTTGAACCCTGTGGAAAAACCCCCCGTCCCCCCTCCGATCCATAATCGTGAGCTTCGGCGAGGGCGCGACGGCGTGGAGAGCGTTTCGTGACATTGGCCAGAGGTCGGAATCGGGCGCTGACACTGCTGATTTCCGCGGTGGCGTCCGCGGCGATCCTCGCCCAGGCTCCGCAGCAGCTTCCCAACAGGTCCGGCTCGGTCAAGTTTGCGGCGATCGGGGACAACGGGACCGGCGATAAGCCTGAGTACGAGATCGCGGACCAGATGGTCAAGGCGCATGCGATCTTTGCGTTCGACTTCGTCATCATGCTCGGCGACAACATGTACGGCGGCCAGCGGCCGAACGACTTCGTGCAAAAGTTCGAGAAGCCGTACGCGGCGCTGCTCTCCGCGGGCGTGAAGTTCCAGGCGTCGCTCGGCAATCACGATCAGCCGTCCAACGTCAATTACCCGCCGTACAACATGGGCGGGCAGCGGTACTACACGTACACGCGCGGCAGCGCGCGCTTTCTCGCGCTCGACACGACGAACATGGATCAGAAACAGCTCGCGTGGGTCGAGACGACGCTGCGTGACGCGAAAGAAGACTGGAAGATCTGTTACTTCCATCATCCGCTCTACTCGAATGCCGACCGGCATGGGGCGTCCGTCGACATCCGCGTGCGTCTGGAGCCACTGTTCACCAAGTACGGCGTCAACGTCGTGTTCTCCGGACACGACCACGTGTACGAACGGATCAAGCCGCAGAACGGCATCTACTATTTCGTCTCGGGCGCGGCCGGCCAGCTCCGGAAAGGCAATATGAGCCCGAACCCGGCCGAGACGGCGGCCTCCTTCGACCAGGATCAGAGCTTCATGCTGGTGGAAATCGCCGGCGATGAGATGTATTTCCAGTCGATCTCACGCACCGGCAAGATCGTCGATTCGGGCGTAATCCCGCGGCAGAAGCGGGCCGAGATGACACCGTGACCGAACACAGCCGCGACCGCAGCGGCATCTGGCAGGTCGTGCCAGTCGCCTCGCGCTTCACGATCGAGCATCTGATCCTGTTGCCGATCGGCGCGCTCATCGCACTCGTCTGGGCCAACACCGAGCCCGAAAGTTATTACCAGTTCACCTATGCGATCTCGTTCGTCGTGAACGACGTCGCGATGGTGTTCTTCTTCGCGCTCATCACCAAAGAAGTGGTCGAGTCGACCGCGCCCGGCGGCGTGCTGCATCCCTGGCGGCGAACGATGCTCCCGGTCATCGCCGCAGTCGGCGCCACGGCCGTGCCGGCGCTGCTCCATATCGAGCTGGTCGGCCTGCTCGACGAGCCGATGCTGGGCGTCGCGTGGCCGGTCGCGCTCGCGACGGATCTCGGCCTCTGCTACCTGGTCGCAAGAATCGTGTTCAGGCGGCATCATCCGCTGGTTCCGTTCCTGCTTCTGCTGGGTGTGGCGTCCGACGCGATCGGGTTCTTCTCGGTCGCGCTTGCGAGTCCCGACACCGATGTCCGCCTCGTCGGCGGCGCCGGGATCCTGGCGGTGGCAATCGCCATCGCCGCTGCGCTGCGCCGCTACAAGGTCAAGAGCTTCTGGCCGTACCTCATCTTCGCCGGCGGCCTGTCCTGGTACGCCTTCTATTGGAGCCGACTGCATCCGACGCTTGCGCTCGTGCCGATCGTGCCGTTCCTGCCGCACGCTGCTCGCGATCCAGGATTCTTCGTGGACGCCCCCGAAGGCGCGAAGGACACGTTGAGCCGATTCGAGCTCTGGTGGCGATATCCAGCTCAGATCGCGCTGTTCTTCTTCGGACTCGTCAATGCCGGCGTGTCGTTGCGCGCCCTCGAGCCTGGGACCTGGGGACTTCCGATCGCGGTACTGTTCGGGAAACCGATCGGCCTGCTGATCGGGGCGGGTGTCGCCGTGATCATCGGGTTTCACCTTCCGCACCGCGTCGGCTGGCGCGAGCTGCTCGTCGGCGGGCTCGTCGCCGCCGTGGGATTCAGCGTGGGACTCTTCTTTTGTACAGCGCTCCTGGCAGCGGGGCAGATGCGCTCGGAGGTGAGCATGGGAGTCCTGCTCAGCCTCGCCGGAGTGCCGCTGGCCCTGGTGGCCGCGAAATTGCTTCGTGTGGGGAGATTTGCGAGGTCGTGAAGATCATGACGATTCGGGTCGTACTCATCCTGGCAATCCTCGGCCTTGGGCGGCCAAGTCCCGCCGCAGCTGGCCACGGCATTCAGAATCCGCCTCCGGTGCAGCAGCCGCAGACTACGGCCGGCCGTGTGGTGGCGACGATCACCGTGCTCGAAGGGACGGTGAATGTCCCCGGCGTCGACGTCGAGCTCGTCTCGGTCGACGGGAATATCGTCATCGCGAAGACCGTCAGCGACGGCGCCGGCCAGACCAATTTTCCCGATGTCCCACCGGGCCGCTACCTGATCAGAGGTACACGTCCGGGCTTCGAGCGGAGGGAGTCGGCGCCGTTTACCGTCCACGCGGGAGCGACCTCGCAGGTGCTGCTCGATCTCGAACTGACGTATGTCGCGCCGACCGTGGAAGTGCGGGCGCCGACGTCGCCGACCCAGAGCGTGCAGCCTGTCTCGACGAGTGACATGCTCTCGGGAACGGTCCTCGACGTCGCGCCGCTCAAGGGCGACGACTTCCAGAGTCTCCTCCCGCTCCTGCCCGGCATCATTCGTGGTCCTGATGGGCGGCTCCGCGCGAAAGGCGGCCAGCCCACATCGGGCGCGCTTCAGATCAGCAGCGCCAGCCTCATCGACCCATCGTCGGGGGATTTCGATCTGGAGCTGCCGGGCCAGAGCGTCGGATCGGTCGAGGTGCAGGCGAACCCGTTCGCCGCCGAATACGGCCGATTCTCGACCAGCGTGGTGACGATTCGGACCAAACGCGGCACGAATGAGTGGCAGATCAAGCCGGGCAACCTGGTCCCCCGATTCGGCAAAGGATTCACGAGTGTGAAAGGGTTCGAACCCCGGTTCTCCGCGCGCGGTCCGCTCAAGAAGGATCGGCTGTTCATCGCGCAGGACATCCAGTACCGCTACGTCAAAGAACCGGTCAAGAGCCTGCCCGGTGAGCCGGACATCAGGCTGATCAGCTTCGACTCGTTCACCCGGCTGGACGCGGTGCTCTCGTCCCGCCATCGGCTCGGCGGGCTCGTCGTCTGGTTCCCTCGTGAGGTGGAGCACCTCACGATGAACACCTTCCGTCCGCCGGAGACGACGCCTGAATTCAATCAGAGCGGTCTCTCGGTAGGAATCCAGGATCGATTCGGGATTTCGCCGACGATGGTGCTGGAGAGTACGTTCGCCGGCCGCTGGTTCGAGATCAATGCGAACACGAATGGCCGCGATCCGATGGTCTACGCCCCCGAGACGCAGTCGGGAAGCTTTTTCAACGATCAGGAGCGGACCGTCACGAGCCTGCAATGGATCGAAACGCTGGCGGTGACCGTCGACCGTTGGCGCGGCCAGCATCTGTTCAAGTTCGGGCTCGACTTCCAGGGCTCCAAATACGACGGAACGAGTTCGAGCCGGCCGGTCGAGATTCGCCGTCTCGACGGATCGCTGGCCGAGCTCATCACGCCCGGCGCGCCGACGGCGCAGGATGTCGACGGCGCCGAGCTGGCGCTCTTTGCTCAGGATCGGTGGAGGTTCGGGCCGCGGCTCACGTTCGAGTACGGGATCCGGATGGATCGCGAGGGCGTGATCGACCGCGTGAACTGGTCGCCGCGCGGCGGCGTCTCCATCGGCGTGCTGCCGGAGGGACGGGGAATTCTTCGCGGCGGCGTCGGAAAATTCCGGCAGCGGACGCCGCTGAACGTCGGGGCGTTTTCGCAGTTCGAGCCGAGGATGGTGACGCGATTCGCCCCCGATGGGACGCCGCTGGGCCCGGCGGTGACGTTCTTCAACGCTCCGGCGCCCGACCTGCGCACCCCGGAGGCCATCACGGGCAACGTCGAATGGAACCAGCGGTTCGGCCGGCGCGTGCTGTTCAAGACGAACTACCTGAAGCGGAACGGCACGCACGAGTACGTCCTCGAGCCGAACGTGTCGACGGGTGAGGTGGATCTGCGGAGCACCGGCGAATCGCGGTACTGGGAGCTCGAGCTGACGGGCCGGTATCTGGCCGGGGAACGGCGCGATCTCACCGTGTCCTACGTGCGATCGCACGGGACCGGCGATCTGAACAACTACGATCAGTTTTACGGGAACCTCCGGAATCCGATCATTCGCGCCAACGAGAACAATCTGATTCCCACCGACGTCCCGAACCGGGTGCTGGTGCGCGGCACCTGGGGCCTGCCCGGCAAATGGGATTTCGCGCCGGTGCTCGAGATCCGCTCAGGCTTTCCCTACTCGGCTGTCGACGAATTTCAGGACTTCGTCGGCCCCCGGAACCAGGCCGGACGCCTGCCGAGGGTTCGCGCGTTCGACTTCGCGCTGTCCCGGCCCTGGCATTTCAAGAAGTACAACTTCCGCGCCGGCATCAAGATGTACAACGTCTTCGGGGCGTCGGCTCACCGGGACGTGCAGAACAACATCGCGTCGCCGGAGTTCGGACAGTTCTTCAATCCGCTCGAGCGGTCAATCGGGTTCGTATTCGGCGGCGTGAAATAAAAAAACACACATCATTTCCTTCATGAACTTCATGTGTTCTTGTGACTGTCCTCGATGTCGGAGGCTACCCCGCGTCCGGCGCGGACCACAATCTCCGGCACAGCTTCGACATCCGCCCGTGTCGTGCGGAAATTGACGATGCACGCGCGAAGCAGGTAGCGGCCACCGACGACGGCGTTCGAGACAAAGACCTCGCCTCCCCGCTGGAGCCGATCGAGCAGTTCCCGGTTGATCGCATCGAGTTTCTCCTCGACGTCGGGTTCGCCCAATCGGGCGCGAAGGTGAGCCGGCACGTACCGGAATGTCGTGATGCTCATATCCTGCGTCACCGCCTCGAGCTCCGGTGTCCGCCGCACCGCGTCTGAAAGCGCGCGAGAGAGCCGGATGTCTTCGGTGATCATGTCGCGATAGCCCGCTGCGCCGACGTGCTGCAGCGCCAGCCAGACTTTGAGCGCGCGAAACCCGCGCGAATTCTGCGGACCGTAATCGATGTAGTTCGTCGCGCGTTCTTCGAGGTGGTAGTACGGCGGGTGGTAGGCAAACGCGGCGCGCAGCCGTTCTGAATCGCGCACGAGCGCGCACCCGGCTTCGAGCGGGGCGTAGAGCCACTTGTGCGGATCAATGGCCAGCGAGTCGGCGTCACGGAGCGCCAGCAGATCCGGCGGCGCTTCGGGAGACGCGGCGGCAAATCCGCCATAAGCCCCGTCAACGTGGAACCAGAGGTCCTGGTCCTTGCAGATGGCGGCGATCGTCGGGAGCGGATCGACGGCGCCCGTGCCCACCGATCCCCCCGTGCCGATCACCATGACCGGCAGATCGCCGGCCGCCCGGTCGGCGTCGATCGCTCGCCGGAGCGCGTCGACGTCCATGCGCAGACTCGCGTCCGTTGGGATCCAGCGGATGGATGAAGTGCCCAACCCCGACAGATCGGCGGCCTTCTGGATCCAGGTATGCGTCTCGGCGGAGCCGTACACGCGCAGGCGGCGGGCCGACGGATCCGATGCGCCGAGCTCGCGGATATTCCAGTCGGCCTTGGCGACGCGCGCGGCCCAGAGGCAGACCATGTTCGCCATGTTGCCGCCGCTGACGATGATGCCGCCGCAACCGGCGGGGAAGCCGATGAGCTGAGCGATCCAGCGGATCGTTTGCGATTCGATCTCCGTCGCCGCGGGCGCGAGCAGAAACGCGCCGATGTTCGCGTTGACCGCCGCCGCGAGAAACTCGCCGAGTATCCCGATGGGCGCGGGCGGCGCCGTGATGTAGCCGAAGAACCGCGGATGCTGGTTGAAGAGCGAGTGATCGAAGAGCAGCGCGGCCGCATTCTCGATCAAAGGACCAGCCGCCGTGCCCTGCTCGGGCAGGGCGCGATTGAGATCGAGAGCGGCACGGACCGCCGACGGCGACTCATTGCGCGTGACGGGTCGCTGCGGCATCGATTCCAGGAACTCCGCAAGCTGGTCGACGAGCCGGTGCCCGATTGCGCGAAACGTCGGTGCGTCCATCGCGATCGGCGCGTGGCGAGTATCCGTGCGAGCAGCGGTATCTGACATGCGTAATCACCTGTCCAAGACCTCGGGTTTCGTTTTCGGTGTCAGCATCATGCCCGAGTGAGCACCGGACCGAAAACGAAACCCGAGGTCAACGAATCCCCTCGAACAGATCGGTTTCGCGCGTGCGCCCGCCGTTCACGGTGCTGAGCGCACGATAGAACGATTGTGAGCCCCAGAGCGCTTCGTGGTGCTCGGGCAGCAGGTCTTTCAAGCGCTCGTAATTGGCCATTTGCGACTCGTGGCACGAGACGGCCCGCCAGACGACGGGCCAGAACTGACGCGTGTCGATGACCGTCGTGATCTCCCAGTCCGGCCACGGGACGGCCTGGCGTTCGACGCCGTCGACCAAGGACGTGAGTTTCTTGAGTGCTTCCTGGTACGCCTTCCAGGCAGCCGTCGGCCACGCGATGTAGTACAGCTTCTTCACGAGATGCGGCGGCGTGTCTGCGCCGCTGGCCGTCAGGGACGGGCTGGCGGCTGCGGCGACCGCGGCTGTGGCGTACTGACAGATGGCGATGTGATCGGGATGCCCGTAGGCACCGTCGGGTCCGAACGTGACCACGACGTCCGGGCGCGCGCGCCTCACCTGAAACGCGATCCGCGCAATCGCCTCGCGCGGATCTGCGCGATCGAGCTCGGTGTCGCGGTAGTCGAGGAACGTGAGATCCCGGATGCCCAGCACGGATGCGGCGGCCCGCAGCTCCGCTTCGCGAATCCGCCCCAGCTCTGTCGCGCCCGGATGATGCTGATCGCCGCGGTGGCCGTGATAGCGGCCGGCCTCGCCCCGGGTGGCGGTTACGAGAAAGGTCTCGACGCCTTCAGACGCGTATTTCGCCAGCGTGCCGCCGAGCCCGAGTGATTCATCGTCCGGATGCGCGAGGATTGCCATCAGCCGGAGGGTCGCATCGAGGGGTGGCATGCGCGGTCTCACTTCCGTCCGAGCAATTTCCCGATCTCCACCGCAAATTCGCCGACGACGTTCGCCAGGCTGCCGAACCCAACCTGCGTCAGCATCGCGCCGTAGCCTTCCTCCCAGATGTCGTCCTTCGCCGGTTTCCACGTCGATGCGACGATGCCGCCGACCCAGGCGCCCGCGTACATGGCAATCTGCGGGCGGCGTTCACGCTCCGTCGAGTTGTAGGTGACGAAATTCCGGACGAGCGCGTGCCGCACCCGTCGCCACTTGCCTTCGCAGCGGCAGCGTTCGTAGCGCGGCTCGTAGCCAAGCGCCCAGTTGCCGGCCGCCGACACCGAATTCTGAACCATGAACTGCCCGTAGCGTGACGCAAACCGCTGGCCGAATCCTTGAAAATCCTTGTCCCACTCCGGCGGCTCGTCGTTGGCCTGATCCCAGAGCGAGAAGAGGCCGGTCTTGGCGTAAATCCCGATGGTCAGAAAGGTCTGACGTGTCCACAGCCGCCGGCGCTCCGTCCCCGAGAGCGGTTCGAGCGGAACGTCTTTCGGCACGTACGCGCCGTACAGCCAGTTCACATTGATCGCGGGATCCTTCGCCGGCTGTTCCTTCGGTGGCGGCTGGGTGGCCTGCTGGCGGTCGGCGTCAACCGGTGACGCGCCGATGAGGAGAGCCGCGATGAGAGGAGCAATCATGAAAACTACGACCTTTCGATCCGGCTCTGAATGTCATCGGCGCGCTGACTCGCGCGAAACTCGATGACGCGGAAATCGGCGAGACCGTGCTTGTGAAACGGATCTTCCGCGAGGATGCCGTCGATCTCCTCGCGGCTCCTGCCGACGGCCAGAATGATGCCGCCGTCGCGCGGAATCTTGCGGCCGGAGACGAGGAAGTTGCCGGCCGAGTAGTACTTCTTCAGAAACCTGACGTGCGCCGCCATGTGCGCGTCGATGTCGGCAAGCGGGGCCTTGTAGATCAGCTCAATCACGAACATGGCCGCTTAGCTTGACTGAACCGGGCGAGCGGCGCAAAGGGTCCGGTCCGTCACGAAATATCGAGGTTGCATACAATACGGCCAGTGCATACGAGACTCCCCATCCAGGTTGCGTGTGGGCTGCTCATCATCGCGGCCGCCGGTTGCTCGTCGTCTTCGCCAGCGCCTGCTCCAGGATCCTCGGCGTCGTCGGGCGCGGCGACCCCGGTCCCGCCTCCACCGGTCCCGGACGAGCCGTTGCCGCCCGAGACGTCGCCGCTCGATGCGCTGCCTCCTGAGGCACGAGCGAATCTGGACAAACCGTTCACCGGCGACTTCGATGAGATGGTCAAGCGGCGCGTGATTCGAGCGGGTGTGGTCTACAACCGCACCCAGTACTTCATCGACAAGGGAGTCCAGCGCGGAATCGCCTACGAAGCGATCAAGCTCTTCGAAGACGAGCCCAACAAGCGTCTCCGGACCGGGCTGCTCCACGTCCACGTGGCGTTCATTCCGCTGACGCGCGACCAGTTGTTTCCGTTCCTGCAGCAGGGGAAGGTCGATTTCGTCGCCGCGGCCCTGACAATCACCCATGAGCGGCAGAAGCTGGTCGACTTCAGCACGCCGACGCGCACCGGAGTCTCCGAAATCGCTGTGACGAAGAAGGGCACGCCGGCGCTCAACACGCCTGAAGATCTATCAGGCCGCGAAGTGTTCGTCAGAAAGAGCAGCAGTTACTACGAGAGCCTCCAGCGCCTGAACGAGACGTTGAAAAGCCGCGGCAAGTCGCCGGTCAACCTCAAAGAAGCTCCCGAATCGCTGGAAGACGACGACCTTCTCGAGATGGTGAACGCAGGCCTCATCGAAACGACGATCGTGGACGATTTCGTTGCCGACTTCTGGAAGCAGGTATTCACCGATGTGCAGCTCAATCCGGGTGCCGCGGTGCGCAGCGGCGGCGAGATTGCGATCGGCGTGCGGAAGAACAATCCAAAGCTCATGCGCGCGGTGAACACGTGGATCAAGGAGTACGGACCCAAGACCGCCTTCGGCAACACGATGGAGAAGCGGTACCTGGAGAACGCGAACTACGTCAAGCGAGCGGGCGACGAAGCCGAGCGGGAGAAGTACCGGAAGCTCGTGAAGCTGTTCGAAAAGTACTCGAGCCAGTACGACCTGGACTATCTGCTGATGGCGGCACAGGGGTACCAGGAGTCACGGCTCGATCAGTCAGCGAAGAGTCACGTCGGCGCGATTGGCATCATGCAAGTGATGCCCGCGACCGGCAAGGATCTCAAAGTCGGCGACATCAGGCAGGTCGAGCCGAACATTCATGCCGGCGTCAAATATTTCCGGTTCATGGTCGACCAGTACTACAAGGACGAGCCGATGGACCGCTTGAACAAAGGGCTCATGACGCTGGCCTCGTACAACGCCGGCCCGGGACGGATGCGCCAGTTGCGCGCCGAGACGGCCAAGCGCGGCCTCAATCCCAACATCTGGTTCGGCAATGTCGAGCGGGTTGTCTCAGAGCGCGTCGGCCGGGAAACCGTCCAGTACGTCAGCAATATCTACAAGTATTACGTGGCGTACCGGCTCGTGCAGGAGCGCGAGCAAGAGCGGCAGCGCGCGAGAGGAGACGTGAAGACAGGCCGCTAGCCAAGAACTTCGAACTTCAAACTTCGAACTTTCCTTCCATCTTACTCATCGGCAAGGAGTTACATCCTCCTGCCAAATCGCGCTATTGATCTCACTCAAGACGTGTTGGACCTCAGTTCTGTAATGCTCATCCGTACCCGGGCGTAGCCGATAGATAGAGAGAGGTTCACGGCAATGTGGTCCGGCTTCGATCCGGAGCTTCGTCGTCAGTTCGAGCACATCCGGCAGATGGTCAGGCTCTCCCATCAGAGCCCCACGCGGGAATGGCCGTTGGTGTTCCTGGATGAGCACGACTCGCTCCTCGTCGTGCGCGAATGGCCGGATGGATCGGTGACCGCCTACCTGACCCAGGACTACTCGGACAAACTTCGAAGACGTTAAAACCACGTCGGCATGACTTGTGCCGCTCCGACGTGCCAGAGGTCTGTTCCGTCGAGCGATTCGCAGTAATACGACCCGTCTCCTGCGTCTCTCGTGCGGGTGCCCACGACCAGTCGTGGACATCGTCGCGGATAGTGTGCGATCTGGATCGGCCTCGACTCGATCTGACATGATGCAACAGACGCCACGAGCGTCGAGGGAGGGAACATGGCGGCGAAGAGTTTGGCGATTCTTGCGGGCGCGCTCTGGCTGCTCAACTCAGGGGCCGCGGCTCAGACGGTGACCAAGGCGCAGTCGATAACGGCCACGGCAACCATTCAGGCGATCGACGCCAAGACGCGCACGATAACCCTTCGCAACGACAAGGGCGAGGAAGACTCGTTCGTCGCCGGCCCGGAGTTGAAGCGTTTCGACGAATTGAAGGTGGGCCAGAAGGTGACGGCAACCTACTACGAGTCGATGGTCTTTACGCTGCGGAAGCCCGGGGACGCGCCTGACGCCAAGAGCGACGAAGCGGCGTTCGCTCGCGCCAAGAGCGGCCTGCCGGCGGGCGCGGCTGCCAGAGAGCAGAAAATGACCGTGACCGTGAAGTCGATCGACGCGGCGGTTCCATCGATTACGGTGACCACGCCGGCCGGACACGTGGTCACGCGCAAGATTGAGGACAAGTCGAAGCTCGCTCAGGTCAAGGTCGGCGACAAGATCGACATCGTCTATACGCAGGCGCTCCTCGTCGGCGTCGAGCCGGCGAAATGAGGCGATGAGGCTCTGAGGCGATGAGGAGAAAAAGACCTCGGATTTCGTGAGTTGCATCTCGACTGTGAGTGACACGTCGACAACGAAACCCGAGGTCTTTTTCTAGAACTGGAACCTGACTCCCACCGTAAACGGGATCGCCCACCGCTGGCTCTCGTCGTTGATCGTGTTGAGACCGGTCGCGACGAGCTGGTCGACGTCGGCCAGGCCCGACACGTAGCGAAGTCCGAGCTGGGTGTAGACCGCGACGTTCGAGACCGCCCCCACGTTCTGCTTGAGGTCGAACAACAAGCCGGCGTTGATGCCGAACGTGAATGCCGCCGTGCGATCGTAGAAGTCCGTCGCGTCGAGGGTGAGGCCGACCGCGGGCGCGGTGAGGGTGACATCGGTTTCGCCGATGAACCCCAGCCCGATCGTGCCCTCGCCGTACGCGCGAATCGACGGCTTCAGCGACATGTATTGCCGGAGACCGAAGTCCATGCTGAAGCTCTGGTAGTCGTCGTATTGCGCGTACAGGTTCGACGCGCCGAAGTCGCCCATCCGCGTGAGGTCGGCGTCGAGAGACTGCAGCGTGAAATTCACCCGCAGCTCCGTGTTTGGCTTGAACATGTACCCGCCGCCGAAGCGGAAATTAAGGCCGGTGCCGTAAACATCCTCGTATTTGTTTTTCAGGATGACGACCGAGGTGCCGTTCAGTGTCCCGATCGCGCTCGAATTGATGTTGCCGCTGATACTGCTGTCAAACCCGATACCCACGTCCACACTCCAGCGGTGTTCGGGCTGAGCCGACCCTGCCGCGGCTTGCGCCTGTGCGGTCGACGCGCAACCAAGGCCAGCCACAAACAGCAGGGCAGTCATGAGGTTTCTCGCCATAGACGTCGTTGCCTCCACCCGCATGTTAGCGAGGCGCGTACCAAGTACGTCAAATGACAAAACTCGGCAGTCCAGGCAAGCCATAGGTCCCGAAAGCCACGATTAATCGCGGCATCGTCGTGATGCCGTGACATGCGGTGTGAGATGTCGAGGTTGGGTGGATACGGGGCGCCTTCGCGTCTTCACAGACGGTGGTCGAAGTGGGTGGCCACACGGATACTGTTGGCAATTCGGGCGCCGGATCCGGGTCGCGCGCATCGTATCGTGCACTAGACTGCCAAGGTCATGACCCGCCGCATCGCGGTCTTCTTTTACGGGCTCTTCATGGATGCCGCTGCGCTCCGCCAAAAGGGCGTAGATCCAGCCGGCATGAGACGGGCGAGAGTGGACGGCTTCTCACTGCGCATCGGGCAACGCGCGTCGCTCGTCCCGGATCGCAACGGCCACGTCTTCGGCATCGTGATGGAGCTGTCACACGACGACGTCGATCGCCTGTATTCAGAGCCGAGCGTCCGAAGTTATCGGCCTGAAGCGGTGATCTGCGAGTTCGACGACGGCGCGTCCGTGCCGGCGCTCTGTTTCAATCTGCCGCTGCCGCCGGCGGCGCACGAGCACGATCCGGAGTACGCGTCGAGATTGCAGGAGCTGGCGCGACGGCTCGGGCTGCCGCAGTCGTACATCGACACGATCGGCGCGTGACGATTCGGGTACGTCGAGATGTTGCTCCTACCAAAAGCACACATGAAGTTCATGAAGGACATGAAGGGCATGAAGAAAGACTTTTTCAAAGACGCTCTTTGATAGAAGTTCTTTCAAAAAAAGTTTCCAGAAAAGCTCTTCTTCATGTCCTTCATTCCCCCTTCATGGCCTTCATGTCTGCTTTTACAACCCTTCACTGAGGCTGGGTCCTAATAACGACCTCAGTCTGTTCCTGGATTACCGGCACGGCTGCTGCATTGGTTCTTCGAGGGTTTCCTCACAGCGAAGACCCGTGACCAACGGATTCCGTACGTGCGCACGAAGAGGAGACAAGTCATGTACCGCAGTTCCACTTTTCAGTTCGGGGTGATGACGGTGGCGTCGACGCTGGCGATCGCGGGCTGTTCGGGTCGACCCGACGAATCCCGGGTGTCGGCAACGCCGCCCGCAACCTCGACATCGGCCGCGACCGCGCCGAAGGATTGCGACGAGGACAACGGATCGATCTCACTGCCGTCCGGATTCTGCGCGACGGTCTTCGCCGACAACATCGGGCACGCGCGGCATCTGGCAGTGGCGCCCAACGGCGACGTGTACGTGAACACGTGGGTTCACAAAGACCGGTCCGGAAACATTCCGACCAATCCAGCCGGCGGATTCCTCGTTGCGCTGCGTGACGCGGATCACGACGGACGCGCGGAAACAGTCCAGCGGTTCGGACCGGCGTTTCAACCGGGCCAGGAGGGCGGCGGCACCGGCATTGCGCTGCACGACGGCGCGCTGTACGCCGAAGGCAGCGGCGGCCAGATCGTCCGCTATGCCCTTGGAAGCGACCTGTCGCCGAAAAGCCATCCGCAGATCGTGCTGAGCGGCCTGCCGCTCAAAGACGGCCACACCATGCATGCGTTCGCGATTACCAAGACGGGCGCGCTCTTCGTCAATTCCGGATCGGCCACCAACAGCTGTCAGGAAAAGGATCGCACGCTCGAGTCGCCGGGCCGCAAGCCGTGCCCCGAGCTTGCGACGCGTGCGGGCATCTGGCAGTTCGACGCGAGCAAGATGGGGCAGATATTCTCGCCCGACGGGCGCTATGCAGCGTCGATGCGCAACACGGTCGCGCTCGCCGTCGATCCGCGCGATGAGGCGGTGTATGCGGTGATTCACGGGCGCGATCAACTGGGTGACAACTGGCCGAAGCTCTACACCGAATCACAGAACAGCGAGCTGCCGGCGGAAGTGCTGGCTCGTGTGGAAAAGGGCGACGACTTCGGGTGGCCGTATTGCTATTTCGATGGCACACAGCGCAAGTACGTGCTCGCGCCGGAATACGGCGGCGACGGCGGGAAGGCCGTCGGAGACTGCGCGAACAGGAAGCAGCCCGACGTGGTATTCCCGGCGCACTGGGCGCCGGAAGCGATGGCGTTCTACGCGGGCACCGCGTTTCCGGAGAAGTACCGCGGCGGCGCGTTCGTGTCGTTCCACGGCTCCTGGAACCGCACGCCGACTCAGGCCGGTTTTCTTGTCGCGTTCGTCCCGTTCCGTGACGGCAAGCCTGCCGGAACGTTCGAGGAATTCGCGGCGGGCTTTGCCGGCTCGGCGACGCCCGCCGATCCCAAGCAGGCCGTATACCGGCCCATGGGCCTCGCCGTCGGTCCCGACGGCGCGCTCTACGTGACCGACGACACGAAGGGCCGCGTGTGGAGAATCACCTACGCCAAGTAATGTGTCTGAGGCGATGAGGCTCTGAGGCCTTGAGGCGATGAGCACTACGCTTTTTGCTCATAGCCTCATAGCCTCATAGCTCAGCTCCGTATTCGCAGCGTCGTGCCCCACGGATCGGCGACGACGTGATCGGCGGCCTCGCGGGTTGTCCGATGTCCAGCACCACCGATGCTTTCTGCCACGCGGGCCACGGCATCGGCTCCAGGCAGGATCAACTCCCACTCGAGCAGCCGCGCATCGGCGCCGGTCGCTGGAGGCGCGCCGGCGGCCCAGGTGTTCGTGCCGAGATGATGGTGATATCCGCCGGCCGAGAGGAACAACGCGCCCGGATAGCGCCACGCGATTTTGTCGAAGCCCAGTGCCGCGTGGTAGAAGGCTTCAGCTTGATCCAGCGCGCCGACAGATAAATGCACGTGGCCGATGACGGTTCCCGCGGGTAATCCGGTCCACGGCGCATTCCCGCCTTCGCGCACGAGATCGCGCAAGTCGAGTGGCTCGACGGTGATGTGCAGCTCCCGGCCGTTGACCAGCCATGTCGATCGCGGTCGATCCGCGTAGACCTCGATGCCGAGCCCGTCCGGATCGGTCAGGTAAATCGACTCGCTGACCGCGTGATCGGCACTGGCAGCGTAGACATCGAGACCGGCGATATGCCGCACGAAGCGGCCGAGCGACGGTCGATCTGGCAGTAACACCGCGAAGTGGTACAGACCAAGGAGACCCCTTCTCGGAACGGGCCTCGCATCCTTGTGTTCGTGCAGCTCGACGAGCGGCCGGTCGTCGTCGTGGGCAGCAAGCGTCGCCATGCCGCTACTCGTCGTCAGCGGACGAAACCCGAGAATTCTTTCGTAGTACTCCAGCGAGCGCTCGAGATCGCGCACCTGCAGTCTGACGCGGCCGATCGTCGTCGCGGCAGGCAGACGAAATCCTGGCGGGGCGATGCCGAATGTCTCAGTGTCGGCCGGCACGGGTCTGCTGGCGAGCGTGTACCCGGCGAGATTTTATCTGCAAACGCGAATAAATGTGATACCCTGCGTGCATGAAGGGCGATCGCCTGGGGGAGTTCGAGGAGCTCACCCTGCTGGCGGTGCGGGCGCTCGGCGATCGCACCTACGGCGTCCCCGTGCAGCAGTTCGTCGAGCGCGCGACGGGACGGAACGTGACGATGGGCGCGGTGTATGCCGCGCTCGATCGGCTCGAACAGAAGGAATTCGTCCGATCGGTGCTTGGGGATCCGAGCCCGATGCGCGGCGGCAAGCGGAAACGCCTGTTCGAAGTCACCTCGCTCGGATTGCGAACCGCTCAGGATCTCCGACGCGTCCGCGAGCGGATCTGGCAGACGATCGAAGCGGGGCGTCGGTCATGAGCCGCCCTGCCCGGCCATCCTGGTTTGCTCGTCTTCTGTTCTGGATGCGACCGCTCGGCGATCGGCGCGCCGATATCGAAACCGATCTGATCGAGCTGTTCATAACGCGTGTTGAGGAGCACGGCCTTCGCCATGCCCGCCGGCGCTATTTGCTCGACGTGTTGAGTCTGTGGATTCGGCCGTCTTCTCGTCCGACGGAGGCGGTCGTCCGCGCTCCTGGACAGCACGGCTGGTTTCCCGGAGCTGTGCAGGACATGAAGTACGCGTTAAGGGTCTTTCGGCGGCAGCCCGCCGTCGTCTCCGTTGCGATCGCCGGACTCGCAGTCTCGATCGCTCTGGTCACAATCGTCTTCACCATTTTCAACGCCTTTACCTTCCGCCCTCTCGGGGTGCCGGATCCGGACGGAGTTGTCAAAGTCCATCGGACTCTCGGGAACACGCGCACCATCCTCGACGGATTGCTGTATCCGGATTACGTTCGCCTTCGTGAAGCGTCGCGGCTCGTCAATCTGGAGGCGTCGATACCGGCACGCCTCTCGCTGTCGGAAACTGCCGCTGGTGCCGCCGCACGGGAAGTGGAGGTGCGGTTCGTCGCCGGAACGTTCGCCAGAACATTCGGTGCTCGGGCGATCCTGGGCCGGCTGATCGATCCCGGCGACGACATTTCCGGGAAGCCGCCCGTGGCCGTCCTGCACTACGCCTTCTGGCGATCGCAATTCAGGAGCGATCCGTCAGTGCTGGGACGTTCCTTCTACTTCAACGGCGTACCGGTGCCGGTCGTGGGCGTCTTCGATCAGGCTTCCACGGGACCGTTCGAAGCGAACTTCAATCCGCCCAGCATCCAGCTTCCTTTGTCTGCAGCACAAGCCATTGAACCGAACGCCTTCGACGCTGCACGGCGGTTCACGGTCTACGTCATCGGACAGCTCATCCGGCCGGCAACAATCGCGCAGGCTGAGGCGGAAGTCTCGGCCGTCGCCGCAGGATTGGGAATTGGCAACGCTATCAATTCGCCCGCTGGCGGCGTCGCCGTCCGCCCAGGCGGCCATCAGTTCACAGCCGGGGATCTTGCGCTGCTCTCGATCTTCATGACTATCGTCGGGCTGGTGCTGTTACTCGCGGTCATCAATGTGACCAACCTGCTTCTTGCCGGCTCGACGTCCCGTCAACAGGAAATCGTGGCGCGGCTTGCGTTGGGCGCCAGCCGCGGCCGGATCGTTCGGCAGTTGACGACGGAGAGTGTGCTGCTCGGGATCGTGAGCGGCGTCACGGGGCTGGGCGCTGCCACGTGGCTGTTGCCCACCGTCGCGTGGCTGATCGGTATCCGGCCGGCCGTTGAGTTGATCCTGGACGTGCGGGTGTACGCGTTTGCATCGGTGATTTCGTTGCTCGTTGGCGTCGCGGCGGGTCTCGCGCCGGCGAGGCTTGGGACGCGCGGGAATCTCGTGACGGCCCTCAAAGGCGGGACCGTCCAATCAGGTGCAGCGCTGGGAGGCAGTCGGCTGCGGTCGACGTTTCTCGGGATTCAGGCAGCGGCATCGATCATGCTCCTCGTCCTCACGGCACTGTTCTCCCGCGTGCTGATCGAGTCGTACCGATCGTCGAGGGGTGTCGATTCAGACCGCGTCATCGTGATGAGCGCGTTTGCGCCGCGCACGGGAGGTCTGGTCCCGGATGACCAGTTCTGGGACGTTGCGCTCGCGCGCGTCCGTGCGCTGCCGGGTGTGGAAATGACGGCGCTCGTCGAGGACCCGCCCTACGGATCGGGGTTCCATGCTGTCGCGGCGATGCTCGACGGCCGTCGTTATCCGTTGGTGCAGAACAAGTGCTCCCCTGACTATTTTCAAACCGCCGGCTTGCGCTTCCAGCAGGGCCGCACGTTCACGGCGGATGAAGCGGGCTCCAATGCGCGCGTCGCCGTCATTACTTCGGCCCTTGCGCGCGATTTCTGGCCGGCAGGCGACGCCCTGGGATCGACGCTGGCGCCGGTCAAGAGCTCACTGAAGGACGTGCGGGTGATCGGTATCGTGACGGACAGCGTGCCCAAGATCTGGCCGCCGAACTACGCAAGGGCGGCCACGATTTTCCGCCCACTGGACGATCTGGAAGTGGCCAGGATGATCGTCCGCGTGGCGAAGGACTCACCCCCGCCGCTGCAAGCGATCCGTGACGCCGTCAGCGCCGTGGACCTCCGGCGGCGACCGCGTGTGGCCTCTCTGACCGAGGGGATCCAACGGGAGCTGCAGGGCCCGCGACTGTTTGCGTCAGGAGCAGCGGTCCTCGGCGGGCTGGCGTTGACGCTGGCCGTCATCGGCATTTTCGGCGTCACAACGTTTGTCGTGAATCAGCGGCGGCGTGAAATCAGCATCCGGATGGCCATCGGCGCCAGCCGCAGCCATGTCGTGTGGAGTATCTTCACACAGGGGATGCGGCCGATCGTGATCGGCCTCGCTATCGGCCTCGGCCTTGCGTTTTTCGGCACTGAGACCATCGAGCGCGCGCTGGCGGGCATCAGCGCGCGCGATCCCATCGCCGTTTCTGCCGCGACTGCCGTCCTGCTCACCGCCGCGAGTCTGGGTGTGCTGATTCCCGCAAGGAAAGCCGCACGCGTCGATCCGGCGGCCGTGTTGAAAGAGCAGTAAGTCGCCGCCCCAAGCCTCACTTCGTCAGCGACCGGACCGCGGCGGCAAACGCCGCACGCCGTCGCCGCGAAATCGGGACCCGTGCTCCGGACTGGAGCACCGCCACGAGATCGCCGGACTTGGTCCACGCCAGCTCGCGCACGCCGTCGACGCGGATCAGCGCGCGGCGATGCGCCCGCTCGAATCCGCGCGGACGCACCCGCGTTTCGAGCACCCGAAGAGACTCGCGCAGGAGATAACTCCGCTCGCCGGTCCACAGCCGCGCGTAGTTGTCCGCCGACTCGATCCAGTCGATTTCCCGGACCGACAGCACCGTGGTTCCGCGCGCAGTTGTCACGACGATCGCCGGATCGCGCGACGTGGGGGCGGCGGCCTTCAGCTGCCGTATCACCCGCTTCATCGTCGCGGCAAAACGCGACTCGGTGACCGGTTTCAACAGATAGTCCAGGGCCTGCGCTTCGAACGCGCGAATCGCAAACTGATCGTAGGCCGTGAGAAAGACCACGAGCGGCATGCGCTCGGGGGTGCGGCGGCGGATCACCTCGAAGCCGTCGAGGCCTGGCATCTGGATGTCGAGGAACACGAGATCCGGCTTCAGGGTGTCGAGCGCCGCGAGCACTTCGGTGCCGTCGCGGCACTCGCCGGCGACGACAAAGTCGGAGTAGGCGGCGAGAAGCTGTTGCACACCCTTCCGGGCCGCCGGCTCGTCGTCGGCGATCAGGACCGTCCAGTCAGCTTTCGGCAACGTCCGACTCCACCACGACCTCGCGCCAGGGCACGCGCAGCGTCGCGATCGTGCCGCCCGCTGGCGCACGAACGATTGTCAACGATGCGCGCTCGCCGTACATGGCCCGCAACCGCTCCCGGGTATTGTCGATCCCGCGGCCCTGCGGTGCCGTCCGGCCGTCGAAGCCAACGCCGTCGTCTTCTACCGACAACTCGAGTGTGTCGCCGTCGCGCCTGGCGGTCACGCGCAGGTTGCCGGCGCCGGCTTTCCGCGCGATGCCGTGCCGGATGGCATTCTCGACGAGGTGCTGCAGCGCGAAGCTGGGCACGGCGGCCGCGCGCGTCGACTGATCGATGTCGAACGACGGACGGAGTCGATCCGAGAATCGCGCCTGCTCGATCGCCAGGTACTGCTCGACCAGATCGAGCTCGTCCTGGAGCGCGACCTCGTTGGATCGATGCCGGCTGAGCGTCCGCCGCAGGACTTCACTCAGCTGTTCGACCATCCGGGCGGTGCCCACGCCGTCGCCGTCACGCGCGCGCACGGCGATGGTGTTGAGCGTATTGAACAGGAAGTGCGGGTTGAGTTGCGCCTGGAGTGCGGAGAACCGCGCGCCGGCGAGTTGCTCGGACAGCCTGGCCATCTGCAGCTCGCGCTCGCGCGCCTCGACGAAGTACCGGACCGCGTGTGCCATGCCGGCGACGCAGGTGTACACAATCACGCCGAATGGCAGCGTGACGAAGATCCACCCCACGACGTCGACGCCCACTTTCGACCAGAATGCGTCGCCCATCGTCGCGCGCGCCTTCTGGATCTCTCCGGGCGCGAACGTCAGCATCAGCAGGAACTGAAGGATCTTGCCGCCGACCGCCCAGGCGACGCAGCTCAACAGCGCCAGGAGCAGGTGCAGCAGCATCCGGCGCGCGACGAACGGCCGCGTAATGGGCCATCGGTTCGCGACCCAGAAGATCAGCGGCGCGACGAAGGCATAGATCAGCCAGTCGCCGCCCGAGAAGAGCACCTCACGCAGCGGCGGGAACGGTTCACCGTTCAACCGGCTTCCCGCGATGTGGCTGATGGCCGCGAAGAGGGCGGGGAAGATCCAGATCGCCGAGCCGAGCATCCACGGGCGAAGGCGTGTCCGGGCGGGCACGCGCCGACGCTATCGCGGGCGCTGACCTCCGCGCAACGAGATCGCGACCGTTCCCGGCAAGGCTCGCGCCGTTCGCGTCTTGATCGTTGCGTGCCGCCTCCCGGCGCGCGAGGTTGTTCGTGGGGAGACTGCCATGCTGCTGAGACGTCTTGTCGTCGTGTGTTGCGTGCTGTTGGCGGGCGGAACGATCGTCGCGCGGCCTTTGGCGCAGACGACCGATCCGATCTCGGGAACCTGGTCGGGAGACATCGGGCTCACCGATGCAAACCGGCATCTGGTGACCTTCGAACTGAAGTTCGATGGCGCCGGCGCCGTGTCGGGCACCATCGTTTCCGGGCCGGGGCCCGCGCAATTCAAGGCCGGGACTTTCGATCCGAAGACCGGCGCGCTGAAGCTGGAGGTCGCCGTCAACGACGGGACGCCGGCGCCGTTCGTGTTCGAGGGAATTGTGGTGAACGGGGTAGCCACGGGCCGCGTCTCGGGCAACGGCCAGACGGGCACGTTCAAGCTCGCAAGAAACGCCAAGGACGGACGTGGTGCCGCGCCGGGTGCCAGCGACGCGACGACGGCGCTGCGTCAGGGGTTCGGGGAGGTCAGCGACTGGATCACGAAATCCGCGGATCTGGTGCCCGCCGACAAGTACTCCTACCGTCCTGCGAAGACTGTGCGCACATTTGGCGAGCTCATCGGGCACGTCGCCGATGGATACCAGTTCTATTGCGGACGCATCGCTGGCAAGAACGGCGAATGGTCCGAGGCGGCTGAAAAAGGAAAGACCGACAAAGCG
>Ga0114129_10002024_pt1 | contig 27802 bp, 20 predicted proteins | sample RhiMetdeltSRZDD1_FD_80071 | JGI IMG/M metagenome (GOLD analysis project Ga0114129, IMG submission 80071) | Populus rhizosphere microbial communities from Tennessee, USA - Rhizosphere MetaG P. deltoides SRZDD1 (version 2) (version 2) | ecosystem: Host-associated > Plants > Roots > Rhizosphere >... | reverse complement strand
GGGCGCGGTGTCGTCCGACATGAACGTCACGCCGCTCATCGACGTGCTGCTGGTCCTGCTCGTGATCTTCATGGCCGCGCTGCCGCTCACGCAGCGGGGCCAGGACGTGAACCTGCCGCCCGAGGTGAACACGCTCAACAAACCGCCGCCCGACGACACGCAGGTCGTCGTCGAGTACACCGCCGATCACAAGTTGTCGATCAACCAGCAGGCCGTGACGATGGATACGCTGGTCGAGACGCTGCGTGGGATGTACGAAAGGCGCACGGACAAGACGATCTTCGTGAACGGCGATCCCGGGCTTCGCTACGGCGAGGTCGTGTCGGTCATCGACGCCGCCATCGGTCTCGGTCTCCGCGTCGGCATCGTGACGCAAGGGATGAAGGCGGAAGCGCAGGGCAAGAAGGGCGGATGAGTTCCAGCGCGGTGCAAGGTCCGCGTGCCATGGTCGGACGAGCTCGATTGATTACGGGCCTGGGCGCCGCATTGGCGCTCGCGGTTAGCGCGCCATCGCTATCGGCTCGCCAGCAGACGACAACCTCCGGGCAACAGCGCCCCTTCGAACCCACGGTGGGCATGCCGGGAAAGGACGCCGTGTGGGTCCCGACCGAGGCTGCGGTGGTCGAAAAGATGCTCGATGTGGCCAAGGTGACGGCCCAGGACTTCGTGGTCGACCTGGGATCGGGCGATGGCCGTACGGTCATTGCCGCGGCGAAGCGCGGCGCGAAGGGGGTCGGGTTCGAATACAACCCGGACCTGGTCGAGCTGTCGCGGAAGCTGGCCCAGCAGACCGGCGTCGCTGACAAAGCCACCTTCGTTCAGGGCGACATGTATGAAGCGGAGTTTTCCAATGCGACGGTGCTGGCGCTCTTTCTGCTGCCCTCGAACCTCGAGAAGCTGAAGGACAAGATTCTCGCGCTCAAGCCTGGTTCGCGGGTGGTGCTGAACACATTCACGATCTTCGGATGGGAGCCGGACGAGCGGTATCAGGTCGGGGGCACGTGTACGACCTGGTGTGAGGTCCTGCTGCACATCGTCCCGGCGCAAGTGGCCGGCACCTGGCGCGGCGAAGGACTGCAGCTCGATCTGTCTCAGTCTTTCCAGAAAGTGTTGGGCACGGTCACGACAAGCGGCGTGGCCAAGGTCATCGAGCGCGGACAGCTGCGCGCCGAGCAGCTGACCTTCGCCGCCGGCGATGCGTCGTATACCGGTCGCGTCGAGGGCGACCGCCTCACTCTGACGGCGACGACAGCGGTGCCGGCCGATCGACGGACCTGGACGGTCACGCGCGCCCGCTAGAACATCGCGCGCAGCAACATGACCCCCGGCACCTGCATCACGACGTGCGCGCTCATGTGCCCGAGCATCGCCGCTTCCAGACCGTATTTCCAGAAGAGCCACCCAAACGCGACTCCGGCGACGGCGTTCAGCACCAGCCCGCGCGTGACGATCAGCGGCGTCAAGGGCGTCAAGAGCGACGTCGCCGGCAGATGACCCAGCCCGAATACGATCGCGACCAGCACAATGGCTGCCCAGAACGCTCCCGCCGTCGGCCGCCCTTCTCTGGTTTTCCACCGCCGGCTGAGGAGCCAGGCCGTCAATGACACGAGGAAGAGTCGCATGAAGAGTTCCTCGGTGATGCCGCCGTAGACGACTCCTCCCAACAGCCGCTTCCAGAGGGCGATTTCAAACGCCGAGCGCATCGCCGCGGGCAGGTGCCGCAGAAAGAAAACCGCCTCGGTCCCCACCAGCACGACACCAACCGCCGCACCGACTGCGATGCCAGGCAGCGCGACCGCGCGCACGTTCGTCGTCCGTTGTCCGCCGACCCAGCCCCGGATGAGCGGTACCTGCAATCCGACGCGCTCCGACAGGATCAGGCCAATCAGAATGACCAGCGTGAGAAGAACTCCGTTTTGGACGATGGCGAGGATCACGACAAGTGGTAACGGGAGGTCAGGCGAGGACCCGCGATCGATCATGCGAGTCCCGAGCAGATCCATTACGTACGGAATGATCGCGACGACACCGAGCAATCCCGCCCCGAGCAGGACCGCGAACAGCTTCCAGTCGATCTTCTTGAGCGCCTGGATCACTCAGGTGGAGATGGCGTCAGATGGCCGCGCCGAATCACGCCGCCACACGACATAGGAGTAGACGATGCTGATGACGGCGGCGGTGATGAGCGTGGCGAACATCACGAGCGACGCGATCGCCGGCTGCACCAGCGCGATCACGATGTCGAGCGCGCCCGCAATCACGAACAGCCGTCCGGCGAGCCGATGCGTCAAATGCCAGGAGACCTCGCTGCTCAACGTCCAGGGTGTCCGCACGCCGACGAACCAGTTGGATTTGATCTTCGGCAGGTAGTTGCCGATGAGGATCAGGGCGATGCCGGCCTCGGCGACGAGGAGTCCGCGAGGAGGTCCTCCCGCATCCCGCACCCAGAGGAACGTGGCGACCTGCAAGCCGAAAAAGACGCCAACCACCACCGTCCGCATGATCGCGAGCGGATGCTGAAAGTCGTCGTAGTGCTTCCGGCGCGGATCGATCCGTGGCAGGAAGATCAGCAGGGCGTACACGAGGATCGCGGCCAGTGGAAGACCGAGCAACCCTTCGAGACGTCCGCCGAATCGGTCGGGCTGCCCCAACCAGTTCCAGTGCACAGGCATCCGGTCCGGGACGCCGGTCCAGGCGACGGCGGCCAGGACGAACATCGCCGCGATCATCCCAAGCGCGACCGTGTCCGCCTTCCACGTGGCTTTCACGACGACTCTCCTTCCTGGAGCTTTCTCGCGCGCCCCTTTTTCCGGCCGACGGCAAACACCGCCAGGAGGTCGGCCATCGTCTCCTCGAAGACGGACAGGTTGAGGCGGTAGATGATCGTCTGCCCCTGGCGTTCCGCCGAGACGAGATCGGCCGCCTTGAGCACGTTGAAATGGGCAGACAGGGTAGACCGGTTCTGCGGAAAACGATCGGCGATGGCGCCGGCCGACATCGCGCCCTTGCGGAGGAGCTTCAGGATTTCCCGGCGCGTCGGATCGGCCAGCGCGCGAAAGACGTCCACACGGCAGACGGTATCACATATTTCGTTATTTGGCGAAATATCGAAATTCACGAACCCGCCGCGGGGCCGCATTCTTGGGCAAAGCCCCGCCACGGAAAGCCGCGTCACGACAGATACTGAGGTATGCGGAGTAGCCGCGTGCAAGCGGCGATGCTCGGCCTGATTCCGTGCGCCATTGGGCTCAGATGGCTGGCGCCCGACCGTCAGGCCCTCATCTTCATCGTCGCCGGCCTCGCGATCGTGCCGCTTGCCGGGTACATCGGGCGCGCCACCGATGATCTCGCGTCACGGCTGGGCGCGGGCATCGGCGGGTTCCTGAATGCGACATTCGGGAATGCGGCGGAGCTGATCATCAGCATCGTCGCACTCCGGCATGGCCTGCCGAATCTCGTGAAGGCGTCGATTACCGGATCGATCATCTCGAACGTGCTGCTGGTCTTCGGCGCGGCCGCCCTCGCCGGCGGACTCAGGCGTCCGATCGTGCACTTCAATCGCACGGCCGCGGGCCTTGGCACGACGATGCTGGTGCTGAGCGCGATCGGGCTCGTGGTGCCGGCACTCTTCCACCGGCTGTCGCGGAACGTCCCCGACGCGCCGGACCTGCGGCTGGATACGGAGATCGCCGTCGTGCTCCTCGTGACCTACGGCTTGTACCTGCTGTTTACGCTGCGCACGCATCGCGAGCTCTATTCCGCCGGCATCGAGCCGGATCACGGGCGCCGGGGATCGACGATGTCGGCCGTGCTCATGCTCGCCGGCGCGACGGCCGGCGTTGCGGTCGTGAGCGAGATCCTCGTCGGTGCGGTCAATGCCGCCGCCCGCGATCTCGGCGCGTCTCAGCTGTTCGTCGGCGTCGTCGTCCTCGCGATCATCGGCAATGCGGCGGAGCACTTCTCAGCGGTCGCGCTCGCCTGGCGCGACAAGATGGACGCCGCGCTCCAGATCGCGGTCGGATCGTCCACTCAGATCGCGCTGTTCGTCGCTCCTGTGCTGGTCCTGCTGAGCTTCGCGATCGCGCCCGAGCCGATGGATCTCCTCTTCACGACGTTCGAGCTCACGGCGATGGGACTGGCCGTGCTGATCATCACGTTCGTCGCGCACGACGGGGAAACGCACTGGATGGAGGGGGTCCAGCTGCTGGCCGTCTACGTGATTCTGGCGCTCGGGTTTTTCTTCCTGCCGTCGCCGTGACGGCAAGGTCATGCCTTCAGGGCACGAGCGCGACGCGCTCGGACATGGGTGCTTGCAATGGCAGCCGGATGGTGAATGTGGCGCCGCGGCCTCCACCGGCACTCGTGACAGCCACTTCTCCCTGGTGTGCTTCGACGAGTTGTTTGACGATGAAGAGGCCCAGCCCGAATCCTGCCTCGTGATGCAGGTTTGCCGCCTCGCCCTGCCGGAACGGCTCGAACACGAACGGCAAGAACGCCTCCGGGATGCCCGCGCCGTTGTCGGCCACCACGATTTCGACCGTGCTATCGCCCTGATGAACTCGCGCACTCACGTGTCCGCCGGTGGGTGTGAACTTCACCGCGTTCGCGAACAGGTTTGCCACGATCTGCCGAAGCCGCGCCGAGTCGCCGTAAAACGGACTGACTGACAGTGCGGGATCAACATCGATCGTGGCGTGAATCCCCTTCGCTGTTGCGAGAAGTGCGACACCGTCCCATGCCTCACGTATCACCAGCCAGAGATCGACACGGTCGTAGTTGAGCTGAATGGCCCCTGACTTGATTCGTGCGGCATCGAGCAGCTCTCCGAGCAATTCGAGTTGCTGCTGCGAGCTCCGGCGGATGCCCTCAAGCGCCCGCCGGCGCGTGATCTCGTCCGCGAACTCGCTTTGGAGGATCTCGGCCCATCGCAGAGTCGCGCCGAGCGGTGTGCGCAATTCATGTGAGACGGTCGACAGGACTTCGTCTTTGATCCGGTTCGCTCGTTCCGCTTCACGTCTCGCAGATTGCTCGGCTTCGAGGATTTTCTGGTCTGCCGCGCGCAACTCCCTGGCTAATCGGACCGTTTCACGCTCCGCCTGCTCCGCCCGCTCCGTTCTGCGCTTCAGCGTTTCGGAGAGGAAGGCGATCGTCAGGCCGATTCCGACGAACATGGTCAGCACGAGCGGGTTGCCTGGTTGGGCAGCGTTTCTGAACTGCGGGGCGAACCAGAAATACGTACCGGCTATGGCCGACAAGGCCGTGGAGAGCGCACCCGGCCAGAATCCACCAAACCAGGAGCTCACGGCGACGGCTGGAAAAAACGCAATCAGCGGATATCTCGACCCCAGTTCCGGCCACAGCGCTGCATTCGCAAACGCGGCCAGAATCGTGATGCCGATCGAGACGACGTACGGGGTCATCCTCGGCCGCATGGGACCCACGGATTATCCCGTACCGACGCGGCCGACCGCTGCTACTTATCTCTCGTAAAAACCCTCTCCCCGTTTGGTCGTCTGATCGTCATCAGGCCTTTGGCGGCGTCGAATTCGAAAAACACGCCGGGATCGATCTTGAACTTGTTCTCAGCCGTCGCTTCGAGCGGAACAGCGGATTGTCCGGGCGGCTGAAAGTACAGCGTCGTACCTCGGCGGGTGATGGTCAGTTTCACGGGAGCGTCAGGCGTCGAGTACACCCCGACGTATCGGTCCAGAATTTCCGGGCTCACGTCGACCGGGTCGAACGTGGGGACCTCGAACGGGCGATGCCAGTAGATGTCGAAGATCCCGCTGACGATGTTGGCCACGGTGTAGATCTTCATGTTGGTCGCATATGCGAGCGCCAGTTTCTCTTCCGGATCGTATGCGAGCCATGCTCCAGAGCTGCCGCTCCCGCCTGTGCTTCCGTACATGGTCTTGCCGGCGAACGAGAAGGGAATCATTCCCATACCCTCGCCGTCGCGCATCGTCGTCATCTGCTTGAGGCTGTTGGCGGAGATCAGTTTCAGGTCGAACACGGCCTGGATGAATTTCGCCATGTCCGACGTGGTCGCGACGATCGCGCCGGCGCCGCCGGGTACGCTGAAATCCATCTCGTCGGCCTCTTTCCAGCCGTCGATGTACCGGTAGGACAGGGCTTCGTTTCTACCGATGTCTGAGTTTCCGGTGGCGCGGTAGTAGGTATCCGAAAGACCGATCTTCGATGCAATTCGTTCCTTCAGCGCATCCTGATACGGCTTACCCCCGACTTTTTCCACGATTTGCCCCAGGAGGATGTAGCCGGCGTTGCTGTACTTGAGCTTCGCGTCCGGCTCGAAATCAGCCTGACCCTGGGCGATACGGGCGACGACTTCTTCCGTCGTTCTCGGCTGCATCGCCCACGACCCGTCGACCTCCAAGTCGTGAATGCCGCTGCGGTGGTTGAGGATGTGCGCGATGGTGATCTTCGTCGCGTTGGGAATCTGCGGGAAGAACCGGTCGAGTGTGTCGCTGAGCTTCAGTTTTCCTTCGTCGACGAGTTGAAAGATCATCACGGCGGTGTACGTCTTGGTGATCGACGCGATTCGGTACTTTGTCGCCGCATCTCCCGGTATCTTTTCAGTCCCGTTCACGTAGCGATAGCCGAACGAGTGGCTGTACAAGACGTTGCCGTCTTTGGCGAGGGTCAGGCTGCCCATCCCCTTGTTCTTCGCAGCGAGTCGATCCAGGAACTGGTCGAGTTTGGCCCTGTCCAGCGTCTGTGCGTACCCTGCGCCGACTGCCAGGGCGAGCACGGTCGCGAATACGATTTTCGTTTTCATAGGCGATCTGCCCCGGGCTCCAATGCGCGGCAGTCACTATATACAGAGTACTTTTCGTTGTAAAGTTACAGGCGACCACGCGACCGATGACCCAAGGGCGGGGCAAATGCATCACGTGCTCTCGCGGACTCCGGTTGAAGTGACGCTTGGTATAATTTGAAGTTCTTGCCACGCGGAAGTGGCGGAATTGGCAGACGCGCAAGCCTCAGGAGCTTGTGGGAGCAATCCCGTGGGGGTTCGAGTCCCCCCTTCCGCACCAGATTCCCGGTCCGTGACGACCGCTTGGAATCGCCTAAGACCCCATCTTGTCATCACTTCCAAGTTCGCCGTGAAGGGCCGGCGTTCGACTGCTGTTCGACTCCGCCGTTTAAGACTCGCTTTCATGGAGAACCACAGGTCAAAGCAGACCGATTCGTAATCTCAGGTGGGTTTTCCGTCGCGCGCTTCGGGCTCGTAGCACTCTTCTGACCAGATCCGTTCCGCTATAGCGAAGAGTCTGCCGGGAATGCTCTTTGCCCCGTCGTATCTGCGTCTGGAGGAGAGGCATGAACAGTACGTGGCACGTTGGTCCAACGATTTCGATCAAAGGTGAAGTGATATCTCAGGAACCGTTGACCATCGCCGGTCACGTCGACGGGTCGGTGGAGGTGGTCGGACACGCCCTGACGATCGCGGAAGGCGGGAAGGCGACCGCCACGCTGCTGGCGAACACGATTGTAGTGAGCGGGGCGGTGAACGGGAGCCTTTGCGCCAAGGACAGTATCGTCGTGGGTGAGACAGCGGTAATCAAAGGCGATCTGGCCGCTCCCGCCGTCAGAGTGGCAGACGGCGCCGTAGTGCAGGGCCGGATCGACACCGGCGATCGCAAGGCCAAGAAACGCAATCCCGCCTCGTAGCCGGCGTTCCGGTGCCGGCCCGGCACCTTTCTTGCGCACAATGGAAATCTTCATGGAGTCGCGTCTTGCGCCGGGCGGCCATGACTGCCAAGGCTTCCCGGCCGCCAGTGGAAGGAGGAAGGCGTACGCCTTCCTCCTTCCTTCCGCGTGCGGCGCACCGACAAAATCGACGCTGTCGTGACGGCGCGTGACGGTCCCGGAAACGCATCGCCACCAGCGGGGCGCCGGCGAGTCAACACCCCCGGACACAGCCATCGACTACCGGATCATCGCTCCGACCAGCGAGTTCAGGCTCTGAACCTCCTGCTGCGAAACGACGACGAACACCGGCGAGAGACTTGTGAGATCAGCAAACGTGATTGAACCACTTTGGCTGCAAAACACTTGCTCGACCTCACTCACCCGGACCGTGACGATGATGTTTCCGGTCGCGCCCCGGAACCGCACCAAGTGTTGGTACGTCGGCAACGGGCTGTCCTCCACCGTGCAGAAATTCGCTTGACCACTCACGTTCGCTGTGGGAATGCCCTGAGGAAACCCCGGAACACCGAAGAACAGGGTCGGCAGCCGGACACCTGTTGCTAAATCGGCAACCTCCTCGCGATCGGTCGTGCCGAACACGAGCGCATCGCGCCCAGGCCCACCGATAAACGCTTCGCTTCCATCGCCGGGAGCCCAGAGGTTCACGTCGTTGCCGGGTCCGCCGAACATGATGTCGCTGTTCGGGGGGCCGCCAGGCGCCGGGCCACCGTCCGGCCCACCCAGGATGATGTCGTGGCCTGGGCCACCGTCCATCACATCGTTGCCATTCAAACCAAACATGACGTCGTTGCCGGATCCACCTTCGAGGACGTCGGTGCGGTTGAGGGACTGGTTCGCGCCTGCGCCAGCCTGGATCGCCACGTTGTCTTGTCTGTCATCGTCGCGTCCGATGATCAGCTGCGGCCCGCTGCCGTCTTCGACCACCACCGTTGGCGTGCTGATGTAACCGGCCATCCCGAGAGCAAATAGAATCATTCCTGCTTGTTTCACCATCTGCGTACCGTTACCTTTCACAATGTGAAGTGACGGTTGCGCTGCGGGAATCGCAGACGTTTCCCGTTCACTGATCTCCGAACACGCTCAAAAACTCTTGTCGCCTCGCTGCAGAGCCGGTCTGTTTCCGTTCGTAGTCCAGCGCACGGCGCAACGCCTGGCGGGCACGCGAGAGGCTCGACATGACCGTTCCCATCGGAATGCCCATCACATCAGCCAGCTCCCGGTACGACAGACCCTCCAGCTCGCGTAGCACGAGCACTTGACGAAGGCGATCGGGCAAGTGGCGCATCGCCCGCTCGATCAACGTGCGGCCATCGGTTTGAAGCAATAACGTCTCGGGATCGGAGGTTGGCCGACCGCTACTGTGCAGCTCTTCATCGAACGGGTCCGTTAGCGCGTGGACGCCGTGGCCGCGCCAGCCGGAACAGGTGTTGCGAACGATTGTGAGGAACCAGGCCCGCCCACTTCCGCCGGCAAATGTCCGAAAGTACCGGAGCGCCCGCAGCGATGCCTCTTGCACCACATCCTCCGCATCGTGCTCATTTCGCATGATCCAGCGCGCCAGCCTGGAGGCGGCACCGAGATGGGGCATGACGACCGCGTCAAAACTGTCATCGATTACGGGTGCCACGCCGGTGACTAACGTGGTCGCTCCTGCATTCCAGGCCATGTTGCCAGTGTGGAGCGCGGGCGAGCTCGGGACCACCCACAGCGGTCCCACGGAACCCGTACGACAGCCGTACGGGCGCAGCAGTAGAATGAACGGGCCATGAAAGCTGGCGCTCCACAGTCATTTGGCGCGCAGCTCAAAGCCCTCCGCGAGGCTGCCGGCTTCACCCAGGAGGAGCTGGCGACCATTGCGGGCCTTTCGGTCCATGCCGTGAGCGCCCTGGAGCGCGGTGAACGACGCAAGCCCCATGTCGAGACCGTGCGCGCGTTGTCCGCGGCCCTGGACTTGACCGGGACGACCCGCGACGCACTCGTTGCGAGCTCTCGGGCGGCCGCTCCCATGGCGGTCGAAGAACTGAGCGGCGTCTCGATCCCCCTGGCTCTTACGGTCCTTGTCGGTCGCGACTCTGACGTGCAGACGCTGCGCCTCTGGCTCGCCGATCCCGGCGCACGCCTCATCACACTGACGGGCCCAGGAGGCGTCGGCAAGACTCGTCTGGCGCTGGAGATGGCACGTACCGTCACGGCAGAAGGCACATCCCGGGTGCTGTTCGTCGGGTTGGCTGCGGTTCGGAACTCGGCGTTGGTGCCGCAGGCGATTGCCGAGGCGCTCGGAGTCCTCGACGCTACGGCGTACGACTTGCCGAGGCGCGCCCGGCGCGCCTGCGACGGTATGCCCACGCTCCTGCTACTCGATAACTTCGAGCAGGTATTGGCGGCGGCGCCGCTCGTCGCGGATCTCCTCACGGCAGTCGCCGGGCTCCGAGTGCTGGCCACCAGCCGCGCCCCGCTGCGAGTGCGAGGAGAACGCGAATACTACGTCGAACCGCTGGCCTTGGAGGCGGGCGTGGATGCGATGCCGCCTGCCGATCTGGCGCGCTCTCCCGCGGTGCGGCTCTTCGTGGACCGCGTGAGGGACGTGCAGCCTGATTTTTGCCTCACCTCGGCGAACGGCCCCTCCGTGACGGCGATTTGTCGACGGCTTGATGCCCTGCCGCTCGCGATCGAGCTGGCGGCTCCGTGGATGAAGGTGCTGACGGCTGACGAACTGCTACGCCGACTCGCGGACAATGTCCTGCTCTCGACGATTAGCCCGCGCGATCTCCCCGAACGCCAGCAGACCATCAACGCGACGGTCGCCTGGAGTTACCAGCTCCTCGCCCCACAGGAACAACGGGTGTTCCGTCGTCTCGGCGCGCTCCCAGGGCGATTTCCGATCGAGGCGGCCGCGGTCGTCCTTGTCGAGGGTGACGACGTTTCATCCGTCACGAGCGACGACGCGCTCCGCGCAGTGGCCGGGTTGATCGACAAGAGCCTCCTGCTGCGAGCCGAGACCTCGGTGGCATCGCGTCCGCTGTACCAGATGTTGGAAACGGTGCGGGCCTACGCAGCGCTCGAGCTCTGCGCAGTGGGCGAGCGCGACGACGTACTTGCGAGGCTGGCGCGCTATTGTACCAATCAGGCCTCCCTCGCCGCGGAGGGGCTCGTCGGCCCTGCGCAAGCCGAATGGCTGGATCGCGTGCGGGACGATCTCGAGAGCTACCGCGGCGCACTGACGTGGCTCATCGATCGCGGCCGTCCCGCCGAAGCGGCCAACATCGCGTGGGGCCTGATGCATTTCTGGATGATCCGTGGCCACACCGCCGAAGGCCTTCAGTGGTACGAGCAGATTCTGAACCTGCCGTCCCTTCCGCCCGTTCTCGAGTCGAACGCACTGGTCGGAGCGGCGATGATGCGGTACTCGCTGGGAGATCTCGGGCCCGCACGCACCGCACTTACGCACGCCCTCGCGCTCGCCCACGATGCCGGCGACCCGCATAGCGTCGCGCAGGCTGAGCATATGTTCGGGCACGTTGAACATGCCATTGGCGACGCAAACGCTGCTCGCGATCGATTCACCCGCAGTGTTGAAGGGTTCCGAGCGCTGGCGATCCCGTGGGGCATCGGGAATTCGCTGAACGGGATGGCAAAGGTCGCCTTGGAGGTCGGCGATGCCGCCGAGGCGGAACGGCTGCTCGATGAGGCCACATCGGTACTTCGGCACTGTCCGTGGTTCCTGGCGCTGGTGTCGTATCGTCGCGCCCTTCTCGCGGTGCGGCGCGGGAACCCCGAGGAGGCCATCGCATTGGTGCGCGAAAGCCTCACGCTCTTCCGGCAGGTCCACGACAAGTTCGCGATCGTGTACCTGATGATCCCTCTCGCCACCGCGGCGGTACTCAAGGGCGACGACCTCTGGGCGGCACGGATCCTGGGCGCTCGGGACGCCGTGACGGAACGCACGGGTGCCACAATCGCCGACAAATGGGTGCACGCCCTTGGAGAACAGGCGGAGCGCGACGTACGCGCACGCCTCGGCCCAGATCGGTGGGCCCGGGCGCATGCGGCAGGGCGCACGATCTCGATCGATGCCCTGCTGAAGGACATCGAAAGCGCGCTGAGCCGCACGCCATAGACCTCGCCAGGACCTGACGGCTCGAGTCGCGTCGAGCCTTCTTACCATCGCACGACCAGCCGAACCGCGCGGTGCGTCTTCCAGAGCGCCGGCACGACGGCCACCGACCGCGACATCCAGGGCGATGGCTTGATCTCGCGCCGGATTAACGCGTCGATGCCTATTCCGGCGAGCGCCCCGGCGCCGGCGCCTACGGCGATGAATCGAGTGATGGCGCCCCAGTTGCCGCACTGCCCGTCGCAGTCCCGATCGAGCGTGATGCCAGCCCAGGCGCTGATTCCTCCGCCGATGAGCGCGCCGAGAAGGGCGCCGTTGGTCAGCGAATCCCGAGCCTCGATTCGGCGCACCTCCATCAGCGGCACGGTGACTCTGTCAGCGTCAGTGGCCGCGACGGTGGCGCTCTGAGCAGCGGCCGCTTGAGCCGACACCGTCATCAGCAACATGACAACGATTCCCCAGAGCGCGAGTCGGTGCGGGAGGCGACCTGATATCGCGGAGACACTGCCCCGTTCGTTGTTCATGCATGGGTAAACCAGGTGAGCCCTCAAATTATTCCCATCTTCCGCATCAGCCACTACACGTCGTTGGAATACCAAAGAGCGTCTGGTGATCATGTGTGATATCCAAGCGAACTTCGAACGGTGCAATCTGGGCTGACTTTTGTCGGCGTGCGAGCAGCCCGTTGCGCGAAGTGGACAGAACGGCTCCGCCAGTTTACGATTCGCCCGACTAGATTCCTGGTCGCACCACCGAAATCCAAGTGAGAACGAGGCCGAACGGCCTCACTGAGGAGGCATGGTCGGCCCGGAATCACCCGGCGCACTCAAAGAAACTGTCGCACCGGCCACCGCAACGCGGTCGAGCCGAGTCAGTACGCATTTTGTTATTGCCGCTGCCATCGTGCTTGGTGCTGCGGCCGTTCGCGTACCTGGCCTGTTCTCTGACTTCTGGCTCGACGAGATCTGGTCGCTCGACAATGCTCTCGCCGCCGCATCCTGGACCGACATCTTTCTCATCCGATTCGACAACAACCATCATCTCAACAGCCTGTACCTGTGGCTCATCGGCGACGGCGCGCCGTTGCCGGTCTATCGCCTCCCGGCGTTCGCCGCCGGCATTGCAAGTGTTGTCGGGGCTTGGGCCCTTGCCGCGCGGGAGGGCCGATTCCCGGCAATCGTCACCTGCGTGACGTTCAGCCTGTCGTATCTGCTCGTCTACTACTCGTCCGAAGCCCGCGGGTATGCGCTCGTCGTGCTCTTCAGTCTCGCCGGATGGCTCGTCGTTCAACGTCACGCCGAGCGGCCCTCGAAAGGTCACATCCTGGTACTGGCGGCCTGCGCTGTGCTCGGCGTCATGGCGCACCGGACGTTCGTGTTGTTTCTCGTCGGAGCCTATGTCTGGTTCGATGTCCACGCGCAGCGCCGCTATCCCATCCGGCAGGCCACGCGCCTGACCTGGAGCCTCTTCGCGCTGCCGGCGGTGATCGTCGGTCTTGGCGTCATCGCCCTGCGGAACACGACCGTCGGCGGCGGGCCCGCGTATTGGATCTGGAATATTTACGCGAAGACGGCGTCGACACTGGTGGGCGGGCCGGCGACCGGCACCTTGATGTGGATCGTGGCTGCGATCGTGGCCGGGCTGTTCGTAAGAGCCCTTGTTCAGGACATCCGGGCCGGTGACGACCGCTGGATTTTCTACGGGACTACCGTCGTGATCGTTCCAGTCATCCTCGGCCTCTTCGGCCGCCCTGAAACGGTGTCGCCGCGTTACCTCATCGTGCCGGCGGCCTTCGCGCTGCTCTCGATCTCGATCTCGGTGGGACGCGGCCTGGAGAAGACAGGACGGATTCGCCTGCTCGCGCTGGTCTCAACCGCCCTCCTGGTCGGTCTGGGACTCACCCACTTTCGACCCATCAATCGAGGCCAGTATCGAAGCGCGATCGGCGAGATGCTCGTGGCCACCGCGAGTGAGCCGGTCACTGTCGCATCCGGCGATCGATTTGGCGGCCACGCATTTCGGACGACGATGGTATTGAACTTCTATCGCCGCCGGTTGGCAGACGGGCCGCGGGTCTCGTACATCGATGCGAATCACTATCCGGCCTCAGGTGCCGAATGGATGATCGTCGAGAGTCCGGATCCTGAGTCGGCTTCGCCCGTCTACCTCGACCGATTCGGCCGCAGCTTCCGGCTGCAGCAGGAATATCTCGCCTCGGAGATCTCCGGCGTGACCTGGCACCTGTACCGGCGCGCTGATGATCGACCTTCTTCGCGATAGCCCTCGCTAGCGCACGCCCAGTTGCTGCAGCCGTCTGAGATTCTCGAGCGCGGGACCGTACTCGGGATTGAGCGCGAGCGCGCGCCGCACCTGCTGCATCGCTTCGGGCAACCGGCCCGCGGCGCCGAGCGCGCTGCTGTAGTTGGTCCGGACGACCGCCGAGTTGGGCATCAGTGCGACGGCGCGTTCGAAATGCTTCAACGCCGCCGGCACGCGACCGCGTGAGAACAGCAGCGACCCGAGATTCACGTGCGCGTCGGCGAACTCGGGATTGATCTCCAGCGCGCGAGTGTAGGCGGCCGCCGCCTCTCCTGCCCGTCCCACCTTCCCGAGCGCGTTGCCCAGGTTGAAGAGCATCGTTTCGTCGCGGGGCGCCAGCGCTACCGCCCGACGGAAGTGCACGAGCGCTTCGGCGGTACGGCCCTGTGAGAGCAGCGCGGTCCCCAGATCGCTGTGCGCGTTCGCGGATCGATCGTCGAGCCGGATGGCGGCTTCCAGGTGCGGAATCGCGTCCGCGGTCCGGCCGACTTCCAGATAGCTGCTGCCGAGAAGCGCCCGGGACTCGGCGTTGTTCGGCTCGTCACGCACGCGAACTTCAGCCAGCGCGACGTTCGCAAGCGCGACGCGATCGTCGAACGCCTGCACGAGCTTCGCCGCATCCGCCAGCGACTTCGGCAGCACCTGCAGACCGAGCTCCGCCATTTCGTCCGTCGACTGCGACCCGTACCGGACGCGCACCGGCGGGTGATGCGGATTCTCGCGGTTCGCGTCCGAGTTGTCGTACGTGTACTTCATCGTCAACCGCGTGCCGGTCGGCAAAGGAATCGGCGTGGCGAAGCGGTAGTCCTGCTGCCAGTGGAAGCTCCACTGCTTGATGTGGAGCAACTGCTTGACGCCGCCGTCCGGCCACGTTGCCGTGACGAGCATGTCCTTGCCGAGAAAATGCGCGTGGGGATAGACGCTCATCAGATCGACCGGCACCGGCAGCTCGAACGTGTCGGTGACGACGTAGTCTTTCTGGCCTGCGGGAATGTCGATGAGCTTCGAGCTCATCTTGACCGTGAGCGGCGTGTGCACCGGCGGCGTCTGCGTGAGAAACAGTCCGACCGTCGGCTGGATCTTCACAGGATTCTTCGTTGGAATCACGTGCACTTCGACAACGAGGTCCGTGCCGGGATCCAGACGCCACGGCATCCCGTCGGGCGCGACGATTGGTCCGCGCCCCGGCGCCCACCCGACGAAGTGGCCGTCCGGATCCTGCACCGTGCCCCACGCCATCCCCTCGAACCCCGGCTGTCCGTCCTGGCCGTCGCGGCGGCGCGAGGCGCCCGTGCGATCAACGCGGATGACGGCGTGGTGAATCGGCGCGCCGCCGGTCTTGAATTCGACTGCGCGGACGAAGACTCCTGATTTCAGCGACGTGTGAAGCACGAGATTGCGGTACACGTCCTCGGTCGAGGGCTTCAGGATGAACGGCTGTGCCATCGTGACGACTTCATCGGGCCGCCCGAGCTCCCAGCCGTCGGGAAACACCGGCGCCCTCGGCAGGTCGGCGGGACTCCCCTCGACCTTGCCGCCTTTCACCCATCGATCGATCGCGTCGATCTGCTCCTGGCGCAGCCCGCGCGCGCCGGCAATAGGAAACTCACCCGGTTCGGGGAGCCACGGCGGCATGCGGCGCGCGGCCGTCTGATGGGCAATCTCATCGGCGTGCGCCGCTGCATCGGCGTACGAGAGCAGCGAGAACGGCGCAGCCTGTCCGGGCCGATGACACGTCGCGCAGTTTGCGAAAACGATGGGCGCGATGTCCTTGGTGAAGGTCACGGATGACGACGACGGCGTGGACGTACCGCACGCGGCATCGAGCGCTGATACCACCACGACGGCGACGATGACCGCCGGTTTCATGACACACACATTGCGATCACCTTACACGAGAAATAACCAACGTTGCCCGCGAGGTGCCCAGTTGAGGACGCATCTTACCGTCCGCGTCGATCACGTGATCAGATGAGCGCGGATTCGTCGGCTGCATCAGTGGTGCGAGTGTTGCACCTTTTTCTGCGATTCAGACGTCGGTTATCAGTTCGTGCATGAGAGTGTCGGGACGTTCGCACAATCGGCACACTTCGCCGTCGGCCGCTGACACAGCACGCGCAAGCTCGTTCGTCGAGATCGCGCCCGGGCACCTTTCGCCTCACTCAGCCGCAGCGAAGCGCGCTCCACAAATCAACCCAGCGACTCTCAGAGTGGCTGCCGTCTGAACACCGGCCAAGTAAGGAGGTCAAATGGCAGGAATGCTACAAACCCCGTGGGGCGTCGCTCCATTCGGGACACAGGGATCCTTTGCGTCAGCGGCATCGCCCGTGACCTACCTGCTGCAACAGCTGCAGTTCGTGCCGCAGCAGATCCAGCAGGTACAGCAGGCTGCATACGTGCAGCAGCAACTGCTGCAGCAGATTCTGCAGGCGTTGCAGAGTGTGCCGCAGCAGGTGCAGCACATCCTGCAAGCCGCGCCCTTCAGCGGGCTCTCGACGGGCACACCGCTGCAGTCACCTGTCTTCGGCAGCCCGCTTCACTCCCTGCAACCGCTGGCAGGCAGCCAGTTCTCAATCGGACAACCGGGTTACCTGATGTAAGTCGGAAAGATCCGGTTGACGCTTTGATGGGAAAGGATCACTCAAAATGATGGAGCCATTCTTTGGATCGCCCGCCCCCATGTGGGCGGCAACTGCTTCCCCGGGATTCGGCTGGACAGGAGCCTCGATTCCCGCAGGCACTCAGAGCACCGGCGCCGGAACACCGGTGTCAGTCGGCCCGCAGGTTCGGCTGCCCGTCGATCCGCTCGGCTACAGCGGTGCGATACCGCTGCTGAGCCCGGTTGGGGTCCCCGGTGCCTTCTCCGCTTTCGTGACGGCCGAAACAGCCGCCGGGCCGACCGCGGGTGCCGTCGTCGCGGCCGTCGCGATCAGACGGGGCCAGCCTACGGGACCGAACACCGACGCGGAGATCGAGGACTTCCTCTATGACGCGTTCGAGCTGATTCCGGGCACGTCGGAAGTGGAGGTCCGGTGCGAAGCCGGACGCGTGACGTTGACCGGCAACGTGCCGAACAAGCGGCACAAGCGTGATGTCGGCGAGATTGCTTGGGCGATTCCGAGCATCAACGACGTCCACAACAACGCGACGATCACGGCCCGCCGGCGGTCGCGCGCCGCGGGCCGGGAGACCGAAACGCAATCCGCTGCGGTCAGAAAGCACGGATGAGTAAGGGGCGGTGAGCCGGCTTCGCGTGATCGGCGATCGGGTAATCGCGTGTCGTTTGCCCGATCGCCGATTGCGTGATCATCGATTGCGATTCAATCTCCGGCGGTCACGCGAGATTCAGAGCGTCGCGCGGAATCGTTCCGCCTGCGCTTTGAGCTGCGCCATGAACGCGATGAACTCGGGATCCTTCCGCAGGCCATCTAGATCAGGATCGCGTTCGAACAACGGATAGCACGGCAGGCCTTCGCGGGTCGCCTTTCTGAACCAATCCAGGGCCTGACGCGTGTCACCCATCAAGGCGTACGCCGCGCCAATGTAGTACTGCGCGTGGTGAAAGTGTGAGAGTTCTTCGATGTTGCGGGCCTGACGCGTTGCTTGATCGATCTGCTGACGAGCTGACTCAAACCGCCCTTGGCGCGCCAGCAGGACGGCCCTGAGGTCCGAAGAAAGATCCGACGCGAGGGCCTGGACCGCTTCGTCGGTCCGGCCCAGGCACCTCAAGACTTCTGCCCGGGTACGGTTGCCCGAAGTGGCATGTTGACCCGCCAGTTGCAGGGCCGTGTCGCACTGTCGCAAGTAGAGATACGCAGCGATCCGCCGACCCTTTGCCTCGATATTCTCCGGATCGAGCCGGAGCGCCTGCGAGTTCGCCTCGATCGATTTGTCCAGCAGCCCGATGTGGAGGTAGACCTTCCCCAGTTCGACATACGCTTCGACCAGATTCGGATTGAGCGCGGTCGCGTGTTTGAGGTCGGCGACCGCCCTGTCATGAGGAAACCCGTTTGGTAAGGTCCAGACAAGTTGCGCGCGGGCGAGGTAGCCCTCCGCAAGCTGAGGTTCGGTAGCAAGCGCCTTCTCGACCGCCAGAATCGCCTTTTGTTCCCACCTCCGATCGGCGTCCTGGTAGAAGACGCGGCGCATGTAACGGCTCCCGAGCGTCGCCTGCGCGAGGGCGAACTCGGGATCGGCCTGAACCGACTGTTCCAGAAAATCAATGGCGCGGTCGTTACTCCCGGCCGCGGCCTGATGGCTGTAATACAAACCCTGCAAGTAGGCGTCATAAGCCCGCTGGTTCGTCGTCAGACGACGCGTGCCACCGTTCGCGTCAGCAGGTGAGAGCCTCAGTCGAAGCGCCTCGGCGATTCGGCGGGCGATGGTCTCCTGCATCACCAGGACGTCCTTGATGTCTTCGTCGAACGGCTGTGCCCAGACGTTGTATCCGGTGAGCACGTCCACCAGTCGCACGTTGACGCGCACCCGTTTCTCCGCCTTCTGCACACTGCCATGCACCACGTACTGAACGTCGAGCTCTTGGCCGGTCTTGCGCGGGTCGATTTCCCTCCCCTTGTAACGGAACACGGCTGCGCGCGCGATCACCGCCAATCCCGGCGTCTTCGCTAGATTGGTGATCAACGAGTCGGTCATCCCATCAGCAAAGTACTCGTCCTGGGGGTTGCCGCTCAGATTCGCGAGCGGCAATGCCGCGATCGATCTGGTCCCGCCAGCCGGAGCGCCACGATCGGGCCGCAAGCCTGCGAGCCACAGGCCCATCGCCACGGCTGCCACGATGACGGCGCCACCCGCCGCAAACAGCCAGCTTTTCCGCCGGGCCGGTTGTGCGAAGGCCGCGGTGCGTGCGCCAGCCGATGCGCCGGACAGAACCTCGAGACCGAACGCGATGTCGCGCGCCGACTGAAATCGCTCTCGCGGATCCTTCTCGAGACAATGTCTGATGACCTGGACGAGCGCCGGCGGCCAGTTGTCGCTGGACCAACCCTGATGCCCTGCGTGTGCGAACGGATCCCGAGTGAGCACCGCGCTCAGCGTCTCGTTGGCGCTCGCGGCTTCGAATGCCTGATGGCCGGTGAGCATCTCGAAGAGCACAGCGCCGACGGCAAAGATGTCGGAGCGGTTGTCGGTCGGCGCAGCGCGCACCTGTTCGGGAGACATGTACGGTACGGTGCCGACGACGCGGCCAGGCTCCGTCAAGCGCGCGCTCGTGACCGTCGGCAGGTCCTCTCTCAGCTCGGCAGGATCACTCGCCTTGGCCACGCCGAAATCCAGAATCTTCAGCCGGCCGTCCGTCGTGATGAACAGATTCTCCGGCTTGACATCGCGATGGATGATGCCGCGATCGTGCGCGGCGGCAAGGCCGCGGGCCAGCTGCACGCCGTAGTCCGCAACCTCCCGGATCGACAGCGGCCCTCGGTCCAGGCGCGCGCGCAACGACTCGCCGCTGAGCAGCTCGCAAACGAAGTACGGCACATCGTCGTGTCTGCCGACGTCGTGAACCGACAGGATGTTGGGATGATTCAGCGCCGCGGTGGCACGCGCCTCCTGCTCGAAGCGTCGTAGACGATCGGCATCGCCCGCGAATTCCTGGGGGAGAAACTTCACCGCCACGTCGCGATCGAGGCGCGCATCGTGGGCGCGGTAGACCTGGCCCATTCCGCCGGCGCCGACGAACGCCTCGACGCGGTATGGCCCGACCATCGTCCCGGGCCGAAGATGACGCGGGAATTCAGTCCCCGGCGTGCGCTCTTGTGTCACGTGGCCGCCTCGCCTGAATGAATACGCACAACTCAGCTGATGGTGGACGAAGAACCGGCGGAGTCAACGCGTTTTCGATCATTCGGCACCGAGTCTGCCAGCCAGCCGCGGCGCTGCCCCGTTTAGTGGGAGTCTCCGGAGCGGTCCCTCCCCCTCGCCCTCGAAAACAGGCCTATTTTCGCTGATCCAGTACTTACAAAAGTGCGTTTTTCGGATGAGCGTAAACTAGTGTGCCCTTTTCCCGGGAGGGAGCGGTGAGACGTCCGACAGTCGCAATCGCGCTGGCCGTCATCGGCGCAGCGCTCGCGAGCGTGCACGCCCAACAGCCCGACCAATCGGTGCCGAACTCCGTGCCGGGCGAGATCATCGTCCGCTTCAACCGGGCCGCGAATCAGTCGATGCGGGACGCGGTCCTGACGAGCCGCGGCGCCAGAGTGCTCAAGCGGTTCGACGCCCTCGACATCAATCGCGTCCGCATCGCGCCGGGACAATCCATCGCCGCCGCCGTCGCGCAGTTCCGATCGAGACCCGAAGTCGTGGCTGTCCAGCCGAACTTCATCCGCCGCGTGATCGCACCAGCGCCTCCGAACGATCCCTTCTGGGTGGCCGGACTGCTCTGGGGCATGGAGAAGATCCAGGCCGGGCCGACGTGGAACGGCTTCACCAGTGGCGATCCGTCGATCGTCATCGCCGACATCGACACGGGCGTGGACTACACGCATCCCGATCTGGCCGCGAACATGTGGCACAACCCCGGCGAAATCCCGGGAAACGGAGTCGACGACGACCTCAACGGCTACGTGGACGACGTGTACGGAATCGACGTGATCAACGCCAATGAGCCGCCGGGGGGACCCGAAGATCCGATGGACGATCACGGTCACGGCACACACGTGGCCGGCACGATCGCCGGCGTCGGCAACAACGGCAATGGCGTCGCCGGTGTGACGTGGAACTCGAAAATCCTGGCGTGCAAGTTCATCGGGAGCAACGGCGAGGGCAACGATGCCGACGCCATCGCATGCTTCGACTATCTCGTCAACCTGAAGCAGCACGGCGTGAACATCCGCGTCAGCAACAGCAGCTGGGGCTCGACCGACGGGCCGGCGCCTGCCCTGCAGGCTGCGATCGACGCCGCCGGCGCCGCGGGGATTCTGAACGTGTTCGCTGCCGGCAACGACGGCACTGACAACGACGCGATCCAGCATTACCCGTCGAACTTCTCGTCGCCGAGCATTATCGCCGTCGCGGCCTCCGATGAGTCCGACGCCCGCGCGAGCTTCAGCAATTTCGGCGCGACGACCGTCGATTTGGCCGCGCCGGGCAACAACATCATCAGCACCTGGCCGGGCTCGTCGTATGCGATCTCGTCAGGCACCAGCATGGCGGCGCCGCACGTCGCCGGCGCCGCGGCGCTGCTCTTCGCGATCGATCCGAGCCTGACTGTCGATGCGTTGAAATCGCTGCTCATGAGCAGCGTCGACTCGATTCCCGCGTGGCAGGGGTCCACCGTGTCCGGCGGGCGCTTGAACGTGTACCGCGCCGCCACGATTCTGACCGGCGGGACACCCGCAGCCGCGTCGCTCGTCCAGATCGACACGACAACCAAGGGCAACTGGTCGGTGAGCTACGGCCTCGACGGCTACTCGATCGTCAATGACGCCACGAGCTATCCGGCGTACGCGCAGGTCACGACGACGGGCGCGACGAACTTCACGTGGGCCGGTTCATCGTCGGACGTGCGCGCGCTGCGCCGCGCCAGCGGATCGGGCCGACTCGCGGCCGCGTCGTATTCGAACACTTCCTTCGAAATCGGGATCGACCTGACCGACAACCAGCCTCACGACGTGGCGTTTTATGCGCTCGACTGGGACAGCACGACGCGCGCGCAACGGTTCGACGTCCTCGACGGCATCGGCGGTCAGGTGCTGGTGAGCCAGACGCTGAACGGCTTCCACGACGGGCAGTACGTCGTGTTCAGGTTGACGGGGAACGTCCGCGTCAAGGTGACGAAGACCGGCGGCAACAACGCCGTCGTGAGCGGAATCTTCTTTGGCGGCCCGTCGGGCGCCAATCAGCCGCCGACCGTCACGCTGACGAGTCCGGCGAACAACGCGACGTTCGCCGCGCCGGCGTCGATCACCGTCAGCGCCGACGCGACCGACGACGTCTCCGTCGCGCAGGTGCAGTTCTTCGCGAACAACGTGCCGATCGGTACCGACACGACGAGCCCATTCAGCATCAACTGGACGAACGTGCCCGCCGGGACGTACCTGGTGACCGCCACGGCGACCGACAATCAGGGCCTGAGCGAAGTCTCGAGCCCGGTGCAGATCACGGTCGCCTCGGGTGGCAGCGGACCGACGGCGCAGTTCCTGCAGCTCGATTCCACGACCCAGGGCAGCTGGCTGGGTGCGTATGGCGGCGAGGGATATAACGTCATCAACGACACGTCCAGCTATCCGGCTTACGCGACGGTTACACCATCGGGGCAGTCGAACTTTACCTGGACTGGTTCGACACCTGAGGTTCGCGCGCTGCAGCGAGCCAGCGGATCGGGCCGGCTTGCGGCCGCCTGGTACTCCGCCAACGCGTTCGACATCACGCTGAACCTGACGGACGGCCAGACGCACAACATCGCGTTCTATTCGGTCGATTGGGACAGCTTCGCGCGGGCGCAGCGCTTTGACGTCTACGACGCGACGGCGGGAACACTGCTCGCGACGCAATCGATCAGCGGGTTCCGCAACGGCGTTTACACCGTCTGGCGGTTCAGCGGAAAAGTCCGCGTGCGCGTGACCAAGACCGCGGGAGCCAACGCCGTCGTCAATGGCATCTTCTTCGGCGGCGCCACGGCGGGCAACCAGCCGCCGAACGTGTCGATTACGAGCCCGGCCAACAACGCGACGTTCGCGGCGCCGGCAAACATCACGATCAACGCCACCGCGACGGACGACGGGTCGATCGCCAACGTCGAATTCTTCGCCAACGGCGCGCCGATTGGCACCGACTCGACGAATCCGTACGGCGTGACGTGGAACAACGTGCCGGCCGGCAGCTTCACGCTCACGGCGAAGGCCACCGACAACCTCGGGCTGACCAGGACTTCCGCTCCGGTGCAGGTTTCGGTCGCCGCGCCCGGCGGTCCCACGGCGGTGTACCTGCGCACGGACACCACGACGCAGGGCAACTGGCTGCCGGATCTCTACGGCGACGACGGTTACAACGTGATCAACGACGCGGCAAGTTACCCCGCGTTTGCGCAGGTCACCGTGACCGGCCAGACGTCCTACACGTGGGCGACGTCGACGACGGACGTGCGCGCGCTCCAGCGCGCGAATGGATCAGGACGTATCGCGGCCGCTTGGTACAACACCAGCGCCTTCGACATCACTTTGAATCTGACTGATGGTCAGACCCACGACGTCGCTTTCTACGCCGTCGACTGGGACAGCTCCACGCGCGCGCAGCGGTTCGATGTGTACGACACGATCGGCGGCACCCTGCTCGCGTCACAGACCATGACCGGCTTCCACAACGGCCAGTACATCGTCTTCCGCCTGAGCGGCAACGTGCGGGTTCGCATCACGAAGACCGCGGGGAACAACGCGGTCGTGAGCGGACTTTTCTTCGATCGGTAGAAAGACCTCGGGTTTCGTTGTCGACTTGTTACTCACAGTCGAGTTCTAGCTCACGAAACCCGAGGTCGCCTCTAATCTGAGCCTCCTCCACTCATAATTTCGCCCGGACCGGCGGGTCCAGACGAGGCCGCCAGCCACCCTCTTGACCCTCCAGAAGTCAAGCAGAGCGCCGATCGGGTCGGCTGGATAGTCTTCCCCGGGGTTGCCTGATCTCGGTGCCGGCCGAGACTTCGAGACATTCTGAAAACACGACATCGTAAAAATAGGCCTATTTTTGCGATCGTGACTTACAAAACTGCACTTTAGTGGTATCTGCTAAGCTTAGGGGCCTTTTTTCCCAGGAGGCTTCCGGTGAGGAGACCGAACGTCGCGCTTGTGCTCGTGGTCGCCACTGTGGCGCTGGCGGGTGTGCATGCGGAGCAGAAGAAGCCCAATGCGTCCGCGTCCGGACCTGTCATGGCGCCCGGTGAAATGCTGGTTCGATTCAGGCCGTCCACCAGTAGCGACCGCATCCACGGTGTTCTTGGGTCCAATGCGGCGCGGATCCTTCACTACTACAGCACGGTCGACGTCTATCACCTGCGGATCCCCAACGGCCAGACCACCGATGGCGCGATGGCGCGCTTCCGGGCGCTGCCAGAGGTCCTGGCGGTCCAGCCGAACTACATCCGCCACGTGACGGCGGTCCCGAACGATCCGCTCTGGACTGCCGGCCAGCTCTGGGGCCTGTCCAAAATCCGGGCCAACGAGGTCTGGGACCGGATCACGACCGGCGACGCGTCAGTGGTCATCGCCGACCTCGACACCGGCGTGGACTACAGCCACCCGGATCTCGCGTCGAACATGTGGCGCAACCCGGGCGAAATCCCCGGCAACCGGATCGACGACGACGACAACGGCTACGTGGATGACGTGTACGGCATCGACGTCATCGACGCCAACGAGCCCGCCACTGGTCCGGAAGATCCGATGGACGATCACGGTCACGGGACGCATGTGGCCGGCACGATCGCCGGCATCGGCAACAACAACACCGGCGTCACCGGCGTGACCTGGAATTCGAAGATTCTCGCGTGCAAGTTCATCAACAGCAGCGGCGACGGCTCCGACGCCGACGCCATCGCCTGCTTCGATTACATCGTCGCGCTCAAGCGCCGGGGCGTGAATATCCGCGTCAGCAACAACAGCTGGGGCTCGACCGACGGCCCGGCGCCGGTGTTGCAATGCGCGATCGACGCGGCGGGCACCGCCGGAATCCTGAATGTTTTCGGCGCCGGCAACGAGACATCCGACAACGACGCGACTCCGTCATACCCGGCGAGCTTCACGTCGTCCAGCATCATTTCGGTCGCGGCGTCCGACTCGAGCGACGACCGATCGAGCTTCAGCAACTACGGCGCGACAGCCGTGGACCTCGCCGCGCCGGGATCCGGAATCAGCAGCACGTTCCTCAACGGCGGCTACGCCGCCTCGTCCGGGACGAGCATGGCGGCCGCGCACGTGGCCGGCGCCGCGGCGCTCCTCGCCGGGCTCGACCCGACGCTCACGGTGGACGCGTTGAAAGCGCTGCTGATGAACAACGTCGACGTGCTTCCGCAGTGGCAGGGCGCCGTCGCGTCCGGCGGCCGGCTGAATCTCTACAAGGCCGCGTCGAAGCTGGCCCCGCCGCCGGCGGGTACGACGGCGGAGTACGTCACAACCGATCCGACGACCCATGGTGCGTGGTTCCTCAACTACGGCGTGGACGGGTATGCCATCAACGGCGACGCCTTCAACTATCCGCCGTACGTCCAGGTCTCGATTACCGGCGCCAGCAGCTTCACGTGGGCCGATCCGACGACCGAGCTCAGGGGCCTGCGTAAAGCGACCGGGCCGGGACGGCTGGCTGCCGCCTGGTTCGGCAATACGCTCGGGTTCCAGTTCCAATTCAATGACGGCCAGACTCACGACGTCGCGTTCTACGTGCTCGACTGGGACACGTCCGCGCGTATCGAGCGGTTCGACATCCTTGACGGCAACAACACGAGTCAGGTGCTGGCGACGCAGACCGTGAGCGGGTTCCACGACGGCCAGTACATCGTCTGGCGGCTGAGCGGCAACGTCATCGTCAGAGTCACGAAGCTCGCGGGCGACAACGCGGTCGTGAACGGGATCTTCTTCGGCGGCCCGGCCGGCACCAATCAGCCGCCGACGGTCGCGATCACGAACCCGCTCAACAACGCCAGCGTCGCTGCGCCCGCGTCGATCACCGTCAGCGCTGATGCCGCGGACGACGTCGGGGTGCAACAAGTGGAGTTCTTCGCGAACGGCAGTTCGATCGGCACGGATACGACGAGCCCGTACAGCATCAGCTGGAGCAACGTGGGTGCCGGGTCGTACAGCGTCACCGCGACGGTGACGGACATCCTGGGGCTGGCGACGGACTCGGCCCCGGTCCAGGTCACGGTGACCAACGGCGGCGGGACGAGCGCGCAGTTCCTCTGGACCGATTCGACGGTCGGGGGCAACTGGATCGGCGTCTACGGCAGCGACGGATACAACGTCATCAACGACAGCATGAGCCTGCCTGGCTACGCGCAGGTGACACAGAGCGCCGGGTCGTCCTTCACCTGGAGCACGACGACGACGGAGACGCGCGCCCTGCAGCGTGGCAGCGGCACGGGCCGGATTGCGGCGGCGTGGTTCAACAACAACTTCTTCGACATCACGCTGAGCCTCACCGACGGTCAGGCGCACGACGTCGCAGTGTACGCGCTGGACTGGGACAGCTTCGTGCGCGGGCAGCGGTTCGACGTCTACGACGCCAGCACGAACACGCTGCTCGCGACGCAGACGATCTCGGGATTCCACAACGGTGTGTACACGGTCTGGCGCCTGAGCGGGAACGTCCGCATCCGGGTGACGCGGACCGCCGGCAACAACGCCGTCGTCAACGGCCTGTTCTTCAGGTAAGGCCATGACCACCGATGGCATAGCGACTGACGACTGGGCACGCGTGAAGGCGTGCGCGGTCGAGTTGTTCTACGCGCTGGACAGTGACCAGGAGATGGAATGCCGGCTCCAGCTCCTGCACTGTCTGGACGAACTGGAGACGAAGTACGGCGCGCTGCCGAGCATCGTCGCCACGCGCACCGATTTCACGAAGGACACCTCATCGAGGGAAGCGCTGCTGCTTCGCGCGTATTCCCTCGCCCGTGCGCTCGGCGACGGCAGCAACGCGCTGCACGTCGCGCACGCCCTGGCGACGCTGTACATCAACGATCTGACGAGATGCATCGAAGCCAGCCGATGGCTGGTTCGCCTGAACAAACACATTCTCGAACAGCAGGACGCGTGGCACGCCGCCGAGCTCGAGCGTCTCCTCGATCGGTTTCGACTTCTTCACAACGGAGCGAGTGCCGCCCGTTAGACCTCGGGTTTCGTTGTCGACCGGTAACTCACAGTCGAAATGCAGCCTACGAAACCCGAGGTCTTTTCCCGAACTCAGTCGACCCTCAGCACGTTGACGGGATCGACTCGGCTTGCCCGTCTGGCGGGGCCGAGGCTCGCGAGGACGACGACCGCGGCGAGCGCGAGCGTGGCGACGATGTAGACGGCCATGTCGAGCGGCGTGATCCCGAACAGGCGGCTCTTCACGAGCTGGGAGCCGAGGCCGGCGAGGACGAGACCGAGCGGCGCGCCGATCGCGATGACGAACAGCGCGGTCCGCAAGACCAGCACCACGATCTGCCGTGGCGTGGCGCCGAGCGCCAGCCTGATGCCGAACTCGCGCATCCGGTCGGCGGCGATTTGCGCGACGAGACCGTGAATGCCCACGGCAGCCAGCAGGAATCCCAGTCCGGCGAGGACACCAAGCGCCCATGCATTGACGCGCTGTTGCGCCAATTGTTGATCGAGGATCGCGGTCATCGTCTGATCGCGCGCGACGGGGAGAGCCGGATCGAGCCGCGAGACTTCGGCATCGACGAGCCGCGTGACTTCCGCCGGCGGGCGCGACGAACGCACGATGAGCACCTGATTGACGGACGTCGCCGAGCCGCCGAACGGCAGGTAGATGACGTGCTCGATCGGCCGCGAGGGACGGCCCCACCGCACGTCGGTCACCACCCCGATGACAGGGGCGTCGTGGCGTGGCAGCCCTCCCTGCGCCGGGAACGTCACCGGCCGTCCAACCGCGTTCGTCGCGCCGTACAGCCGCTCCGCGAGGGATGCGCTG
>Ga0114129_10002023_pt1 | contig 27809 bp, 18 predicted proteins | sample RhiMetdeltSRZDD1_FD_80071 | JGI IMG/M metagenome (GOLD analysis project Ga0114129, IMG submission 80071) | Populus rhizosphere microbial communities from Tennessee, USA - Rhizosphere MetaG P. deltoides SRZDD1 (version 2) (version 2) | ecosystem: Host-associated > Plants > Roots > Rhizosphere >... | reverse complement strand
CGTATCAAGTGGGCTCTGTTCGTTTTTACCGTCCTTTTGTTCGGATGGTATCTCCTGCCCACGATTCGGTTTTACAGCCTTCCCGCCAATCCGCCGGTGGCCCAGGCGGCACCGGCGCCCCAAAGCACCCCGCTCAAGCCTGATTCCAGCGCGTTCACGGTGCCCAGCCCCACGTCTACCCCAGAGGACACGTCCTCGGATAACTTCCACTACCGCGGCTCTTCCAACCCGAGCATTGCCAAACTCCGCGAAAACGCAATGAAGCTCGGTCTGGATCTCCAGGGTGGGGTGTACCTGGTCTATGAAGTCGATCTCTCCAAGATCCCTCCCAAAGATCGCAAGGGGGACGAGGTGGATCGGGCGATCGAGATCATTCGTAACCGCATCGACCAGTTCGGCGTAGCCGAACCTCTCATCCAGAAGCAGGGTCAAAATCGTATCGTCGTCCAGCTTCCCGGTATCACGGACCCCGCCCGGGCCAAGGATTTGATCGGCAAGACGGCCCGGCTGGAGTTCCGGCTCGTCAAGAGTCGTCAGGAGCTGTTTCAGGCGATGGCCAAGGTGGATCAGGTCGTCGTGCACGGCGGAGCGGTGCGGGATACCGCCTTCGCCGACACCTCCGCGGTCGACAGCCTGATCGCGGGCAAGAATCCCTTTTCCGGTCTCTTCCAGGCATCCCAGAACGAGGCGGGCTATGTCTACTGTCCGGCCGAGAACCTGGACAAGGCCAAGGCCTACCTGAAGAAGATCCAGGACCCATCGCGACCGGCACTGCTTCCCGGCGGCACCATTCTCCTCTGGGGGGAGCGAGCGTTCGGCGCTCGTAGCGGCAACCCCGGCCAGTATCTTTACGCGGTCACCGCCACTAGCGAACTGACCGGCGAACACATCGCCGATGCGCAGGTGTCGTTCGGCCTCGAGCCGGCGCGTCCGAATGCGGCCGGGATCAGTCTCACCTTCGACAAGCGCGGCTCGGCCATCTTCACCCGGTTGACCGGCAACAACGTGGGCCGCCAGCTCGCCATCGTGCTCGACAACACGGTCAAATCCGCTCCGGTCATCCGGGACAAGATCCGCGGCGGACGGGCCTCGATCACCGGCATCGACACCGACGTGGAAGCGAAGGACCTCGGGATCGTGCTTCGCGCCGGCGCTCTCCCCGCCACCTTGATCCTCCAGGAAGAGCGCACGGTGGGCGCTTCACTGGGTGCGGACAGCATCCATAAGGGCGTACTCGCATCGGTGGTGGGGTTCATCGCCATTGCCGGGTTCATGGTCGTTTATTATCAGCTCTCCGGCAGCCTGTCCGTGCTCGCCCTCATCCTCAACGTCTTCTATCTCATCGCCACCTTGGGCATGCTCCGCGGCACCCTGACGCTGCCCGGCATCGCCGGCATTGCGCTCACCATCGGTATGGCCGTCGATACCAACGTGCTGATTCTCGAGCGCATCCGCGAGGAGTTACGAGGCGGCAAGACGGTTCGCGGGGCGGTCGAGGCAGGTTACAGCCGCGCCTTCACCACGATTTTGGACACGCACTCCACCACCCTCATTTCGGCGGTGGTGCTCTTCCAGTTCGGAACGGGGCCCATCAAGGGATTCGCCACCACGCTCATGATCGGGCTGGTCGCGAACCTCTTCTGCGCCGTGTTCTTCACCCGATTGATCTACGACTCCATGATGGCGCGCCGCCCTCTGGAGAAGCTGAGTATCTAGAGGCGAGGCATGCACGAGATTTTCGTCGGCACCCGTTACAAGTTCATGTCGAAGCGTAAGTACTTTTACGCGCTTTCGATCGCGCTCTCGTTGATGACGGTCATCTCTCTGGTCGTTCATCACGGTCCTCGGAAGTCGGTGGACTTCACCGGCGGCAACGTGATGATGGTGGACTTCCATCCCGCGGCCACCGTGGACGACGTTCGGGATGCGGTGAGGAAAGAGCACTTGGAGAGCGCCGAGGTGCAGATGGCCGAGGAGAACACCCAAGCCATCATCCGTTTCAGCACCCCCGGCGAAGACACGGCCAACGTGTTCAATCGTTTCGAGGCTCAGATAAAGTCCAAGGGGATAACCACCACCCTCCGCAGCATGGAGAGAGTGGGGCCGAAGATCGGCAAGGAGCTGGAACAGAAGGCCATGCTGGCCATCCTGTGGAGCCAGGTCCTCATCTTGATTTACATCGCGTGGCGATTCCGCCGGGTCTCGTTCGGTCTGGGGGCCGTGATCGCGCTCTTCCACGACGTGCTGATCGCGCTCGGCGTGCTATCGGTTTTCAATCGAGAAATAAGCCTGACCGTGATTGCCGCTTTCCTCACCATCAGCGGTTACTCGGTGAACGACACGATCGTGGTGTTCGATCGGATCCGGGAAAACATCGGCCTCTTGCGCCGCATGAGCTTCGCCGATGTGATCGACAAGAGCGTGAACCAGACCTTGAGCCGGACTATCCTCACCTCCGGCCTCACCCTCTTGAGCGTCATCTCACTCTTCTTCCTGGGCGGCCCCGTGCTGCATGACTTCGCCTTGGCGCTTCTGGTCGGGTTCGTGGTGGGGACCTACTCCTCGATCTTCATCGCCAGCGCGATCGGGATGGACCTTTCGAATTGGTGGACGCGCCGCAAGGCGCGCGCCGAGGCTCGCACCACCAAGACCACCGTCGCCGCCAGCAGCTAAATCCCGTCCCGGGAAGCGTCGCCGCACGGCCACCCACCCCACCAACTCCTGTCCCCAAACGTTTTTCCGGCATCGGCCGCTCGTGGGCGGGGTATACTTTTTCCAATCGCCCTGAGTTTGCCCCTCCGCCCGCCTGCCTGAGTGCTTCTTGGGCTTTGGAAACTGCAGCGCTTTCGAGGTGGTCCCGTGGGAGCAAGTCTATGGCCTGCATCGTTTTGCCGACTTTCATCCCTGGAGTCGCGCCCCAGATTCGGCCTGGCCCGAACACGGAAGGGCAGTGGCGGATTTCAAAGCGGCGACGATAATTACGAGCAGGATGATTGGGTCCCCAGGGATCTTCCGAGTGGACCGGCAGGTAGACCATGAAGCTCGCCGGTCTACGGTTCGACAACTCAATATGCCGCTGAGGGTCACATGAACGAACGCTACCGGGACATCGTGACCGCGCTCGAAGAGGGTCGGCGGTCTCTCTTCCGGGCACGGCTTTTGGCCGGTCTTTTGCGCGTGCTCGGCATTGGTCTCGCCACTCTGGCCGTGCTGGTGCTTTGGGTTTCGCTCCAGCGCGTTCTCCATCTCTTCAGTGTGCCGGTCGCGGCGATCACCTCTCTCCTTGGCGCCGGAATCCTGGTTTTTGCCCTGGTGCGATGGGTCGTGCTGCCATGGGTCCGCATGCCGGGACGAGAAGAGTTCGTGCGGGTGGTCGAGCGCCGTTTCCCCAACGAGAAGAACCTCGTCGTCAACGCGTACGAGCTGGGCGATAGCACGCGCGAAAGCCAAGCCGGGCAGGCTCCCGACCTCGTGGATGCAATCGTGGCTCGGGCCGCAGAACGGATCCGCGGCCTCGATCTTCATAACTGGCGCGATCCCGCTCCCGATCGCCCCTACCTGTGGGCGGCCGGCGCGGGCCTCGGCGCCATGATCGTTCTCGCCGTTCTTGCCCCCAGCCTCTTTGTCGGAGCCCTGGGTCAGATCGTCCAGCCTTCCCAAGGCGGCGCGCCTCCGATCACCTTCGCGGTGACTCCGGGGAATGCCGAAGTCGATCGCGGCAGCGATGTGACGGTGAACGTTCAGGTGGCCGGCACGTCGCACACGCCGACGTTGTATTTCCGCGAGCGGGGTGGCGCGTGGCGGCAGGAGAGTTTCTCGTCGTCCAAGGAAAAAGCGCCGTCGCGCGACAGCGGGAACTGGATGGCCATGCTCTCGAGCGTCGATCGGCCTCTCGAATACCGGGTGGGTGCGATGCGGACGCAAAGCCCCGTCTATCAGGTGCAGGTACGTGAAGTGCCACGGATCGCCGGCTTCCGGGCCTACCTCAAGTACCCCGGTTATACCGGCCATGCCCCGGAAACCGCCTCGGGCGGGACGGGCGATGTCGCCACCCTTCTCGGCACCCAGGTCGACTTGCGCGTGCTCGTGAATCGGCCGGTGGCCTCGGCGCGGCTCGACTGGCAGCCCGAAGCAGGCGGCGTCCCGACCGCGATTCCCTTGGAGAGCGTGGACCCCACGACCTGGAAGACTGTTTTCCCGGTCAAGGGCTCGGCGACCTACGAGGTCGTACTCCTGGATGAGCATGGCGCGGAACGCGTCCGCTCACCGCGCTATCGAGTGGAAGCGCTCCCGGATCGGCCGCCCTTCTTGACCTTGCACTATCCGCAGGATGACCACGACCTCGCTTCCGACATGATGGAACGCGTGGTCGCCGACGCGGCCGACGATTTCGGGTTCTCGAGCGCGTGCATTGCCTACCAGGTCGATGACGGTCCCGAGAAGCGCTCGCCCTATCGGCCTTTCACCGCCGGACAAACCGAGTTCCGTCTCGACACGCTTTGGGATTTGAAGGGACTGGATCTCCTTCCCGGATCCACACTGTCCTATTACGTGGAAGTGCGGGACAACGACGCGGTGAGCGGCCCCAAGGCCGCGCGCTCGGCGGTGCGGCGCGTGCGATTCCCGAGCGTGGGGGAGATCTACTCCGACGTAGCCAAGGAACATGACAAGGAAATCGAGGGGCTGGCCGGGGTCAAGGACACGCAAAGCGATCTCCGCAAGCAACTCGAGAAGATCGACCAGGAATTGAAGGCGGGACACGATATCGACTGGGACGTGAAGCAGGACGTTCAGAAGACAATCGACCAGCAGGCGTCGTTGGAGAAACAAGTCGCCGATCTCGCCCAGCGTCTCTCCGACACCAAGGACAAGGCCTCCAATCGGGGGCAAATGGATCAGGACCTGATCCAGAAGATGTCCGAGATCAACGACATGCTCGCCAATTTGTCCGACGAGGACACGAAGAGGGCCTTCCGTGAGCTGTCTCGCGCTCTCGATCAAATGGATCGAAACGCGCTCCGGCAGGCGCTCGAGAAGGTGAAACTCTCCCAGGAAGACATGCTTCGGGGGATGGACCGCACGCTCGAGCTCTTGAAGGACATCCGCCGCGAAGAACAGGTAGCCAACGTCGTCGATCGCACCGACGAGATCGCTCAGCTCCAGGAAGCCATCGCCAAGGAACTGGAGAAGCTGGCCGACAAAGCCAAGACCCAAGCGGAACGGGACGCGGAAAAGAACTCCAAGAACGGCGACGCCAAGCAAAACGACGATCAGGCGGCCAAGCAGGACGATCCCAAGTCTGGCGATCCTTCCAAGCAGGATGAAGCGAAGCAGGATGCGTCCAAGGATGATGCCTCCAAGCAGGATGAAGCCGCGAAACAGGACAAGCAGGATCAAGCGAACCAGGACGATGCGTCGAAGCAGGATGCCAACCAGGAGAAGAGTTCCCAGGAGAATTCAGACTCCAAGCAAAACGAGGCGTCCAAAAAAGATTCGGACAAAAACGGAAATCAGGACTCGCAAAGCGATCAGCAAAACGCCAGCTCCAAGGAGAATCAGGATCAACAGAGCGGACAGCAGTCGCTCCAGAAGCTGGCCAAGCAACAAGAGTCCGCCCAGGAGCGGCTCGAGGAGCTGAAGCGCATGCTGCGCGAGCTGCAGAGGCTGAACCAAGGTCAGGACATGGAGAAGCAGCTCGCCGATCTGGAGAAGCATCAGAACACGCAGAGTCTGTCCAAGAACATGCAGCAATCCCAGCAGAGCATGTCGGGTGGGAAGCCCAAGGAGGCCTCTCCTTATGCCTTCAAGGCCAACGAAGAGGCCAAGCAGCTCGCCGATATGGCCCGCTCGATGCAGCAGAACATGCAATCCGGCAAAGAGGATCAGGCGGCGAAGGCGTTACAGCGCGTCATCGAGGGCTTGATCGATGTGTCCGGCGCGCAAGAAGAGATTTCGAAGAACCCCGACGATCCACGCGCGCTCGCCGAGCGGCAACTCAACCTGACCGATGCGGCGGGAACGCTGGCGGACAGTCTCGAAGCGGTGATGAAGCAGAGCTTCACCCTCGAAACCCCCCAGCTCAAGAACCTCCATTCCGCGATCAACCGCATGGGCGGCGCGGTGCGGGCGTTCGAGGAAGAGCGGGACAAGGCGGCGCGGCACGAGGCCAGCGAATCGGTGTCCGATCTCAACGAAACGATCGTCCAGCTCATGCGTTCCCACGAGGAAATGTGCGGCGGCATGAGCGGCGGACAAAGTCTGTCCGAAAAGATGCAAGGACTCGGCAAGGAACAGCAGGGAGTGAATCGCTCCACCAAGGAAATGCTCGAGCGTCTGGCCAGAGGCGAGCGGCTTTCCTATTCCGACGAGGAGCGTCTGGCCCAGATTGCCGCGCAGCAAGCGCGCGTGCGCGAGGGCCTCGAGCAGGCCCAGCGCGACTTCAAGGATTCCAAGAACCTGATGGGCGACATGCAATCGCTCGGCAAGGACATGGAAGAAACGCAAAAAAAGCTGGCCGAGCACAACGTGGATCGCCAGCTCGTGGATCGCCAGGAGCAGATCCTGGGTCGCCTCCTCGATGCGACGCGATCCATCCGTCAGCGTGAAATGAGTCCGGAGCGCGAGAGCAAGACGGGCACGCTCGCCATCCGGCCCTCGCCGCCGCCCTTGCCCGAGAGTCTCCTCCGCCGTAACCGCAGCTTGGCCGAGGACGTACTCCGGGGTTCCAACGATCGCTATCCGAGCCAGTATCGCCGGCTGGTCGAGGACTACTTCCGCGCCCTGTCGAAAGAGAACCGCAACCCGTGAACTGCATCAAGATGTTTCGTTTGGCTTCGCTCGCCCTCGTGTCGAGCCTCGTTCTGTCGACACCGGCGCTGGCGGTGGACGTCAAGTACCAAGGCGACATGCGCCTCGTGAACCGCTACATGGCTCAAGAGCAGTACGAAGCCGCGCAGCAGCTTCTCGAACAAGTTCTGGCCCAACATCCGCACGATATTCCGGCTTCGGTCGCCTATGTCGAAGCGCTCCTCGCCCTGCATCAGGAGGCGGCCGCGGATGGATTCCTGACCCAGGCCCTCACCGGGCCCGGCGACAAGACGGATCTCTATCGCATGCGCGTGAAGGTGCGCCGGTCCCAGGGGCGGCTCGACGATGCCTTTCGGGACGTGCTGCTCGTCCTCGCGGCGGGGCCCGATCGCGCTCCCTGGGCGAATCGTGAGACGACCGATCTTCTGAGGTCCGGCCTCGAACCCGGCAAGGCCAAGAAAGCCATCGAGAGCGCGCGGGGAGAACCGGGTGCTTCGCCCAACCTCACCTTCCTCGCCGCGGTCGTGGCGGTGCACGAGGGACATGGCGAGGATGCGCTCAAGCTCGTCGCGTCCTTCGACAACGACACCAAGCAGTCCGGAGAAGCGATCTATCGCTTCGCGGAGGACATGTTCAGCTTGGGTCGGAACGATCTCGCTCAGAAAGCCATCGCCGAGGCGCTGACCCGCGTAACTACCCCCGCACGCCGTTCCGAGCTTTGTTTCCGGGCGGCGGACATGGCGGAATCGGCTGGCAAGCACCAAGAAGCCCTGGCCTATCTTTCGAAGGTGATCGCGGAGCGCGAGGGAACCGCGGCGGCCTCGAGTGCGAAGCTCAAAACGGCGGAGATCAAAGACAAACAGCTTCACGATCCGGCGGGGGCGCTCGCCTTCTACGAAAAGATTCAAAGCGATCCAGAGCTCGGCCATTACCGCCCCACCATGCTCATGCAGATGGCCGATTGCTATCTGCGGCTCGGCAAGTTCGATCAAGCCACCAGCACCTATCGCGGTGTGGGCGCGGAGGCCTTCGATCCCGAGGACGCCGAGCTGGCTGCGCTGCGGCTGGGCGAGATCCAGTTCATGAAGGGGAACCTGGATTCGGCGCTGACCCTCTATCAACAAATGGCGGATAACAATCCGCGGAGCCGATTCGCGGATCAAGCCGCGTCCCGCTACATCATGATCAACAAGTATCGAATGGGGGGCGGCCTGGACGGTCTCGTGAAGACCTGGGGCCGGTTGGAATGGGCACGCCTGGCCGGAGACTCGTTGGAAGTGAGCCGGGCCGCCGCCGATCTCAAACAGCGGGATCCGGACGGCGAGCTGGCCGCGGAAGCTCTGTTGGCGTTGGGGGAAGTAGAGCTCGCGCATGGCAACGCGGAGGGCGCCCGCGCCTCGCTGGAGGAACTGGTGCGCTCCTATCCCAAGGACCCGCGCCGGGCTCCCGAAGCGCTGTTGCGCCTGGGCGCTATCCTTTCCGATCAAGGAAAGCGCGAGGAAGCGCTCAGCAAGTTCGAGGCTATTTTGACCGATTACCCGACGAGCGTGCAAGCCGGGGACGCACGACGTCGCATGGAGGCGCTCCGCCGTGACCTGCATTCGTGAGCGCGGCCGTGTGGTGGCACTCTCGTTCGCCCTCTTGTTGTTCTTGGGCGGCGCCCGGGCTGCTTCGGCGCGCATTCTCATCCCCATGGATCTCACCCAAACCGATCACTTGAAGGCCTACGGCATCGCCTACTGGGTGCTCACCCGAGGCGAGACTGTGGAATGGCTCCTCAATTACCGCGGCGGCTCCTTCCTCCTGGAAGATGATGACGGAGTGCTTCGGGAGACCCGCCTTCGGGGTGTGCTGGCCGAACAAATCGACGAGAGCGCGGTGAACGCGATTCACGCCGAGATCGACAACAACAACATGGATTCGGTCTTGCTCGAGAAGGCACCGCGGGTCGCCATCTACATTCCGCCGGGGTACGTGCCGTGGGACGACGCGGTCACCCTCGCCTTCGCTTACGCGCAGATTCCCTACACGGCGATTTGGGACGAGGAAGTCCTGCGTGGTGAGCTCTCCAATTACGACTGGCTGCACTTGCATCACGAAGACTTCACCGGCCAATACGGCAAATTCTACGGCTCGTTCCGGAACGCGGACTGGTACCGCGATCAGGTCACGCGCGAGGAAGCGCAAGCCAAGCGCCTGGGCTTCGCCAAGGTGAGCGAGGAAAAGAAACAGGTGGCGGTCCTCATTCGCGACTGGGTGGCCGCGGGCGGCTTCCTCTTCGCCATGTGCAGCGCCACCGACACCTTCGATATCGCGCTGGCGGCCCGCAACGTGGACATTTGCGCGCCGATGTTCGACGGCGATCCGGCCGATCCAGACGCATCCAAGAAGCTCGATTTCACACAGACCCTCGCCTTCAAGAACTTCACCCTGGTCGAAAATCCCTACGCCTACGAATTCTCGGACATCGATATGTCGGAGGTCGCGCAGAGACGGGGCCAGGAAAACGATTTCTTCACCCTGTTTGCCTTTTCGGCGAAACAAGATCCTGTCCCGACCATGTTGTCCCAGTGTCACACCAATGTCGTGCCAGGATTCATGGGGCAAACCACGTCCTTCAATCGCTCCTGTCTCAAAGACGGCGTGCTCGTGCTCGGTGAACCCGAGGGCGGACAGGAAGTGCGCTACATCCATGGCGACTTTGGAAAAGGCACGTTCACCTGGTTGGGCGGACACGATCCCGAGGACTGGCAGCACCGGGTCGGCGATCCTCCCACGGATCTCGCGCTTCACCGTAATTCTCCGGGATACCGGTTGATTCTCAACAACGTGCTGTTTCCCGCGGCACAGCGGAAGAAGCAGAAGACGTAGAACGAGTGCTCTTGACTTGGGTCAGATGCGGGCCGGACACTTAGGCGTTGTTCCAGCAGGTTGTTCTCGACCCGGCGCATTGAGCTTCGGGTTTTGAAACGGCCTGCGCGGTCGGGATGGGAGGAAGATAGTGATGGCCACCGACGATCAGTCGTTTCCAGCCTGCTTGAAGTGCCACAACGGCGTGCTTTTGCCGCTCTCCGATTACGGCCGTGACGGGGCGCCCATTCGTTACAAGGCGTGGGTCTGTTCGAACCCGAACTGCGGCTTCAACGTGCGGATCGACAACGGCGAAATTTCCATTGGCCGGACCATCGGAACCTCAGCCAAGTAGCGCGACCGTCGACACAGAATTACCCCCCGCCGGAGGCCCGCCATGATCCGTGCGGTCATCTTCGATCTCGACAACACTCTCACCGATTTCATGCGGGTGAAGGAAACGGCGATCGAAGCCGCGGCCGACGCCATGATCGACGCCGGGCTGGACGCGCGGCTGCCTGCCAATCCGGATGAAACGGGCCGGGCGCGCGTCATCCGCCGGGTGCGCGAGATCTACGATCGCGAAGGCATCGAATATCAAAAGGTGTTCAACTCCTACTTGCAGGAGGAGCTGGGCGCTGTGGACTACAAGCTGCTCGCCGCGTCCATCGTGGGCTACCGGCGCGCCCGCGACTCCGCCCTGGTGACGTATCCCCACGTGCATCTCACGCTTCACACCTTGATGCGGCGAGGCCTCGGCCTCGCTGTGGTGAGCGACGCGCCGCGAGAGTCGGCGTGGCTTCGGCTCGTCTATCTCAACCTGCATCACCTCTTCGATCATGTGATCACGTTCGAGGACACCGGACTTCGCAAGCCGAACAGCGCCCCGTTCAGAGCCGCTCTGGATCGCCTCGGAGTTGAGGCGAGCGAAGCGCTCATGGTCGGAGATTGGCCCGATCGCGACATGGCCGGCGCGACCGCCCTGGGTATTCGCACCGTCTTCGCGCATTACGGCTACTCGTGGTCCAAGGATCGATCGCCCATCGAACGCCATCCCGCCGATCACGAGATCCACGATGTTCTGGAGTTGGTGCAGGTGGTGGATCGCCTCAACGCCGAGGCCGAGGTGACGGGGAGTCGCTGATGGAATGGGAGCTGGGCGTGGACCTGGCCGAGGTCGTCCGCATTCGCTCCGCGCTTCGGCGTTGGGGCGATCGTTTCTTGAACAAGCATTTCACCCCGGGCGAAATCGCCTATTGTCGCGAACGCGCGCGACCGGCCGAATCCCTGGCGGCGCGGTTTGCCGCCAAGGAAGCATTTGCCAAGGCGTTTCGCGGACCGCGTCCGTTGGGGTGGCATGACGTGGAAGTCGTCATGGAAAACGGCCGGCCGGCTTATCGATTGAGCGGCCCCGCCGCAGCGTACGAAGCCAAGCTCAGTCTCTCCCACACCCATGCTCATGCGGTGGCGGTGGCGATGGTGCGGAAACGTTCGGGAGGGAGTAGCGCTTGAGACGACTCGTGACCGCGGCGGAGATGCGGGCCATGGATCGCGAGGCGATCGAAGGTCGCGGCATCCCGAGCTGGGATCTCATGAGCGCGGCGGGAAAAGGCGTGGCGGAGGCCATCCAGCGATTCGATCCCGATCTCGAAGACGCCCCCATTCTCGTTCTTGCCGGACCGGGAAACAACGGCGGCGATGGATTTGTGGCCGCCCGGCATTTGTTGCGCGCGGAAGCGCGGCCCACCGTGCTGCTCACGGGCGCGCGCGCCGAGGATTTGAAAGGCGATGCCGCGCGGGCGTATCGCGAGTGGACGCAGGCGGGCGGGAAAACCCTGATCGCTCCGGATTTTGCCACCTTGGAACGGGTCTGGCGCGAGCTCGAGAAGCCCGATCTGATCGTGGACGCCATGCTGGGCACGGGATCGAAAGGGCCGCCGCGCGAGGTGATGGCAGCGGTGATCGAGGCCATCCGGCCCCTCGAGGTCCCCGTGGTGGCCATCGACATTCCAACCGGCGTGGATGGAGACACCGGGCGCATCGAGGGCACAGCCATCGACGCCGGTCTAACCGTCACGCTCGCCCTCCCCAAGTGGGGTCATTTCCTTTATCCAGGCCGCGAATTCGTGGGCAATCTCGAAACGATCGATATCGGGATTCCGGATGACATTCTCAGCATGGGCGATGGCCCGTCCATCAAGGTGCTGGAACCGCAGGATGCGATCGTCTTCTTGCCGGAACGCAACCCGGAAATGCACAAGGGGGATCGTGGGCGATTGTTGGTGATCGGCGGAAGCCCGGGGCTCACCGGTGCGGTGGCGATGGCGTGTGAGGCGGCCGTTCGGGCGGGAGCGGGACTGGTCACCGCCGGCGTTCCCCTGGGTCTCAATGACATCCTCGAAGTGAAGCTCACCGAGGCCATGACGCTTCCCTTGCCTCAGCTCGACTCACGCGTGCTCTCGCGAGAAGCCTTCGAGTCGATCGCGATCTTTCAGCCGGGGCGGCTCGCCGCGCTCGCGGTGGGGCCGGGAATCGGGCGGCATCAAAGCACGCAGGCCCTGGTGCGGCGTCTCGTCCAGGAGATCGATTTACCGATGGTGCTGGACGCGGACGGACTGTTTGCATTCTCCGGTCGTGCCGATCTATTACGGCAGGCCGCGGCGGGACGGCGGCTGGTGCTCACCCCGCACCCGGGAGAGTTCGCCATGCTGACCGGAGAGACCTTGGAGGCAATTCACGATCGTCGTTTTGAGCTCGCGTCGCATTGGGCGAGGCGCTGGAACGTGATCGTGGTGCTGAAGGGCGCGCCGACCGTCATTGCCGATCCTGAATTGGGAACCGTCTACGTGAATCCCACCGGCTCCGAGGCGCTAGCCACCGGGGGAACGGGGGACGTGTTGACCGGACTTCTAGCGGGATTCTTGGCCCAGGGCGTCGGTCCTCTCTATGCGGCGATGACGGCGGTCTATCTTCATGGCTGGACCGCGGACTACACGACCGAGAAGTGGGGGACACATTACGGGCTTCAGGCCTCGGATGTGATCGATCACTTTCCGCTCGCGTTGGGCGCCTTGCTTTCGCCCCCCGAAAATAGAGAAGATTGAACTGGCTTCGCTCGCGAGTGCTGCATCCCAGGAGGAGGGATCGGAATGAGAGTCTTGGCCGGAGTCCTTTTGCTTTTCTTGCTCACCGCCACGGCTAACGCCGCAACCTGGACGTCCTACCCCGCATTCGAATACTCCCACTACGGTTTTGCCAGCGACGCCGGGGATGCGACCGCGATCTTTTTGAATCCGGCCGGTCTTGCCGGGGGCCCCGGCACGAACATGTATCTCGATCTCACCGGCAACGACGACGAGATGACCGAATATGTGGCGGCACTCCAGGGCAAGAGTCTCGGGTTTGCGTATCGTCACCGCGATCTGCCCGGTTCGGGCGTGGCACCCGTGTCCAGCGACCCGGTGCTCGGGGAGGGCAATCTCGATTCCTACAGTCTCGCCACCGGGTATGGGCGCGGTTCGGTTCGGTTGGGCCTGGGCGCAGTGTGGACCAAAACCGATCTCCCCGGAGAGGACGCGTTTTCATGGGATGCCGGAGTCATGGTGCGCGCCGGTTCATATGCCACGCTGGCCGGTCGGGTGGAGAACATCCAGCACCCCGACTTCCTGGACGGACAACTCCGCCCGCATTACACGTATGGGTTCACGACCCGCCCCATCCTGAATCTGTTGACGGTGAGTGTGCAAGGAAGTCACGAGGACGGCCGCGCGAACATCATCGACATGATGTACGGGGTTAAATTGAAGCCGAACCCCTCGCTCACGATCTTGGCCGCGCTCGAGGATGCGCCGGGCGCTACGCCGACTCTGGGAGCTTCGGTGACCTATTCCTTCGGGAGGGGCGCGGTCTCGGGACGCTTACGCACCCTCGACGGTACGGACGGCTACCGGGGGCAGGTGGCGCTACAAGCTTTCGACGAATTCTGGCAAGGCGGTGCGACGCCGCCCGTGCCAACCGGGCCGCGATCGCGTTAGCATCAACTCAGGCGTTTCCAAATCGCGGGGCGAAGCACCGCCCCCTGGCTATCGAGCACGGCGCCGACGGCCCAGATCGTTCCATCCGGCGATTCGGTCAAGCGATGGATTCGTGCCGAAGGCAACGTGGCGTCCTTGACGAGAGCCTGTCCCGGCGACGAGCGCATCAAGTACGACGTCTCCATGCCGCACGCCAAATACACCGTGCCGTCCTGGGCAATGAGGATGTCGTTCACTCGTTTGAGTTGCGTGGGTGAGGGAAGAACGATCTCCGCCCAGTCGCCGCTCACGGACCGGACGAGCAACGACGCCGTGTATTCGTTGGCGCCACCGCCGAAGTTGGTGAAGGCGCCCCCCAGGAGAATCCCTCCGGTCTCGCTCATGGCGACGGTCTTGAATTCCCAGGCTGAGCATCCACCGCAGGAAATGGAAATCCGCTCCCACCCGGAGCCCTGGTTCAGGAACAAGACCTGGTTGGGATATTGGGGGGTGCCGTCACCCGCGTCGTCAAAACCGCAGGTTACCCAATCGCCGCTGCGTGCGGAAAGGTCCTGGAGCGCGCGTTCTCCGTGGGTAGTTGGATAGGGTGTCGTTTCAGGGATCCACGAACCCGGTGTGGTGCTGATCAGCACTTGCTCCGTGGTCGCCGACGCACCGGCCAAGCGGAGCGTATCGCCCGAGCTGGAGAAGGCAATGCCTCCGACAGCAACATCGACCCGGCCCCCCGCACTTCGCCCATCGAGAATGAAGCCGGTTTCGGGCGAGAAATCGACTCCGGCGATAATGGGCTCGCCCGAAGGAGTCAACATAGCCGCGGTGAGCAAGCCGCTCGCGGGAAGAGAAAGGGTCGAATCGGGAGCCCAGGATCCGTTGGGTTCCATCGAGACCAAGAGCGGGGCGAAGGTCTGGTTGGGTGCGACGCCCGAGACCGTTCCCCCGACGGCGATGCCCACCGTTCCCGCGAAGGCAATGTCCCAGAACTCGCCGGGCTGCGATGCGGAGAGAGGCACTTCTTCGAGATCGGATAGTGCGGGCTGCGTCGGCTCATCATCGCAAGAAACAAGTAATGCAGCACAGCAGAGGGCAAGCGGAGAGAGTAGCTCGAGGCGTTTCAATTTCATCACGGTTCCTTGAGGGCCTGGGCCGGTCTCGTTAGCGTACGAGACCGGCCGACCCCCTAAGGTTACCTGCTTCCAGCCATCTCCTTCATCCACGCCTCTCCCGCCGCCTTGGTTTCTTGCGGGGTCATGTCCTTCTTGTGCGTGGCCACGGTCCACATGTATCCAAACGGATCTTCGACCTGGCCGGTGCGATCGCCCCAGAACATGTCGGTCACCGGATGGAGTTCCTTCGCGCCCGCGGCAATTGCCTTCTTGAATGCCCCGTCGCAGTCCTCTACGTATACATAGAAGGCGACCGGTGAGCCACCCAGGCCCTGAGGAGCGCGCAGACCCATCACCTCATCCTGCAGCATCACGATTGCGGTGCCGATCTGCACTTCCGCGTGCATGATTTTGCCGTCCGGTCCCTCGAAGCGTCCGCGCTCGGTTGCCCCGAAAGCCTTCTTGTAAAACTCGATCGCCTTGGGGGCGTCGTTGACCGTGATTGAGGGAGTAACCGTGGTGTAGCCTTCCGGAATCGGTTTCACGTTAGCCATTCTTGTATCCTCCGAATGTTGCAGATTGATTGAGGGGAAGGGGCGAAGCAGATCTGAAATTATTACCCCGCGCGACCAGGTTCGTCTCCAAAATAGTGGCTGCTCCGGGAGACCCTCGCCCCGGCGCCCACCTCTGGGGATAGGGGGCGCCCCAAGGGCTTATCCCCCTTACACCTCTACAGTTGTGCTGGGTGAGTTCCCCTGGGACAATTATCGGAAACATTCCAAGTACGGAGGAAATCATGACCGAAACCCCCGCGCCCCGCGGGTTGGACGGCGTCGTTGCCGCCCGAACCCGCCTGAGCCACGTCGATGGATTGGCGGGGCAGCTCATCATCGGCGGTTACGAGCTCAAGGAGCTGGCCGGGCGAGTGAGCTTCGAAGAGGCAGCCCATCTGCTCTGGCACGGAGCATTGCCTCCCAAAGGCGCCTCCGTGGAACGCGAGCTCGCAACCATGCGCGCGCTGCCGGAAGAAACCATGCACGTGGTTCGAGCGGCCAGGAACGCGCCTCCCATCGATGCGCTACGCATGGCGTGCGCCACGCTCTCCCTCGACTTACCCGACCCCAACGACATTTCACCGCCCGCGGACCTTGTCTCGGCGCGGATGTTGACCGCGCGCTTTCCCACCATCATCGCCGCGCATGCGCGCCTCTCGGAAGGCAAGGAACCGATCGCGCCGCGGTCCGATCTATCGCGCGCCGCGAATTTTCTGTACATGGTGCACGGCAAAGAGCCGGACCCGATCGCCGCCCGCGCGATCGACACCTATTGGGTCACCGTGATCGATCATGGCATGAACGCCTCCACGTTTGCGGGCCGCGTGATCGCGAGCACGCGCTCCGACATGGTGAGCGCGGTCACGGGCGCCATCGGGGCGCTAAAGGGTCCGCTTCATGGCGGCGCCCCTGGACCGGTGCTCGACATGCTGGTGGATATTCGTTCCGCGGACCGAGCCGATGCCTGGGTGCGAAACGAGCTGGCGGCGGGGCGGCGCATCATGGGATTTGGGCATCGCGTGTACAAGGTTCGCGATCCGCGCGCCGACGTGCTGAACAAGGTGGCCGACGAGATGAGCGCGGCCCATTTGGAAGATCGCAAGCTCTTCGACCTGGCGCGCGCGGTGGAGCAAACCGCGCTCAAGGTCTTGGACGAGGTCAAGCCGGGGCGGAATCTCCGCACGAACGTGGAGTTCTATACCGCGCTGGTGCTCCAGGCCTTGGGGCTCAAGCCGAAATCCTTCGTGGCCATCTTCGCGTGCGGACGGGTGGCGGGCTGGTGCGCCCACGTCATCGAACAGCACGCCGAGGACCATCTCATTCGGCCGCAGTCGGAATACATCGGCCCGCGCGATCTCAAGGTGATGTCCTGAGGACAGCTCGGAGTTAAGCGCGAAAGCGCGCGCGCGTCTGCGAGTCGAACATCGTACCCAGGCTGGCCGCCCGAGCGCGGGTCCTCGATTCCAGATCCAAGAGCTTCGTCTTCACCTCGGTGTTCGCGGCGTCGAAGCTCCTCACCCGGTGACTCGGGATCACGATCGGGAGCGGGTTGGCCGCGATCGCGGCTTCAATCGCCTTCGTGGACGAGGGACGCCCGATTTCCTGGGCGACATCTTTCGTGCTCACGGTTTCGCCGTAGGGAATCTGCAAGAGGGCCTGCCAGACCTGCCGCTGGAAGGGTGTGCCCTGCTCCAGATCGAGCGGCAACCGGAACACGAGCCGGCGTCCGTCGAAGTACTCCTCGAGCTGACGGCGCACATCGTCGAACGGCTCCAGCCGTTCGCGGCCCACCGACCCAAACGTACGTTCCACTTCGAACGGGAAGGCGGCGGGGTCGGCCTTGATGGCAATGCGAGCGAGCCGGCCGCTTCTCTCGACGAGTCCTACCGGACCGATCGGGGAGGTACAAACCGTTCTGGACACTTGGGGGAGGGAGGCGAACGATGAAAATGACATGAGACCAAGCCTCCTGGGCGGGGAATTATGAATACCTAAGAAGTACTTGAATCATATCTGACGCTCATCCCGGGAATCCACCTCATTGACAACTTATTTTAGGGCAACAAAATAGGTCCTATTTTGCCGGGCGAGGTGCCCCACTTAGGCGTCAACCCCAACTCCGAGTTGCCGATAACCTGAATAAGGTGGAGTGGGCCACCTGCCGTTCTCAAACCGAGCAGGAAACGCATCGCGTGACACGTCGTAATGTCCCGGAACAACCGGAAGATCGTGCCCTTCCGGGCGGCGATCATTCCGCCTCGTCCTTGGGTCAATTCGGGCGCGAGAGCGTCCTCTCCGATCGCATTTTAAATCTCGATCAGGAACCCACCCCCGATCCGGTGATTCAGGGTAGCGAATCCGACACGCCGGAATTGATCGGCGTGCGCAAGCTTGTCATTGCTCTGGCCAAGGCAGTGAAGGCCTCGCAACTTTATCCGGTCGACAATCCCATGTGCCGCAAGTTCGCCGATGAGTTCCTGGCCCGGCTTGGGGACGTATTCCAGCTCATGGATACCGTGCGTCTTTCGGTGGGGAAGACCAAGCTCTTCTTCGTCGGCGAGGTGGTCCTGGAACAACCGGGGCGCGAAGAGTCCGTCCCGGGTCGTTTGTTCTGGGCGGGCGTGCGTGAGATCACCTTTCATGTCGGCCTCACCTCCGAGGAAGCACTCCGGCTTCTCGGCGTGTTCCGTGCCACCGCTCAGGAAGAGGGGACCGTTCTCGCCGACGTGGTCACGTTGCTCTGGGACGCCCATTTCGATCACATCACCTACATCGCCATCGACGACATTCTGGATCTCAACGATGACGAGGATCCCATCCCGGCCGAGTTCGGCCAGGAATTCATGAACTACGTCGATCTCGAGATGCACGACCTCGAGGACGACGAGGTCGTGGAGCAGAAAGCGTCCGAGATGGCCCAGCAGATCCGCGAGAAATTCAACGACGAGGACGCCGCGCTCTTCGGGGTGAGCGCGGAAGAGCGCGCCAAGCTGATCGCGGAAATCCACGAAGAAGAATCACCGCGGATGCTGGTCGACATCGTGAAGATGCTGGCCGAAGCGATCCTTCTCGAAAAGGAAGAAGCATCCTTCGTCGATCTCGTGCAGGTGCTCTCGGGGTCGTTGGTCGCGCTCATCGGCGAAGGACGCATCGGCGAGGCGCACGAAGTGCTTCAGATGCTGATCGAAGTGCGAAACGAAGCCACGGACACCACTCCGGCCATGCGGCTGGCTCTCGACCAGGGCATCTCCGGCGCCTACGACCGGCCGCGTCGCGAGCTCTTGGCGCGCCAGCTCGACGGTGGACGCCGCAGCGTGCTCGAGGCCCTGGATGCGTTCGTGCGCGCGCTACCCAACGAAGCCATCGAAGCGATTTGTGACGTTCTCGGCAATCTGCAGACGGTTCCCGCCAAGCGCCGGCTCACCGCCGCGCTCTCCTTGCGCGCCAACGTGGACATCCGCCCGTTTCTTCCCTTCCTTCGCGACCAGCGCTCCGAGCTGGTGTCGATCGTGGCCCGCATTCTCGGTGACACGAAGAACGATCGTGCGGTGGAACCGCTCACTGGATTGCTCAAGCATCGCGATCCCAACGTGCGCCGCGAAGCGGTGGACGCGCTTTGCAAACTGGGCACCGGGAAGGCGATGGACGCCATATTCCACGCGCTCTCGGATCCTGACCCTCGCATCCGCATCATCGCGGCTCGGAACCTGGGCCAACTCGGCCGGTCGGCGGTGCCCGCGCTCCTGGCCCTCGTCCAAGCGGAGGATTTCGACAGCCGGCCCCTTCCCGAAAAGCGCGCGTTCTACGAAGCCTTGGGCATGGCGGGGGGCGAGGAAGTCATGCCGCTCATGAAGGAGGCGCTCCGACGCAAGAGTCTCCTGCGCCGGGGGCAAGGCGACGAGCTCCGGGCCTGTGCGTGCGAGGGGCTCGGTCACATTGGCGGCCGGGAAGCCGAGGAGTTGCTGGCCAAGGCGCAGAGCGATCGATCCACGCTCGTGCGCACGGCCGCGCAGTCGGCCTTGCGTCGTATGGCGGGCCAAGAGCCGGGACGGGAGGCGGCCGCCTGATGAATCAGCCCGCCTACCGGCTCAATCTGTCCGAAGATCCGCAATCGATGGGGCGCGAGCTCGCCCGCAATCTTCAGGTGTGTTTGCGCCTCGGCCGCACGCACGGCTGGGGCAACGAGGCTTCGGAAGGCGCGCTCAGCACGCTGGTCTCGGTCATGAATTCGCTCTTCGCCGCCCGCGGTGAATACGCGCTTCACGTGGCCTCGGATTTTCTCTACCTCGATGACGTGCGGTTGCGCACCGAGGGTATGCGTTACGGATTCATGGATCTCTTGATCGGGGAGCTCACCACGCGGGGCGTGGGGAGCCTGTTCGTGGGGGCCGCCCTCCATCCCGCCCAGATGAGCCAGTTCCTCGATCTCTTGAACGCACAGCAGGTCGGGGATGAAGAAACTGTGCTTTCGGTGAACGAGAAGCTCGCTCAGTTCCAAGTGCCGCTCACCGTTGGACCGGTGCGCGAGATGAAGGAGCTCATCACCAACGAGGCGGAGCAAGTCACCAAACGCGAGCGCTGCAAGAAAGCGTTTTTCAAGGCGGTGAACGTCACCAAGGCGGTCATGGCCAGCTCGCACCTCGGAAAACGACTCGAGCTTCGCCAAGCCAAACGCGTCATGCAGTCCATGGTGGACTTGATGATGGACGAGGAGTTCACCCTTCTCGGTCTCACCACCCTCAAGTCCCACGACAACTACACGTTCTATCACTCGGTGAACGTGAGCATCTATTCGTTGGCGCTCGGAAAACGCGCGGGAATGACCCGCGTGCAGCTGGCGGATCTCGGGGTGGCTGCGCTCTTTCACGATCTCGGGAAGACCAAGGTGCCGCTCGAGGTGCTGCGAAAGACGGGAACCTTCACCCCCGAGGAATGGGAGACCATGCAGCAGCATCCCGAAAATGGGGTGAAGGAGCTGGTCAAGATGCGGGGGCTCTCCGGGCTCGCCTTCAAGTCCATGGTGGCGAGCTTCGAGCACCACATGAACTACAACGCCACGAAGGGCGGCTACCCCAAGGTGCGCCATCCCTATCGTCCTCATGTGATCGGGCGCATCGTCGCCATCGCCGATTGCTTTGACGCGATGACCACGAAACGCGTTTACGTGAAGAAAGCCATGCCCCGCGACAAAGCCCTGTCCTACATGCTGAGCCAGGCCGGCGCCAAGTTCGACCCCGTCCTCCTGCGACTCTTCGCCAACATGATCGGCGTCTATCCGGTCGGAACGATCGTGCGTCTGGCCAGCGGCCGGCTGGCCGTCGTGGTTGCCTCGGCCACCCTTCCTGACCAGACCCACCGGCCCCGTGTCCGGCCGATTACCGATGCGGACGGTATCGAACGTGAGTCCCCGGAGATCGATCTGGCCGAGGGAAGCGCGGACGGAGGCTACCCGGATGAGATCGTGGCCCCGGTTGACCCGGAATCGCTCGGGATCGATCCCTCGAAGTATTTTATCTGACGCCAGGCGGGTAGTCCGGGGTCCGTAACCGGGCTTGGTCTTGACAGTTCTCTCGCCCTCTCGGTATTCTCCTCTGGCTTTTTGGCTAGTCTCTCCCTCTCTTAGGACTGCCTTGGCAGTCTTTTTTTTCCTCGGGCTCCGAGTACGGTTCAGGAAGGTCACTCCTTGCAACGATCACCTTGGCTACGGGGCGGGGCGTTCGTCTGTCTGGCTCTCTTGGCCGCCGGTTGCACCAAACTCGTTCCTGCCGCCGTGACCGATTTCGGGGCGGAAAAGAACATCAAGGTCACGCTCCGCGACGGGGAAACCGTCAAGGGTCATATCCAGGCGGGATCGTGGGTCACCTACACCAGTATCGGGAAGGTGTATCGCGCCCAGGTCGATAGCGTGAGTCTTGGAGGAGACATCGTGCTCAAGCGTCCGTATCTCCAAGAGGAGTATGGACGCTACTCCCTGCAGCACGAACGCATGAGTCAATCGTTGCTGGAGATTCCGAGCGGTGTGGAGCGCATCGAGATCTCGGCTTACAAGATCGTCCAGGTCGAAGAGGTTGCGTTCGATCGCGCGCGCTCGGCCAGGGCGGCCGGCTTCTGGGGCCTCACGCTCTTTGTCGCCGCATCGATCTTGAGCGCACGCTTGTGAGGCCACCCACGATGTCGCGGATTCTCGCCGGTCTTTTCTTTGTTGGACTCCTCGGCCTGTTCAGTTCTTATTGCGACGCTCAAACAAACGTTGAGGTCGACACGGTATCCGCCCCGCTTTTTCCCGATCGAACCGCCGCGGAAAATGGATGGCTTTCTCGCTTCAACCTGGATCGGGAGCCGTTGGGCGGGAGATCGCGGGCCATGGGCGGCACGGGCGTCGCCGTGCCGGGCGGCGCCGAATCACACGTCTACAATCCGGCCGCCATTCTGGGTCTCAATTCGCTGGAAGTGGGGTCGGAGTTCAAGATTTATTCCGGGCACGGATCGGCGCTCGCGTTCCCCGATCAGCTTCAAGTGACCGCTACCGACTACTTGGATGCGAGTGACTACCGCGTGAAGCCGCGCGGGGCCTCGAGCTACAACTCCCTCAGCCTGGGCGTTCCCGTGTCCCTGTTTGGAAAGCAAGCCGCGTTCGCGCTCACCTACCGTCGCGTAGCCCTGACCGGGTACGGGGACGAGAGCCGTGTCCAATTGCAAGGTGCGCTGACCAGCAATGCGCAGGCCATCTATGGCGAGGAGGACCTTCCCCGGCAAGGCATGGATGCAGTCTCGTTTACCGTGGCACGCTCGATCATTCCCCAAGCCGACCTCGGGATCAATTTGAACTGGGAGGGGGGAACCCTGAAACGCAACACCAGCACCAGCGTCGCGGTGCTGGGGAACGTGTTTGCCAGCGGATCCGCGAGCTTCGAGCAGAACGTGTCCGCGTTCAGCATCGATGGCGGCACGACGATGCACTTTGGTCCGCTGCGCGTCGGCGGTTCCGTTTATCTCGGTCACGACCTGCATTTCCGGAATGGCGAGGAGCGCATCACGACGATTCCCGCGGCGCCGACCTTCGACCATCGGCTCCTCATTCTCGGGCGCCCGCTCGATCAAGATCTTTCGGTTCCGACCATGTTTTCCGTCGGCACCTCGTATGATTTGAACCATCGAGTGACGCTGGCCGCGGACTTTCTCTATCGGCCGTGGGGGCATTCCTGGATCACGCGAACGCGCGTGGAGCCCTTTGTCGGATTCCTCGATCCCGCCGATCCAACCACCTATTTCTTCGCCTTGATTCCCGCAACCGACACCGAGCGGTGGAACCAACTCGCCGCGGCGGGTCAGATTTCTGAGCCTGAGATCAAAGAAGATTCGTTCTGGTCGGGCCTTCCCAACACGCACAGCATTCGGATTGGCGGCGAGTATTTCGTCAAGAAATCGGCAAAGTTCGAGTTCCCGGTGCGGGCGGGCGTGCGTCTCGAAAACATGCCCCAGCGAAACCTCTACATTCCGTCCGTGGATCCAAGCGCAACGGGGGACAAGGCGTACACAGGGGCGATCCAGCTCTTCTATCAATCCCTCCAGACCGATCCCGGCTGCCAGACGGGTCAATGCCAGGCCCAAAAGGATTATTTGAAACGCATGGCCGAGTTCAACTATTTGAACTTCTTGAGCGACCAGCCGGTGGGCACAACCACCATCACCATGGGGTTCGGGGTGCGTATCTCCGAGTGGAGCGCGGATCTCACCCTCGAGCGCACGGATTTCAAGGTGCAGCGCTTTTTCCTCAGCAATTTCGACCCGCTTCTCAACCCCACTCCCGCGCTGACCTTCGAAAGCCAGAGCATTCTCAACCTCGTGTTTTCTGCCCACATGCGGTTCTAGTCGTAGGGGTTCTCAGCGGCCACCGGCCTTGGCCTAATTCACGTTACAACTTTTTTTGATTGTGCCCACCGAAGCGGAATCCGCGCTTTTTTCCACCGAGTAATCCACAACATCTTGTGGATTGTGAGATAATAACCTACAGGAATTTGTATTTTGCTCTTGACCGGGTCGGGAAAGGGCGATAAACACTGGTCCCCCAGCGGATCCTTTTTTCCGGTCTTCAAGGAGGACGAAGCCCATGGCAAAGAAATCCAACAAGTCGCAGCCCGGCTCTGCAGAGAGCCGCCGGCCTCGGGAGGCCACTCTGGAGGGGGGCCTTCGTTTCGAGCGTCGGTTCACCCGGCCCGGCGTCGATCCTTTTTCCGAGGTGGACTGGGAGGTCCGCGACGCGGTCATCGCCAACGAGCGCGGTGAGGTCGTCTTCGAGCAACGCAATGTGGAGATTCCCAAGACCTGGTCTTTGACCGCCACCAACGTAGTGGTTTCGAAGTATTTCCGGGGCAATTTGGGCACGCCCGATCGCGAGCGCAGCGTCCGCCAGCTTTTGGGAAGGGTCGTGGATACGATGACGACCTGGGGTTACGAGGGCGGTTACTTCGCTTCCGTCGAAGACCGGGACATTTTTCATGACGAGCTCACGCATCTCGTGCTGCATCAGAAGATGGCGTTCAACAGCCCGGTTTGGTTCAACGTGGGCGTGGTGGAGCGTCCGCAGTGTTCGGCCTGTTTCATCAATTCGGTGAAGGATTCGATGGAATCCATCCTCGATCTGGCCAAGACCGAGGGCATGTTGTTCAAGTGGGGCTCGGGTACGGGCAGCAATCTCTCCAAGCTTCGTTCCTCACGCGAGAGCCTGAAAGGCGGCGGCACGGCTTCGGGGCCGGTGTCCTTCATGAAGGGCTACGACGCGTTCGCCGGCGTGATCAAGTCGGGGGGGAAGACCCGCCGCGCGGCCAAGATGGTCATCCTCGACGTCGAACATCCCGACATCATGGATTTCATTCGGAGCAAGGAAGTCGAAGAGAAGAAAGCTTGGGCGCTCATCGAAGCCGGTTACGACGGCGGGTTCAACGTGCCCGGTGGCGCCTACGATTCCATCTTCTACCAGAACGCCAATCACAGCGTGCGCGTGACCGATGGGTTCATGGAGGCGGTCGAAGCGGATCGGGATTGGGCCACGCACGCGGTGACGACCGGTGAGCCCATGGGGACGTTCCGAGCCAAGGAGATCTTGCGGGCGATCTCGGAAGCGACGCATGTCTGCGGCGATCCCGGCATGCAATTCGACACCACGGTGAATCGCTGGCACACCTGCAAGACCACCGACCGCATCTATGCCTCGAACCCGTGCAGCGAGTACATGTTCCTCGACGACACCGCCTGTAATCTCGCTTCGCTCAACTTGAAGAAGTTCGTGACCGAGGACGGACGGTTCGACGTGGACGCGTTCGTGCACGCGGTCGATCTCACCATCACGGCTATGGAGATCGTGGTCGACAATTCCTCGTATCCGACTCCGAAAATCGAGGAAAACAGCCACGCCTACCGGCCCTTGGGACTTGGATACGCGAACCTCGGCGCCTTGCTCATGAGCTGGGGTGTGCCCTACGACAGCGACACCGGGCGCGGGCTTTCCGCCGCCATCACCGCGCTCATGTGCGGACAGGCCTATGCCACCTCGGCCCGAGTGGCCGCCCAGGTCGGTCCCTTCACGGGATACGCGAAGAACCAGGAGTCCATGCTCCACGTCATCGACATGCATCGCGAGGCGGTGGAAGCCATCGATCCCAGCCAGGTGCCCGAGGATCTGCTCACCGCCGCGCATGAATCGTGGCGCCGGGCGCGCACGTTGGGCGGGGAGTACGGCTTCCGGAACAGCCAGTCGACCGTGCTCGCGCCGACCGGAACGATCGGATTCCTCATGGATTGCGACACGACCGGTGTCGAGCCCGAGCTGGCGTTGGTCAAGTACAAGAAGCTGGTGGGGGGCGGCATGCTCAAGATCGTGAACATGTCGGTGGAGCCTGCGCTGGCGCATCTGGGCTACGGGCCGGCGGAACGCAGTCGCATCATCCAGCACATCGAGGAGAAGGGAACGATCGAAGGCGCCCCCGGTCTCGAGGAGCGCCACCTTCCGGTCTTCGATTGCTCATTCACCCCGGCGGGCGGCGTGCGCTCGATCCATTATCGGGGACATTTGCGGATGATGGCGGCGGTGCAACCGTTCTTGTCCGGAGCCATCTCGAAAACGATCAACATGCCCACCGACGTGACGGTGGAGGACATTGGCGATGCGTACTTGGAAGCGTGGAAGCTCGGGTTGAAGGCCGTGGCGCTCTATCGCGATGGATCGAAGCGCACGCAGCCTCTATCCACGCGCAAGGACTCCGGGGCGGCGGAGGGCACCGCCCCGCGGAGTCCCGACCGCAAGCCCTATCGCCGCCGGTTGCCGGATGAACGCCAGTCGTTGACCCACAAGTTCTCCATCGGCGGCCATGAGGGCTATATCACGGCGGGAATGTACGAGGACGGGAGCCCGGGCGAGATCTTCGTGGTGATGTCGAAGGAAGGGAGCGTGGTGAGCGGCCTCATGGACGGCTTCGCCACCGCGATCTCGCTTGCCCTGCAGTATGGGGTGCCGCTCAAGGTGCTGGTGAGCAAGTACAGCCACATGCGGTTCGAGCCTTCGGGGTTCACGCCGAACCCCGAGATTCCGATGGCGAAGTCGATCCTCGATTACATCTTCCGCTGGCTGGCCAGCCGGTTTTTGACGGAGGGCGAGCAGAAGGTGGTCGGCGTGAATCGGCCCGAGGGCGAAGAGACAGGGCCCTTGGCCACCGGACTCGAAATGGCGAAGCCGATTCCGGCGCCCAAGACGGGGGAGAATGGGAAAGCGCGAATGGAGGCGGTGGTCGAGGATCCCTCGGTCTTCCGGCTCCAGGAAGACGCGCCGCCGTGTCACGAATGCGGCGCGATCATGGTGCGCGGGGGATCTTGCTACAAGTGTCTCAACTGCGGAGCGACGAGCGGCTGCAGTTAGTGCGCGGTTAGTACGGTTTCCGTGACCCGGCGGGCTGGCAACACCTTCCCGAACCCACGTTGCCAGCCCGTCGTAAAATGAAAGCGCGCGCGAGGGTGCTACCGCACATGGTCACGAGTTCACTCGTTTTGAAACGAGCGCTGGTGCTACCACAAATGGTCACACCGCGCGGGAACTCTCGCTAGCGGGAGTTGCGCTCCGACTGCGCTGGCTCCATGCTCAGGGGGCCTTTTCCGCAAGTCGAGACCTGATCTCCGGATCATTCGTTCGTTCTAGACCTTCCTGCCACACCTTCCTCGCCTCGTCCGAGCGTCCCATCTTGAGAAGCAGGTCTCCAACCTCGAGGTATGTATCCGCGATCTCCGGGCGGCGCGCGATGAACGCACGGCCCCGAGCGATCGCGGGTTCCGTTTTGCCTTCCTCTGCATCCAGCTGCATGAGGCCGATCACCGGCTTCACATCGTTGGGTCGAAGCCCGGCCGCGCGCTCGAAATAGGGCCGCGCCTCTCCGAATCTCCCCAAGCGGGCCAGGGCGGATGCCGCGTCGAGTTGCATGTCGGGTTGATTCGTCAAAACACGGGCCGCCTGGGTCAAATGCAGGGCTGCATTCTCCACCTCTCCCGCATCGAGCAAGATACGCCCCAGCAAATATTCGTACCGCGGATTCCCGGCACCGAGCGAGAGGGCCGCCTCCGCGTCACGCTCTGCATCGGAGAATTCCTTTTGTACGCGATGCATTTCCGCGGCATAGGCATGATTTTGAGGATTTCCCGGCTCGAGCTGGGTGGCGCGCGCGAGCGCACTCGAGGCCGATGAGGGATAGCCGGCGTTGAAGTACCGCAAGGCCAAGAGCCGCCACATCTCGGCATTCCCGGGATCCTGGGCCACATTCTGCCGCCCGCTCGGAATGCCGTACTGTACGAGCCGCGCCGCCTCGAGCCAGGCTTCGGGGGAAAGATCCGTGGGTGATAATCCCCCGCGCCACACCTCTTCGCCCGGCCCCGATCGCACGAAAAAACCTCCCGCCCATGACGAATCGCGCGCCACCACACCGCCCGCAAATTTCCAGGAGTGGCTGTCCAGGAGCCTACGCAAATCCAAGGACGGCAATTTCCCCGCCACGTAATGGGTGTCCCAGAAAAGCATCGTGCCCGGTGCGGCGGTTTGGGTCAGTCGATCCGTAATCGCCGGCCACGCCGAGGCATCGTAGGGATTCACATCCCGTTCCCAGGCTAAGAGGGGATGCGCGGCGTACAACCGCGCCGGCAACATCTGCGGCAAGATGCGAGCCGCCTTCCGCACCGCTTCGTGTTCGGGTAGGTCCTTCCAATGCAGGGTGTCCACGTGCCGAACGGCCAGGTCTCCCACATTCACCAAAGCCAAGAACATCCCGATCCAGAGCACGCCTCGGGGGCTAGGCCGACGCACAAACACCAGCGCCAACCCGATCCAGATCACCGCCATCACCGAAGGCCATACGTCTCGCCGATGCAACATCGCGAAATCGCGGATGAAGGCATGGGGCCACAGGAAGATCGCGCCGGCCAGG
>Ga0114129_10002022_pt1 | contig 27811 bp, 20 predicted proteins | sample RhiMetdeltSRZDD1_FD_80071 | JGI IMG/M metagenome (GOLD analysis project Ga0114129, IMG submission 80071) | Populus rhizosphere microbial communities from Tennessee, USA - Rhizosphere MetaG P. deltoides SRZDD1 (version 2) (version 2) | ecosystem: Host-associated > Plants > Roots > Rhizosphere >... | reverse complement strand
GTCGGCGAGAAGGTGACGCGCATCTTCGAGCGCGCGACCGACCGGCGCATCCCGGCGATCATCTTCTCCGCCTCGGGCGGCGCGCGCATGCAGGAGGCGATCTTCTCGCTGATGCAGATGGCGAAGTGCAGCGCCGCGCTGGCGCGCTACCGGCACGTGCGCCAGCCGTACATCAGCGTGCTGCTCGACCCGACGACGGGCGGCGTCGCCGCGTCCTTCGCCTTCCAGGGCGACGTGATCATTGCCGAGCCCCGTGCGCTCATCGGTTTCGCCGGGCCGCGAGTGATCGAGCAGACGCTGCGGCAAAAGCTGCCGGAAGGGTTCCAGCGCAGCGAGTTCCTGCTCAAGCACGGGATGATCGACGCGATCGTCCCGCGCAAGGAGATGCGCGACCGGCTTGCGCAGCTGTTGGGGCTGCTGAGCTGACCGCTTGAAGTTCGAAGAGCTCAAGTCGCTGCTGTTCGAGCGCAGCAACTTCGGGATGAAGCTCGGCCTCGAGCGGATGCGCGAGGCGCTGGCGCTGCTCGGCGATCCGCACCGGGCGTTCGCCGTGCTGCACGTGGCCGGCAGCAACGGAAAGGGATCGACCTGCGCCTTCGCGGAAGCCGCGCTGCGCGCGGCGGGATTGCGCACCGGTCTCTACACCTCGCCGCACCTGTTCCATTTTTGCGAGCGCATCCGGGTCGCCGGCGAGCCGGTATCGGAGGAGCGCGCGGCCGCGCTCCTCGAGGAGATCGTCGCCCGCGTGCCCTGGGCGTTGCGCGACGACGGGCTGACCTTCTTCGAGCTGGCGACGCTCATGGGGTTCGTCGCCTTTGCGCAGGAGCGCGTGCAGGTCGCCGTCGTGGAGGTCGGGCTGGGAGGTCGGCTCGATGCGACCAACGTGGTGGAGCCGCTCGCGTGCGCGGTCGCGCCCATCGCGCTGGAGCACACGCGATGGCTGGGATCGACGCTCGCGCAGGTCGCGGCGGAAAAGGCGGGCATCCTCAAGCCGGGCGCGCCCGCCGTGAGCGCTGGCCAGCCCCGCGCCGTGGCGGCGGTGCTGCAGGCGCGCGCGGACGAGCTGGGGATTCCGCTCTGGCGGCCCGGGCGCGACTACGTCTACGAGAGCAGCGACGTCAGACCATTTTGCTATTCGGGTCCCGGAGGGTTTCGCGTCTCGCCCGGCGCGGGGGAGGGGGGCGTCGAGGGGAGCGGGGACGATCCGCTGTCGGAGAGCGGGTTGGCGCTGCTCGGGCATCACCAGCGCGCGAACGCGGCGCTCGCCTGTGCCGTGCTGCAGGTCGCCGCCCGCCGCGGCTTGCCGATCCGGCCCGAGCACGTCCGGGAGGGGCTGCGCACGGCGCGGTGGCCGGGGCGGATGGAAGTCGTCGCTCGCGACCCGCTGGTCCTGCTCGACGGCGCGCACAACCCGCACGCCGCGCACGCGCTGGCGCGGGCCCTCCCGGCGATCGCCGGGGGACGACCGGTGCAAGTCGTCTTCGCCGCCATGGCGGACAAAGACCACGCCGGCATGCTGCGCGAGCTGCTGCCGGCGGCGGCGGGGGTGCATCTGTGCGCCGTCGAGTCTTCCCGCGCCGCGCGGCCGGAGGAGCTTGCGTCGGTCGCGGCGGGGCTGGGGGCGCGGCACTGCGCGGTCTACCCGGCGGTGCCCGAGGCACTGCGGGCCGCGCGTGCAGCGGCGGGACGGGCGGGGTGCGTCCTCTGCTGCGGGTCGCTCTACCTCGCCGCCGAGGTCCGGGCTGCGCTGGACGGCCGTCCGGCCGACCGCATGCCGAGCGAGAGGCTGTGAACGTTTTTGCCGTGCCTGCAGCAAGGCCCTAGATTGCACCGAGGGCGGGAGTGCCCTCGCGGAGGAACTGCCGGCTCCGGAGCGCCGGTACCGCAATGCGACGCGTCTACGCCCCCCACCCCCCACCGCTCGAGGACCTCCAGTTCAAGTCCTTGTATCGGAAGGAGATTTACGACGCGCGCACGCGCGACGGCTGGGTCCTGCAGATCCACCGGTATCGCCCCGTTCCCCAGGAATGGGACCAGCCCATCCTCGGCGAGCCGATCCTGCTCGTCCCCGGCTGGTCGCAGAACCGCCACGCCTTCACCTGCGCGACGTTCGTCAAGCGGCTGCTCGTGTTCGGCGCGGACTGCCACATCGTGGAGCTGCGCGGGCACGGGCGCAGCTCGCGGGAGCTGCAGATCGAGCTGTGCGAGAAGGAGCGCCGGCCGCTGCCCCGCGATCTGGACTGGGACTGGGACCTCGACAGCTACCTTCTCGGGGACATCCCGGCGGCCGTGGCGGCGGTGAAGGCGCGCAGCAGGCGCGAGAAGGTCGTCTACCTGGGCAACAGCATGGGCGGGATGCTCGGGTACGGATACGCCGGCAGCCACCGCGACCTGGCGGGGCTCATCACCATCGGCGCCCCGTCCGACATCGGCCGCGGCTTCCTCCTCATGCGCGCCGCCGCGCTCTTCGGCCCCGCCATGCTGGGGCCGCTCATCGACGCGCTCTGCGTCGCCGCGACCGGCCTCGATTCCGCCCGCCACGGAGCCGCGTACGCCTTGCGGCGATTCGGCGCCGGCTTCCTCAACCATTTGGCCGACGCGATCGCGCCGGAGGGAGCGCAGCGGCGCGGAGTCCGGTTCAGCCACGTGCCGGTGGACGCCATCCTGCGCCAGCTGGCGCGCATCTCCACTCCTGACAACCTGCGGCGCTACGAGCTGGTCGCGCGGCACTTCGGTTCGCTCCTCAACCCCGCGCGCGTCACTCCGGAGGAGTTCCGCTGGCTGCTGAGCCAAGGCGGGGAGAAGGAGCCGCGGCGGGTGGTGGAGCAGTTCGCGCGCTGGATCCGGCGCGACGAGATGAAGTGCTACCGCACCGGGTACGACTACAAAGCGCACTTCCGGGACATCGACTGCCCGATGGCGGTCCTGTTCGGCGACCTGGACAAGATCGCCTCGGCCAAGAGCACCAGCAGCATCTACCGCAACGCGCGCAGCGAGTACTTCCTCTGGCGCCCGGTGAAGGACAACTCCCACCTCGAGCTCACCGTTGGCTACGACCTGCGCCAGATCTGCGAGGACGTGAAGAACCTCGTCGAGTACGCCGCCCGGCGCGAGCGCTCCCCCAGGGCGCAGGGGCGCGCCGAAGCGTAGTCGCCGGTGTCGTGGGCCGGCGCTTTCTTTCGAATCGCGGACGGTGTGGCATGCGTCACTTGCTTGGGGTGACGCAGGACGCGTGCTAGCGTCCCGCGCGTGCGCGCTACGGCGGTCATCGCGCTGCTTTGGGCCGCCGCAGCGGGCGCCGCCGGGGGACGGCTCCTGTCGGTGCAGCCCGTCGCCGGCGACGACTGGACGGTCGTCCAGCTCGACTCCGACCAGCCGCTGAGCTTCACCACTCTGAAGCTGGCTGCGCCGCCGCGCGTCGTCGTCGACTTCGCCGAGACCGCCGTCGGCGACGTCCCGGCGGAGCAGGACGTCGGCGACGGAGCCGTGCGCCGGATCGCGGTCGCGGCGGCCGGGTCGCACACCGCGCGGGTCGTGATCGAGCTGGTCGCCGACGCCGATTTCGACGTCCGCGCAGCGGGGACGCGCGTCGAGGTGCGCATTCCGCGGCCCGCGATGGTGGCGAAGAGGGGCCCGCCGCCGCCTTCCGAGGAAGCGCAGGCGCCCCCCCAACAGGCGCAGGCGCCGGTCCAGGAGGCCCAAGCAACTGCCCAGGAGGCGCAAGCGCCTGTCCAGGATGCCCAAGCGGCTGCCCAGGAGGCGCATACGCCGGCCGGACGCGCCGAGGAGGCCTCCGGAAACGCGGCGGCCGCCGCGGCCCCGAGTCCGACCGCTGAGGAGGTTGTGGCCGCTGCTCCGGTTGCCACCGCAGCCGAGAATGCGACAGCGCCGGCGAGCGCGAACGCCCCGGCCCGTGCGGATCCGGTGCCCGCGGCGGCTCCGCCTCCGACTGCGCAGGCGGCTGCGCCGCCGGAAGCGCAGGAGCGCGCTGCGCTGCCCACCGTCGCGTTGGTCGGGTCGCAACGGCCGCCAGCCAGCGCGGTGCAGCCGCCCGAGCGGAAGCCGCCGCCGGGGCCTTTGCGGCCGAAGGGAAGGCCCGCCATCACCGGCATCGGATTCCGCCCCGACGCGGGTGGCGAGGTGCTGGTGCGCAGTGACCGACCGCTGCAGTACGGAGTCTCGTCGTCGGATCGAGTCGTGCTCCTCCACCTGCCCGACACCGCCATCCCGGTGGCCAACAATCGCCGGCCGCTCGACACCCGCTTCTTCGGCGGGACCGTCCAGCGCATCGTTCCGCACGAGGTGAAGGGCGGGACCGAGGTGCGCATCGAGCTGCGCGAGCCGGCAGAGGTCCACCTGAACCAGAGCGGGTCGCTGCTCACCCTCTCGTTCACGCCCGGAAGCTGAAGGGCGCGTCCGTCGCCGGCGCGCGCGGCGGCGCGGTACTTGTCTCGCGCACCGGTGGCAACCTCCGGGAGGCGCTTGCCGACGATGAGCAGACGCGCCGCCCTCGCTGCCGTCGCGCTGTGCGCGGCCTCCGCGCCGGCCAGCGCCCAGGGCGGCGCCCCCGCCGCCGGAGCACAGCAGGACGAGGTGGAGCTGACCGCCGACCGCATCGTCTACGACTGGGAGCTCCGCAAGCTCGACCTCGAGGGGCACGTGGTCGCCGTCCGCGGCCCCGCCATCGTGCGCGCCGCGCGCGGCGTGCTGGACCGCAACACCGGCATCCTGCGCCTCGAAGGGGGCGTGCTGGCCGTGCAAGGCCGGCAGGTCCTCGTTGCCGATGCGGCGGTCGTCGACCTCGAGTCGCGCACCGTCGACTTGAAGGACGCCACCTTGTTCCTCAAGGACCGGACGGCGCCGCCGCCGAGCCTCCTCACGGACCGGGCGGCGGTGCGCGCGGCCGGGAAGAATGCGCTGATCCTCACCGGCAAGCGCATCCGCAGGCTCCCGTCCGGCGCGCTCGTCGCCGAGGACGTCCGGATGACGCCCTGCGACTGCGTCCGGGATCCCGACTTCGAGCTGTCGTCCCCCGAGGTGCAGATCGAGGAGGACCGCGCGCGGCTGAGCAGGCCGCGGCTCGGGCTGCTCGGCGCGAACATCCCGCTCCTCGTCCCCGTCTCGTTGCCGCTGACCGAGCGCCAATCCGGGCTCCTCTTCCCTCCCTTTCAGTTGCTCGCGCCCGTGACCGGCTTCGGAACCGAAGTTCCCTTGTTCTTGACGCTGGGCCGCAGCTACGACGTGACCCTGGCTCCCGGAGTCTTCACGGGCCTGGGCGGGAACACGGCGGTCCCCGGGAGCCGGTCCGTCGCCGGACCTCGACTGGGGCTGCAGTTCCGGTACGCGCCCGTCGAGCGCACGTCCGGGCAGATCGACGTCGACCTCGTCCGCGATCTCCGGCAGCGTCAGTCACCGGGTGGTCGGGCACTGGACTACCGATTCGACGCAGAGAGCGCGGACAGGCCAGGCGAACGCGACGCCGCGCCCGGGCGAGGAATCGACGGAGTGCGCGGCGTCCTGCGCTTCACTCATCGGACGGAAGCGCCCGGGGTGCTCGCCGCGGCGCAGGGGACGCTCGCCACCGACACGATGTACTTCCAGGACGTCCAGCCCGGCGAGTTGGACCGCTTCCTCGATTCGCTGCGCACCGACGCCGGAGTGGTCCTGCGCAAGGGCCCCGCCTCGGCGGGGGTCGACTCGACGGTCCTGTTCGACATGCGCACGACGAACGGAAACAGCCCCGATCGGCGGCTCTTCGGCGACGAGCGGCGCGCGACCTTCCAGAGGTTGCCGTCGGTGTTCGGGCAGCTCGCGCCCGTTCGAGCGGGTCCCTTCGCGTTCTCGGCCGAGCTCGGCGCGACGCGATTCGCGCCGTTCACGGGCCTCGACCCGCGCGAGCGCGACACCGGCTTCGGGCCGACGGACTTCGGGTCGGCGCAACCCCCGTTCGAGCCGGTCGCGGATCCGCTCGGCCTCGGTCGCGCCAGGGCGCTGCGTTTCGACGCCTTCCCGCGGCTCTCCTGGAGCGCTCCCAGGGGCCCGGTGCTGCTGGCCGCCGAGGTGGGCGCCCGGGCGGACGCATGGGTGTTCGACGGCGACGCGGCCCGGAACCGCCAGCGCATCTACGGGATCGCCTCGGCGCGGGCGGGCGTGGCGCTGCAGCGGCCCTGGGGAGCGCTGCTGCACAGCGTCGAGCCCGCCGTAGAAGTGCGGTGGATCACCCGCGCAGTCCGATCGGGTGGTCCTCCCATCGGCGACCCCTTCGATGCGGGTGGCGCCGTCTTCGTCCCCGATGCGGGAGCTGCCCAGCAGGGCGTGGCGCCCGGCATCCCCGCGCGCCCGGGCCTGGGCCCGATCGTCGGCGTGCCGGCGGCCCGGCGGCCTTACGACGAGGTGGACGGCGCCGCTCCCGAGGAAGGGGAGGCCCTCGCGACGGTCCGGGTGGCGCAGTCGCTCTGGGCACGGCCCGCCGCAGGTCGCGCGCCTGGCCGGGTGGTCGGGCTCGACCTCCAGCAAAATCTCGTACTGCGTGCGGGCGGCCGCCCGGCGCGCATCGGGGAGAGCGGCGCCGGGCTCGGGTTGGGATGGGGCCCCTTCAACTTCGGCATCGGCGGGCAGTTCGACTGGAGCTTGCGCGCCGTGACCTTCTTCTCCGGAGGACTGGGCCTGCGCGACTCCCGCGGCGACGAGGTGCACGGCGAATTCGGGTTGCAGCGGGGGGCCGCTTCCGAGCGCATCCGCGCCGGGATCGACGAGCTGTTCGCCGCGCCCCGTGTCGCGTCGGATCCGGGGGATTGGTTCGGCTCGGCAAAGTTCGCAGGCTCGACCGCTCTTCCGCTGAGCAGACAGGGGGTCCGGGTCGGCTACGAAGCCACCCACCTCTTTTCGGCGGCAGGGCTCCCGCCCAACACGGCCGACTGGTTCCACACGGCGCGCCTCGTCTACGATGCACCCTGCCATTGCGCCGGCATCCAGGTGTTCGCGATCTTCCCCTTCAGCGGCGGCAAGCTCCTCAAGGAGCCGTCCGTCGGCGTGCTGCTCGATCTGAAGTCGCTCGGTGCGTTGGGAGTTTCTTCCACTTGAAATTCGGCCGGGCATTTGCCAGCGTCGAGCGGAGGATCCGGTCGCAAGCCAGTAGAATTCTTCTCGGGTTTCACTGATGGTGTCTGGCAGTACAGGGAGCGTTTTCGTACGTAGCGCGCACCAGCGTGGAGAGCGGCGGCGGGAGGGCCTGCGGAACGCGATGGGTCAGGCGAGCGTGGTCAAGGAGGTCGGCCGCAAGATCCGCCAGTTGCGGCTCGCGCGGGTGGGCCCGAAGTTGACCCAGGAGGAGCTGAGCGAGCGCGCTCGCATCAGCGTCTCCTTCCTTTCCATGATCGAGCGCGGCGAGCGATCGCCCCACCTCGAGACCCTCTCGAAGATCGCCGGCGCGCTGGAAGTGCCCCTCGCCACCCTCTTCGATGACGACACCGAAGACGGTTGCGACCCCATGTACCGGCCGCTGATCGAAGCCTGTCGCAAGTACAACCTGGGCAAGCGCGACGTCGATCGGCTGGTGTCGGTCGTCCGCACCATGTTTGCGTGAAGCCGCGGCTTGACGGAGCGGCAGGCGGACCGGCACCGTGGCGCTCGTGTCCGACCTCCTCGAAGCGCAGCGCGGCGACACCTGCTGGCTGACGCTGAACCGGCCGGCGCAGCGCAATGCCCTGACGCCCGGGCTGATCGCGGCGCTCCGCGATGCGCTGGCCCGGTCCGACTCCGATCCGGCGGCGCGCGTCGTCTGCCTGACCGGCGCCGGCGAGCAGGTCTTCTGCGCCGGGGCGGATCTGGGCAGCATCTCGGCCCGTTCGGACGCGGCCGCCGCGCACGAAGGACGGCGCCAGTACGCCGCGCTGTTGCTCGATCTCGCCAGGCTCGGGAAGCCGGTGGTCGGCTGCATCAACGGATCGGCGTTCGCCGGCGCTCTCGGCCTCGTCGCATCCTGCGATTTCGCCCTGGCGGCGGAAGATGCACGGTTCGGCACGCCGGAGATCGACGTCGGTCTCTTCCCGTACATGGCGCTGGCGCCGCTGCAGCGGGTGGTGGGGAGGCGCGCCGCCCTCGACCTCGCGCTCACGGGCCGGCGCATCGACGCCGAAGAGGCCGTCCGCATCGGGCTCGTCAACGCGCGCGTGCCGCGCGGCGAGCTCGCCGCGCGCGTCGATTCGCTCTGCGCCACGCTGGCCGGCAAGAGCGCCGCCGTACTGCGGCTGGGACGCCGCGCCCTCTACGCCACGCAGGACCTGCCGTACGAGCAGCAGCTCGAGGCGCTCGCGGCGCAGCTCAGCCTCAACGCGCTCCTCGACGACGCCGCCGAGGGCGTCGCCGCGTTCCTGGAAAAGCGCGCACCGTCGTGGAAGGGGAGGTAGCCGTGCAGGACAAGGTCATCGTCACCTGCGCGCTCACGGGAGTGCTCGCCTCGCGAGAGCAGTGCCCGTGGGTGCCGTACACTCCCGCCGAGATCGCCGAGGAGGCGCGCCGCGCGTACGAGGCGGGCGCCGCCGTCGTCCACATCCACGGCCGCACCGACGACGGCGACCCGACCTACGAGCCGGCCGTGTTCGCGGCCATCCGCCGCGAGATCGAGGCGCGCTGCCCGGTCATCCTGAACTTCTCCACGGGCGGGATCGGTTCGATGGAGGGGCGCATCGCCCACATCCGCGAGGTGAAGCCGGCGCTCGGCGCCCTCAACATGGGCTCCATGAACTACGCCAAGTACTCCGCGCGGCGGAAGGAGTTCGTCTTCGACTTCGTCTTCGAGAACACCTTCAAGGACATCGCCTATCTCTTGCGCGTCATGCGGGAAGCGGGCGTCAAGCCCGAGCTGGAATGCTTCGACGTCGGCCACACCAACAGCATCTGGCCGCTCCTCGATCAGGGCGTCCTGAAGCGGCCCCTGCAATTCAGCTTCATCCTGGGCGTCCTGGGCGGCATGCGCGCGACGGCGGAGAACCTCGCGGCGCAGGCGCGCGAGGCGCCGCCCGACTCCACCTGGGAAGTGGTCGGCATCTCCCACGAGCAATGGCGGATGGTCGGCGCCGCCCTCGCCCTGGGCGGGAACGTGCGGGTGGGGCTCGAGGACAACTTCTACCTGGACGCGCAGGGAACGCAGATGGCGAAGTCGAACGGGGAACTGGTCGCCAAGGCCGTGCGCATGGCGCGCGACGTCGGCCGGGAGCCGGCCACCGTCGCCGAGGCCCGTTCGCTCCTCACGCTGCACGCGCCGTGGTGATCGTCCTCGCCATCGCGCTGGACCTGGTGCTCTCCGGCGGGCGGGTGGTCGACGGCACGGGGGCGCCGTGGTTTCGCGCCGACGTCGGGATCCGCGGCGACCGCATCTCCGTGGTGGGCGATCTGTCGCGCGCCCAGGCGCGGCGGAGGATCGAGCTGCGCGACCGGGTCGTCGCGCCCGGATTCATCGACATGCTCGGCCAGTCCGAGCGCTTCCTCCTCGTCGACGACCGCGTCGAGTCGAAGATCCGGCAGGGGATCACCACCGAGATCACCGGCGAAGGCGAATCGATCGCGCCCACCACGCCGCGCCTGCTCGAGGAGGTGAAGCCGTTCGATCAGCGGTACGGGATCAAGCCGGACTGGCGCGACCTCGCGGGGTACGCCAAACGGTACCGCGCGACGATCAACCTGGGGACGTTCGTCGGCGCCGCCACCGTGCGCGCGATGGTGGTCGGATTCGCGGACGTGCAGCCCACGCCGGCGCAGCTCGAGCAGATGCAGAAGCTGGTCGCCGAGACGATGGACCAGGGCGCTCTGGGCGTGTCCAGCGCCCTGATCTATCCGCCCGGCTCGTATGCGCGCACGCCCGAGTTGATCGCGTTGGCGAAGGTCGCGGCGCGGTACGGCGGCGTGTACGCGTCGCACGTGCGCGGAGAGGCCGAGACGGTGCTCGAGGCGCTCGACGAGGCGATCGCCATCGGCCGCGAGGCGAACGTCGGCGTCGAGGTGTGGCACCTCAAGGTGGCGGGGCGGAACTCGTGGGGGCGGATGAAGGACGTCGTCCGGCGCATCGAGCAGGCGCGCGCGTCGGGCGTCGACATCTCGGCCAACATGTACCCGTACGACGCCGCCCGGAACGGCCTCGACGCGAACGTCGCCGGATGGGCGCACGAAGGCGGGGTGGACGCGATGATCGCGCGCTTCCACGACCCGGCCGCGCGCGCCCGCATCCAGAAGGAACTGTGGCACGGCGGCCTCGGGGCGGAGACGCCCGACGGCATCCTCATCGCGGCCGTGGTCAAGCCGGAGCTGGAGAAGTACGTGGGCATGCGGCTGGACGAGGTCGCGCGGTCGATGGACCGAACGGCCGAGGACGCGCTGCTCGATCTGGTGGAGGCCGACCGCGCCCAGACGGAAGTGGTGCGATTCGTCATGAGCGAAGAGGACGTGCGGCTCGGGCTGCGCCAGCCGTGGGTCGCGCTCGGCACCGACGACCCGGGGCAGTCGACGGACGGCGCTTTCGCCAAGCGGCGCGGCCACCCCCGGGGATTCGGCTCGGCGCCTCGCCTCCTGGGGCATTACGCGCGCGACCTGGGGCTGTTCCCCATGGAGGAGGCCGTCCGGAAGATGACTTCGCTTCCCGCGCGGCGGATGCGCTTGCCCGACCGCGGCCTGCTGCGACCCGGGATGGTCGCCGACCTCGTCGTCTTCGACGCGGCAAAAGTCATCGACCGCGCCACGTTCGCCGATCCGTCCCGGTATCCCGAAGGCGTCGAGGTCGTGGTGGTGAACGGGAAGGTCGTCCTCGACGAGGGAAAGCTGACCGCGGAGAGGCCCGGGCGCCTCCTGCTGCGCAGATGACAGTCGCCGCCGGGATGCGACGGCGCTGTGCTCTCGAAGCGAGGGGGTTGCTGCTTGACATAACGCGGCGCGGCACCTACTTCACGGCTCGCACCGCAAGGAGGCGCCCGTGAAGAAGATCCGCCTGCTCACTCCCGGCCCGACGCCCGTCCCGGAGCGGCTCTCGCTGCGCATGGCGCAGCCCATCGTCCACCACCGCTCGCCCGAGTTCGAGCAGGTGTTCGCGCGCTGCCGCGAGGGCCTCGCCTGGCTCTTCCAGACGAAGCAGGACGTGATCCAGTTCGCCGCCAGCGGCACGGGCGCGATGGAGGCGGCGCTGGTCAATTTCCTGCGCCGCGGAGACGAGGCGATCGTCGTCGACGCGGGCAAGTTCGGCGAGCGCTGGGGAAAGCTGGCGAAGGGCTACGGCGTCAACGCGGTGGTGCTCAAGGTCGAGTGGGGCAATGCGGTGGATCCCGGGGCCGTCGAGGCGGCGCTCCGCGAGCACCCGAATGCGAAGGCCCTGTTCGTACAGGCGAACGAGTCCTCGACGGGCGTCGCGCATCCGGTGGAGAAGCTCGCGCGGATCACGAAGAACCATCCCGCCATCCTCGTCGTGGACGCGATCAGCGCGCTCGGCGCCTTCGATCTGCCCTTCGACGCCTGGGGCATCGACGTGATGGTCTCGGGCTCGCAGAAGGCGCTGGGGCTTCCGCCGGGCCTCGCCTTCCTCGCGGCCAGCGAGAAGGCGTGGAAGCTCAACGAGACCGCCGACCTCCCCCGCTTCTATTTCGACCTGAAGCGCGAGCGCGACAACCAGCGGAAGAACCAGACCGCCTGGACGCCGGCCATCTCGCTCGTCGAAGGGCTGGACGAGTCGCTGCAGATGTTCCGCGACGAGGGGCTGAAGGAGTGCTTCGCGCGCCACGAGCGGCTCGCCCGCGGAGCGCGCGCCGGCATGCAGGCGCTGGGGCTCAAGCTCTACTCGAAGGCGCCCAGCGCGGCGATGACGACGGTGCTGGCGCCGGAAGGCGTCGACTCGGAGAAGCTCGTCAAGCACCTCTTCAAGCAGTACGGGATCAAGCTCGTCGGCGGCCAGGACGCGGCGAAGGGCAGGATCTTCCGCATCGCGCACCTCGGGTACTTCGACGACTTCGACATGCTGGTCGTCGTCGGGGCGGTGGAGCGCGGGCTCAAGGACCTGGGCGCGCGCGTGCAGCTCGGCGCGGGCCTTTCGGCCGCGCAGGCGGCGATGGCGGAAGCGGGATCGCCGGGCGGCCCCGAGCTGCGGGGGTAGCGACATGCGCATCCTCATCAGCGACGATCTCTCTCCCGAGGCGAAGTCGATCCTCGAGCGCATCCCCGGCGCGCAGGTCGACTTCCGCGTCGGCCTCAAGCCTTCGGAGCTGCGCGAGGTCATCGGCGGCTACGAGGCGCTGGCGGTGCGCAGCGCCACCAAGGTGACCAAGGACATCCTCGACGCCGCGCACAAGCTCCGCGTCGTCGGTCGCGCCGGGACTGGAGTGGACAACATCGACCTCGCCGCAGCCTCGCGCCGCGGCGTCGTGGTGATGAACGCTCCGGGCGGGAACAGCGTTTCGGTCGCCGAGCAGACCATCGCGCTGCTCCTCGCGCTCGCGCGGCAGATCCCCGAGGCCTCGCAGAGCACGCGCGCCGGGAAATGGGAGAAGAAGAAGTTCGCCGCCGGCCGGGAGCTGATGGGGAAGACGCTCGGCGTGATCGGCACCGGCAACATCGGCGCGCTGGTCGTCAAGCGGGCGCAGGCGTTCGGCATGAAGGTGCTCGGCTACGATCCGTTCCTCGCCGCCGAGGCGGCGGAGAAGCTCGGCATCGAGCTCGTCGACCTGACCGAGATCTGGAAGCGCTCCGACGCGATCACGCTGCACGTGCCGCTCACCGAGCAGACGAAGAACATGGTCGGCGCGGCGCAGCTCGCGCAGATGAAGCCCGGGGCGCTGCTCGTCAACTGCGCGCGCGGCGGCCTGGTGGACGAGAAGGCCGTGGCCGAGGCGCTGAAGGCGGGCAAGCTGGGCGGCGCCGCGCTCGACGTCTTCGAGCAGGAGCCGCCGCCCGCCGACCATCCGTTGTTCTCCTGCCCGAACTTCATCGCCACCCCGCACCTCGGCGGGTCGACGGAAGATGCCCAGCAGAACGTCGCCACCATCGTCTGCGAGGCGATGGTCGACTACCTCACCACGGGGACCGTCCGGAACGCGGTGAACGTCCCCAGCGTGTCGGGCGAGGTCCTCGAGCGCTTGGGGCCGTTCCTGCGGCTGTGCGAGAAGATGGGCTCGCTCAGCGGCCAGCTCGTCCTCGAAGGCGACACGGCCGCCGCGCCCGAGCAGATCGAGATCGCCTACGCCGGCGAAGTGGCGCAGCAGCCCACCGCCCCGCTCACCGCCGCCGTGCTGAAGGGCGTTCTCGGCACCTTCCTCGCCGAGCCGGTCAACGAGGTGAGCGCTCCGGCGCTGGCCAAGGAGCGCGGCCTCTCGGTCACCCAGGTCAAGCGCAACGAGACGCCGGACTTCGCCAGTCTGGTGAACGTGCGGCTGCGCTCGAAGGCCGGGTCGACGGAGGTCGCCGGGACGATCGTGGGCAAGCGCGAGCCGCGCATCGTGCGGGTGAACGAGTTCGAGGTCGAGGCGGCGCCGCAGGGCACGGTGCTGGTGATGATCAACCAGGACAAGCCGGGCGTGATCGGCAACGTGGGCCGGACGCTGGGCGAGGCGCAGGTGAACATCGCCCAGTTCGCGCTGGCGCGCGTCGCCGAGACCGGACGCGCCCTCGCGCTCGTCAACATCGACGGGACGGCGAGCCCGGAGACGCTCGACAAGCTGCGCAAGCTGCCGCACGTCCTGCAGGTGCGGCAAGTCGTGCTCTGATCCGTGGTACTGGAAGAGCATGTCGAACGTCGTCATCGTCGGCGCCCAGTGGGGCGACGAGGGGAAGGGGAAGATCGTCGACCTCTTCACCTCCTGGGCCGACGTGGTGGTGCGCTACCAGGGCGGGGCGAACGCCGGGCACACGCTCGTCGTGGCGGGCGTGAAGACGGTGCTGCACCTCGTCCCGAGCGGTGTGCTGCACGCCGGCAAGCGGTGCTTCATCGGGAACGGCGTGGTCGTCGACCCGGAGGCGCTGGACGATGAAATCGACCTGCTCAAGAGCCGCGGCTTGCTCTCCGACCCCGCGCAGCTGGTGGTGAGCGAGAACGCCCACGTCATCCTGCCGTACCACAAGCGGATCGACGTCGGACGCGAACAGAAGACGGGGCGCACGAAGATCGGCACCACCGGCCGCGGCATCGGTCCGTGCTACGAGGACAAGGTCGCGCGCCGCGGGATCCGCATGCGCGACCTGCTCAAGCACCACGCGCTGCGCAACCGCCTCGCGGAGCGCCTCGACGAGGCGAACGCGCAGATTCGCGCGCTGGGCGGCGAGCAAGTCGAGCTGGAGAAGATGCACTCGTGGGCGGCGGCGCTCGGCGAGAAGCTGTCTCCCTACATCGGCGACGCGAGCGAGAAGCTCGCGCACGAGGTGGAGCGCGGCAGGGCGGTCCTTTTCGAGGGCGCGCAGGGGACGCTCCTCGACGTCGACCACGGCACCTATCCGTTCGTGACCAGCAGCAACACGGTCGCCGGCAACGCCGCGGTCGGCGCGGGGCTCGGGCCGACCGCGATCCATTCCGTCATCGGCATCAGCAAGGCCTACACGACCCGGGTGGGGAACGGCCCCCTGCCGACCGAGCTGAACGACGAGGCGGGCGATCGGCTGCGCACGGTGGGCGTCGAGTACGGCGCCACCACGGGACGGCCGCGCCGCTGCGGCTGGTTCGACGCGCTCGTCTTGCGCTACGCGGCGCGGGTGAACGGCCTCTCCGGGCTCGCCATCACCAAGCTGGACGTATTGACCGGTTTCGAAAAGCTGGAGATCGCCGTCGGGTACCGGCTGGGAGACGGGAAAGTGGTGCACCAGTTCCCCTCGGACGCGGAGCTCCTGGAGGACGCCCAGCCCGTCTACGAGGAGCTGCCGGGCTGGAAGGAGCCCATCGCCGACGTCCGCGAGTACAAGGAGCTGCCGGAGAACGCTCGCCGGTACGTCGAGCGCGTCGAGGACCTCGTCGGCGTGGAAGCGATCGCCGTCTCCGTCGGGGCGGAGCGGGGCCAGACCATCGTGCGCAAGAATCCGTTCCGGCACGGATAGGCGACGCCGTTACAATGCGCTTTTGCTGGGGAGGCGACCGTGGCAGAAGCGATCATCGTCGATGCGGTGCGGACGGCGCGCGGCAAGCGCAAGGGATCGCTTTCGGAGCTGCACCCCGTCGACCTCCTGGCGCAGACGCTGACCGCGTCGCTCTCGCACTCCGGGCTCAAACCGCAGGACGTCGACGACGTCATCATGGGCTGCGTCACGCAAGTGGGCGAGCAGGGGATGAACATCGCGCGGGGCGCGGTGCTCGCCGCCGGGCTGCCCATCGAGGTTCCGGGAACCACGGTCAACCGGTTCTGCGGCTCCGGGCTGCAGGCGGTGAACTTCGGCGCGCAGGCGGTGCTCTCGGGCGCCTCGCAGCTCGTCGTCGCGGGCGGCGTGGAGCACATGACCCGCGTGCCGATGGGGTCGGATGCGATGGGCGGCGAGGGACCCGCTTCGCCCGGTTTGCAGCAGCACTGGCCCGGGCTCGTCCCGCAGGGGCTCTCGGCGGAGATGATCGCGGCGAAATGGAAGTACTCGCGCGAGAAGCTGGACGAGTTCGCCGTGCAGTCGCAGCGCAAGGCCGCGAGCGCGATCGAGAAGGGCCTGTTCGCCAAGGAGATCGTCCCGCTGAAGCTCTCCGGCGGGCGCGTCTTCGATCGCGACGAGCACCCGCGGCCCGGCACGACCGTGGAGGCGCTCGCGCAGCTCAAGCCGTCGTTCAAGGAGGACGGCGTGCTGCATGCGGGAAACAGCTCCGGCATCGTCGACGGCGCCGCGGCGGTGGTGATCGCCTCGAAGGGCCGCGCGCGCAGCCTGGGGCTCAAGCCTCGCGCGCGCATCGTCTCCATGGCGGTCGCCGGGTCGGACCCGATCCTGATGCTCACCGGACCGATCCCCTCGACCCGCAAGGCGCTGGCGCAAGCGGACCTCAAGGTGAGCGACATCGACCTCTTCGAGATCAACGAGGCGTTCGCGCCGGTGCCGCTGGTGGTCGCGGAGGAGCTGGGCATCCCGCTGGAGAAGGTCAACGTCAACGGCGGCGCGATCGCGCTGGGGCATCCGCTCGGCGCGACCGGTGCCATGCTGCTCGCCACCGCGCTCCACGAGCTGGAGCGGACCGGCCAGCGGCGAGCGCTCATCACGCTCTGCATCGGCTACGGCATGGGCATCTCGACGATCATCGATCGCAGGTTCGACTGACGCAGTGCGGCCCGCCTTGAGGCGAGCTCGATAATCGACTGCTCTTGAGACCAGTGCACCAGCTACGCTGACCCCGCGGCTTGAAGCGGGCTACCGGGCGGGCTTCCATCGGCCGCAAAGCGCACGAACGCTGAGCCTGGGTTTCTGGTAGTTGCCGGACCTCCGCCCTGCCGCCGACGAAAAATAGTCGCCTTGCAGCGGCGGTGTATCGTCGCTCCATGCGTATTCGCATGCGACTCGTACCCACCTTGTGCGCGTTGGCGCTCGCCGCGGGGCCGGCGGGTGCGGCGGCGAAGAAGACCGGGAAGGCGGCGGCGGCAAAGAAGAGCCGGGCGGCGCAGATGCGCGAGCGCGGGCTTGCGGCGGTCGCCGCGGGGCGCGAGGACGAGGCGCTGGAGGATTTCGGGCTCGCGGTCGAGGCCGACCCGAACGACCAGGTCTCGCATCACGAGATCGGCAAGATCCTCTTCCGCAGGGGCCAGGTTCCGGACGCGATCGCCCATTTCCGCACGGCGGTCCGGCTGCAGCCGAAAGACGCCTCTGCCTGGTACAACCTGGCGTTCGCGCAGCGCACCGCGCAGACGTTCCCCGACGCGGCCGACTCCTACCGGAGATATGCCGCGCTCGCGCCGGACGATCCGGACGGCTACTACGGGCTCGCCGAATGCCTGCGCCAGTCGGGCCAGGCGCGCGGCGCGATCGCCGCTTACCGGCAATACCTGGAGAAAGAGAACCGGCCCACCGAGCAGAAGTGGGTGCAGCGCGCGAACGAGCGCATCGCGGAGCTGCAGCCGCTGGCGGAGAAGGAACCGGAGCCGGCGGCAGCACCCACCACGCCGGCGCCGGATGCATCGCCGGCGAGCGCGGCAGCGACCGCCGCCGCTCCTGCGAGCGCCAGCGCTGCTTCGGGCCCCGCGGCGGATGCGACTCCGCCCGGTCAGGATCCCGCGTCCGTCGGGACGCGCAACATCGTCCACGGCACCAATCCGCCCGCGCCGATCAGCACCGGAACCGTGGGCGGTCCAGTCGACGTGCCCGCGAAGATCGCCGAGGGCGACAGCGCGCTTGCGGCGAAGGATTTCCGCATGGCGCTGTACGCGTACCAGGACGCGATCATGGCCGACCCGAAGAACGTCGGGGCGCGCGTCAAGGCGGGTCACGTCTACGCGAAGATGGGGCACGACCCCGAGGCGATCGAGCAGTGGAACAAAGCGATCGCGCTCGACCCCGGAAACGGCGAGGCGCAGGAGGCGCTCGGCGCGGCGTTCGCGCGGCGCGAGCTGCGCAAGCCGGTGGCGCAGAGCACGAACGTCGTCAACGTGCCCCCGCCCCCTGCCGCGGCCGTCCCGGCCGCTTCCGTGGCGCAGCCGGCACGCCCGCCCGCGCCGGCGCCAGCGCCGGCGTCGGGAGCCGACGAGGCCTCCGCGAGGCAGCATTACTCCGCGGGCGTCGCGCTGATGCACGATCGGAAGTACGATGCGGCCGTCGCCGAGCTCGACCAGGCCATTTCGCTCAGGCCGGCGTATGCGAATGCGCTCATCGCGCGCGGATCGGCCCGCATCAGCCTGGGCCGGTTCCAGGACGCCGTGCAGGACTATTCCGCTGCGCGTGCGGCGGATCCGTCGCTTGCAGCGCCGCTCTTCGGCCTGGCCGAGGCGTACCGCCAGCTCGGGGATCCAGCCAAGGCAATCGAGATGTATCGCGCGTTTGCCGACAGCAACGCGCCGGATGCCCAGGCGAGCCTCAAGGCGTACGCGAAGCAGACGGCGGACTCGCTGTCGCGCAAGTGACAGTCCCCTCGCCTGGATCAGGACAAGTACGTAGCGTCTGACTTGCGGTGGAGCCGCCGCGGGCCTAACTATTCGGCCCCTGCCGCGGACGGCTTGATCCCCTGCAGGCGTCCCGGTAGAGAGCGGCTCGCTGATGCCCGAAAAGACGCCACCACCTCGCCAGCGTTCCGCTGCGAAGGGTCGTGAGGACCCGTCTGCGCGCAACGGCGTCGATCCCTCGCGGCGCGCCGCGATCGAGGACGGTCCTCGCGAGGGCGACGGGCGCGAGCGACCCGCCGGCGGGGGCACGCAGGCCGAGGAGGCGCGCGAGATCGCCCGCGCGACGGAAGGTCCGGCCCCGCAGAACGGCAACCTCCATCAAGAGGTGCCGGCGCATCCCGGCGTGCCGCTCGCGCCGCCCGGGATCGTTCCCGAATCCGACGTCCGCACGCACAGCCCCGCGGCGGCCATCCCTCCCAAGGAGCATGGGTTCGTCGAAGAGCTGGGGGAGCTGCCCTGGAGCTACGGCGACGGACGTCTGGTGGTGCTCATCCGCGATCCGCAGACGATCTACGTCTACTGGGACCTCTCGCAGCAGCAGATCGAGCAGGCCTTCGGCGGGCTCGGGACTGCGCGCGCGAGCCTGAAGCTGTGGAACGTGCGCAGCAACGACCTGATCCGCGAGGTCGAGGTGCACCTCGAGTCCCGCGGCTGGTACGTGCGCGAGCTGCCCAGCGCGCAGGAGTTGCGCGTCGAGCTGTGGGCCTTGGGCGAGCGGGGCGCGCGCATGCTGCGGGCGGCCCGCCCCATCAAGATGCCGCCCGCGCTGCCCAGCGACGTCCTCGACGAGGTGTACGCGACGCTGCCGCTCGGCTCGCCCTTGCGCGGCGATCCCGTCGCCGGCGGCAGGCCGCTGGCGTGGAAGTCCGGCGCCGCGCCTCCGGGCTGGGAGCGGCGGATGCAGCCGCGCTACTCGACGACGAGCCGCACCGGCGGCGTGGTCCCGTGGAGCGGAACCGTGCAGAAGAAGAAGGACGACGACCGATGACCCGCGGAGTCCTGTCGATCGTCCTGCACGCGCACCTCCCGTACGTGCGCCATCCGGAATACCCGGAATTCCTCGAGGAGGACTGGCTCTACGAGGCGATCACCGAGACCTACCTTCCGCTCCTCGAAGTCTTCGATCGCTGCGTCGACGAGGGCATCCCGTTCCGCGTCACGATGACCCTCACCCCGCCCCTGGTGGGGATGCTGCGCGACGAGCTGCTCCTGTCGCGCTACGCAAAACGCCTCGACTCGCTCTGCGAGTTGACCGACAAGGAAGTGCACCGGCTGCAGGACGACGCGCAGTTCGGGCCGCTCGCGCGCCACTATCGCGAGCACTTCTACCACCTGCGCCGCTTGTTCCACGACCGGTACAAGCGCGACGTGGTGGCCGCGTTCAAGCGGCTGCAGGACCACGGCGTCCTCGAGATCATCACCTGCGGCGCGACGCACGGCTTCTTGCCTTTGATGGTGCACCCCGAGGCGGTGCGCGCGCAGATCCGCGTCGCCGCGGCGCACTACCGGATGCACTTCGGGCGCGATCCGCGCGGGATCTGGCTGCCCGAGTGCGGCTACGGGCCCGGGATCGACCGCTACCTGGCCGAGGAGAACATCCGGTTCTTCTTCGTCGACTCGCACGCGCTCGCCAACTCCGTGCCGCGCCCCCGCCGCGGCGTCTACGCGCCGGTCTACACGCCGAGCGGCGTCGCCGCCTTCGCGCGCGATCCGGAAAGCTCGATGCAGGTCTGGAGCGCCGATTACGGGTATCCGGGAGACGCCGACTACCGCGAGTTCTACCGGGACGTCGGCTACGACGCCGAGTGGAACTACATCCGCCCGTACATCCAGGCGACGGGCGCGCGCAAGAACGTCGGCATCAAGTACTACAAGATCACCGGCAAGGTCCCGCTCGATCAGAAGCAGCCGTACGATCCGGAGGCGGCGCGCCGCAAAGCGGATTTGCACGCCGGAAACTTCCTCTACAACCGGACCAAGCAGGTCGAGTACCTGCGCCAGGCGTTCGGCGAGGGGCCGCCGCCGATCGTCATCAGCCCCTACGACGCCGAGCTCTACGGTCACTGGTGGTACGAGGGACCGATGTTCCTCGACATGCTCATCCGCAAGGCGGCCTTCGATCAGGACGTCCTGCAGATGCTCTCGCCGATCGACTACCTGGCGATGTACCCGGAGCAGCAGGTCTCGCAGCCGCCCATGTCGAGCTGGGGCGCGGGCGGATACGCGGGGGTCTGGCTCGACGAGTCCAACGACTGGATCTATCGCTACCTGCACAAGGCGGCGGATCGGATGATCGAGCTGGCGCGCTCGTTCCATGACGCGTCGGGAGTGCAGCGGCGGGCGCTCAACCAGGCGGCGCGCGAGCTGCTCCTCGCCCAGTCGAGCGACTGGGCGTTCATCATGAAGACGGGCACGATGGTCGACTACGCCGTGCGCCGCACGCGCGAACATCTGCTGCGCTTCACCAAGCTCTACGACCAGCTCAAGGGCAACCAACTGGACGAGGGCTGGCTCGGTCAGGTCGAGTCGCGGGACAACCTCTTTCCCGAGATCGACTACCGCGTCTATCGTCCGTAGAGCTGAGAAAAGGTCGCGCAATGCACAGATTCCCTCCCGGCCCGGGAGGGAAATCCGCGATGCGCGTAGCGCTCGTCTCCACGCCCTTCATCGCCGTGCCGCCCCCCCGCTACGGAGGGACGGAGCTCGTGGTCGCCGAGCTGGCCGCGGCGCTGCGCCGCCGGGGCATCGAGGTCGTGGTCTACGCGACCGGCGAATCGCGCGTCGAGGGCGCGGAAGTGCGCTCGTACTTCCCGGCGGCGCAGTGGCCTCCGAACGCCGACGTCGACGCGACCCATGCCGCCTGGTCGCTGCGCGACATCGCCCGCGATCCGCGCGGCTTCGACGCCGTGCACCTGCACAGCTGCGCGGCGGTCGAGCTGTCGCGCCTGTGCCCCTATCCGGCGATCGCGACGCTGCACCACGACTGCGACGAGAGGCTCTCGCGCATCTACCACGCCAATCCACAGGTGAAGCTCGTCGCGATCAGCCGCAGCCAGGCGCGCCGCGAGCGGACGCCCGTGGGGGCCGTCGTCCACCACGGCCTTTCGCCGGAGCGGTTCGCGATCCTGCCCGACCAGGGATACCTGCTCTACCTGGGCCGTTACTCGCGCGAGAAGGGGCCGCACCTCGCCATCGAGATCGCGGCGCGCGCCAAGGTGCCGCTCGTCATGGCGGGCGACCCCCACGAGCTGGACTACTACCGGGAGGAAGTGCTCCCGCGGATCCGCAAGCACGGGGTGCTCGAGCTCGGGCCGGTCGGCGGCGCGCGCAAGGCGAATCTGTTGGCGCGGGCGCGGGCCCTGTTGTTCCCCATCGAGTGGGACGAGCCGTTCGGGCTGGTCATGATCGAGGCGCAGCTGTCCGGCGTCCCGGTCCTCGCCTTGCGGCGCGGCAGCGTGCCCGAAGTGGTCGAGGACGGCGTCACTGGCCTGGTGGCCGACGACCCTTCCGAGCTGGTGTCGGGCGCCCGCGTGGCGGACAAGCTGTTCGACCGGGCGCGGATCCGCGCGCTGGCGCGCGAACGGTGGTCGGCCGACCGGATGGCTTCCGAGTACCTCCGCCTGTACCGGCAGGCGGCGACCGAGGTGTTCGCCGCCGACGCCGAGTTCGCGGGGTAGCCGTGGCCGAGCGCTCGCTGAGCCCGATCTCCGCTCTGGAGCTGCTCGGCTACGAGGACCTGGCGCAGCTCCCCGAGTCGACCGGGACGGAAAAGCTCGTCTTGAAGCGCGGCAACCTGTTCGCCGTCACCGGGCGGCTGGGCGACATCTTTCCGCCCGGCGCGCGCGACCAAGGGGCGTACTTCGAGGACACGCGCTTCTTGAGCAAGCTGAAGCTGACCGTGGCCGGCGGCCCGCCGGTCGTGCTCTCGACGCAGAGCGGGTCGGAGTACACCTCGCAGATCGACCTCACGGTGACCTCGACCCTGTTCGGCGGCCTCTTCGCCGATCCGGTGAACTTCCTGCACCTGCGCCGCGAGCAGTTGATGGACGACCAGTTCGTCGAGCGGCTCACGCTGACGAACTTCCTCATCCACGAGGTGGACTACTGGATCGAGTACGAGTTCGCGTCCGACTTCGCCGATCAGTTCGAGGTGCGCGGGGCGCGGCGGCGCGAGCGCGGTACCTACTTCCGCCCGCGCGTGGGCCGCGATCGGGTCGCGTTCGCCTACCAGGGGCGCGACGGCGTCGTGTACCGATCGGAAGTGTCGTTTCCCATCCGGATGCCCGACCTGCTCGAGGCGGGAAAGGCGCGCTTCAGCTTCCACCTGCGCCCGAACGAGAGCACCCAGCTCGAGCTGCACGCCATCCCCTCGCTGCACGCGGTGCGTTCCGGCGTCTCCGTGCGCGAGGCCGCCGACGCAGCGCGCAGCCCCGGCTTCCGGCCGCTCCCGCCGCTCGGCGAGATGCCGGAGCGGGGGTGGCGCTATCCGGGCAGCGACCAGGACTCCGATCCGCCTCCGCCGCGCCGGTACGAGGAACGCCTCTCCCGCGCGCGCGGCGCCTATCGCGACTGGGCGGAGAATTCGACGCGCATCGAGACCAGCGAGGAGGCCTTCAACTGGGCCCTGGAGCAGGCCGTCGCGGACCTGAAGGCACTGAGCATCTACTGGGAGGGTCGCAGGGTCATCTCGGCGGGCGTCCCGTGGTACGCCTCTCCCTTCGGCCGCGACGCCCTCATCACCGGGTTCCAGGCGCTCTCGATCAATCCCGAGGTGGCCCGCGATGCGCTCTTCTTCCTCGCCGCGCACCAGGGCAAGCGCGTCGACGACTTCCGCGAGGAAGAGCCGGGCAAGATCCTCCACGAGATCCGCCGCGGCGAGCTGGCGCGCGCGGGGGAGGTGCCGCACACGCCGTACTACGGCAGCGTCGATGCGACGCCGCTGTTCATCATCCTCTACTCGGAATACCTGCAGTGGACCGACGACCGCGGCACCGCCGAGCAGCTGCTCCCCGCCGCGGAGGCCGCGCTGCGCTGGATCACGGAGTACGGCGACAAGGATCGCGACGGGTTCGTCGAGTACCAGCGCAAGCACGATCGGGGGCTGGAGAACCAGGGCTGGAAGGACTCCCGCGACGGCGTGCCGCACGCCGACGGCAAGCCCGCGCGGCCGCCGGTCGCGCTCGTGGAGGTGCAGGGGTACTGCGTGGACGCGCGGCGGCGGATGGCGCGCATCTACCGCCAGCTCGGCCGCCGCGACGACGCTGCCCGCTGCACGCGCGAGGCGATCCAGCTGGCCCGCCGGATCGACGACGCGTTCTGGGACGAGCGCACCGGCACCTACGCGCTGGCGCTCGACGGCGAGAAGAAGCAGGTGCGCAGCATCGCCTCGAACATGGGGCACCTGCTCTGGTCGCGCGCCATCCCCGACGTGAAGGCCCGGCGCGTCGCCCGCGCGCTGCTCTCCGCCGAAGGGTTCAACGGCTGGGGCATCCGGACGCTGGCGCGGGGCCAGAAAGCGTACAACCCGCTCAGCTACCACAACGGCACGGTGTGGCCGCACGACAACTCGCTCATCGCCATGGGCCTGTCGCACTACGGGCTGCAGCGGCAGGTGCTGCAGATCCTCACCGGCGCTTACGCCGCGTCGCGCGGGTTCCGTCACTACCGGCTGCCCGAGTTGTTCTGCGGGATGGACCGCGGCGACCAGGAGCAGCCGGTCAGCTATCCCGTCTCGTGCTCGCCGCAGGCGTGGTCGTCGGGCGCGATGTTCCTCATGCTGCGCGCCTGCCTCGGGATCTACCCGGACGCTCCGCGCCGATCGCTGCGCATCGTGAACCCGCACCTGCCCGACTGGATCGCGGAGCTGACGCTACACGGGATGCGCATCGGCAGCTCGCGGGTGTCGCTGCATTTCACACGCACCGGCGAGGGTTGCTTCGCGGCGGTGACGGAGACGCGAGGCGATCCGCTCGCGCTCCGCATCGAGGTCGGCGCCGGCGAGCCCGAGGCGTGATCTGCGTCGCTGCCGCTCGGGGTCCTCCGTAAGAACCCCTGCGCCGACCGTGGGAAACGAGGTTCCCACCGGCGGGGCGGCCGAAACGATCAGGCGGCCTGGCGGAGCGGTTCCGTCACGACGGGACGGCGCCACAACGTCGTCACGCGGCCCCACGCTTTGCGGGCAGCCTCGGTTCGCGAGAACGCCTTCACCACGGCGGCCCCCACGAGCGCGACGAGACCACCAGGGAGGATCAAGGCAGCAAGGACCAGGGCGAGTCGGCGGTTCACGTCCGTAGTCCACTGCAGGAGGAGTGCCAGTGCGAAGCGCGTTACGCACCGCCCTCATGTTAGAAGCCGGGCATGGGCGCGGTCTCGCTTTCGAGCGTACAGGACGTCGAAGCGCGGCTCCGCGCCGCCGGCTATCTGCCGTCGGCGGAGATCGCCACCAGCGTCTTCCTGGCCGATCGCCTCGAGAAGCCGGTGCTGGTCGAAGGTCCCGCGGGCGTCGGCAAGACGGAGCTGGCGCGCGCCTTCGCGCAGGCGACGGGACGCAAGCTCGTCCGCCTGCAGTGCTACGAGGGGCTCGACGAAGCCAAGGCGCTCTACGAATGGGAGTACGCGAAGCAGCTCCTCTACACGCAGCTCCTCAAGGACAAGATCGCCGAGACCATCGCGGGCGCGGCGACGCTGCGCGAGGCCGCCGACCGGGTAGCCGGGTCCGACGACCTCTTCTTCAGCGAGCGCTTCCTTCTCCCGCGCCCGGTGCTGGCGGCGCTGCGCAGCGCGGATCCGGCATTGCTCCTGGTCGACGAGATCGACAAGGCGGATCCGGAATTCGAAGCCTTTTTGCTCGAGGTGCTGGCCGACTTCGCCGTCACCGTGCCGGAGATCGGCACCGTCTCGGCCGTGCACACCCCGCGCGTCGTCCTCACCTCGAACGCCGCCCGCGAGCTGTCCGACGCCTTGAAGCGCCGCTGCCTGCACCTCTACATCGACTTTCCTTCGGCGCAGCGCGAGCTGGAGATCGTCCGCGGGCGCGTCCCCGGCGTCGCCGATCAGCTCGCCCGCAAGGTCGTCGCCGCCGTGCAGGCGATCCGCAAGCTGGATCTGAAGAAGCTGCCTTCCATCGCCGAGACGCTGGACTGGATGCGGGCGCTGGTGCTGCTCAACGCGTCCACCCTGGACGCCCAGCTCGTCTCCGACACCCTCGCGACGTTGCTCAAGTACGAGGCGGACATCGCCAAGGCGCGCGAGCACGTCGGCTTCATCGCCTCCGCCGAGCTGCCCGCCACGGTGCGCTAGAACCGCCGGACTATCCGAGCGCCGGGTGACGTCTACCGGTGCCGGCCGGTGGGGCGTTCGGCGCGGCGGGCCTCGGCCAGCGCCTGGTGATCGACCCAGCCCGGGTAGGCGGAACGGATCGATTCGGCGGAGACCTTCTCGATGCGCCCGCCGGGCTTGCGGTCGCCCACGCGCCACGTCCCGCGAGTCTTGAAGAGCAGGTAGACCGCGGGATCGCCGGTGGACATCTCCTGCGAGTCGAGGTGGTAGTAGTCCTCGGCCATCTCGATCGCGACGGTGCCCGGGCCGGCGGGGCGCGCGCTCTTGAACTCGAACGTCTTGAGCTCGTCGTTCCGCATCCCCCAGGGCTGCAGGGACCGCGCCTTGGGGTGGGTCAGGCGCTTCACGCCGTCCCAGTCGCGGCGCACGACGCGCGACAGGTACTGCTGCAGCGTCGCCTTGGCGAGAAAGACGTCGGGGCTTTCTTCCTGCAAGAGCGCTTGCGCGGAATCCGTCCGTGGGTTCGTGCCGGCCGCGGAAACGGCAGCGATCAGAGCGAGCGCAACGACCATGTGTCGAGACCTCCCCGTCCCCTCCGCCCCGTACGGGCGTCCCTACCCGGGGCCGAACGTGCGCATACCGGCAGGGCCGGGCAACGGGTGCGTTTTTCCACCTGCTGGCTGTTGGACGTTCCCTTCGACCTTCAGGACGCCGCGCGGGCGGCGGCCTGGGCGGCCACCACGCGGTTCCGGCCCGCGTGTTTGGCCTCGTACATCGCGGCGTCGGCCTTCTCGATGAGCGCCGCCACGTCGGTGGCGTCGTGTCCGAACCCCGCCACGCCGACGGAGACGGTGACGTGGACCGGCGCGGAGCTGGACGCCGCCGGCAATCCAGTCGACCCCACCGCGCGGCGGAGCTTCTCGGCGACCTCGATGGCTTCCGCGTGCGCGATGCGCGGCAGCACCACGACGAACTCGTCCCCGCCGTAGCGGGCGACCAGGTCGACCTTGCGCACGTTGCGCTGCAGCGCCACCGCGACCCCGCGCAGCACCGCATCTCCCACGGTGTGCCCGTGCGCGTCGTTCACCTGCTTGAACAGGTCGAGGTCCATCATCAGGACGGTCAGCTCGTCGCCGAAGCGCAGGCTGCGCGACAATTCCTGCTCGAGGCGGGTGAAGAGGTAGCGCCGGTTGGGGATCCCGGTGAGGGCGTCGGTGAACGACAGGTCGCGCGTCTCCTGGTAGAGGCGCGCATTCGCGATGGCGAGGCCCGCCTGCGCGGAGATCGCTTCCGCCAGCCGGATCTCCTGAGGCGAGAAGCCGTCCACTTCCGGACGGTTCAGGTTCATCACGCCGACGATGCGGCCTTTGGCGCGCAGCGGTACGCAGAGGAACGACCCCGTCGTGCGGCGCAGGCCCTTGTAGTGCAGGTACTTCGGCTCGCGTTGCACGTCGGGCACGTACAGGGTCCGGCCCTGCGCCGCAGCGGTGCCGCTCACGCCTTCGCCGAGCCGGAAGCGCATCCCGCGGGCGGGAGCGAGTCCCTGTCCAGCGACCGCCTCGACCACCAGCTGGTGCATGGTCTCGTCGACGAGCAGCGCGCAGAACTCCTCCACGCCGAGCGCGGAGCAGACGAGCCGGCCGAGCTGCTCGAGCTGCTCGGGCAGGTCGAGCGTCCCGGTCAGCGCCTGGGAGACGTCGAGGAGCAGCTCCATCTCGCGCACGTGCGCGGCGAGCCGCTCGTTGACGGCGCTCAGCTCGCGCTGGAGCTGCAGCTCGCGGCCGAGCGTCTCCAGGGACTGCTCCGTCTCGATCTCGTGCGCCGCCATGTCCGTGACGCGCGCAAGCATGGTGTTGAACGAGCGCGCGAGGCGTCCGAGCTCGTCGTCGCTCGTCACCTTCGCCCGCACCAGGATGTCGCCCATCTCGGCGCGGGCCATCGTCGAACCGAGGTTCTGCGCGGGCTTCACGAGGAACTTGCGCGAGGTGATCGCCACCGCGATCCCCGCGAACGTCAGCGTCAAGAGGGTGCCGAGCACGGCGCCTTGCTTGAGGAGGCGGAACGCGAGCACCGGATCGGTCCGCGCCACGTCCTCGGTGTAGGCGATGAGCGCGCCCAGGCCGGCGAGCAGGACGACCGCGGACGGCGCTGCGGAAGCCAGGATGAGCTTCAGCGCGACCGAGCGACGGATGCGGGAGAGCACCTCGGGATTGTACCATCCAGCGGCGCCGGCGCGCGGCGGCCGCGGCGAAACGTTGCAGATCACGCCGTGCAAGGTTGCCGCGAAAGTTGCGTCCCGGGCGCCTCCGGCACAGGCTCCCGCGAAACGTGCGGCGGCTCTGCGCAATGCTGGTGCTCTTCGCTCTCTCCGCGGCGGCGGAGGAGATCCGCATCGAGCTGTCGCGCGGAAAGCCCGCGGCGCGACTCGACGCGCCGGGTGCCCGGCTGCTGCAGGGCGG
>Ga0114129_10002021_pt1 | contig 27813 bp, 24 predicted proteins | sample RhiMetdeltSRZDD1_FD_80071 | JGI IMG/M metagenome (GOLD analysis project Ga0114129, IMG submission 80071) | Populus rhizosphere microbial communities from Tennessee, USA - Rhizosphere MetaG P. deltoides SRZDD1 (version 2) (version 2) | ecosystem: Host-associated > Plants > Roots > Rhizosphere >... | reverse complement strand
TTCTACGCCGCGCTCGCGAACGGCGGCAACCTCGTGACCCCGTACATCGTCTCCTCGATCGAGCAGCCGGGCAACGACGGCTCGCCGCCGGTGCCGCTGTACACGTTCCCGCCGCGGCCGCCGCACCCGATCAGGCCCGCCCTGATCACCTTCCCGTCGGGCGCTTTGTTGATCAGCCGCGGCACCGCCGGCTGCGCCGGCGCCGGCGTCTGCGGCACGCCCTGGCCGCTGACGACGCGGCTCGACATCGCCGCCGCGCCGACGGCGGCGACGGACCCGAGGAACTCGCGGCGATCGGTTTTCTTTTTCATGATCTCCTCTGCGGTTGTCGCTCGCCCGATGGGCTCGCGCTACATCGGCTTTCTCGCTCCGCTCTCGACAGTATGCGCCCGATCCGGCTTCGGCGCGGCGTACGGCAACGTGTCGGGCAGCACGCGGATGCCCGTGGTCAGCTTCAGCGGATACTTCCCGCCCGTGGGAAACGTCAGCTCGACGAACGATGCGGTCCATCCGGCGCGCGGCGGCGTCACGCGCGCGATCCACGTGTTCGGTCCGGACGGCGTCAGGGTCGTGCTCTTGTACGCGTCGCCAACCTGGTCCTGCCGGAACACCCGCGCGTCGGGATTGACGGCCTGCCAGAGGTGCACTTCGTCGGGCCGGTCCTTGGCGACGACCTTGATCGCGCCGTCGTGCTCGAACGACCAGCGGAACTGCGGCCGCTTCGCGCCGGCGACGACCGACGCGTAGAAAGCCTGCAGCGTTTCGATCGCGTCGCTCTTGTCGAGCGAGTGCGACGTGTTCGCCACGTACCGCAGATATTTCTCGCCGCGCAGGTCGTCGAAGTAGAACTGGGACGAATCGGGCAGGAAGAACTGGTCGCCCGACGCGTTGATCAGCAGCTTCGGCATCTTCAGGCGATCGCGGTACTCGTACGGCTCCTCGATCTTCATCAGCGCGCGGAACTGCGGCGTCCCCATCCAGTTCATGATCCCGTGCTGCTCGTAGTCCTTGACCGCGTTGGACCACGCGCCGTACGCGCGGTAGTGGTGCACGAACGACGGCTCGACGTTGAGCAGGTCGATGACCAGTGGCGCGATGGCGACAACCCGGTTGTCGACGGCGGCGGTCGTCCACGTCGTCCAGCCGCGCTTGGAGGCGCCGGAGACGACGAAGCGCGCCACACCGTGGCCCCCGCCGTCGGCCGATGCGGTGAAGGCGGCGATGGCATCCATCGCGCGGACGGCGCTCTTCGTCATGGGCAGGCGCGCCGGCCACCGCTCGTCGCCGGTGCGCAGGAATCTGTCCCACGTATACGCGATGAAATCGTCTTCCGTGCGCGGCTTGCGCTCCGGATCGTCCACGAAGACGACCGGCTGGTTCGGCACGAGGCGCAGCTCCGCGGTCGGCGTGCCGGTGTCGCGCGCGAGGTCGACGAGCCACGCCGGCGGCCGCGCCGGCGGATCGCGATCGTTGCGCCCGCCGGTGATGAACAGCAAGCCGATGTCGTTGGCGACGTTCGGAGGGCGCACGACGGTCAGCCAGTGCGTCCACAGCGGCCGCTCGACCTCCTTTTCCGTCAGCCACTTCTGCGACGTCATGTCGATCAGCGTCGCCGTGGCGCCCTCGGCCGGCAGCTCGCGGATAACCTTCCAGCTGAACGCCGGATCGGTCGCGGCGACGTAGCGGTCGAGCGCCGTCTGCAGCGCGCGGGAATGCGCCGGCTGCGGCTGAAGCCGCGGCGCGCCCGTGGCGACGAGCGGTGCGGCAAGGAGAATCGACGTCAACAACCGGCGCATCGAGGGTCCTCTCCCGCGGGATTATAGATCCGAGCTGTCTCGAGACGTGTTGCGCGAGGCTTCAGCCGAGTCATCCGTGCGCTCGGCTAAGGCCTCGCGCTGCATCTGCTCGCTCCCACTATAATCCGCCGCTATGCGCCCCACCCATCTCGCCCGCACGATGCTCGCCGCCTTCGCCGCCGCCGCCGCGTCCCCGCTCGTGCCGGCGCTCGTCGCGCTTCAACCACAGTCGCAGCCGCTGCGCGTCATCGCGTTCGGCGCGCACCCCGACGACGCCGAGCTGAAAGCCGCCGGCGTGGCGGCGCTCTGGGCGGCGCAGGGCCAGAAGGTGAAGTTCGTCGCGATGACCAACGGCGACGTCGGCCACTTCGAGATGGCCGGCGGTCCGCTCGCGAAGCGGCGCAAGGCCGAAGTCGCCGAGTGCGCGCGCATCCTGGGGATCGAGAACGAGGTGCTCGACATCCACGACGGCGAGCTGGTGCCGTCGCTCGAGAACCGGCAGAAGATGGCGCGGCTGATTCGCTCCTGGCAGGCCGACATCGTCATGGGCCATCGTCCGTACGACTACCATCCGGATCATCGCTACACCGGCGTCCTGATGAACGACACGGCCGTCGTCGTCGTGGCGCCGTTCTTCGTGCCCGATACGCCGGCGACACGCCTGAATCCCGTCTACATGTACTACTCGGACGGCTTCGAGGATCCGACGCCGTTCAAGCCGACGCTGGTGGTCGGCATCGACGAGACCGCCGACAAGAAGTGGCGCTGCGTGTCGGCGATGCCATCGCAGTTCGGCGATCGCGACTCGTGGCAGGGGCGCACGATCCCGAACGTGCCGCAGGGCGACGCCGAGCGCGCCGCCTTCCTCCTCGATATCGTGAAGAAGCGCAACAGCGCCGTCGCCGATCAGTACCGCGATCGTCTCGTCGCGCTGTACGGCTCGGCGCGCGGACAGGCGATCAAGTACGCGGAGGCGTTTCAGCTGGGACAGTACGGGCGGCAGGCGTCGGCGGACGAGCTGAAGAAAATGTTCCCGATGCGCTGAGAACGGTCAGCCTGAAGGCGGACCCTACGTACGAGGCCGCGCGCCATGCGCGCGCAGCCATTCGACGAGATCGGCTGCCCCGCTTTCTTCCGCGGCCTGGAGCGGTGTCTTGTCGCCCCATCCGACCCAATTCATGTCGGCGCCGCGCGCGAGCAGATACTCGGCGGTCCGTCGCTGTCCGCCGCGGCAGGCATTCCAGAACGCGCCCGTGATCTCCTGGGGCGAGGGCGGCTCGCCTGCGACCGCCTGCTCGACGCGGTCGAGCAGGCCGAGCGCCGCGGCCTGCCACAGCGTCGTCCGCGCGCCGCGCTCGAGCAGCCGGCGCGCCGCGTTCCATTGCGCGAAGACGACGGCGTCCGACATCGGCGACCCACCGGTGAACACCGCGCCAGGCACCTCGATGTCGGCGCCGGCGTCCAGCAGCGCGTCGAGCACCGCCACGTCGTTCGAGCTGGCCGCCCAGTGCAGCGGCGTCTCCGCATGGCCGCCGACGAAGCGCGCGTTCACGTCGGCGCCCGCGGCGACGAGCGCCGAGACGGTCCGCGCGCCGTTCGGAAAATGCCCGGGCCAGTCGGCAGCGATGTGGAGCAGCGACCGCGCCGAGCCGCAGCCGTCGGCGATGCGCGTCGTCGCGAGACCCGGATGCGCCGCAAGCAGCTCGCGCAGCGCGGCGACGTCGCCGGTCTGGATGGCTGACACGACCGCAACGGCGAGCGGATCGGTATCCAGAAGGTCCGAGGCGATCGATCGAGGCGTCACAGTCCGGTCGCGACGCGTGTCCGCGACGCCGCGCCGAGTCGCGCGTACAACAAGTCGCGCTCGGATCGATCGAGGCCGACGAACAGGAACGCGAACCCGTACGCCCCCGCCACGATGGCGACGCTGACCGCGAGGCCGAGCCACGTCGCCGTCAGGCCGGCGTCGCGCCATGCGACGGCCGCGAGGATGGCCGGCGCTGCGCAGATCGCCGGCCGCGCGATCCCGTGCCAGAGAAAGTCGGACGCGCGGAGCCGCAGCGCGCGGCAGACGACGCGCGGCACGTACCAGCCGCTCGTCAGCGCGCCGGCGACGGCGGTGCCGGCGGCGACGCCGATGAGGCCGTACCGGCCGACCCACCACAACGACAACCCGAGGTTGAGCGCCGCTTCGACGACCGACATCGCGACCACGCCGCGGATCCGGCCGGTGCCGATCACGACGATCGCGGCGGACTGCATCATGACGCGGTAGAAAAGGATGGCCGCGAACGCGAGCGTCAGCGCGGCGCCGCCGTAGTTGTGCGCGCCCACCCAGAGACGCATGAACGGCTCGTTGAAGCTGACCGAGACGACGCCAACGGCGAGCGCGGCGGCCGCGGTCAGGCGCATGACGCGCACGTACGCATCGCGCATCGCGTCGAGCTTTCCCTGCTCGCCGAGCTCGACGGCCGCCGGCAGACACGAATCGCCGAGGGCGGCGATGATCGGCATCGCGTACAGCGGCAGACGGCTGGTCAGCGTGTACACCGTCGCGGCCGTCAGCCCCTGCCCGCTCGCGACGACCAGGTTGTCGGTTTGATAGATGACGATCACGGCGAAGCTGTTGAGCCAGAGGAGCCAGCTCCACGTGAACAGCTCGCGTGCTTCGCCGCGCGATGCGTGACGCCAGCCTATCGCCAGATTCGGCACCACGCGGTGCAGCACGATCAACCCGGCGATCGCCGCGAGGCATCCGGCCGCCATGCTGCCGAGCGGCAGCGCGACCAGGCCAAACCCGGCCGCGAGCAGAACGACGGCGACGATGGGAGAGGCGATGTTCTCGATCGCCGTGATCGCGTTCGCCAGCGCCATCTGCTGAAACCCGTACAGCGCCTTGAGCGACACGCGCAGCGGGAACGACAGCGCGCCGTACACCGTCATCAGCACGAACAGCAGCCACGCCATCCGCTCGCGGACCGGCGTCAGGTGGAGCATGCGTGGCAGGACGCCGCTCACCGCGAGGCCGCACGCGAGAAACACGAGGGCAAGGCCGCTGTAGATGGCGATCGCCGTCGACACCGTCCGGCTCGCAGCGTCCGGCGCAAGACCGGTCACGGCACGCTCGCGCAGCTGCGCGGTGCGGCGGACCACCGCGCCGCCGACGCCGAGATCGAGGAGCGCGAGGTACGCGAACGCCTGTCCGACCGCGGCCCACAATCCGTACTCTTCGCGGGTGACGAAGCGGAGCACGATCGGCACGAGCACGAATCCGGCGACGGCCGTGGCCAGCGTCGACGCGTAGCTGGTCGCGACTCCCCACGCCGCGCGGCGCGTCCGCGTCATACCTTGCTCAGCGCCTGCGCGCCGACTTCGCGCGCGCCGGCCTGCGCTCCGATGAGCTGCGCGTACGACGCGCTGACGGCGGCCACGGCCCGCTCTCGCGTGAATCGATTCGCCGCCGCCGCGCGGCCGCGGAGCGCAAGGCGCGCCGCGAACGCGGGATCGTCGACGAGCCGCGCCATCGCCGCCGCGAGCCCCGCGATGTCACGCGGCTCGTGCAGCAGGCCTGTGTCGCCGTCCTCGATGATCTCCGGCACGCCGCCGACGCGCGTAGCGATGACCGGCCGGTTGCGGCCGAGCGCCTCGAGAATCGTCAGGGGAAAACCTTCGCTCAGCGTCGACAGCACGACGGCATCGACCGCGTCGAGCGCGGCCGGCACGTCGCGGCGGAATCCGGTCCAGACGATGTGTCGGTCGACGCCGAGCGTCCGCGCCCGCGCGCAAAGCTGGCGCCGGTACTCGATGACCTCCGCCGATCCTGCGTAGTCGCCAATCAGGACCAGGCGAACGCGATCGTGTTCCCGGACGAGGTTGGCGGTCGCCGCGATGAGCGTCTCGAAATCCTTCGGCGGCGCAACCCTCGCGACCATGCCGAACACGAACGCATCGTCGGCCAGACCGAGCTCGGCGCGCACGCGCCGGCGGGCGTCGAGCGAATCGCCGTCCGGCGGCGGCACCCAGTCGTACACGACGGAACCGCGGTGGGCAGGCACCCGGAAGATGCCGTCGAAGTTGCGCCACGTCGCGTGCGACACGAACACGAACCGATTCGCCGACGCGATCGGCGCCTTGTGATGGAGCGGCATCTCGCGCTGCGGGAAATTGCTCCGCACGTGGCACACGACCGGCCGGCCCGCGAGCCGCGCGGCGGGACCGGCATGAAACAGGCCCATCAGATCCGAACAATGGACGACGTCGATCGCGAGGCGACGAATCTCGCGCGCCATCGTCCAGGTGTGGCGGATGTACGACCGCAGATGCCGGTACGCGAACTCCGGCGCCTCGTACGGCACCGTCGCTATCGACGCGCGAGCGAACGCGCGCGCGACGTCGCTTCCGGCGCCGTAGCAGAGCGCGATCGGACGGAAGCGGCCGTCTTCTTCGATGGCCCGCGCAAGACGGAGCGTGGCGATCTCGCCGCCGCCGATGCCGGGCCATGGCAGCACGTAACCGACCGTGGGCTTCGACCGCGGCATCATCGCAGCGGAGGGCCGGCAGGCGGCTCCGTCCGGAAGGTCCACACGGGGCCGGCCGTCGAGCCGGTGCTGTTCGTGGCGACGATCTGCCAGTAGTACTCCGTGTCGGGCGCAAGCGCCGACGGCGAGTACCAATACTCCGGACCGCTCGCGACGACCGCCGTCGGAGGACTCGTCGTGCCGAAGCGCACCTCGTACGTCGTCGCGCCCGACGACTGCCAGCTGAGCGTCGGCGTCGTCGTCACCCACGTCGTGCCGTCAGACGGATTCGGTGAATTGGGAACCTCCGGTGCGCCCGGTGACGGCGTTGGCGTCGGTGTCGGTGTCGGTGTCGGTGTCGGTGTTGGCGTCGGCGTCGGCGTGGGTGTCGGCGTCGGCGATGGCGTCGGCGTCGGCGATGGCGTCGGCGTCGGCCCGGGCGCCGTGCCTTCGGTGACGAGCGACCAGACGGGGCCGGCCGTCGAGCCGGCGCTGTTCGTCGCGGTGATCTGCCAGAAGTAGCGCGTGCCGTTCGTGAGTGCCGGCGGTGAGTACCAATAGTCCGTCGTGCTCGCGACGACCGTCGGCGGCGGGGTGGCCGTTCCAAGCCGAACTTCGTACGACGTCGCGCCTGCTGACTGCCAGCTGAGATTGGGCGTCGTCGTCACGCCGATCGTGCCGTCTGGTGGATTCGGCGAGCTCGGCACGCCGGGCGCGCCCGGCGCAGGTGTCGGCGTCGGTGTCGGTGTCGGTGTCGGCGTTGGAGTCGGCGTTGGCGTCGGGGCCGGCTTGGGGACGATCGTCGCGTCGTTGGTGACCGATCCCGGCGCGCTCGACAGGTATGCCGACGGACTGAGCACGATCTGATCGAAGGCGACGCCGTCCTCGCGCGTCTGGATGCGGAGCGTGTGCGTGCCGCTCGCCGCAAACGACACAGTCGTCGCCTGCGACAACCAGTACGCCGTGTTCTGCCAGCCCCAGTTGTTCAGGCTTGCCGCGCTCGAGTCCGTCGCGAGGTTGACGAGCAAACCGGCGCTGCCGTCGATCGGATAGATCGGCGAGCCGTCGACCTGCGCATCCGAAAACTGGATCCAGACCGAGTCGTTGAATTTGCTGTTGGCCAGGGCTTTCAGCCGCAGCCACACGGTGTACGGCGTGCCGGCCGCCGCATCGAACGTCGCGTCCACGTAGTCGACCGGCGCAGCAAGCGGCGCGCTGCTATTGGCCACGCCGTTGTCCGGCGTCCTCAGCAGCACGCCTGCGGCAGCCGTCGAATCGGCGCCGCTCGTCCACGCGCCGTGCTGGTTCGCCGCCGGAATGTCGCTCGCGTAGATGACGACGTCGGTCGGCGGGGGCGTCGGTGTCGGAGTTGGCGTTGGAGTCGGCGTCGGGGTGGGCGACGGCGATCGAAGGCCGTACACGCGAACGACGCCGGAGAACGTCGCGAGATAGACCTTCCCGTTGACCACGGTCGGCGGGACGAACTTTGCGAAGCCGCCGACGTTGTCGCCCAGATCGCTGTCGCTGTTCCACAGCTCGCGCGTGACGTCTTCGGCGTCGAACGCGCGCAGGACGCCCGGCACCGTTCGCTGCCACGCGCCGCGCTCCGCGTTGATCGACGCCCACACGATGCCGGTCCCAGGCGTGCTGCCGTTCGCCGAGAGCGACAGGAACCCACCCGGGCTACCGTTCGCATAGACGGAGCTCTGCGCGATCGGCGTCTCGCCGAACCGCGCGCCGTCGAACACAAACGCCTTGAGCGGCTCGCTGTCGCCCATGACGTAGATGCGCGCGCCGCCCGGGCTCATCCAGTACACCGGCGCGCCTCGCAGCTCGTTGTCGAATGGGTAGTCGGTGGCCTGGAAGCTCTGCGCGACGTGATCGTCCGCCGGATCGAACCCGCCCATGTTCGTCGTGTCGACGACGTACAAGCGTCCTTCCTTGCCGCCGCCGATGAGGAGACTGGTGCCCGGCAGCAGCGTCGCGCCGGTGGCTCCGAGGTCGTAGTCGAGCGGCGTCAGGAACTCGTGGTTCTTCGCCGTGAAGGAATCCGTCGCCACGAGCTGGCCGCCGACGCGCGCGAGCTTGATGAAGCTGTCGGCGAGATTCGGTTCGCCGGGCGCGAACGTGCCGTTCGACGTGACGATGTAGACGTTGCCGGCCGCGTCGGCCGCCGGTCCCTGGCCGGACTGCCAGATCGCGCCCTGCTGACCCGTCGGCGTGGCGAGGAACACACCCGCCTGACCGAGCGTCGCCGCGTCGTACGCGAACAGCCAGCCGTGATAGTCGCCGTAGTCGCAGTGGCTGCCGAACGCGATGTAGACGATGCCGTCGGCGAGCAGCAGGGCCGGTCGATTGAGGTGCAGCAGCGGATCGAAGGCCACGGTCACATCGCCGGTCGTCACGGTGGCCGCGATCTCGACGAAGCCCAGCTCGGCGCCCGTCGTCACGCTGAGCGCGTGCAGCCGCTGATGGACCGAGCCGTCGGCGTCGCGATTCTTGGCGACGACGTAGATCGCGCCGCGCGCGAGATCGATGACCGGCGTGCTGGTGAAGCCGATCTCGGGCGTCATGTTCGGACAGCCCGGGATGGCCGCGTTGTCCGGATCGTTGGTGGGATCCTGCGCCACCGACGCGCCGAGATTGGTTTGCCACAGCGGCGCGCCGGCGTTGCCGTCGGCGTCGAAGGCGTACACGCTGTTGTGCTCGGTGGCGACGAACAGCACGTTGCGCGTGGCGCCGTCCGGCAGCGCGAGACGGGAGACGTACAAGGGCTGCGCGTAGATGTAGCCGTCCACCGGTCCGAGCGAGTACAGAAGCCCGAAGTTGCCCGAGGCCACCGACGCCGGCGTGAGCACCGTCTCCTGCAGGTTGGCGCCGGTGCGCGCGTTATCGTTGTGCTGCGTCAGCACGTGGACCGGCGGCGCGTCGCCGCCGATGAGCAGCGCGCGTGCGGCAGAGCTCGCGACGACGGCCGAGGTCAGGACGACCAGGAAAAAGCGAAACAGTCGAGCCATGGCACGCGGTCGACGGGAATGCACAGGCCGATCCACTCAGCCGTGGGATAGAACCGCGTCGTGACGGAACTTCCTTGCCGAATGTAGCGCGAGGCTTTCAGCCGAGCAAGTAGCGCGTCGCCTTCCCGCCGTTGGCGCTTCGGCGAGCCAGGGCTAGTCCGGTGTCGCCGACTTCCCCGCGACGACGAACACGCCGCGGAATCCGTGCTCGATGGCTGATGCGATTTCAAACCCGGCTGCTTTCAGCTCGCGCTCGACCGTCGGCGCCGTCACGCCGTGGTGGCCGTCCTTGGATCGGCCCGCGGGCGTCTCGGCTTCCGCGCCCGGCGGCGGACCGAAATCCATGACCGCGAGCTTACCGCCCGGCTTGAGCGCCTTGAGCAGGCTCGCGTTCATCGCGGGCGGATCCTCGAAGTGATGGTAGACGTTCCGCATGAAGATGGCGTGGCAGCACGCCTCGGGCAGATTCGCGTCGGCTTCCTTCCCTTCGACGAGCGTCACGTTCGTCAGCCCGGCGGCCGCCGTGGCGACGCCGATCGCCCGCAGCCGATCGCCGTTCAGCTCGTTGCTGAACACACGCCCGTCGGGCCCGACGGCTTTCGCGATCAGGATCGTCAGCTCGCCGCCGCCGGCGCCGATCTCGCCGACGATGCTCCCCTGCTTGATGTCGAGGGCCTTGATCACCCGTTCGGCGTCGGCCGCGTTCTCCTGCGGCGTCTGCGCCAGCAGGACCGCCGACGCGACGAACGTGAGCGAGAGCCGCGCAACGAGCCTGCGGACGGAACGAGCGTTCATGCGCATAAGACGTCACGCGGCGCGAGAAGGTTGGCCGGTTCACGCGCTCGGCGAAGCAGACGACAGGGGCAGCGCATCGAGCGCGCGCCGCATCTCCCAGGCGACCCATCGCGCCTCCTCGCCGCTGCGGAGCATCGGCGACAGGCTCGGATTGATTAGCTTGAGCGCGCCCGCCTTCCCCAGATAGAGGTAGCGATCCATCTGCAGGATGCGCGTCTGCGCCGTGCGCGGATAGCGCCGCGCGAACGGACTCAATCCACGCGTCACGCGAATCTCGTCGCGGGCGATCGCCACGCGGCGGACGTAGGTGATCCAGTAGAGCGCGAAGAAGCCGCCGACGATCGCGCTGACGCCCATCGCGATCGGCGCGCCGCTGCGGAACACGTCGGCGGCGTCGGGCGGGACGCCGAGCAGCGGAAACAGCTGCTCGAGCGCCCAGGCGGGATCGATCACCATCGCGGCGGCACTCACGGCCACTGCGGCGAGCGCCGCGCTGATCGCCAGGCAGACGATCGCCCACCACGCGACTCGGTACCGCACGATCGTCTCGTCGCCGTCGCGCTCGACGCGAGCGCGCGCGCGAGCGGGCCGTTCCGGCGCCGGACCGGCGTCGCGGTCGACGAACAGCTGGCCGGAGGCGCGTTCGAGCAGCTGCTCCGGCGTGACGTCGCCGCCGCCGAGGGTCGCGATGGGATCGACCGCAGGCTTCTCGTCCAGCAGCCGCGCGTCCACGTCCTTCGTCCAGATGCGCGTGTTGAGCTCCAGCTCCTCCACCACGAGGTCCGCGAGCTGGAACAATTCGGCCATCTCGGCGAGCCCCTCGAACGACGTCGTCTCCGCGATCGACGGCTCGAAGAGCGATCGCCCGTAGTCGACCGCGACGAAGGCGCGGTTGTCGACGAACGCCAGGCAGAGCGGCCGCGCGGTCTTCGCATGAATCGCGAGAATGTGCTCCATCAGCACCGGCGTCAGGATGTAGCGGGCTTCCACCGGGCTCGTCGAGAACACGTCGAACTGCGACGCGAACTCGGTGTTCTCGAGGGTCACGCGCGTCAGCTCGCGGCGCGGCGCGAGTCGGATGCTCTCCGCTTTCCGCGGCTGGACGATCGTCCGCCCGTGAATCGTCTTGTTGAAGTCGAGGCAGAAGAAAAGGCCGTGAAACACCGACACGGTCTTGCTGTCCTCGCCGCCCGTCGAGTAGTGGCGATCGATCTCGCTCGCCTCGAACGGCGTCTCGCCGATCCGGCCGCGCACGAGATCGTCGCCGCGCACCTCGCCCTGGCGCTCGAAGAGGCCGCTCTGCTCGAACGTCTCCGGCCTGATGTAGCTGAAGGGATCGTAGGCGGCGCCGGGGCTGACGGCGCGGAAGATCTCGCTGACGACCTCGCGCTTGAAGCGGACGCGGTAGTTGAGATACGCGGTAAGGCCCGGCAGCGCGTAGCGCCAGACCGCGATCGCGGTGCCGACGCCGATCAGCACGAAGCTGACTGGCGCGATCCACGGTTTCGCGGCGGCCGGCGCCGCGAGCGCAAGCAGGTCGCCGCCGCCGCAGAACGCCATGGCGATCGGCAGGCCGACGAGCAGGGCGCTCGCGACAATCGCGTGCTTGAGCGCCAGGCGGTCGCGCTCGAGCGCGGCCAGCCGAGGAGCGAGGACCGCGTCGTATAGCGGGCGGAGATCGGCGGCTGAGGCGGACCTCGGCATCGTCACTCGCCGCCAAGCGGCGAGACGCGAACCGGCTCGCGGTCCGCGTCGGACGCCTCGAACGGCGCGCGCGGCCTGAAGCCCAGCGCGCGCGCGGCGACGACCGCCGGAAACGACTCGATCTGCGTGTTGTAGTCGGTAGCGGCCGAGTTGTACGTCCGCCGGGCGGCGGCGATCTGCGCCTCGACCTCGTTGAGCGTGCGCTGCAGCAGCGCGATCGGTCGGGCCGCTTTGAGATCGGGATACTGCTCGGCGACGGCCAGCACCCGCGTCAGCAGGCTGCCGATTCGCCCGTCGAGCGTCACGCGCGTGGCCGCGTCGACGCCGTCGGCCAGCGCCCGCGACCGCAGCGCTGTCAGCTCGTCGAGCACGCCGCGCTCGTGCTGCATGTACGCACGGACCGCGTCGACGACGCGCGGCACGAGGTCGCATCGCAGCTTGAGCTGCACGTCGATCGTCGCGAACGCGTTGTCGCACGAATTGCGGGCGGCGACGAGCCGATTGTAGAGGCGCGTCCACGCGACCACGGCGGTCGCGACGGCCGCGATCGCGAGGACGAGCACGCCGGTGTTCACGTCTGCAGCAAGCGCCGGGGAGGCGCCAATCATACTGCAGAGGTGGACGTCCGCCGCGCACTTTTTCCGAAGTTACAAAGAGGTTACAAAGATGAACGGATGGCCCACAGATCCGGAAATGCCGGCCGGCCGACAGTACCCTGCAGATACGCCGCGCCGGCCGACCCGCCGGTGCCCTCGCGGGTTCCGATCGTGCGCTCGACCATCTTCACGTGCCGATACCGCCACTCCTGGAATCCTTCGTCGAGGTCGACGAGGCGCTCGCAGAGCTCCGCGTTCTTCGGGTCGCGGCGGTAGATGTCGATGAGGACGGCCTGCAGCGCCGGCGATGGCGCGATCGGCGTGGTGACGTCGCGCGCGAGGAGGGCCGGCGGCACCGCGTAGCCGCTGCGGGCGAGGTACGCCAGGAACGCATCCCACAGGGTCGGCTCGCGCCAGCGCCGCTCGAGCGCGTCGCGCGCGCGCGTGCCCGCGTCGAAGCGCTCGACGGCCTCCCGCGACTTGACGCCGAGCACACATTCGATCTGCCGGAACTGGTCGGATTGAAATCCGCTCGCCGCCTCGAGCCGGCTGCGGAAGGACTGAAACTCGAGCGGCGTCATCGTCTCGAGGATGTCGAGCTGCGCGACCAGCACTTTGAGAATGGTCAGGATCCGCTTGAGCGTGTGCTGACTGCGGTGCAGGTCGTCCGCCACGAGCAGCTGCATGACGCGATCGAGCTCGTGCAGCAGCTCCTTGAACCAGAGCTCGTACACCTGATGGATGACGATGAAGAGCATCTCGTCGTGCTCCGGCCCTTCGGAGCGCCGCTGCTGCAGCGACAGCAGGTCGTCGATGCGGAGGTAGTTGGCGTAGGTGACGGCGCGCGAGTCGCGCTGGCTCATGACTGTTTCCCGCGCTCGCGACGCAGGGCGAGTCCGCGATACAGCAGCGCCGCCGCGATCCACGCGAGCAGCGCGGCGATCGGATACGCGAAGCCGCGCGGAAAGACGATGGCGAGTCCGGCGAGCGCGAGCAGCAGCCCGCCCGCAATGGACGCGATGTGCGCCTCGACCGGCTCGAGGATCCGCCGATTGGTGATCGCGGCGCCGACGGTGTTGCCGATCCGCGCCGCGCCAGAGACGACGCGGCCGCCGCTCCCGAGGCGGCGCGCGCGGCGCTCGCGGTGCGGCGGCGCGCCGGGCGCGCGGACGCGGTTGCGCGCGTCGAGCACCACCTCGGTCGCGCGATCGAGATCGGCGAGAAACATCGCCTCCATCCGGTCCGCGAACCCCTCGTCCTCCACGATCACGTCGAGCTCAAGGTTGCCCATCCAGCTCGCGAGGTTGAGGTTCGTCGATCCGACGCGCGCCCACCGCCCGTCCGCGACGGCGGTCTTCGCGTGGAGCATCGAGCCGTTCCACTCGAACACGCGCACGCCGGCTTCGAGGAGCGGCCGGTATCCGGCGCGCGAGAACAGCCGCAGCGCGGGGATGTCCGACGCGCCCGGCACGAGCAGCCGCACGTCGACGCCGTCCTGCGCCGCGGCGCGGAGCGCCTGCACGTACAGCGCGGTCCCGGCGAAGTACGCGTCGGTCAGCCACAGCGTGTTCAGCGCCATCGCCGCGACGAGCTGATCCACGCGCAGCACGCCCGCGCTGTTGGGCACCGTGGCGACAACGCGCACGGCGACGTCGCCCGCGGGCGGTACGTCGCCCGCACGCGAACGCGGTGCGCTCGGCAGCGGATCGCCAGCGGCCGCCCAGGCTTCGGCGAACGCGTCCTCGCAATCGGCGACCGCGGGGCCGCGCAGCTCGACGCCGGTGTCGCGCCACGGGTCGATGCCGCGCGCGGGATCGCCGACCCAGGCCTGGCCGACGCACAGCCCGGTCACGTAGGCGACCGCGCGATCGACGGCGATCATCTTGCGGTGATCGCGGTTCAGCCAGCCGAGCGGCCGGTCGAACCGGGGCGGGTTGTAGCAGCGCACGTCGACGCCGCCCTCGCGCAGCCGCTTCCAGAAGCCGCGCGACGTCTTGCGGAAGCCGCCGACCCAGTCGTACAGCAGGCGGACCTCGACGCCGGCGCGCGCCTTGGCGATCAGGGCGTCCGCGAAGCGCTCGCCCTGCGCGTCCCCGTGAATGATGTACATCTCGACGTGAATCGAGCGGCGCGCCGCGCCGATCGCGTCGAGCCAGGCGGGATAATTCTCGGCCGCGTCCTTCAGGAGCCGGACGCGGTTGCGATCGCGGAGCGGCGCGCCGGACGCGCGCGAGAACGCCTGGTTGGCGAGCTGGCGGACGGTCAGACGCTCAGCGTCCTGAGAAACGCGACGCCGTCCTTCGTCAGCTCCATGTTCTGCTCGACGAAGTAGTTCTTCACGCCGCCGGTCTTCGCGGCCGTGAACACCTTCTTCCAATCGATGCTCCCCTTCCCGACGGCGACCACCGTCTTGCGCTCGGCGTCCCAGTCCTGCAGGTGCATGGAGAAGAAACGGCCCGGGTACGTCGTGAAGTACTCCGCCGCGTCGAAGCCGCGGCTGATCGTCGACATCTGGAACTGGAACTTCACCAGCTGCGGATCGAGCAGCTCGAACAGCACGTCGTAGGTCCGGCGTCCGTCGACGGAGGACAGCTCGAAGCCCTCGTTGTGCAGCCCCTGCTGGATGCCCGCCTTCGCCGCGACCGCGGCGATCCTGTTGTACTCGTCCGCCGCCCGCTTCACGTCGTCCATCGTCGGCGTGTTCCCGCCGCCGAGCGTCGCCGTGATCATCTGCGTGATGCCGACGTCGTGCGCCCAGGCGATGCTGGCCTCCTGCGACTGCCGCAGCTCGCGCATGCTGAAATGGCAGCTCGCGCATGTCAGCCCCTGGTCGGCGATGATGCCCTTGACCTCGGGCCCGTTCGACAATCCCGCGAAATCGGCGTAGCCGATCGGGGAGCACAACTCGATGCTCTTCACGCCGAGGTCGGCGAGCCGTTTGAGCAGCCCGGGAAAGTCCGCCTTGAGCAGCGCGCGGTGGGGGTAGGTCTGGCTGCCGATGGGCAGCCCGAGCGGGTTGGCGCGCAGCTCCGCGATGCCCGCCGCGACGAGACCCGCCGCCGCCGCGTCCGCCGTCGTGCGCTTCAGAAACTCGCGTCTCGAAATTGGCGCCATACGTCCCCCGGCGGTGGATTATATTTCCCCCACCATGAAGAGGCTACTCGTCGCGGCAGCCCTCGCCGGACTCGCCGCGGCCGCCGGACGTGCGTCGGGCGACGAATGGCGGGCCGACTTCGGCGGCAGCGCGAGCAACTCGCACTGGAGGCGCCCATGAACCGCCGCGAGTTTCTGATCGGCGCGTCTGCCTTCGCGCCTCTGGCGCTTCGGCGCGAGAGGGCCTCGCTCACGCGGTCCCGCCCCGGCCAGGCGCAGGCGCGCGATACCGCGAAGCTGTCGCGCGTCGCCGTCATGTCGCTGTCGTTCAACGGCATTCTGAAGAACCCGACGCAGCCGGACAACCCGGCGCGCACGCTCGACATCATGGACATTGGCGAGATGTACGCCGATCGCTACGGCGTCCACAACGTCGAGATGCAGCACGCGCATTTCATCTCGACCGACGAGTCGTGGCTGCAAGCGTTCCGCCAGCGGCTCGCGAAGTCGAAGTCGCAGGTGACGAACATCAACCTCGAGTTCGGGCCGCTGAACATCTCGGCGGCCGATCCGGCGCTGCGGGCGCAGGCGGTCGACCGGACGAAGCAATGGATCGATTACGCGGTCGTCGTCGGCTGCCCGCGCATCATGGTGAACCAGGGCGCGCCGACGCAGGACAACAAGGATGTGGCGACGGCGGCGCTGAAGGCGATGGGCGATTACGGCAAGTCGAAGAACGTGATGATTTCGATGGAGAATCGCGGCAGCGGCGCCGGCCGCGGCGCCGGAGCGCCTGGCGCGTCGCCCGCCGCATCCCCGACGCCGACGCCGGTCCCTCCCTCGCCCGCGGCGTGGGTGCTGCTCGTCGAGATCATCAAGGCATCCGGCACCTACGCCAACTGCGATCTCGGAAACTTTCCGGATCAGGCCACGCAGCATGCCGGCATCCGCGGCATGCTGCCGCTGACCGACGGGAACGTGCACGTGAAGCTGAATCCGGCGCGGTACGACCTGCCGGCGGCGCTCGCGCTGACCAGAGAGCTTGGATACAAGGGGATCTATTCGATCGAAGCGAGCAGCGCGTCGGGTGGCGATCCGCACGAGGCGGTGCAGCGGATCTACGACGTGCTGCTGGCGAACATCTGATCATGAAGGTCGGCCTCTACAGCATCACGTTCCTCGGCGTCTGGTACCGCGGCCGGGCGCTGACGCTCGAGGAGCTGATCGATCGCGCGCGCGAGTACGGCTACGACGGCATCGAGATCGACGGCAAGCGGCCGCACGGCAACCCCCTCGATCTGCCGCCCGAGCGGTGCCGCGCGCTGCGGCGCCGCGCCGATGCCGCCGGCGTCGACATCTACGCCGTCGCCGCGAACAACGACTTCAGCAGCCCGATCCCGGAGCATCGCGAGAGCCAGCTCGCGTACGTCCGCGACCTGATCCGCATGAGCGCCGACCTCGGCGCGCCGACGCTGCGGATGTTCGCCGCCTGGCCCGGCGTGACGCTGTCGCCGAGCGGCGGCCGGTACGACATCGCCCGCCGCGTATGGGCGACAACGCACGAGGAGCCGACCGACGATCGGCCCTGGGATCGCTGCCGCGACGGCTTCGCCGAGTGCGTGCGCTGGGCGCAGGAGGCGGGCGTGACGCTCGCGCTGCAGAACCATCCGCCCATCATCAACACGTACCACGACATGCTGCGGATGATCGCCGAGGTCGGATCGCCGGCGCTGCAGGCGTGTCTGGACGCGCCGCTCGCGCAGAAGCAGGGCGTGGCCGACCTGCGGCAGGCGGTTCACGACGTCGGCCCGCGGCAGGTCCTCTCCCACTTCGGCGGCGAGTACGACGAAGACGCCGACGGCCGCGTGCGCGGATCCGTCCGGCTGCCGAATGGACAACTCGGGCCCGAGAGCTTTTACGAACCGTTCGTCAGCGGGCTGCTCGAGACGCGGTACGAGGGATACATCGGCTACGAGCTCTGTCACCCGCTGCCGCGCGTGAACGGCGACACCGTCGGCCTCGAGTTCGCGGAGAAGAACGCGCGGCTCGCCGCGAAGTACATGCGCGCGACGCTCGCCGCCGCGCGCGCGCGCACCACCGTCGCGACGACTTCCGACGTCGGATGAACCCGCCCTGGCGCGTCGCCATCCTCGGTCTCGGCCATTGGTACTCGGCCTACAGCCTCGCGCGCGCCCTGCGTGAGTACCCGCGCGCCGAGCTCGCGGGCGTCGCGTGGCACGACGCCACGCGGCGCGACCAGTTCGCGCGGACCTTCGGCGTGCCGGCGTACGAGACGGCCGCCGCGCTCCTCGCGCGCGAGCGCGTCGACATCGTCCACATCGCCTCGCCGGTGTCGCAGATCCACGACCTGACGATCGAGGCCGCGCGCGCGGGCAAGCACATCATCCTCGGCAAGCCGATGGCGATGAGCGTCGCCGAAGCCGACCGCATGGTCGCGGCGGTCGAGCGCGCCGGCGTCGCGTGCGTCGCCTTCCAGGGGATCATGCGGCTGCGGTTCGCCGAGCTGAAGCGGCGAATCGATGCCGGCGAGATCGGCGACGTGATCCTGATTCACCAGACGAGCCGGTGGTCGATCGCCGAGGACTGGCATCGATCCGGGACGCCCGGCTGGTTCGCCGATCCGGCGCACGTGCCGGGCGGCGCGCTGATCGACGAGGGGATCTACTGGATCGATCTCGTCCGCTGGCTCTCGGCGAGCGACATCGTCGAGGTCGACGCGAGGATCGGCAATCTCGTGCACAAGGACATCGCCGTCGAGGACTGGGGCCTCGCCACCTTCACGACGGCGAACGGCGTCGTCGCGACGCTCGAAGCGTCGTGGACGATCAACGCGCCGCAGAAGACGGGGCCGTCGCCCAAGCAGAACGCGGTCGTGCGGCTCGAGGTCGTGGGGAGCCGCGGCGAGATCGGCGAGCAATGGTTCCGCGCGCCGGGCCGCGCCGTGCTCGCCGCCGGCGCGCGCGACTGGGTGTTCGAGCGGCAGACCGAGGATCCGTACGCGCCGGCGGTTCCCTCGCCGCTCGATCACCTCATCGACTGTATCGAGACGCGCCGTCAGCCCGCCGCGACGATTCAGGACGCGCGCCGGTCGCTCGTCGTCGCGCTCGCGGCCTACGACGCGGCGCGCGGGCGGCGGCCGGTGACGCTGGCGTGGTAACGGACCGACGCCGGCCGGCGCAGCCTGTCGAGTTGGGCTACCATATTCCCTCCGCACATTTCCACGCGAGGAGGGTACCGATGACCGCCCGATGGAACGTTCGCGCGCGGCTCGCCGTGCTGGCCGTGCCGATCGCTGTCGCTCTCGCACCCTTCGCCTCGCCCGGGGTCGCCGCGCGGCAGACCGCGCGCAGCGAGCCCGTGACGTTCGCGAAGGACATCGCGCCGATCCTGCAGCGCAGCTGTCAGTCGTGCCATCGCCCGAGCTCGCTGGCCCCGATGTCGCTGATCACGTACGACGAAGTGCGGCCGTGGGCGAAGGCGATCAAGCTGCGGACGTCGATTCGAAACCGGCAGGGCGTCATGCCCCCCTGGTACATCGAGAAGGACATCGGCATCCAGAAGTACAAGAACGACGTCTCGCTGAGCGACGACGAACTGGGGAAGATCGCCGCGTGGGTCGACAGCGGCGCGCCGCGCGGCAATCTCGCGGACATGCCGCCGCCGCTGACCTTCGCCGATGAAAACAGCTGGCAGATCGGCAAGCCGGATCTGATCGTGCAGACGCGGGACGTGCACATGAAGGCCGTCAGCCCCGACTGGTGGGGCGATGCGGGGTTCGCGCCGAGCGGCCTCACCGAGGATCGATACGTCTCCGCCGTCGAGATCAAGGAAGTGAACGACTCGAGGACCAAAGTCGGCCGCGCGACGGTCGGCGGGCTGTTCGTCTTTCACCACGCGCTCATGAGCGTGCGCCCGCCCGAAGGCGCCGCGTCCATGCTCGGCGCGTGGCCGGTCCACGAGGTGGGACGCAACGCCGACGTCTTCGATCCCGACGCCGGCAAGCTGCTCAAGGCCGGCTCGGAGATCGGCTTCCCGTTCGTGCACATGCACGCGAACGGCAAGGAGACGACCGCGCACCTGCTGGTCGGCCTCAAGTTCCACCCCAAGGGTTATCAGCCGAAGATCCAGGAGCGGCTGTTGACGATCGGGACCGGCGATATCGACATCCGGCCGATGGAAGCGAATCAGAAGATCGAATCGTTCTTCACGCTGCCGCAGGCGATGAAGCTGACCGTGTTCGAGCCGCACATGCACGCGGCGGGCGTCCGCATGTGCCTCGACGCGGTCTGGAACGCGAAGATCGAAACCCTCAGCTGCGCGGGATACGACCACAGCTGGGTCAGGGCCTATCAGTACGCGGACGATGCCGCGCCGCTGCTGCCGCGGGGGACCATCCTGCGCGTGACGGCGTACTTCGACAACACGCCGGCGAACAAGAACGTCGTCGATCCGAGAAACTGGTCGGGCCTCGGCCATCGATCGATCGACAACATGGTCATCCTGCTGGCCCAGGCCGTCGCACTGACCGACGAGCAGTTCCAGCGGGAGATGGCCGCGCGCCGCGAGCAGCTTCACCTGGCTGAAGGCCAGAATGTCGTGGGCTGCCCGCTCTGCACGTTCACCAGACTGCCGGGCGCGCGCGCGGGCGGACCGGGTGGCCAATGAAGATGATTGTCCTGGCCCTTGCCGCGGCGTTTGCCGTTCTCCCGCGCAGCACGGCCCAGGTCGTGCGAACCGGCCAGACCATCGTGCCGGTCTACGAAGGCTGGGAGCCGAACGCGGACGGCTCGTTCAATCTGATATTCGGGTATCTGAACCGGAACTGGGAAGAGGAATTCCATCTGCCCATCGGCGCCGACAACGCCATCGAGCCCGGCGGGCCGGATCAGGGACAGCCGACGTACTTTTTTCCGCGACGCAACCGCTTCGTGTTTCGCGTCCGCGTCCCGAAGGATTTCGGCAGCAAAGAGCTGGTCTGGTCGGTTTCCACTCGCGGGCGGACCGAGCGCGCGTACGCGACGCTCAAGCCGGACTACGTGCTCGACGACACGGCGATCATGTCCAACATCGGCGCCGGCGGCGCGTTGAGCGCGACGCCGGACATGCTGGGCAACAAGCCGCCCGTGCTCAAGGTCGAGGGCGAGACGACGCGCGCCGCGAAGGTCGGCGAGCCGATCACGCTCGTCGCGATCGCGACCGACGACGGGAAACCTAACCCGAGGCGGCTGCCGCCGGTACTGGGCAGCAACTACATCCTCCCGAACTCGGCGAACGGCCTCCGGTTGTCGTGGTTCACCTACCGCGGATCGGGCAAAGCGGTGACCTTCGATCCTCCGCAGGCCAAAGTCTGGGAAGACACCAGGGACGGCGGCAACTCGCCCTGGTCCGCCGGCTGGACGAACCCGCCGGTCCCGCCGGACGGCAAATGGGTCGTCAAAGCGACGTTCAGCGCCCCGGGAACGTACGTGCTGCGATGCCAGGCGCATGACGGCGGTCTCGCAGCGTCCTCCGATCTCACCATCGTCGTGAAGCCATGAGACGTCCTTTCCGTCGCGCCATTCTCGTCACGTCCGCCGCGCTCGCGGTACTGTCGCGTCCCATCGACGCGGAAAAGCGTCTGTTCACCGATGCCTTCGCGCCGCAGGAGTTCGCGGCGCGCCGCGCGAAGGTGATGACCGCGATCGGCGACGGCGTCGCCGTGATCGCGGGCGCCACCGAGACGTCGACCTACACGAAGTTCCGTCAGGGCGCGCAGTTCTTCTACCTGACCGGCGTCGAGGTGCCGCGCGCGATTCTGCTCGTCGACGGCCGCGCCCGGACGTCGACGCTGTTCCTGGCGCCCCACGGCCGCCTCGAGGCGTCGGAAGGACCACTCCTCGGTCCCGACGACGAGGCCAGGCGGCTGACTGGGATTGAGCAGGTGGCGGACCGCGCCGCGTTCGCCGACGCGGCGAAGGCGCTGGGGGGGCGCACGATCTTCATGCCGTTCCGCGAGGAATCGCTCGGCGCGGGCACGCCGGATCGGATCTTCGCCCACGCGGCGGCGACCGACGCCGACGTCTGGGATCGGCGGCCGACGAAAGAAACCGTGTTCCGGCAGAAGGTCGGCGAGGCCGCCGGCGGCGCGGCCGTCAAGGACCTCGATCCGATCGTCGACGCGCTGCGCATGATCAAGAGCCCCGCGGAGATCACACTCATCCGCGAGGCGACGCGCATCGCCGACGTCGGGATCCTCGCCGCGATGAAAGCGGCACGGCCGGGCATGCACGAGTACGAGCTCGAGGCGGAGGCCGATTACCTGTTCAAGAAGCACAACGCGCAGGGCATCGCGTACTTCGCCCTCATCGCGCGGGGGCCGAACGCCGCCTGGCCACACTACCACCAGGCGCAGGACACGCTCCAGGCGGGCGATCTGGTGCTGATGGACTACGCGCCCGACTACAAGTACTACACGAGCGATGTCACGCGGATGTTTCCGGCCAGCGGCACGTTCTCATCGCGCCAGCACGAGCTGTACGCGATCTACCTGAAGCTCTATCAGACGCTGCTCTCGTGCATCGGCCCGGGCAAGGCCGCCGATCGCCTCGCCGAGGCGCATCGCAAGATGCGCGACGTCGTCGCGGCGTTTGCCTTCAGCGATCCGAAGATCAAGGAGGCGGCGACGCGGTTCGTCGCCGGGTACGAGCGCCCCCGCGCCGGCTTCGGCCACATGATCGGCATGGAAGTGCACGACGTTATGGCGGACTTCGCCGGCGTGTACAAGCCCGGGATGGTCTTCAGCATCGAGCCGGCGCTGACGATCCCCGACGAGCGCGTCTACGTGCGCCTCGAGGATCCGGTCGTGATTACCGCAACCGGCTTCGAGCACCTCTCGAAGGACCTGCCGATGGAGATCGACGCGATCGAGCGGATCATGAAACGGTGACGGCCGCGCCGCGGGGCGACCGTCGTTCGACTTCCGCGCACCGCAGTGCAATCCCGCGCACCCCGCGCACCCCGCCGGATTGACTGCCGACCCGAGGCGCCCTACAGTGGTCGGACCCCCAAGTCACACGCGTTGATGACTGGCAGAACGATCGGCCACTACCGCATCGTCGCGGAGCTCGGGCGCGGCGCCTGGGGCACGGTCTATCGCGCGGTCGACGAGACCCTGGTTCGTGACGTCGCGGTCAAGGTCCTGAACCGCGACGTCGCCGATGCCGCCGCCGAGGAACGCTTCCGCAACGAAGCCACGATCCTCGCCAAGCTGAATCACCCCGCCATCGCCACCATCTACGAGCTGTTCCGGGACGACGCGGATCTGTTCATGGTGATGGAGTTCGTCCGCGGCGAGACGCTCGATACGGTGTCCGACCGGCTGGGACCGATGCCGCCCGAGCGCGCCGCGTACTTCATCGATCGGATCCTGTCGGCGCTCGGCTACGCGCACGACGCGGGCATCGTGCACAGCGACATGAAGCCGTCCAACGTGATGGTGACCGACTCGTCCGGCATCAAGATCATGGACTTCGGGATCGCGCGCGTGCGCGGCGCGTCGCGCGACGGGTCGGACCCGATCCTCATGGGCACGCCGGCCTACATGCCGCCGGAACAGGTGCTCACCCAGGAGATCGACGGCCGCACCGACTTGTACGCCGTCGGCGTGATCTTCTATCGCCTGCTGACCGGCGCGCTGCCGTTCGAGGCCGACACGCCGGTCGCCGTGCTGCAGCGCCAGGTCGCCGACGCGCCGACGCCGCTGCGGTTCCACCGTGACGGCCTTCCCGCCTGGTGCGATACGGTGCTGCGGCGCGCGCTCGCCAAAGCGCCCGGCGATCGGTTTCAGGCCGCCGAGGAGTTCCGAACGGCGCTCGCGCAGGGCATCGAGTCGGCGCGGACGGCCGCCGCCGCGCCGGAGACGATCGCTCCGCGCAGGCCGACGGCCTCGACGCCTCGCTCCGATCTTCGGACGCTCGTGCTCGCGAGCACGGATGCGTCGCCGAAACGGCGGTGGCTGGCTGCCGCCCGCAAGTCGATCACATGGGCGTCGCTGCTGATGGCGGTCGCCGGAATCGGCGTCCTCGCCCCGACCGCGTTTCGCCGGCCGCGGGCGAACGCGCCGGAGCCGACGCCGGCTGCGGCCGCCGTGACGGCCGCGAGCCCGATCACCCCGGCGCCGCCGGCCGTGGCGCGCACCGATGCACCACCGGCCGCGACGCGCACGGACGCGGCGCCCCCCGTGGAAGAAGTGCCGCCGACGAAATCGGCAGCGCCGACGGAGCGAAGAACGCTCGCACCGCGTGTGGCAGCGCCGGCGCCGAAAGCGAGAGCGGCCGGCGACAGCCGGCTGGAATTCGCGACGAAGGCGCTCGTCGCTCTGGGGGAAAAGCCTCAGGTGACTACCGCGAAGCTGGTGCTCGGCGACGGCCGGCTGAGCGTCGTCACGACCGACAGCACGAACAGGCTGCTGACGTCGGTCCCCTACGACACCGTGACGGCGATCAGCTACTCGCACAGCCGCGATCCGCTGTGGCGGTCGCCCGGCGGATCGGCGCCGATCGCGCGCGTCGATCGCGGCACGCTGGCCACGCTGCTGGGCATTTCGGTCGAGCGCCACTGGATTTCCGTGATCACGACGACGAGGACCAGATTCATCGTGCTGCGCGTGGACGATGGGGACGTGAGCCGGCTGCTCTCTGCGATCCAGGAGCGCACCGGCATCGCGCCGCAATTCCTCGACGAGCGCAAACGGTCGTAACTCACTTCGCGTGGGCCCCACCCCCACGCGCGCGCAGTTTTGTAACCCACCGACAAAAATCGCGGCCCACACGCCTGCCCGCCGGCGGGTCGCGTCCGCCGCCCGCCTCTGTAACCGGTTCTGTGCGAACGATTTCCACCTCGGTGCCTCGTCTTTTGGCTCAGTTCTTGAAGTCCACTGGCCGGAACGGGAGGAATTGGCCCGATGCCGAGACTGACCCTGCGGCTCGAAGACCGCGTGTTGAAACAGTTCGTCGTCGACGCGATGGCGACGATCGGCCGGCTGCCCGACAACACCATCGTCGTCGAGAGCCCCGCCGTCTCCGGACATCACGCGTGCATGTTCCGCGACGGCGAGCGCTTCGTCGTCGAAGATCTGGCGAGCACCAACGGCACGTTCGTCAACGGCGCGCGCGTGTCGCGCCACGCGCTGCGAGACGGCGACATCGTCCGCGTCGGCAAGCACACGCTCGTGTTCGACGAGACGGCCGCCACGAAAGGACGGCCGCTGGCGCAGGCCGAGCGGATCACGTCGAATCCCGGCGAGACGATGTTTCTCGACGCGGAGAAATACAAGTCGCTGCTCGCGATGCTGAAGGAGACCGAAGCGCAGGTGACGCACGCGATCTGCGCCCAGGCGGCGCGTGCCCACGTGGCGGTGCTACGGGTGGTGGCCGGGCGCGCGGATCGGCCGGAATACGCGCTGGAGGCGCCGACCTCAGTGGTCGGTAAATCGGATGCCGCGTTGGTGCGGCTGCAGGGATGGTTCAAGCCGAAGCAGGCGCTCGCGATCGAGCGGAACGGCGACGGCTACGTCGCGACAGTCCTGGGCGGATCGACCCGGATCAACAGCCAGCGGCTCACCGGCGCGCAGGCGCTGGCCGACGGCGACATCCTGGAAGTGAGCGGGCTGACCCTCGAATTTCGATACCGCGCAGAGGGTATGGATCGCGAACACGTCGCGTAAGAATTACCGCGCCGATCATTTTCGTGTCTTGCGTCCGTACGCGAGCTCGGCGCCGCCGCTCAGGATGTGATCGACGCCGGTCGTGAAGGTCGCGTCCGCCGCGAGGTACAGACACAAGCGGCCGGCTTCCTCGATCGTTCCCATGCGGCCCAGGAGCTGCGCGGTCTCGCCGTCGGCGCGACAGCGCGCCGGATCCGGCGCCGCATCGATCGCTTCCTGCCACAGCGGTGTATAGATGTTGCCGGGGGACACGGAGTTCACGCGCACGTCGTGCGCGGCTTCGTCGACAGCCAGCGCCTTGGTGAACGCGGTAATCGCCCCCTTCGTCGCCACATACGTGGTCGCCCCGACCTGTCCCATGCTCCCGACGAGACTCGACATATTAATAATGTTGCCCTTCACCTTCCGGAGGTGCGGCAGGGCGAACTTGCAGGCAGCGAAATAGCTCACTACGTTGAGGTTCAGGAGCGATCGAAAATCCTCGACCGAGAAGTCGTCGATCGGCTTGTGCGGCGGATGCCAGCCGGCGTTGTTGATCAGGCAATCAAGACGGCCGAATCGCGCGGCCGTGGTGTCGACCAGGCGGCCGATGTCGTCGACGTTCGAGACGTCGGCGCGCACGAAAAGGGCCCGGCCCGGACCTTGTCGATTCACCTCCGCCTCGAATGCCCGTCCCTCCTGCTCGTTGCGGGAGCAGAACACGACCTGCGCCCCGCCTTCCTCGACGAACACTTTCACGCAGCCGGCGCCGATGCCCTTGCTGCCGCCCGTGACGATCGTGACCTTGCCGTCATAGCGCATGCCGGATGCTACTATGCCGCGCCGCGGATCCCGGAATCGGATGCGCATGCACTGGATCGGGACACGTTGCGATGCGCGGTCCGGATTTGAGACGCGCAACTGTGCGTCATCGCGAGAAGATTCGTGCAGGCCATCGTTTTGCGTAGAGGCACGTCGTGGAACAAAACACTGTCACACCTTCAGACGACGAGTATCGCGCGCTCTTCAGCGATGCGGGCGCGCGATCGTGCCCGCGCTGCGGGAAGCTCGCCTCGCTGGCCACCGACAACGGCGGCGCGACGCCCGGGCGCTCGGGCGTGTGGTTCTGCTTCGAGTGCGGGCACGAAGAGCCATCTTCGAGCGACGTGTTCGCGACTCGATGAGCCGCACGCTAGCGCGTCGAAACCCGCACCTTCAGCTGACCGAATTGCCGGGACAGCTGACCTGCTGTTCTCTTGAAAGCGTATCCGACGCGGATTCCGCGCGGGGCTGTGCGGCAGACGGCTGACAGGAGCCGGTACGGCGCGCCGAACCGGACACCGAGCTCGTCGAACGCGCTGGCAGCAGCGTCGTACTGATTTGCGAGGAACGCTTCCTTCGCAACAATCGTCAGCCGGCGCCGTTCAAAATGCCCGATCTGGCGATCGATCGCGGCCAACTCGAGGGGCCGCCCCTGGCATAACGAACGCATCGCCGTCAGAACCCGGATGATCCCCGTCAACATGCCGCGTTCATTTGCTGACATGCTGTCGGCCCTGCGACGGTAGTACGCAAGCGGCGTCGGATTGAATGCCACGATGAGATCGGCGGCGGCGGCCCTCAACCAGTACTCGTAGTCCTCGTTGCCTCTCAACCGTGGATTGAACATTCCCACGCGCTCGACGACGCGGCGCCGGAACACAGCCATGACGCTCACCGAATCCTCGACCTCGATCATTTCGAGCAACGGGATCGGTCGGACTGGACCGCTCGCAGGCCTGAGCGGCCGGGCGTCCCAGTCACCGCCGTCATTCAGGGCGTTGCAGCTGACGATGTCGACTGAAGGCTGTTCAGCCAGGATTCTCAATTGCGTGTCGAGGTAACTGGGCATCCAACGATCATCGCTGTCGAGCAGGGCGAAACAATCCCCTCGCCCGTCGGCGATTGCCACGTTTCTCGCCGCTGCAACGCCTGCGTTCGGCTGCCGAATCACTCTGATACGGGGCTCGCGTCTCGCAAAGTGCTCCGCGATCCCTGCCGTATCGTCGCCGGACCCGTCGTCCACGACGATCATCTCGAACGACGACATCGTTTGAGCGAGGACGGACTCGATTGTCGCGGCAAGATACGGCGCCGCGTTGAAGGCCGGGGTCAGGATCGTGACCTTGGGATCCACGGTTGGTCCAGCAGTCAGCGCGCGAGGTCGTCGATTCGCGATGACATCGTGATCGCGGCTACAACGCCTCGTGGATCCAGGTGATGTGTGCGCGCGATCTCTTCGCTGAGTATCGCAATGCAATAGCGCGCCGCCCGTTCAGGCCGGGTTGCGCCACCTCGACGGGCCGCGATGCTGTCGCTCAGAATTGGCAGCGTCGCAACATAGTCGCGGTACCGCGTCGCAACAGCGCGTACGCGATCGAAATCGCGCTCGAGGTGTGCAGCGTCTTCGGGCTGGCCGGGATCGAGTACGTGCTCCGACTCAGCCCTCAAAACGCAGTCGGCCGGGCCCGCTCGCGCGCCGATGATCCAGCCGATGATCGCCGCGGCCGCGATGGTAGGGACGACGACGTTCGACAGAGCTCTCTTCATTCA
>Ga0114129_10002020_pt1 | contig 27817 bp, 25 predicted proteins | sample RhiMetdeltSRZDD1_FD_80071 | JGI IMG/M metagenome (GOLD analysis project Ga0114129, IMG submission 80071) | Populus rhizosphere microbial communities from Tennessee, USA - Rhizosphere MetaG P. deltoides SRZDD1 (version 2) (version 2) | ecosystem: Host-associated > Plants > Roots > Rhizosphere >... | reverse complement strand
ACTAGGAATTCTGAGCAAAAGGAAGGTTGTAACGTGGCACATTCCCCTTCTCGTGAGGAGGGGAATATGGCGCGTTGAGCAACAGCTCCGATGGTCGAGGGCATATTTTCTTTCGGGCGATAAGCCTTTGCCGCAGAACTTATTTGTGCAACCTTTAACGATAGGTGGTAGCGTGCGTCTATTTCCTGCGACCTAATCGTTCAGGGTCAGAATCTTCATCGTGGTTGCGTTATGAATTATGGTGCTCGGCGTCTGAGACTGCTTAGACATCTTGCCCGCTGGCTCTTCATCTTGACTGTTTCGATCGCGAGCGAGGCGCAAACAACGCGCCGGGTTCCTGCGGCAGAGCAGGAGAACGGTGATTTCGGATCGAAGTTCTTTGAAGACCTCGGGGCTCTTTTCGGACGTCTGCAGAAGTCGGAACTCCAGCGAGCCTTCCAGCGTGCGAAACCGATCGAGTGTTCCGATTTGGTGGGGCAAGCGGGGGAGTGGAAGGAAGTGGCATTTCTCAATGACGATAGGAGACTGGGCGACTGGCACTTTGACAGCATTGAAGAGGTAAAGAGAAATCTCGTAACGTTCGCGTTTACGGGAACGTGTAGTACAGATCAAGCGCCGGTGAAGGTCACGACTTCTTATCCGGTGGGAGAGAGCGTGAAACGATTTGAAGATGGGAAAATCCCATTATCAAAAGTCGTCATCAACGAAAATAATCCCGTAAGCGTTGTGTTTGACCGATCAACAGATGCATACACCTTTCTGCTTCCCTATCTCTATTTGGAACGCACAAACAGCACAGAGCCCCTTTACACGCTCATACCACCGCTCTTAACCAGTAAGCCGGATCCCAGTGTGGCGTTAGAATTCCGCTGTAAAGCGATCAGTGATGCCGAACTAACCTATCGGTTCTTGCTGTGCCGAACTCGCGTTGCGCAGCGCGACACACGCGCAGAAAAACAAGATGTAAGACAACCGCTTGGAAATGCTGCTTACTACATTCTGTCGGACGGTAAAGAAGCCACTTCCAGCGTCAAACTGAGTTTCGGGGGCGATGCCGATTCGAAATCCGAGCCGAACGCTCCACAACCCGAACAGCCACCTGCACCCAGTGTCCAGCCAGACATCGCCACGACGAAAACAACGTGGGCTCCAGCCGCTTCTCAAGCGCGACTGGTAGACATTGGACAAGACGAGTTCAGGCTCCATTTCAACTCGGAAGCCTGGAACGGTCGAGTCGAAAGACCTCAGTTGTTGACAGATGGGATGCTGCTGGATTTTGTTGCGACGTCAAAACCTCCAGCCGGCAAACCCTACTGTGTTTGGCGGCCGGAATCGACCGCATTGGTCAAGCAGTTCATTGAAAAAGCCGGCGACGGTGAAATCTACTCACTCGGATTCAAGAAAGAAACTCAATCTGTGATTACTGCCACGTTCGAAATCCAAAGCGAGAATGGGCGCACCCTAGGGGCCCTGCAATGCTACTTTCCACACAGCGAAACGCCCGCGGATGTGACGGTCGGCCGCTGGACCTCCGCGGTCGGCAAGCATATTGGACTTGAAGTAAAGTAGCCCCCCTGCCGGCAAAGCGCTGTCGGAATAACTCGCCTCGATTAAAAGGCCACCAACTTAACTGATAATTTCCGATATTTTTAGTTCCCGTTAGACGTTGCGGAGTGTTAACTAACGTTATCTTCTTGAGCGAGCCAACAGTAATAGGAGGAAAACGCTATGAAGGAAACGCTAACGGTGCGATTTATGGAAGGCAACACTTTGTGGCCCGTTACGAAAGTCGACGCCGATCTTGGCATTGTGGTCGACGCGGAAGATGATCGGTGGCCCAGGCGCTGTGAACTCGCTCTGATACCGCAGAGTCCTGGCACCATTTTTTGGATGAAAGAATTCGCTCACGCACATGAATGGCAATATCCCGAGTATCATCTCAAGGCCGAAGCCCTCGGGGGAAGCCTCATCTTCAGCGGAGTGGAAGCTGATGGTTTGCCGAGTGGCAATTACGAACTCCGCATCGAAGTAGAAGATCTTCCAACCCCCAGGACACCGATTAACTTGACCATCTCTAAGGGCAAAAACACCACCGTTGTCGTGCCGGTGACCACAGATCGTCGGCCGCTGTTGTTGCGCCCGCTTGAAACTATCCCGCAAGAGATCCGGGATCTACTGGAAGCTTCTACGCTGGATGGACAACCGGCGTTGGAATGGCTCGCGAACCCAACGCGGCGCCTCAATCGCAAGGCATGTTTGCTCAATCTCCTGGCGAAACTACGCAGCATTCCCTTTTGGGAACCGGATGCGACGCCGCTAATTAAGCGTGTGGAGTCGGTGTTCTTTGCGCGCACCGAGCGGATATATGTGCGCGTCACTCCGGGATTCCTGGAAGACGTCCAGTCGTTCGTGGATGCGGACCAGCACTTTTATAAAGAAGGTCGCCCCACGGCCAGCGTCCACCAGGATTTGTTCGCGATGCTTCATCTTGAAACGACGCACTACACGCCAATCAGCTTTCGCGAAGCAGGCCGCCGGTCTATGCAAGCCGTCGTGGCACAGCCTGACCGAAGTGGTGGTGTCTACTATGCGGATTTAGATATTGATCTAGGCAATCCCTTGCAGGACTTGGAAGGGATCATCATCCACCTCAGCGAATTACTCAGTAGCGATGTCACCGACCATATTGCTCTGGCCAGGCAACTGGCAGCCGATTCCGACACTAAACCATATGTGTGCTACACAATCGGTGACGCTTGAGGTGGTCGTCAACTTTCTCCACATCATTAATGTCAGCTCACCTCCTCGGTGACGGCCTCGACCTTGCCGGCCCGGATGGCCCGCTCCAGCGCAGCATGGTCCTTTTCGTTCTGGTCCGCGTAGGCCATCGAGAACGCCGTGAGCGCTTCGTCAAAAGCCTCGCTACGCCCCATGTATCCACTGAGCTGGGACGCGATGCCCGAGCGCGCGTGGGCAAGCGCCAGCGCCCGTCCACACCACGTAGCGTAGAGCGTCATCTCGGCACGGCCGAACGTCTCGACCCGGACGCTGATTTTGATGTCTCGTAGCTGGCGTATGAAGTAGTGACGCCGGGGTCCCTGTGTCCAACCGAGGAACATGTCACTGGCCGGCTGCATTAGACGGTAGCCGTTGACGACGCGCCGGCCGTGATTCTCGAAAGGGCTCGAACCCGCATAGGGTTCGAGGACCGAAGCACGCGCCTCCTTGACCTGCAGGAACAGCGGGTCGCCCTCACCCGCCATATAAAGGAGCACCCAGCATTGCGTGCCGACACTGCCGATGCCGACGACCTTGATGGCAGCGTCCCGGAGTTCATAACGATCCAGCAGGGACTGCGTGGACGCAAACAAGGTCGACCGATACCCCTCGAGCGTTTCCATGACGGCCTGGTGGATCACGCCGGGAGGCGCATCGACGTGGTGGAAAATCGTGGGGAGCTGATCCTTGATCAGCGGCATCTCGCCCTTATGCTCCGCGAGCTTGGGAAAGATGTCTTCGGCGATGCTCCTCGCCTTCTCCTTCTGCAGCCGTTTGAAGGCCCGCGCGCGGAGGGAGGGATCCTTGATGCCCGCGACGAGGTCGTCGGCCCCGAGCGACTGGTACCAGAGCTCCAGCGTCTTCATCTCGGCGAACTCGGCCATGGACTCGCGGTAAGTTTGCACGCAGGTGTGGACCGAGTCCTTGGCGCAGGAGTCGCTCAACGCGTTGTCCCGGCACGCCACGACGAAGCTCGCTGCGAGACGTTTGACGTCCCACTCCCAAGGCGCAAGGAGCGTCTCGTCCAGGTCGTTGATCGAGAAGATGACTCTGCGCTCAGGTGTCGCGAACCCGCCGAAGTTGCTCAGGTGCGCATCGCCGCAGCACTGCACCCTCAGGCCCGAGACCGGCGTCGAGGCGAGATCCGAGGCCATCGTCAACGCCGCGCCGCGGTAGAACGTGAACGCCGAGCGCGCCATCCGTCCATGGCGAAGCGGGAGAAGGTCGGCCACCCTCCCCTTCTCGGCGCCGAGCACGAGCTCGACGGCATCGGTCCGGTCGCGCGGAGCCTTCCATTTCGCGTGAGCGTTGCGCGGACATTTGTCCCGGAGCTTCTTGCCGAGCCCGTAGGCCTCGGCGTGGCTCAGCAGCTTGGACGCCTGCGCGGCGCCTTGCGTCGATGCGCCCCGCTTCGATTTCTCCGCAGGACGCGGTGGATCCTGGATCACTGTCATGCGACCTCCCCCTGATGGGACCAGCAATGTCGCCCGCTCACATTTTCGAGTGTTCGGGCGCGGGGAGTAAGGATAAAGCCACAAAAAGCACATAAACACATAATTTTGTGTTCTTGTGCTTTTTGTGGCTAAGACCTAGCCCCGATAACAGGAAATTATTTTCCTAGCCTCCGGCGTAGTACTCGTGACTGTCCGCATTTTGGATTGCGTCGTTGGGTTTTGTCTTTGCGAGGCTTCGGCAATCTGCCTGTCCATACCGAATATCGTCAGTGGATGCGTCCGAATGAGTATGCTCGTGAACGACAGTCCCTGCCCTGGAATCCGGGCCGGTAGCGGTGGCTGACCAGAATTCGCTGCAGAACCAGATCGTGGTCGTACCTTTATAGGTGTAAGCGTAAACCCCGGAATCGCAGCCGGCGCCGGTCAAGTTATAAGTAAACTGCGTCGTCTGCATGAGCGTTTTGACGGCCGAGTAGTGACTCTTCACTTTCTTGAATCGCGTCGCGTTGTGCTTTCCAAACCATTCAACGTAGTGAGCATCGTTGGCGAGTTCCCCAAGAGCTTGGAGACAGAGCTTGTAGCCGTCAGTGTGCGCCTTCACGGCGGCTTTTTTCTTAGCTGAAGTTCCGCCTTTCGTTGCCGGGGTGACCACCCCCTTAGCGGCTGCCTTCTTTTTCATGGCTTTTGCAGGCCCTCTTTTTTTTGTGGCGGATTCCTGATTTCGAGCTTGTTCCCCCAGGGTGAGCCGCTTACCAGGTCCCTTTTCTACTTTGAATGACGTTGCACTCTTGATCGGGACAGGCTTGCGCACGTGAGCCCCTGCCTTCATCGCGGTGCGTAACTTGGCGGATTTCGGTACCACGTCGGGCACGGGATTCTTGAGCTTCACATTGTAAGTACCCGGCAACGATGTGTTGTAACCATCGCTAACCATGAATTCGCCTTCCACGCTCTTTCCGGCCTTGATGGTGATGTAGTCTTCCGCCGTTGGTGCAGCGCGTTTGATAATCGGGCCGTCATACGGCACCTTCTTGCCCTTGACTCTCACGTGCAGGCAGTCCGTCACCAGACCATCGAGCGGCGTGTTCCAGACGAGAACGGAGATGTCTTCTTTCCCCGTGTTGGTCAAAACGACTTTTAGAGGAACACCTTGATTGGTTTTGTAGGATTTTTCGGGTCTGACGAAACGAGCGCTTAACTTGGCCATAGTTCGTGACCTCCGTCTTCAGTTGTGAGTTACGCCCCGGTTCCCGTCCTCATTCAGCAATCGCCGATTATCGCCGATCGCCGATTTGGAATGTGCGTTTGTGCGTTAAAGGATATTCCAGATCGGCATCGGCGAGTGCTGAGTGCTGAATGAGGACGGGTGGACCGCTGTTTTAGCTACCTCCACCACACGCCTTCAGGAGTATCGTGTAGCAAAAAACGGAGGCCACATCATGCGTGTCATCGCATTCGTTTTCGTTCTGGTCCTGTCGGTGTGTGCGCCGGCGGTCGCTCAGGAATGGGAGGAGTACGTCAGCAGGCAAGATGGTTTTAAAGTCAACTTTCCGGGCTCGCCAAAGATAACCGAGACGACGTGGAAGTCACAGTTGGATTACATCCTCCCGGCGCGTGTGTACAGCGCAGACAAAGGCAACGAGCATTACGTCGTGACCGTTGTCGACTACAGCCTTCTCGAAGAGCAAGGCATCGAGCGCTCCAAAACATGTCCGCCAGGTAATGCACAATGTCGCGCAAATGCCGGCCCGGTGATCGGTCCCGGATACTGGAAACAGGATGAGCGCGGCGCAATCGTCTACGCGACATTCAGGCTTCTTCAGCGCGACGCGAAGCTAACGGGTCTGGGGTGGGACTGGCAGGATCTTGTTGAAGGACACTTCATACAACTGACGAATAACGCCGATCAGTCGCGGACTTTCGCATACATCGCGATGCATGAAAACAAGCTGTACGTTGTCGAGGGCACTGTACCGAAAGGCTATCCGGAACCCGGTTTGTTCCAGCAGTCGATGGGATGGGTGGACAAGGACGGCAACGGGATACGTTATCAATCCATCTACTCCAACGCTTTTCATGGAATGGGCGTCTACCCGCCTCCTCCGATCGCCGGCCGCGGCGCTAGATAAGCGACGCTGCCAACTCAAGACCGGTACGTCAGGAATGGAGCGACCATTAAGGATCCGTCGTGAGGTCCGCTAGCAGTTTAGACGCTGATGCTTAATCTGAATGCGATTGCCAAAGAGTCGTCGCTGCGCGACGACTGCGATGTCTCGTGGAATGATGATGATGTCCCGCTCCACCAGAGGGGCGTGCAAGTGAAGTGGCTGAGAGATTTTGCCTTCGCGGTGCACCGCGATTGGCATCGAGTCATGGAGTTGCACGAAAGTCAGAGGCGTGCCAGCGTATCGTTTGACCATGTCCCCGATCCAGGCCCATTGCCTTTTCCTGCGGACCAGGACATGACGTCGGCGTTTCTTGTTCACAATGTCATTCAGCCGATGACGAAAGTGGCTACAGCACCGCTCTTCGCCCGAGTGCCGGATGAGTACCGAGGCCAGCCAGATCTTTTTGTCTCACACGCCTGGAGGAATCCGCTGGTGGGCACGGCCTTTGCGGAACTGGAAGCGCTGATCACACCATTGAGAAGTAGAGGCACAACCGAGCACGTATGGCTCGATGTAGTCTGCTACAACCAGCACCGCGCCGAGGCTATTGCCGATGACATGAAGGCGATTGTGTCATCGATCGGCCGCGTCGGTATCCCGATGATCAACTCTGTGCCGTTTTCGCGCCTGTGGTGTCTGTGGGAGTTACTATGTGCTCACGTCTCTCGCGCAGAGATAGTCGTGTACGAAGCGAACGGCTCTGCGTACGACATCGGCTACCTGGCGCGACGATTTCAGGAGGACTTCAACTCGGTCGAACAGGCAACCACGACGCTCGCTTCGGATCGCGAACAGATCCTTAACGCCATGGTTTCGACGTTCGGTTCGCTTCAAAAATCGGATGAATACGTTCGTCGACTGGTCAACGACATGCTAAGCAAGGACTCGGACAAGCCTTGGAATCATTAGGCATCAAGGCTACGTCTGGCCAAGTGGCCACGGAAGCAAACGCGTTTGGCCGAGCAGCGCTAAAAAACCGATTTTCCTTTGCGAAATACGGCAGCCACACTGGAGAATGCCTTTGGATCCGTGGCAGGATCCCGGTCGAGCACGACCAAGTCGGCGTCAAATCCTTTGATGACTTGTCCGCGTCGCGAACTTTCGCCGAAACGCGCTGCGGGAGTTGTCGTCAACGACGCAAGAATCTGCTGCCAGGTAAGGCCTGCGCGCGTCATCTGAGCAAATTCATCGGCAGGATCATAATCCGGTAGGAATCCGGCATCTGTACCGAACATCACGTCGCCGCCCGAACGAACGTAATCTCCGACTTCCTTAACAATGGTAGCGATATTGTTGTTGCGGTTGAATAGATGGAGTGTCGGGATGAGTGCCATGTTCAACATTTTCATTCGACGCAAGTGGTCCGGCGTCAGACCGTTCGTATCCTCGATGGCATGTGCAAGAACGTCCACACCTGCTCGTAACGCGACTTCGAGGCCGGCGACATTCGACGGATGCGTAAAAACAAGTTTGTTCCGCCGGTGAGCTTCAGCAACGATCGTGGCGGCGACATTGTCCGGCATTGTCAGGACTCGTTGATTTGTTACCCACGATCCGGTGAAAACCTTCAGCACATCCGCACCACCTTCGACATTCTCACGAACGAAATCGACGGCCTGTTCTGTCGTTGCCGGTTGAGGCAGTAATTTCAAGAGATCCGCAGGTACAGCTTCTTTCACATAGTAAGGAACACCGTCCGGAGGGTAAGCTGCGAGACCTGCGGTCAGAATTCGAGGACCAGGCACCTCCCCCGAATCGATTCGGCGTCGCAGCGCAACGGTGTTGGGTAGCAAGGAAGCGGCGTCAACGACGGTAGTGAAGCCGTACCGGACCAGCATTGCCTCAAGTTGCTGCTGAAGTCTCTGCGCGGGTTGATCCGCGGCACCCTGCCACTTCTCCTCAGTAAAATGGACGTGGCTGTTTTGAAATCCAGCAGTCACAACTTTACCCTTCAAATCCAAGACTGTCGTACCGGCTCCAGACGGGATGGACACCGATCGTCGCGTCGCCGCCTGATCAATCTTGCCGCCGCGCATAACCACGACGCCATCATCAATAGCATTCGCCGTTGGCGACGGATAAATCCTGACGCCCGTCAACACAATAGTCGCATCTAAAATCGATCGCTCCTGTCCCAGGGCCAACATCACTGTCGTCAAAAGGAAGAACGCGACGGCTGTTTTCATTGGTCCTCAACTAAAGCACAAGCACTTAAACCATGACACTGATGTCGTACGTCCAGGTTCGCTTTCATTGACTTGTTTTAAATTGATCGCATCGAGCGCTTGTCAGAGATCATCTGTCGGTTGACCACGTACAGTCGGATCGCTTTCTGATTTTGAGTTATTACGCAGTCCGCCACACAGAAGTTTCATACTTCCGGTTGGGGCCCTCGGAAATTTTTTCGCTGCTCAGGAAAAGATAGTCAGTTCACTTGCCGAACCGCATAAATCTTCTTACGTTCGTTATTGGCGGCTGAATGGATCGCACACTGACCGTGTGACTCAAATCGAAGCTAAAGGTCCGCAAAGCCTCCCTGAGCGTCCACAAGTGTACGGAGTACGTTACCTTCGTGCGCGGAGGATCTCCGCAGTTGTCTTTCGACGGGCCAGTTCGTTCCGGGTCGTCAATAGTGTGGCTGCCCTCTTTCTGCAAGTCGCCACGATCAAAAGCTAGCCCTCGGGTAAGTACCTCGCCGTTGCAATCAGGGTCCGAATCGCCCACCAGTGTTGCCCAAATTGTGCCAGCAGCGGAGACAACGCCTGCGGCAACGGCATCTGCAACGGACTCACTATTGAACTGGACCGCACTTGCCTCAGCCGACATGACGCCGAAGATCCCAGCCGCGATGACCGATCCCACTTGGATGACTTCCGACTCCTGTTTCGCAGAATCAGTGTGGCTTTTGTTCTCGATAACAAACGATGCCCCTACCCGATCAGCGTCGCCGATTTCAAACGGCCCTGCCAGCCACGGTCCATTGAAGGCGTCGCCGGCATGAATATTGTTGTTGATGTGAAAGTGATTGTCCGACGGAGGCTGCTCAGCGACCTGAACGGTGATGTGCAGCCAATCGTCATCGTTGTGCTGACCTTTGCTCTTGCAGTTATGGACCTCAATCCGGTCGACGCCAAACATATACGACGCCATGCGCACCTCCAGGAAACAAGTAAAGCAGGTTTCTTTACGAGCTCTGCCGCGGCGTTCTCACTGCAGTGCAATCAAGACCGGAATCAGCCCCTGGCCTCCATCCAGCGGCCTTAGTGCTTTACCGATCACCGCCCCGAACGCTTTGGCGTGGTCCTGCGCCTTCATCGCATGTCCAAGCGTCGCCGATGTGGTGAGCAGGTCGCCAATCTCGATGGGCGCATAGTTAGCGTCCACCTTGCAGTACACCTTGCCGACCAGCGCCAGCGGCGCACGATCGCCACGTCCGCTCTGCCGGTCGAGGACGATTCCCGGTTTGTAATCACCGGCGCCGGAAATCACACCAGCCACCTTCTTGTCATACGGTAAGGTGCTGGGACGCACAGCGCCGTCGCCATCCAGACACATCACGGTGCCAGGTTCACCGGTGGCTGAGCAGGTGAGGTCAAATTCCTCTGCGCAGTCGGCGTTGAAGATGGCCACGTCAAAGCAGGTGATCGTACTTTGCGGCGCGTCAATTTTGCCTGTGACGTGGACATTGCCTTCGAATCTGCCGGCAAGGCCCGCGCCGTTGCATGTTCCCAGCACGGCTGTTCCGTCGGTGCTGTTTCCCCAGACACCTGTGCCTTTGCCAAACGCGGTGTTCCCGTGTACTCCCGTGCTATTGTCGGCGGTGCCGAAGCCGAAGATGCCGATTACGTTGCTTTGCCCACATGCCCCGATTGGCTGCGAAGCCGCCAAGGGATTGGGGCCGGCAAGGAATCCGTTTGCTTTCGTACTGTCGTTCACTCCCGAAACCGCGGGCGCATTCGGGTTGGCAGTTTTGCCAAACACGGCGTTTGGTCCTGGATCGTGGCTGACATCAACAAATCGGGACATATACCTCTCCTTTCGGTTATTTCCGTTTTGAGCTTCGAAGATACACGACAGCCCGGATGCCCGATGTTAAACGCTGTTAAATATCGGTAAGGCATTGCTACTGGGTTGGGTAATTGCATGTGTCCGATTAGCGACACACCAGGACGGCTTTCACTAGCGCCGCATTAGTGAAGTCTGAATCTTTTCCAAACACCTGGAGTTTAGAGGTGACCTCAAGTTTCGACGCAGGCCTTTCTTTCCTCCGCAGACAGACACAACTTGAACATGGAAACAAGCTTCTTCCGCGGAACAGACGACAACGTTGCAGCTATCGATTCCAGCGCATCGACGGGTTTCAATTTCGATGCCGCTTTTACCAAATCGGGATGCGCCTTCTCAAAGATGCGATAAGGGTAACCCTCTTTGCTGAGGTACGGAATACCGTTCTTGGGCACGCTCGCCGGTCCTCGATCGACAAGTAAATCGCGCTGGAGTTCCGCCAGTGCAAGGTCGGCCGCGTCGGGCCGCTTCATGCCATCTACCCCGAGGTAACGCCTCACGTCACCTGCGCTTGCCGCCCCGTCATCGTGAATGAGCTTGAGAGCCTGCCATGCATGATCGGAGAGTCTTGAGGAGCGAAAACGAACGCGGAGGGCATACAATGCCGGCACCAGACTGCAGTGCACGAGAACCAAACGATCCGCGACGACATTCGTTTCGACGACCTCATCACGACCAAGCAGCATATTGGTCAGTTCAATCGCGCGCCGCTGATCACCAGCCGCGGCATACATGCTGGGAAGCGGCAAATCTGGAGTCGAGTTGTAGCGCAAGGCGAACTTCACTGTTTTCATGAACCGGATCGCGTCGTCTTCCGTGCGGATTGGGGCCTCCATCACTATCGTCCTGTCGTGGGATTGTATCAGCCGTAAACGTAAATCAACTCGATGCCTGCTCCCGCCGTTGTTGCGCGTCGTGCAGCCACCGCGCCATCTTCTCGTCCTTGGCAGCGACAGCTGCCCAACCCTGCGCGGTAGCGTTCCACCGAAAATCGCGGATCGTCATGTCGATACCGCGATCGATGAGGAATTGCATGGCTTCATAATTCTTGTACCACACCAGTTCGTGCAGAATGCTGGCGGGCTCATGCGAGCACCAGGTTGTGTTGATATCGGCTCCGTGCGCGAGAAGAAAGTCGGCGACCTCGAAGCGATTGTTGAGGACGGCCCAGGCGAGCGCAGTATCGAGAACCTCCTGCACGCTCGGCTCGCGACCGAACCAGGTTTTGAAGTCGCCGCAGTAGTGGGCATTGTTCACGGGAAAATGATTTGCGAGGTCGCCCAGTGCCGGCTTGCCTGCCGCGTCGAACCACTTTCTTACGCTTGCGAAGTCTCCCTTTCCGGCCGCGTGTGGCAGATCGTCCGGCATCGGCCAGATGCGCAGCAGCAGCGGAAGGAGATGGGCCTTCACATATGTGAATGCGAATTCAATGGCGGCCGACGGCGGCGGCACGCGAGTGTGCAGCACGGCGGGATCGAGATCAAAAAACGCGTTAATCAAAGCTCGGCGGTCTCTCAGCACACCCACCTCGATCCATCGCGCCTGGAATTTCACGCACGCGTCGGACAGGAGCCATGGTTCGCGCCGCAATCCGTCGACAAAAGATGTCAGGTCGCCGTCGCGCATCGCGTGATTGACCTGCTGCTCGATAAAAGCCTGCCAGGGCCCGCCTGGACCCGGGTTGTGGACATCGGGCTTGTTCGCGATGAAGTACTGGATAAACGCGGGTCGGCCCGGCCCGCCATCGATGCGCCTGCCCATCTCGGCGTCGAGCGTGATCGACCGATCCAACAGCAGCCCTGCTGCGGCCGTGTGCTGGAGATGGCAGGCATACAGGAATGCTTCGTTCACCGCGGCAAGATCATCGGCATTCGTATCGAGACATGCGCGAATGCCATCGATGTCGCCGAGCGCGGCAAAGAATTTCAGCGTTCGGGGAAGAAGGCCTCTGCGGTGGAAGAGATCGATCAACCGCTTTGCGCGGGATTGGATGAGGGCATCGCATACCGACCGCGCGACGATTGCGCCGGCATCGAGCAGGAGTTCGGCACACGCCAGGCGCGTGAAATGTTGCTCGCTTATTGGGTCGGCGCTATCGCCGTAAGACCCCGTAGCCATGCCGAGCAGACCACCGTCGTTTTCATCCGCCTTCCACGACAACAGCGCCGGGTATTCCGCCAAGAGCTGCTGCAGACCCTCGACGTCATTGTCATGGATGCGGCGGCGGGCTTGATTTACGGCCCACTGCAGTCCTTTGCCGAGACGTTGCTTTACTTCTTTAATCAGGTCCTGCCAGCCGGGGAACCCATATTCGCGTGCCAGCACAAGCTGAGCATCACGCTGCGATAACGGCAGTTTGGCTTTCGGCAGCTGGGCACGCACCCGTTTGATGGCGTCTGCGTCGCCGGAAGCGATGCCGCGCGCCAGTTTCTTGGCTTGTTTGTGCAGGGATTCAAGGGAAGGACGATCCGGAAGCTTCGATGTGGTCATGACGACCTCCTTTCTTGAGCGCCTGTGACCCGCTGATGACAGGCTGAAAGAAGGTGCCAAGCACGCTGTCTGGATCGAAACAGGTGGGATTGTTCCCTTGCCGCGGGTCGGGGGTGCCCTGTCGCACGCTGTCGCAAGTATCCGCAACTTGCAATGGCACTGTCAATCCAATGCCCAGCGCGAACAACGGCGCGTTCGTGAAAATCGGAAAGCGCCAAGCTGAACCAAACAATTTGCAGCTGAGGGTCGTCTGGGCGTATCGTTGGCTCACTTTACCTTCGAAAAGATCTTAGGAGTAAACCATGTTGCGAAAAGTCCATCGCGCCCTCGTGGCTTTGGCGGTATTGATGGTCGTGTTCCTGTGCTTGACGATCGCCGTCTCTAGCCAGACTGTGCAACCCAGCACATCAAATGGTGAATGGCCGCATTACACAGCCGATTTGAAGGGCACGAGGTACTCGCCGCTGGATCAAATCAATGGTTCGAATTTCAACAATCTCGAAATCGCCTGGCGTTTCAAGACAGACAGTCTTGGACCTTTTCCGGAATACAAACTGGAAGCAACGCCTCTGATGGTGAAAGGCGTCCTGTACACGACGGGCGGTACCCGACGCTCGGTAATTGCGCTCGACGCAAAAACCGGCGAACTGATGTGGGCACACAGCCTCCGTGAGGGCAAACGTGCCGCGGCTGCGCCTCGTCAGTTGTCAGGACGCGGTGTTGCCTATTGGACCGACGGTAAAGGCGACGAGCGCGTATTGTATGTGACGACAGGTTATCGTCTCGTTTCGCTGAACGCGAAGAATGGCGCCGTGATCAGTTCGTTCGGTAAGGACGGCATGGTGGACTTGAAGGTCGGCGTCGTCAAAGGGGCGAACGAACAGATCGATTTGGAGACTGGCGAGATCGGCGTCCATTCCACACCCGTTGTCGTAAAGGATGTGGTCATCGTCGGCTCCGCGATGAGAGAAGGCGCCACCGTGAAGACGCACAACAATACCAAGGGCCTCGTGCGCGCCTTCGATGTCCGAACCGGAAAGCAGCTATGGAGATTCAATACGATTCCTGCTCCGGGCGAGTTTGGCAATGAAACCTGGGAGAACGGTTCGTGGGCCATCAATGGCAATACGGGAGTTTGGACTCAAATCACCGTCGACGAAGAACTCGGATTGGTGTACCTCCCAGTGGAAACTCCTACCTCCGACTACTACGGTGGACACCGCCCTGGAAACAATCTGTTTGGAGAGAGTCTCGTGGCAGTCGATCTCAAGACGGGCCAGCGAAAATGGCATTATCAGTTGGTGCACCATCCAATTTGGAATTTCGACAATTCTTCTGCTGCGATTCTGGCCGATATTAATGTCGGGGGCCGGGCTATCAAAGCCGTTGCGCTGCCGCACAAAATCGGCTGGCTTTATGTTTTTGATCGCGTGACAGGACAACCAGTATGGCCGATCGAGGAACGTCCGGTGCCGCAGTCGGACGTTCCGGGCGAGAAGACGTCGCCCACTCAGCCCCATCCGACCAAGCCGCCTGCATATTCCCGCCAATACCTCAAAGTGCCGGACGATCTGATCGACTTCACGCCCGCGCTGCGCGAGCAGGCGCTTCAGGTGCTTGAACGATACAAAGTCGGAAACTCGCCATTCACTCCACCGATACTCGGCAGCGTGAACGGCATGGTCGGCGCCATCGGTGCCGGCACTGCGACGAACTGGCCGGGTTCAGCCTACGATCCCGAGACGCACACGGTTTTTGCACAAGCGTCGAATCTTGTCGCAGCGAGATCGCTGGTAGCGCCGCCCCAACCATTCTCCGATATCCGATACGTGGAAGGGATCGGCGGACAACCGTTTCAGGTTGTCCTCGGGCCTGGCGACTGCTGCGCCGCCGATGCCGGACGTTCACAGAGACCGGAGAACCAGACTCCGGCAGCCGCGCCGAACGCGCCTGTCGAGCCCGCTCCTGCGCGCGCGGCCGCCGGCCTTAACGTCCAAGGGCTGCCGATTGTGAAGCCGCCTTATGGAACGCTGGCAGCTATTAATCTGGATCGAGGAGAAATCACGTGGCGCGTGGCGCACGGCGATACGCCTGACGTGGTTCGCAATCATCCCGCACTCAAAGGCGTCGATATCCCGAAGACGGGTCAACCAGGCGTTTCAGGTGTTGGTCTGATGGTCACCAAGACCTTAGTGGTGATGGGAGATTCCCAAATCACCGCCCCGCCGGGACGGCCTCGTGGCGCCATGCTTCGCGCCTATGACAAGAAAACCGGCGAACAAGCCGGCGCCGTGTGGATGCCCGCGCAACAGAGCGGGTCGCCGATGACATATATGGTCGATGGCAAACAGTACATCCTCGTCGCAGTTAGTGGAGGGGCATACTCGGGAGAATTCCTCGCGTTCAAATTGCCGGAATAACCAGCAGTGCGCGACTGTTCAGCCGCAATCGCTTCTCACGAGATCACGATTGAGTCGCGCCGATCCCAGGCTTCTCGAAAGCTGCTCCCATCGGCAAGTTTGGTTTAGAATGTCGTCTGATCCACGACGTTAGGTTGTCGTCCAGGAGAGGGCTGCGATGTGGAAACGGGTCAGCGTATTCTCAGCAGGCTCGATACTCTTACCTTTCACTGCGCTTCACACTACCAACAGCAAATCCAATGACCACAACTCCTCGAAAGGAGGGACAATGCACCTTTTGAAACTGCGTTGGCTGTATCTTCCTGCGCTATGCACGATCGTCACAGCGCTGATATTCGCCCAAGGTTCGAATAACTCGGTACAAAGTTGGCCGCCGGATACGACGGGCTATTCTCGAGTCGCCCTTCCTGACGATCAGGGATATGTCTATGATGAAACGGAAGGCATTGTACGAGATGTGGTTGTCAGCAACACAGATCCGAACCTGAAGAACACGGATTCTTTTAACGATGGCGAAACAAGTATCGCTATTGATCCGGAAAACCCGAACCACATAGTGATCTCTGCATTCTCCGGCGGGTGGGGTGCTACGGCGCCCATTTGGCATTCTCTTGATGGCGGGAACACGTGGACGAAGCGATTCACGGTGCCAATACCACCAGGAGTAACCTCCGCGGTTGGTTGTCCTTGTGACCAAACGTTCGACTATGGTCATAGCGGCCGACTGAGCGCCGCTTTCTTATCGGCCGGTCCAACGGACGTTTACACCGCCACGACGTTTCACCCGGAGGCAATTCCCGCGTGGATGTGGTTTCTGCTCGGTGGAGTTACTCAGCGGACGAACCTTACGGGAATAGGAATTGCGGACCAACCGTGGCTGCTGGTAAATCGAGACCCAGTCGCACACCGCGATAATGTCTACGTTGCATATGACAATTTTAGCGGTGCACCAGATATGCGGGTTTCGGTTGCGAATCTTACCGATGCCGATCCAGCGGATTTCACGACCGACCGATTGACCGGTTTCTCTACCGGATTCGTAAATCCCGGCCATCGTCTGGCCATTGATCGGAAGACCGGTTTCGTTTACAGCCTGTTCCAGCGACGCATTGCTCCGGGCGCCGGCGGCTCGCAAAACATCGACTACATGGTCAACCGCTCAACAGATGGAGGTAACAGTTGGAGTTTGAACGGCTCAGCAACCGGTATCGTCGTGGCCAATGGCGACAGCACTCAGCCAACGCCGAAATTCGGCACCGTTAATGCTCTCTTGGGGGGCGTCCTCCACGCGGCAACAAACCCGAATCACGGAGGAGTTGTCTACTACGTTTACGGTAATCGCGACGCTGTGACGGGAAATAACCGCCTATCCTTGCGTCGGCTCGAGAGCGACGCTTCCGGCAACCTTTCGGTCGTGCTCACGTCATTTGTTACTGGCCAGGTACAGGCGGCTCTCCCATCGGTAGCCGTTGCCGAGAACGGAACAGTCGGAGTCTTCTACTACACGTTCAATGGTTTTTCCGCCGGTTTCCCGGTGTTCTCCGCTCATCTCTCCCAAAGCCAGGACAATGGTGCTACGTTTTCTGATCAAGTATTAGAAACCTTTCTTTCGTCCGCCGCCGATAACGCAAATGCCAGACAACGAGTTCTCGGAGACTACGTGCAGATGAAAGCGATAGGAAATACGTTTTACGGCGCCTTTACCGGAAATGGTGTTCCTTTCGGACGCCCTTTTTCGAATCACGACCCAATCTTCTTTAAGGTGGCGGCGTATTAATGTTTGGATAGAGCATGGACTCGCAGGCTAAATGGACGTGTTCCTCAGTGCAACATACGATCGATGCCGGCCCAGTAATGAGCGACTAACCTAAGCCTTGCGAATACACGCTCCAGTCTTGGAGAAGTAAGATGAATACAAAAAGAACACTAGCTGCTGGAAAGCTATGTTTGTTGTTCGTAATGCTGCTTGGGCCGAGTCGGACATTATGGGCTCAGAAACCCGGGGATGCTCTGTCACGAGTTGGTACAGTTGCGCAAGTTGTATCGGGAGGCGGCTGGTCTACACAAATAACGCTGATCAATCTTTCAGCGTCCGTAGTCACAGGGCGAGTCGCCTTTTACTCAGACGATGGCAGTCCGTTGACGTTACCACTGGTATTACCATTATCAAACTCGCGCACGACAAATTCTGTTTTGGCTTTATCGATAGGCCCGAACGAAACATTCGTCATCGAGAGCGGAGACGCAACGGCATCGATGGCGGGCGGCTGGGCGGATATTCAAGCTTCGGACATTTTGGGAGGCTTTGCGATTTTGCGATTGACGCAAACCGGAGGTCCGGACTCGGAGACCAGCGCGAGTCTGTTTACGCGACAGGCACCATCCTTAGTATTACCCTATGACAATACCACCCGTTCTCAAACTGCAATAGCCCTTGTAAATGGTGAGGTCATCGGCTCAACCATCAGCGTGATCATTCGCGATCATAAGGGCGAGCAATTGGCTTCGTCGCAGATCACAGTTCCTTCGATGGGGCATACGTCTTTTTTTACCGCTAACCGATTTCCCCAATCCGCCAACCGGCAAGGCATTATAGAACTTCGGAGCAATGCGGGGACTGTTGCGGGAATGGCGTTGCGTTTCGGACCGGCGCTAACTTTCACAGTATTGCCAACGATTCCTTGATTGAAATTTGCTTCAGCTCGAGTTTGCCTCAAAATAACATCCGGGATCATTGATGTTACCGGCCTTCGATGAGACGAAGGGAGTGTATGTATCTACCGAAAAGTTTTGAAGAAACTCGAATTGAAGTTTTGCACGACATGATTCGCACTCATCCGTTCGGTACTTTGGTTACGCTCAACAAGGACGGACTTGAAGCGAATCATATCCCGTTCGAAATTGATAGTTCTCAGGAGCCGTTTGGAATTCTGCGTGGGCACGTCGCGCGTGCTAATTCGGTCTGGAATGACCACCGCAACGGTCAGGCGCTTGCGATCTTTCAAGGTCCTCAGACTTATATTTCCCCTTCTTGGTACACAACAAAGGTGGAAACCGGGATGGTCGTTCCGACATGGAACTACGTTGCCGTTCATGCGTATGGTGAATTGCGAGCAATAGAAGATCGGGACTGGCTGCGCAAGCTTGTCGACAGCCTAACGATCACTCATGAGGCCGGCCGCAGAGAGCCCTGGGAAGTGTCCGACGCACCATCGCACTACATCGACAAGCAGCTTGGCGCCATTGTCGGACTGGAACTAACCATTACACGTTTGATCGGAAAGTGGAAAGTCAGCCAGAACCGTCCGAAGCAAGATCGTTCAAGTGTGATCCGAGCGCTGAAAGAGCAAGGCGGAGAATCGTCACTAGCTATGGCTCGGTTGATGGAGAACGCGACCGATGATGTCACTTAGCGTCGGAAGGAGTAATGTGCAACCACCACCGTAATGTTGTCTTTGCCTCCAGCCTCCAGCGCCTTATCCATCAGAAGCTGACACTGCTGTTCGGCTTTTCCTGAGTTGACGAGTACGGCTGAAATCTCACCGTCCGGGACCATGTCCGTCAGGCCATCGGTGCACAAGAGCAAACAATCACCATCCGCGAGTTTTAAACTCTGTACTTCGATTTTTAGTTTGTCTGCGTGCTGTCCAAGCGCCTGAGTCAACACATGCCGCATGTTATGAGTTGCGGCCTGCTGATGAGTGAGAACTCCGGCGTCCAGGAGTGATTGCACGACAGTCTGATCTCGAGTCAACTGCTGTAATTGCCCATTGCGAAGTAGATAGGCGCGAGAGTCACCAACGTGAATTACAAACAAGTCTGCTGCAAGGCTAACCGCCAAGGTTAAGGTCGTCCCCATTCGGCCAAGTGATGGATCGGCCAGGGCCTGTTTGCGAATGGCTGCGTCGGCTTTGCGGTAACGGTCGGATGCTCTTCTTACGAATTCTTCGGCCAGGTCGTCATCAAGCCTCATGATCCAATCGGGAGTTTGAATGACGAGTTCCAGAAGAGTCTTGATCGCAAGCCGGCTGGCAACTTCACCGCCCTCCACACCTCCTATGCCGTCAGCGACAATCATCGCGTAGCCCGTTTCACGTGAGTGACGTGGTATGTCATCTTGATGAAGACTGGTTAGCAACACCTCGAGGTCACGTTCAGTTCGACCGACGAGGAACTGATCCTCATTGTTCTCTCGTACCTTGCCAGGATGTGTTAACCCTGCGACATCAACATACACCAGTGCCGATAGGACTTCGGTATCACGGTCGGTTTTCCTAGCCAGTTCGGGCTTGGTAAGCTGCTGGGCATCTGCGACGTGGTCCATCTTCGCCCGCCTAAATTGAAATCTGGATTAGATAGCTGAACGCCGTCATTATGCGCCGTAACGCCGCTTTCGGCTAGCCCTAATCAAGGGATTTTGTTGGCCAAACGACTTAGCATGCGATCGACTGGAAAGGTCGTTGGGTGCGTGGACGTCGCCGAGCGCCTGCAAATAAGAGCGAAACTCGTCGACCATGGAACCAATCGCGGGCGCATCGTCAATAGTGGCGTTTCGAATTATTAGCGGGTCATTCGTACCCATGCCAAGCGGCCCTCCACGGCCGGTTGCCGATATCTTCAATTGTGCATGCAACCTGCATCTGCGAAAAGCGCACCTGCACTTCGACAAACTTTCAGGCAAGATTCGGGAGCACTTCTTGTTCACATTTCTTCGTCACGCGAGACTTGCCAAGAAACGAGGCAAGGGGGACCTTGTCGTTAGGCGCTGTCTTCTGCGAAAGTAGGCATCAGAACGGAATGAGAGATCCACTCGTTCGCGACAATAATTTCTCGGAACTCATGCGGGCGGCACAGGCGGGTAATTCGAGGGAGTATTTGCTGCTTCTGGAAGAAATTACGCCGCGTATTCGGCGCGTTGTTCGCAGCCAGCGTGCGTTTCTTCAGATCGAAGACATCGAAGACCTGGTCCAGGACATCCTGGTCTCGGTGCATGCCGTTCGGGCAAGTTACGATCCGGAAAGGCCCTTTGTGCCTTGGTTGCTTGCAATCGTACGGAATCGCCTTGCGGATGGAGCACGCCGTCACGCACGAAGCACGGCACACGAGATTCAGGTTGAAAACCTGGCCGTAACCTTTACGGAGGAACCGGCGAATCCCAATATGGATACGTACGGCGACGTAGAAGAACTGCGGGAGGCGATTACCAGATTGCCTCCGATCCAACGTGACGCTATCCAAATGTTGAAGCTCGACGAAATGTCGCTCAAAGAAGCGGCGGTCGCCAGTGGAACAACAGTCGGTGCCTTAAAAGTCGCAACACACCGCGCGATGTCGGCGTTGCGTAAAATGCTGGTGAAATCAAAGTGACGGCGAATACCCAACAACTGATTCGCGAATTGACAAAGAATGCCGGTCCCGTCCGAACATTGCGTAGCCCCTTCATTCGCGCACTGTTGTGGTTAATACCATCCTTCGCGTATGTCGGTATGTTTGTTCTGATCATGCCCCTGCGCCACGATTCCCCTGCGGCGTTTCACGATCATCTATTACTCATCGAATTGAGTGCGGCACTTGCAACGGGACTTACGGCTGCTGTTGCAGCTTTTGCGTCGATAATTCCGGGTTACAGCCGAAACTGGGTCGCGTTGCCCTCCGGCCCGTTGGTTATCTGGATGGCCAGCCTCGGCCCGGGATGCGTTCAACAGTTGAACGAGTTCGGAATACAAGGCCTGCCGTTACGCCACAACCCATGGTGTGTTCCGTTCATCATTGTATTCGGCGCTCTGCCGGCGGTCCTCGCCACCGTTATGTTGCGACGTGGCGCGCCTCTAACACCGCGCCTAACTGCGGCGCTCGGCGGTCTGGCAGCGGCAGGTCTGGCCAATGTCGGCGTTCGTATCGTCCATCCGGAAGACGTTAGTGTGATGCTGCTCTTTTGGCATGTCGGTTCAGTGATCGTTTTATCGACGGTGGCGGGAGCCGCGGGCCGATATCTCTTCAACTGGCGCGTGCTGATAACCAAGTCTAAAATTCGCGCGTAACCTTTTTCTCGTATCCTCCGAATCCTTCTTTGTGACCTTTAATCCCAATGGAGGATCGAAATGAACAAACGCATCTTTATTGCAGCAGCTCTTGCTTCGGCTATCGGACCAGTAGTTCTCTCAGCGCAAAAACCCGCGCCCACTCCAACCTTCAAAGCGGAGAAGTGCTACGGCATTGCCAAAGCAGGCAAGAACGACTGCGCATCGACCGGCAACAACTCTTGCGGTGGAACCTCGAAGATCAATAGCGATCCGAAGGCCTGGATTTATGTGCCCGAAGGATATTGCGAGCGCATCGTCGGCGGGAGCAAGACTCCGAAATAGGCACTCACGGGTGGCCATCGAAATGACAAGCAGTCCCAACACGGCGGGAATCGGTCTTCGTCTTGCGCATTTGTCGGAGATGATCGCCACCCGACCCTCTTGCGGATGGCTCGAAGTGCATCCGGAAAACTTTCTCGCCAATCCACACGCCGCGGAATTGCTTATCGCATTGTCGGCGTCTTATCCGATTTCGCTGCACAGCGTCGGCCTCTCCATCGGCAGCGCAACAGGCATCGATCAAAAGCACCTTCGCCGAATCGCCGAACTTGCGGCACGTGTCGATCCCGTTTTCATTTCCGGACACCTTGCTTGGTCTGTGTACGGCAACGAATACCTGAATGATCTTCTTCCACTGCCTTATGAAACGGAGAGCTTGGAGGTCGTTGTCAGGCACGTCCATCAAGTCCAGGATGTGTTGCAGCGACCCTTTCTGATCGAGAACCCGGCCAGTTACGTTGGCTTTCAGTCATCGACGATTCCCGAAGCCGAATTTCTGGCCCAGGTCACCGGCCGCACCGGGTGCCGGCTGTTGTGTGACATCAGCAATGTTGTTGTCAGCGCGAACAACCTGGGATACGACCCCTGCGCGTACATCGATAGTCTTCCTGCCGCCGAGATCAGTGAAATGCATCTGGGCGGCTACACTCCGGAACCGGATGAAGCTACCGCTGGAGCAGAAGTGTTCATCGACACTCATGCGGCGCCGATATCTCAGGCGGCGTGGGATCTTTATCGATACGCCCTCGGACGCATCGGTCCCCGGCCAATCCTGATCGAGTGGGATAACAACCTACCGCCTCTTACACTATTACTTGCCGAGGCAGAACGCGCAGCTGAGATTCGGATGGAGGTAGGCCATGCCGCGTCTTACTGAGATTCAGTCGCATTTCCGCGACACGGTAGTTTCAAACGGTAAGACGCGAGTTGGGCTGTCTCTAACAGGCGGAAGCGATCCGTCAAAACGTCTGCTCATTCATCAAAGAAATTACCAATCGAGTCTCATCGAAGCCTTGCGAACGAAGTTCCCGGCGACAGAGTGGCTCGTCGGGACGCGCCTTCTAGCAGAGGCGGCCGCCAGCTTTATTCAGGAATATCCACCGACCGCACCTTGCATAGCGGAATTCGGCGCGACGTTTCCGGATTTCCTCGCGACTCGTGTTCAGCATGTTGGGTACGTTCGGGACTTCGGGCGCCTGGAATGGTTTGTGGGTAAGGCCGCGATTGCCGTTGATGAATCGCCGCTCGATGGGTCGCTCTTTTCCTCGATCGACGAAGATTCACTACCGGATTTGATCCTGACGCTCCAGTCCGGAACTCATTACCTCAACACGAACTGGCCGGTTGACGAATTGATGGTGTTGTACCTGAACGACACGGCGCCAGATCAACTCGAGCTTATTCCGTGTGACGGGTGCATCGAGATTCGCGGGGCGCGAGGCGAATTTCAAATCAATCGTCTGGAGACCGGAGACTCCATATTCCGGCAATGCATTTTCGCTGGCCTCTCGATTGGCGCGGCAGCCGAACGCGCACTCGACGCAAGCCGCTGTTTCGACCCTGGTCGCGCTTTGGCCGCACTTTTGGAGTCAGGTCTGGTGACGGCCATACGGCAACCTGAATAGGAAAGTTCATGACCACCTCGCACGATGCTCTGCCGCAAAGTACCGGCTTATATGCCGCGCTCAACGCGACTCGCGAATGGCTTGGGCGCTTTCCGATTTCCATTCTTCAACTCGGGATGCGCATTGGCGTCGGCATGGTCTTCTTCAATGCCGGTGTCCTGAAGTACAAGTCGTTCGAATTTGCGGTCAAGCTTTTCGAAGACGAGTACAAAGTGCCAATCCTCGTCCCGGCGGTCGCCGCCCGTATCGCGATGATCAATGAGCTGACCACATCGATCCTGCTCTTTGTGGGGCTTGCAACAAGACTCGCAACATTGCCTCTGCTGAGCATGATCTCCGTCATTCAGATCTTCGTGTATCCGAACGCCTGGCCGGATCATGTGCTCTGGGGATCGGTCCTTGTATTCCTGCTCACGCGTGGTCCGGGACCATTTTCGATCGACTATCTGATCGAGCGATATTGGATCCGGAAGCGCTAATGTCTACGACGAAATCAGCTTGTACGATGAGGTGATCTGAATTGCCGCGCGGAGGCTTCGGAAAACGGGACACTTGTCGATGTAGAAACTGTGAACCCGCTCGACCATGTCACCAAAGTCTTGGGAAGCTGCCAGTGTGAAATCCACATGTATCCGCCGGATGACCAGAACGCCATCTTCCGTCTCGATTTCGCCGCGTGCTTCTGCAACAAGTTTGCCTCCGCTCGCGTCGATTTTGCGCGCCTCCAGCGCGCCCCCGAAGGTCCCCAGCATTCAACCAGCCGTTGCCGCAACGACGTAGTCAATCGTGGCGCTGTGCGTTTCTCCCAGGGCCGCAGTATCTACTCCATAGTGCTTTGCGATCGCACCGTGAACGCTGAACGTGATGACATTGTTTTCGCCGGGCAGATGCGCTGTGCGCAGCGGACCTTTCTTTCGTTCGAGTCTGACGTTGGAAGTGTAGACGACCTCAGACATTGACGAGATGATACAGAAAATCTTACTCATCCTTCAAGCCGCGAGGTGTCCAAGCATTCGCGGCGATGAAGCAGCGGGGTCGGAGCTGTTGTTGGCCACGCGGGCGCGGCAGATCACACTTCCTCGGTGTTTAAACAAGGATGCAGTTCGACGTGAAGTGAAACTCGGCGTGCTTCTCCGACTGCCGTGACGACCGCATGAAACGGACTGATGTCGAACAACTGCCGGAACTTTGCCTCGCTTTAAGGAAAGGACCGTTTCCGAAGGCTGGGTGGATTCGATGGATTGTTTCAGTCTCATATAAAAACGCGCCGCGCCTGCTAACATCGTACCTGCCACCGTGAAAGAGTCCGAGACCGACGTAATCCTTTGATCGAGAAAATGCACAGACGTTCTGCCTCTGGTTATCGAGTCGCCAGCGTCCTGGGTTTCCTGCTCTTCTTTGCGATCTCCCTTCGGGCACAACCCGCTACGGAGTTGTTCGGTGTCGTCTATGAAGCCGACAATGTTCCGTCTGCCGGCGTCACTGTTGAATTAACGTTTCGCAAACTCCATCTGACGCAGACCACGGGCCCAGATGGGAAATTTCTCTTCTGTTGTCTGCATGAGGGCCAATTCGAAATTGTTTTCCACCATCGACTGGCTTCCACAGCCGGGGAATTCACACTCACACTGGCCGGGGCAAAACCTTCCCATGTCATTGCAGAGTTACAGAGAGGGAGCTCGAAAGAATGGCAGCTGCGGGAAGACCCCTCATACGGGGATGTTCCGGATACATCGGCTCGAACCTATACTCGATTAGACATCGCGCGGCTACCTTCAGCATTGCATCTCTGGGCTTTACTAGGGCACACCGAAGTCTCGGCTACGATAGAACGCTTCGATGTCGCTGGAATGCACGGCGACGACACCATGCTGTTTGGCTCGCGCGGCGGTTCCTGGTCACAAAACAGAGTGGTCTGGAATGGGTTCAATGTAACCAGCGGCGACGGCGCCAGGACGCTGCTGCTGCCAGATCTTGCAGCAGTCGATGACATTACCTACGATGCCGGTCCTGCGAGTGTCGCCTCCTCGGGGGCAGCGGTGCTGCTGGAGCCGCGCAAAGGCGAGTCGACTCTCCACGGAGAAGGCCACATTTTCTTCCAGAGCGGCGCGCTCCAGAATGTCAACGTAACTCCGCGCCTCCGTAGTTTCGGCATTACGGAATCGGACGAACGGTACCGCTATTTCGCCCAAGGCAGTGCACAGTTCGGCGGTCCACTCTCATCGAGCTGGACTTACTATGGTGCCGCCACCCGATTGCAAACCGAGAAATGGATTCGCAACTATTTGCTCCCGATCAGCAGCACCCTGACCAGCGAGACTGTCCATATGCTTGGAGATCTCTCATCGCGGGACCGGCTCGGCCTGGCTTGGCTGGGACAGCAGCGGCATCAACCAAGAGGAGGAGCGAATCCGCAGGTCGCAAGCGAAGCAACGCTGGATACCTCTCCTAGCTTCCAGAGTCTGCAGGGTTCCTGGACTCACACGGTTTCGCCGCGAAGCCTTCTTGACGCGCGGGCAGCGTTATCCATTGGAAAAACGGACACAGCTCTTCAGTCCGATAAACCGAGTCGGGAGGAACTATTTCCGGGTTTTGTGGACATTCCTTTTGTTCCTTCGTCGGAAAACGGAAGGAACATCGTCGCGCTGTTAAACAACGTCTGGACAGGCGCCGCACCTTTGGTCGTGGCCACGCGCGATCGGAGATTGGAAGTGAGGACGCAGTTTCATGCCCTTCGCAGCGGCCCGGGAAAATCGGTCCATCGACTTTCTTTTGGAGCCGACCTTGAATGGCTTCAGGCCGAGGAGCGGGCTCACGCTTTCCAGAATATCGGCCTGCGCTTCTTTCGCGGCACTCCGAATTCCGTGGAGTTTTTCAACTCAAGCGATGCACGCAACGGCAACACGGGCACCCGAGGGTATGTGGTCGACAACATCACCATCGGTGCTTTCTCGTTCAGTCTTTCCGGTCAGGCAAGCCGCGCCTCGGGAAGTAACAAGCTGAGCGCCAATTCGGAAAGCAACAGCCTCCGCTGGATAAATTTTGGCGCTCATGCAGGAGTCGGTTATCGCATCGGTCATCGAAAACCAATCTCACTGCGCGCTGGAGTGGCGCATCGTTACGAGGAAGCGCTCATCCGTACCCTCAAAGCTGTTCATCCGAACGGACCGAGTGTTGCCACTTACTTTTGGAATGACTCGAATCGGGACGGAGGCTTTCAGCCTGGCGAGCTTGGGCGGTTGACCAAGGTGGAAGGTAGCCCTTTCAGCCGTTTAGACCCTCAGTTGAAACAGCCTTATGCGCGTGAAATTCATCTCGAAGCGGCCCGTGAGTTACCTGGCAGACTTCTCTTCAGCCTGCATGCCTTTCGACGCGTGGAACATAACGTTCTGGCGTTGACGAATACCGGGGTTCCCTCGAGCGCTTATACCCCCGTGGAGGTGTTCGATCCCGGCAATGACGGGGCCAGCCAGACCGGGGACGAAGCGTGGCGCGTGGCCTACAACCAGGACGTTGATACATTAGGTCACGATGCTTACCTCTTGACCAACTTCTCGCAGCCGAGAACGTTTTCCGAAGGATACGAAGCCCACGTGACAAAAGCGGGTACGCAGTTACAGTGGGATCTCGCCTTCACGCGATATCGATCCGTCGCGCGCACCGCGCCCGGGAATGGGCCTCTTCAAAATGACTGGAGCGTTCTTGCCGTAATCAATGATCCGAATCAGTCCATCAACGCCTACGGCAGCACATTCTTTGACCGGGGGCTTGGGGCGCGATTTTGGGGGACCTGGCAACCAGGTTGGGATATGCGGCTCGGTTGGATTTGCAGCTATTTGGACGGAGCTCCCTATGGGCGCATCCTGCCCGTCACGGGATTGAACCAGGGACTCGTTGGCATCCTGGCCACGCGTCGCGGTTCTGGTGACGGCAGTTCTAACGAGGGAAAGAGGACCGCTTACAATTTCACCACGGATCTTCGTCTCTCACGCGCCTTCCACTTGAACCACGGGCGTCTGGATACTTCTCTCGATGTTTTCAATCTTTTCAACTCCGCTCATGCACTGCGAGAAGCTGATGTCACGTCCCCCAATCATCTTTGGCGGATCCCCCTGAGCTTTCAAACTCCCCGCAGTCTTCAGCTGGGCCTGCACTTCGGTTGGTAATAGCGATCCTGCTAGCTATTGTTTGCGTGGCGTGGGCGGGGTCGGCTGATTGAACTTCGTCGCGTCAATCGCCACATTCGTTTCTGCCGAAGTCAGCAGTACATCTGAACGGCCGTCCGTCCATGTAGTAATGACGTGAAACGGGAGCTTCACTCCAGCTCCGGCGACATCCCGGTAGTCGCTGTAGTCCACCTGCATCGGTACACGCCCGATGATCGTGTCGGCAAAGCGCACCTGCCGCACCAGCAGGCCGGACTGCTTATCGAAGTACAGCTTTATGGAAGAGCGT
>Ga0114129_10002019_pt1 | contig 27820 bp, 23 predicted proteins | sample RhiMetdeltSRZDD1_FD_80071 | JGI IMG/M metagenome (GOLD analysis project Ga0114129, IMG submission 80071) | Populus rhizosphere microbial communities from Tennessee, USA - Rhizosphere MetaG P. deltoides SRZDD1 (version 2) (version 2) | ecosystem: Host-associated > Plants > Roots > Rhizosphere >... | reverse complement strand
CGATCCGGAAGAGAGGCGCGCCCTCGTCGTAGGACGCGCCGAGGGCGCCGTAGATTTCCGCGACGCGTCCGGCAATCGGCGCGCGCAGCACGAACGAGTTGCCCGCCGCCGCGCCGCCGCCGGTGCGCAGCGTCTCGTCCCGCTGCTCGAGCCGCGCCTGCGCTGCGGTGAGGCGCGCTTCGGCCACTTTGACCGCGCGCTGGGCTTCCTCCACGCGCCGCGCGGGGACAGCGCGTTCGGCGAGAAGCCGCTCCGAGCGCGCCAGATCGGACCTGGCCGCCTCGACCGATGCCTGTGCCTCGGCAACGCTCGACGCCAGCGTCGCGCGATCTCCGCCGGCCTCGTTGAGCCGCGGCTGGATGCGTCCGAGCTCCTGTCCGGCCTGCACCCGCGTGCCGAGGCGCATCAGGCTGGCTGCCATGAAGCGTCCGGCGGAAGGTGCGGAGACGATGGCCTCGCCCCCCGTGAGCGGCTCGACGACCGCGGGAACCCGTATGCCGCGCCGAATCCCGCCTTCCTGCACGAGCACCGTGGCGAAGCCGTTGGTCCACTGCTGTTCCTTCAGATAGCTGATCGCAGCGGGATCGTCGGCGGCGCGCGATTCCGCGTCGGCCACCGCCTTCTCCTGATCTGGGAAAACGGTGATCGCCCCGAGATCGTGCGCATCCATGAGGCCTGGCGCCTCCACGACAAGGCGCCAGCGGTAACGGCCGGCCGGCGGCGCGGGCGCGAGCACCCGGAACACGCCTGGGCGTGACGGTTCCTGCCCCTGCAGCACCGAAGGCGTGCCGCCCGAATCGGGCGTGAACTCAAGGCGTGGACGACCAGCGGTCATCGCCGAAAAGTCGCTCAAACGCGTCAGGTGCACCGCGAAAAGCGCTTCCTGTCCCGCCACGAGCGGCGGGTATTCCATGAAGAGCTCGGTCTTGTCGGTCCACGACGTGACGTCGAGCGTCGGCGCTTCGGCTTCAGGCGGCGCCGCGTCGCCGCCGCACGCGAGCGTCATCGCCAGGATGACGACGCATCCGGCAATCGATGTGATGCGATTCATGGAATCTCCCATCCACTGACGAACTCGAGCTCGATTTCTGCTTCCCGCACGGCCGCATCCAAAGCGGCCTGCCGAACGCGGGCGGTAGAGGTGGTGCGATACGCGTCAAGCAGCTCTAAGATGCTGCCCTCGCCCGCCTCGTAGCTGACCTGCGCGATTCGGCCCACCTGTTCGGCCGCCGCCGCCGATGCCGCCCGATAGTTGCTGGCAATCGCCCTTCGTTCCAGCACCGCCGCGCGCCATGCCGCAATCTGCGTTCGCACAGACAATCGCAGCGTTTCGGCCTCAGCGCGGAGCTGTGCGGCGCGAGCCTGTGCCGAAGCGCGCTCCGGTCCGCCCCGATCGAAGAGCGGCACGTTGACGTGAACGCTGACGATGCTGCCGAGGTCGCCTGTGCCGGCGTTGGACGACTTGGTGCCGCCGACGATTTCCGGCTCCGGCACGCGGCGACGGGCCGCCGCCTGCTCGAGGAATGCTGCCGCGTCGAGCTCGCGCTGTAGCGCCGCAAACTCGCCCCGCATGCGCTCCGCCGTCGCCATGAGCTCATCGACCGGGGGCAGCCTCGCCTCCACAGCGGACGAGGGTTCCGGACGCGCCGCGTCGATGACGTCGACAACGGGCGCCGCACTGAAGTAGCTGGCCAGTATGCCCTGCGCCTGCGCACGTTCAGTGGCGGCCGCGGCGCGGTCGGCCTCGACGTCGATCACCTCTCGCTCGGCGCGAAGTCGATCGAAGCCGGCGGCCTCGCCTGCCGTTTCGCGGCGACCGATCACGTCGGCAAGCTCGCGCAGCTGATCGCGGCTGCGCGCAAGCTCCCGCTCGCGCGCCTGCGCGGCCCAGAGATCGGTGAATGCCAGCCGCAGATCCGCGCGGAACCGTCGCACCGCGTCATCGGCCCGGCTGGTAGCCGCTTCGACGCGCGCGGACGCGGCGCTCACCTCGAACCGGCGCCGGCCGGCGACCGGCAGCAGCTGCGCCACCATCACCATGTTCTCGGTGACACCGGCGACCGCTTCGCGGTTGAAGGTCACTCTCGGATTCGGCCATCGGGCGGCCGAGAGGACGTCGGCCCGGGCGACATCGACGGCGGCTCGAACGGCCTGCACCCGTGGACTTTCGGCCGACAGCCGTGCCAGCGCCTGGGATTCGGTCAACAGCAACGTCTGGGCGCCTGCGCTCGCCGGCAGCACGGCCGCGGCAAGCGCAGCGCAAACTACACGCGCGCGCATAGGTACCTCTCTCGTGGTAGCTGGGTAACTGGGTTGCTGGGTAGCTCGGTCGCTTCGTGATCTGCAGCTACGTAGCCACCGAGCTACCTAGCCACCTAAAGGGAGATACACGAAGGGCGAGCCGTCAGGAGACGGAAGGCGGAGCGCGGGAGGCAGTCGGCCGGACGCCAGGCGGGTCGTGGCTGTGCGTCACGGCGGGTGGGCGTCGCATCATCGACTCGAGCGGCGCGGGAAGCGCGTACCGCGATTGCGGCAGCGCCGGAATCAGAAGTGGTACAGGCTCGACAGCGACAAAGAGCTGCAACCCGGTGGCGCGCTCGGCACCCTCGTTCTCGTCGAGTGCCGGCGTGTCGCTGTGCGTGGCGCGATGCGTCGCATGCCCGCCGAGGTGCGCATGCACGCGAGCTGCGCCGTGATGACCGTCGTGGTCGTCGTCGAGGTGCGCGTGCAGCAACGGTGCACCCAGGGCCGCCAGTTGCAGCGCCACGACCGAGCAAACCGCGACAAAGGCCCGAAACACCCGCCCATTGTAGTCCCGAAGGATCTGACGGATTTCTGAAGTCTTCGTCAGAAGCCGTAGGAGATGGAGGCTATATGCCAGAATACGAGGCATGCGGACCATTCAGTGGCTGTTCGTGGTGGGTGTGCTTTTGTTCATCACGGGCATCGGGTTCGTTATCGCCGGCGCGCGTGAGGCGCGTTCGGCAGGGCCTGCGGTCGAAGCCGCGACGATCACGACCCCGGTGGCCAGCGTCAAGCAGATCATGGCCGCGATCACGGGACCGGCCGCGAACACGGTCTACAACGCGGTCGGCACTGTCGTCAGCGCCTCTGGCATCAAGGAGACTGCGCCCCAGAACGACGAGGAATGGACGGCGCTGGCCGCGACCGCAGCGGCGCTCGTCGAGTCGGGCAACCTGATGCTGACACCTGGCCGGGCGATCGACAATGGCGACTGGGTCAGGATGACGCAGGACATGATCGACAAGGGCAAGCTGGTCATCAAAGCCGCCGAAGAGAAGAGCACCGAGGGGATCCTTTCGTCCGGTTCAGATCTCAACGCCACCTGTGATAACTGCCATGGAAGATATCGCCGCGAGTAGACGACTCGTCACCCTCGTGGCCGTCGCCACCTTCGTCGCCATCGGATCCACGGGTGTCGATGCCCACGGCGTCTCCGGCAAGGACGCCGTCTTCCTGCAGGGGCTGCAGGGACAGGCCATCGGACCTCTGATGTACCTGGGTGCCAAGCACATGGTCACGGGCTACGACCACTTGTTGTTCCTCGTGGGCGTCATCTTCTTCCTCTACCGGTTGAAGGACGTGCTGCTCTACGTCAGCCTGTTCACGCTGGGCCACAGCCTCACGCTGCTTGGCGGCGTGCTCGGCGGCATTCACGCCAACCCGTATCTGATCGACGCGGTCATCGGCTTCTCGGTGGTGTACAAGGCGTTCGAGAACATGGACGGCTTCAGGCGCTTCTTCGGCGTGCAGCCGAACACGAGGGCGGCCGTGCTCGTTTTCGGCCTGTTCCACGGCTTCGGTCTGGCGACCAAGCTACAGGAGTTCGCGCTGTCGCAGAACGGGCTCGTCGCCAACATCGTGAGCTTCAATGTCGGTGTGGAAATCGGACAGGGTCTGGCGCTCACGGCGATTCTGATCGCCCTGACCTACTGGCGCACCCGCAGCGGCTTCATGCGGCACGCGTTCGCCGCCAACGCGATCGTGATGACTGGCGGCTTTCTGCTGATCGGTTACCAGTTATCCGGCTATTTCCTTGGCGTCGCCTGAGGAAAATGGGTCGGGGGTCATTTCTTGAGGACAGTGCCGTGCAGGATTCACAAGTCGTAGAGCAACGCCACCGCATCGCTGTTGCGGCGGGGGCCGCGCTGCTCGTTGCCGGCGTCGTGCTCGTGTTGTTCGTCCTGCCGGCAGAATTTGCCGTGGACCCGTTCGGGACCGGCGCCAAGTTGGGACTGCTCGACCTGGGTATCACGGGCCAGCAGGTCGAGGCGCTCGAATCGGCCGGCGCGACCGGCGCTGCAGGGCAGGCGGCGATCCTGGCGCCGCAGGAGAAGCCATTCCAGCAGGAAACGGTGGAATTCAAAATCGCGCCGGGCGAATTCGTCGAATACAAGTACCGCCTGGACAAGGGCGAAGCGCTGCTCTACTCCTGGAAGGCGACCGGGCCCGTAAATCTCGACTTTCACGCCGAGCCTGACGGCGGGCCGCGCGGCTACGCACAGTCCTACGAGACCAAGCAGGCAATCACCAGCGAGTCGGGCACGATGACGGCGCCGTTTTCAGGCATCCACGGTTGGTACTGGCAGAACACCGGCGGCCAGGAAGTCACCGTGACCCTGACCTCGTCGGGCTATTACAACCTCTCGCACGAATTCCGCACCGACCAGCCCGTCAAGAACAAGACGTTCCAGTAGGCCGCGCTCGTGGAACGGCCGCCACTGGTCGCACAGGCGCCGCATGCGCGGCTGCTGCAGCTGTGCGCCGCCGGCGCCCTGGCGTACTGCAGCTACGCAATGTGCCGTTCGCCGCTCCTGCCGCTGTTTGCCCGCGAGCTCGGAGCGGACGCGCCGCTGATCGGCGTGATCGTCGGCGCGTCGACACTGACCGGAGTGGTGTTGAAGCTCCCCGCCGGCGCGTGGTCCGACGTCCTGGGCCGGCGGGCGCTTCTCATTGCGGGCGCGCTTGTGTTCGCCGTGATGCCGTTCACCTATCTTGCGGTCTCAGGTGTCGCGCTGCTCATCGTCCTGCGCGCGCTGCACGGCAGCGCGACCGCCATCTTCAGTCCCGTCGCCTCGGCCACGTTGTCCGATATCGCGCCGCCGCTGCGTCGCGCCACCTGGCTCAGCACCTATTCGACGATTCAGGGTGCCGGCCAGGCCGTCGGGCCAGTCATTGCCGGCTACATGATTGCCAGAGGTCGATACGACCTGGCGTTTGTCGTCGCCGGCGTCATCGGGCTGTCTGTACCGGTCCTGGCGTGGCGGTGGCCCGCCGCGCCGCGCCCATTCCGAGCGGAACAGCTCGCCTTGTGGCCGCAGTTCGTCCGCGGCATCCAGGACGTCATCCGGCAGCGTCTCGTCCTCGTGGCCAGCCTCGCGCAGGCAGCGCACTTTCTCCTCAACGGGTCGCTGAGCGCGTTCTTCCCGCTGTACGCGAGCGAAGTCGTGGGCATGAGCGCCGTCGATATCGGCTGGATGTTTGCGGCGCAGACAGTGACCACGCTGGCGACCCGGCCGGCGATCGGAATTCTGTCCGACAGGGTCGGCCGCCGCGGCGTCATCACGACGGGCCTTGTGGCGTGCAGCGCCGCAGTCGCAATGATCTCATTCGCCCGATCGCCGGGATCGTTGTTCGTGGCCGTTCTCGTCTATGCCGCCGGCGTGGCTGTCACGACGGCAGCCACGAGCGCGTTCGTCACCGATGTCGCACCACGCACGCGATATGGCGCCGCCCACGGCGTATCCGGAACGATCTATGACGTTGCCGACGCGGCGGGGCCGCTTGTCGCCGGACTGCTGGTGGGGGCGTGGGGTTACGAGGCGATGTTCCGCGCCATGGCCACTGCGGCGACGCTCATGGGCTTGGTGTTCTACTGGTTGTCGCGCCAGGCCGCTCGCTAGACACGCAGTTCACACTTCACGATGAACGCGCCGGGGCGAGTGTGCACCCGCACCTTTGAAATAAACGGGAGCAGGTCCGAGAGACCGTGCGCGCGCAGCAGTTCGGCGACATCCACCAGAATGCGATCGTCCTCGGCGCGGAGACCTCGCGGCAGCGTCTTGAGGAACGTCAGCGCCGGGCCGGCCAGCAGGCCCAGCGGTCCAAGCCCGGGCATCGACCAGCGGAGGCCCAGCACCGGCCGCTGCGGCTCGGGCTGCTCCTCGATCCGCGCGACGATTCGCAGGGTCGGGATCATCTTCGCCTTCAACGACACCTGCGCGCTGAATGTGTCGGCGTCGAGCGCGTCCACGTGCACGGAGGAGACGGGACCGGAGTCAGCCGCGAGGCGCTCACCGATCAGACGATTGACGACGGCGTTCGTGAGCGGGATTTCGGCTGCGATGGTGGTGCCAGAGAGCTCCTGGAGATCACCGCCAGCGATATCGCGCAGCCGGCCGAGGATCGCGGGATCGATCATGGGTTTACTCGAGACGGAAATCCCGGCTACATGCGGAGACTGGCAAGCGCCGTGGTCCAGCGGGCCAGTTCGTCGAGCATGGTGGCGGCCGACTTATCCTGTGCATCAGTGGCTTTGAAGGTGCCAGCCTCCTTGTCGATCACCTGCCCGACGAAGGGGATGGAGACGGCTTCCGCTATTACGACCATCTTTACGCCGCCGGCCGTCAGCTTGACCATCTGTGCGGCGCGAAGCCCGCCGGAGATGCCGCCGTAACTCACCAGCCCGACCGGCTTGTAGTTCCATTCGAAGAAGAGATAGTCAATGGCGTTGGTCAATGCCGGAGCGGTGCTGTAGTTGTATTCCGGCATGACAAACACGAATGCGTCGAGGCCGCCGATCCTCGCACTCCAGGTCTTCTGGTGATCGCTTTCGTACTTCCGCAGGCGAGGATGGTTCGCCTCGGCGAAGATCGGCAGGTTGACGACCTTCAAGTCGATGTCGTCGATCTCGAAGTGTCCGTGCCCCCGCGCGCGATCGATGAACCAGTCGGCGACGGGCCGGCCGACACGTCCCTCCCGTACACTCGCAATCACCACGCCTAATCTGGGCATCCTTCGCAGTATATTCATTTCGCATGAAGGCGCTCGTCCTGCGAAGGCCGTACGACCTGATGGTGTCGGACGTTGCCACGCCCGAGCCCGCGCACGACCAGGTGCTCGTCCGCATGACGAACAGCGGCATCTGCGGCACCGACCTGAAGATCTTCACCGGCGCGATGCCGGCGCGATACCCGGTCATCATGGGTCACGAGATGGCGGGCGAGGTGTTCGACGGCGCCGATGGGTCGCGCCTGCGGCGCGGCGATCGCGTACTGGTCGATCCAGTGCTCTTCTGCGGCGCCTGTTTCGACTGCCGCGCGGGGCGCACCAACCTCTGCCCGAATGGCGCGGTCATCGGCCGCGAAGTGGATGGCGGCTTCGCCGACTTCGTCGTCGCTCCCCGCAGTCACGTCTACCCGCTGCCGCCGTCGATCGACAGCCGGACGGCGCCGCTCATTCAGGTATTGACGACGGTGCTTCACGCCCAGCGCCGGGCGTCGATTACCACTGGGCAATCGGTCGCAGTGATCGGGCTTGGCGTCTCCGGACAATTACACATGCAACTGGCGAAGGCCCGGGGCGCGGGCCCCGTCATCGGCGTCACTCGCAGCACGTGGAAGCGCAGCGTGGCCGAGCGGCTCGGCGCTGATCTGACTGTGTCAACCGGCGACGGAGGCATTCAGGCGGTCCGCGAGGCCACGCATGGGCATGGCGTTGACATCGTCATTGAATCCACCGGCATGGTGAAGTGCATTGGCGACGCGATCAGCATGGTGCGGCCTGGCGGCACCGTGGTGCTGTTCGGAATCTACACCGCCAGCGAAGGGCCGCTGCCGTTTTACCAGCTGTACTACAAGGAACCGATCGTCATCAGCGCGCGTGCGGCCATGGGCGAGGACTTCCCCGAGTCGATTGATCTCGTCGCCCGTGGCCGCGTCACCCTGGATCCCCTGGTGACGCAGGTGCTGCCGGTGGCCGAGTTGACGCGGGCGCTGGGACTGCTGGAAAGCGACGCCGACGGCCGCATGAAGATCATCCTGGAAAATTGATGAACGCAGAGACCGCCGTCGCAGCCGCCCGCCGTTTCGTCGCTGAGGTCGTCGCACCGGTCGCAGTCGATCTGGATCGCCAGATCAACCCCGAGGACTGCTTTTCCTGGGACATCGTCGAACAGGGCAGCCATCGCGGGCTGCGAACGCTGACGCTGCTGCCGGAGTACGGCGGCGGCGGGGCGGACTGCCTGACGACGGCGAAGGTGGTGGAAGAGCTGGCACGCGGGGACATGGGTGTGTCAGTGGTGTTCGCGCAGACGCTGAAGCTCATACAGGCGCTGCAGGGAGCGGCCAACGACGAGCAGCGCGCGCGCGTGCTGCCGAAGATCAACGACGATCCTCGATGCGTGCTCGCCATCGGCATGACCGAGCCGCAGACCTCGTCGAACTACATCATTCCGTACCGCCCGGCGGGGTTCGTCACCAGCGCCAAGCGAAGGGGCAAAGGCTGGGTCATCAACGGCAAGAAGCGGTTCATCTCGAACGGCAACCGCGCGCGGTTTTACATGCTGTTCGCGCAGACCAATCCGGACAAGGGGTTGAATGAGGGCAGTACGTGTTTTCTGATCGAGCGGGGAACGCCGGGCTTCACCACCGGGCACGTCGAGGACAAGATGGGCGAACGCCTCGCCAACAACGCGGAGCTGATCTTCGAGGACTGCTTTGTCCCTGACGAGGATGTGCTGGGTGAAGTTGACCGCGGATTCGAGGTGATCTCGGAGTTCTTCCCCGCCAGCAACGCCTACGCCGCCGCGAGCGTGCTGGGCGTGGCGGTAGCGGCCTACGAGCGCTCGCTCGCCTGGACGCGGGAGCGCGTCCAGGGCGGCCAGCCGCTCATCAAGCACGACATCGTTGCCGCACAGCTCGCCGAAATGCACATGCTGATCGACGCCGCGCGCGCGTACATCCACCACGCCGCCTGCAAGGCCGATCAGCGTCCGACCGGCTGGGATCCGACGCTGGGCGCGCTGCCGAAAGTCTTTGCCTCCGAGGTGGCGTGGAAGGTCGTCACCAAAGGACTGGAGCTGCACGGCGGTTATGGCTACATGCGCGACGGCGGCTTCGAGAAGCTCGTGCGCGACGCCGCCTGTTTCATCCATTCTGACGGCGTGAATCGGACGCTGCTGCTCAAAGCCGCGCAGTTCATAAGGGGTCGGGAGTCATTTTTGGAGGACACTCCCTGATGGTTCGCAGGAGTGTCCTCCAAAAATGACTCCCGACCCCATTACGATCGACGTACACACCCACTTCATCCCGCCCGAGTTCGTCGCTGACGCGCGGGCGGGGCGGGCGCTCGATCGCATCGCGCTGCAGCGGCGGGATGGCGCCGAGTGGCTGGTCCATCCACAGGGGTACGGCTATCCGCTCTCACCTGAATTCTTCGACCTCGAGGCGAAACATCGCGAGATGGACAGGCTCGGCATCGACAGAGCCGTCCTTTCGTTGACGCCGACCCTGTTCTTCTACTGGCTCGATGCGAAAGCCGGCGCGGATTTCTGCCGCCAGGCGAACGATTCGCTGGCGGCGTTCGTCGCCGCATCCGACCGGCTCGACGGGGTCGCGGTCGTGCCGCTGCGGGATCCGGAAGCCGCGGCAGCTGAACTGCGCCGGGCGGTGCGCGACCTCGAGCTGCGCGGCGCCGAGATCGGCACGACGATGGAGAACGTGCCGCTCGACGATGGGCGCTTCGATTCGTTCTTCGCGGCCGCCGCCGAGCTCGACGTGCCGGTCATCCTGCACCCGTATTACGTCGGGACGCGGCCGAACCTGACCGACTTCTACATGACGAACCTGACGGGAAACCCGCTGGAAACCTGCATCGCCGCCAGTAGATTGATTCTTTCGGGCTTCCTCGATCGTCACCCGCGGCTGAAGATCGTCCTCGTCCACGGCGGCGGGTTCATGCCCTTTCAGATCGGACGTCTGGACCACGGCTTCCGCGTGCGGGCCGAATCGAAGGCGGCCATCAGCACGGCTCCGTCCACCTACCTGCGCCGGTTCTGGTACGACACCATCACACATGCGGCGACGCCGCTCGACTTTCTGATCGAGCTCGTCGGCACAGACCGGGTCGTGTTCGGCACCGACCTCCCCTTCGACATGGCTGACGTGCGGTTCAAGGAGTACTTCTCGGCCGCGCGCCTCGATGCGGCGGCGCTCGACGCCGTCACCCGCAGCAACGCCCTATCCCTCTTCCGCCTGAAGACATGAAAGTCGAGGGCTACCGCATTCACCAGTGGGGCGGACCGCTGCGATGGGAGGCGTTCGACGTGCCAGACCCGCAGGCGGGTGAGCGCCGGATTCGCCTCGAGGCGTGCGGCATCGGACTGACCGTCCTGAATTGCATCCGCGGCGACCTCGCCAATGATGCGGCCCGTCTCCCCCGCGTGCCCGGCCACGAAATCGTCGGAACAGTCGATGCCGTGGGCGCGGAGGTCATGTCGTGCTCAGTCGGCCAGCGCGTCATGGCCTATTTCTATCTCGTGTGCGGCGCGTGCCCCGCCTGCCTGTCCGGCCATGACTCGCTCTGCCGCAACCTCACAGGCTGGGTGGGCGTGCACCGGGATGGCGGCTATGCGCCGTACACAGTGCTGCCAGCGCGCAACGCCGTCGCGCTGCCCGGAAACATTGCCGCTGCGCAGGCGACAGCGATCCCTGACGCGATCGCCACGCCGCTCCATGTCTGCAAGACGAGGGCACGCATCCAGCCGGGCGACCGCGTCGTGATCATCGGCGCCGGCGGCGGCGTCGGGATTCACATGGTGGAAATGGCAGCGCTCTTCGGCGGTCGGGTGGCGGGACTCGAGGCGAGCGAGAGCAAGTTCGACGCGATTCGCCGCATGGGCGGAACGCCGATCGACTCCCGGTCATTCGATGGCATTGACTTGACCCCGGCGTGGGGCGGCCAATCGCCGACCGTCGTCATCGATCTGCTCGGATCGCACGCCAGCCTCGAATGGGGGACGCGGGTGCTCGCACTCGGCGGACGACTTGTCGTCCTGACGACCTTCCGCGGTGTTGACGTGGTGATGAGCCCGCGAGACATCGTCCTTCGCGAGCTGACGATTCTCGGCTCTCGCTATGCGTCGAAGGCGGAGCTCGCTGAAAGCGCCGAGCTGGTCGCGGCCGGGAAGATCCATCCCATCGTGTCGCAGGTGGTGCCGCCCGGGGAGATCGCACAGGTCCACCGCGCGCTGCAGGACGGGGTCCTCATCGGCCGCGGCGCGGTCGAATGGCATGCCTGACCTGCGTCGGGCCATCATCGTCGCTGGCGGCCTGCTGGCGGCCGCGTCGAGCGCGCCGGCACAGACACAGGTTATTGAGTGGGTCCGCATTCCGGCCGGGACGTTCGAGATGGGATGCGTACCGGGCGATACGGAGTGCTCGGACGACGAACGGCCCCGGCACCAGGTTACGCTGCAGACCGCGTTCGACCTGATGGCAACCGAGGCGACTGTCGCGATGGTCCGTTCGTTCGTAGTGCTACCGGCGCCGCCGCAACAGCCTCCGTGGAATGGCGGTGACCTGCGTCCGGCCGTCAACGTCACGTGGGACGAAGCAAACGCCTTCTGCCGGCAGGCCGGCGGACGCCTGCCGACCGAAGCGGAGTGGGAATATGCCGCGCGTGCCGGACGTGGAGGCGAAATCTATGCGTGGGGCAATGGTTCGCCCGTCGTCGACGGGCGGCCGGCGGCGAACGTCGCCGACGAGTCAACGAGGCGCGACCATCCTGAGTGGACGATCTTTGACCGCTACGTGGACGGGCACGCACTTACTGCGCCGGTGGGCTCGTTTCCCGCCAGCGCGTACGGTCTCTACGACATGAGCGGCAATGTCTGGGAATGGGTGGCCGACTGGTTCGAGACCGACTACTATCGCCGGTCCCCGACCGTCAATCCGCTCGGCCCCGAGACCGGGATCGGCCGCGTCGTCCGCGGCGGCTCGTGGGGCGATTACGCACGCGGGCTGCGGCTCTCCTACAGAAGCCTGGCGCGGCCGGGCGCACGCGGAATCGACGTCGGATTCCGCTGTGCCCGCGATTCGCGCTGATTAGAACGTCATGCTCACTCCGAACTTCACCGTGCGCGGGTTGAGCACGGAGGTCGCATTCTGCCACGCGGCGCCATAGCGGGTGATGATGCCGGTGACCGGGTTGGCGTTGAATGCGTTGTAGAGATCGAACTGCGGCTGGATGCGCACCGACCTGAGCACGAAGTTACGCGTAAAGCGCAGATCGAGCTGCCGGATGCGGGGCTCGAGGAAGTACGTGCCCAGCGGCACGAGCTCGACGGTCGCTGTCGCCGTGCATGTCGGGCGCGTGCCGCAGGCGCCGAGGTTGCGCCCCAGCGACGGCGCAATCATCGCGTTGGTCGCAACGAAGCCCGCATTGGTGGGTACCGGCGAGCTGTCCTGATAGGTACCGCTCACCTGCAGGTCCCATGGCAGCGGGTACAGCGCGAATGCCTTGAACTGCGTGCCGCCGGACCACGGCGGCGCAACGTCACACTGATAGAGCTCCTGCGGTGAATCCACGACGAAGCACCGATCGCTCCCCTGGCTCCCAGTCGCGACGCCGCCCTGCAGCACGCCGCCCGCGCCAAAGCGCATGTTCACCGACACGTCGACGCCGCTGAAAGCCTCGTTGTATTCGCCGTAGTCCGACGCTTGCGCGACCAGATTGTTGACCTGGCCGAACTTCGCGGGATTCAGGTCGTAGAGCCCGCAGATCCGCTTTCCGCTGACGTCGGCCGGCAGATCCTCGTGCGTCGGAGAGTTGATGCAGTACTCGTTAAAGTCCGACGGGCCGATCGCCAGGTTGTCGGTGACGGAAAAGTTGCCGTACCACGTGCGGAAATACCCCACGTTCAGCGCGACGCCCGCACCGAGTTCATGCTGCAGCTGGACGGAACCCTGCCAGTTGTAGGGCCGAACGCCGAAGCCGTTTACCACGTCGTCCGCGTACCGCGTCGTCGCCTGGCGGACCTGGCCAAAGGCGCTGTCCGAGAGCGGTCCGAGCTCCGACTCCTGCGGGATGTAGTCGCCGTTGTCGGTCCACGTCCTGGTGGCGCTGAGCACCAGCAGGTTCGCAGGGTTGTTTGCCGTGGTGATCCCGAACGCCTCGAAGTTCACGTAACGCCCGATGAACCCTTTGATGGCCGTTCGCCCGGTACCGAACAGGTCGTAGGACGCGCCAATGCGCGGATTCAGATCCTTCCAGTTCGGCACGTTCGTCACCGCCGCAAAATCGCGCGCCGGCACGAACGTGCCCGCTGGCATGTGCTGCTCCCGTACCATCCCGTTGAGATAGTCGAACCGGACGCCGAGATTCAATGTCAGGCGCTGCACGCTCCACTGGTTCTGAGCGAACACGCCAAGGGTCTGCTGGCGCAGCGACGTGGCGAGCGGGCCGGCATAGTAGGTCACTGAAACCGGAGTCGTGCCCAGGAACGTGTAGCTCCGGTCGGCGTGCGGGCCTCCGTCCTGGTAGAAGAATGTTTCCCGTGGGGCGTACAGATACTGCAAACCAGCTTTGAACGAATGCGATCCGGTTACGTACGACGCCGCGAACTTCTCGTTGATCTGGAAGGTCTTCTGGTAGCCGAAACTGTCGGACAGGCCGTAGCCGAACCGATGGTTGCCGTACCGATAGTTTCTCCCCTGGTCGAGGACGGCCGGATCACCGGGCGTCGAGCCGACCCGCAGCCGCTGCTGCACGAGCGACACGAAGGTGACGCCCCCCTCGAACAGCAGGCGGTTCGTCGTCGGAGAGTTCCAGGTGAGCTGGCCGTTGCGGTTCGGCCAGTACTTGGCGCTGCCCGACGCGGCCGCGTCGCGCATGCCGGTGCTGACGTTGTTGAGGCAGTTGCAATTGCGCTCGACGCCGTATGTCGCGGCGATCTTGTGCCGCTCCGACGCCTGCCAGGTCAGGCGCAGGCGGTTGTCGAAATACGAGTTCTCGTCGTAGAGCGGGCGATTCAGGTCGGGCGTATAGAACAGCGTGCCCTGCGTCGCATTGAAGTAGTTGCCCGGCACGTAGGTGGACGTCACCCAGTATCGCGAGCTCGCGAAGAACCAGAGCTTGTCGCGCAGGACCGGACCGCCGACGCCGCCGCCGACGTCGTACCGCTTGCGGATCTCCGCGACGACCGTCACTCCGCGCGCGCGCAGCTCGGCGTCGAGGTTGTTGCTCTGCAGCCCCTGGTTGGCAAAGTTGCCGGCGAACGACGCGCGATAGGTGTTCCCGCCGTCGCGCGGCACGACGTTGACCAGCACGCCGCCGCTTTCGGCTTCCGCCGTGGCACCGCTCGTCTGCACCGTGACCTCGTCAACGGTCGCCTGATTGAGGCTGCTCATCTTGTTGCCCGCCGCCACCAGCGTCCCCCAGAACATGCCGTCGCGCATCTGCTGGAAGTCGTTCGTCCGGGCGCCGTGGATCGTGAACCCGGTCTGGAACTCGCCGCGGCTGCCGCCGACGTCCTGCGCCGACGCGCCGCTCGTCAGCACCGCGCCTGGAATAAGCGTCGCGTACTGGTTGAGCGTGGAACTCGAAGGCAGCTGCTCGGTGACTGTCCGTGAGAAGACGCGCTGTTGATTTACGTTCTGCGTGTCGACGAGCGGGGCCGCCCCGGACACGGTCACCGTTTCCGCAATCGCGCCAACGCTCATGTCGGCGTTCACGGTCGCAGTGAACCCCGTGGTCAGCTCGATGCCTTCCCGCCGGAGCGTGGTGAAGCCCTGCAGCATGAATGTCACGGTATACACGCCGGGCCGCAGGTCTACGATCCGGAAGAGACCGCGGTCGTCGGTCACCACCGTCCGCAACTTCTCGATCAAAGCTGGGCTTGCCGCTTCAATCGTGACGCCCGGCAGCACCGCGCCCGATTCGTCCTTCACCACGCCGGCGATGGTGCCGCTCGAGAGACTCTGCGCGTAACCCGCCGCCGCGAGCAGCAGGAACACCAGCGCAAGCACGAGAGAACGGAATGCGTATCTCTTCATGTTCGCTTCTCCTTGCTCCGGCTATTTCGTGCCCGATGGCGGCGGGAGCATCGAAGTCAGCGTCAGCGCCGACTCGAGGAACTGCTTGTACGGCACCAGCTTGCCGTGGATCGGCATCAGATAGTCGACCTGGAGCTTCCGGAAGGTGATGTTCGAGAGCAGGTTCTGGGTGAATGCCGCGTGCCCCTGCGGTTCTTCCGCGCTCACGGTCCGGCGATCGTCCGGGAAATACAGGTCCGCGTCCGTGAGGATGCGTCCCGTCGGGTAATACACCATGAGCATCGAGGACGCATGTGCGAGATCGAGGACGTAATACAGGTTCACGGCCATCGCGCTGTCCTTGAGCACCAGCTGGTCGTCAACGTCGACGATCGTGACGGGCTTCGACTGCGGCTTCTTCGCCAGCGCGTCGGGCACGATGGTGTGCGGCCGCCGCAGGATCTCCTGGAGAAAGGCGCGGATTGACTTGTGCGCCACCAGTCTCGTCACGCCCTCGGAGACCGCCGCACGCACGCCGCTGGTGTGATCGCCGTGATGGTGCGTCAGAATCAGCGTCGTCACCGGCTTGTTCGGCCGCAGCTCTCGCGCCTTGGCAATCATCGCGAGCGTGCGCTCTTCATCGGGCGCATCGACGATCGCCATGTGGTCGCTGAATTCGATCGCCACGCCGTTGTGCGTCGTGCCGTTGAGGATGTGCCAGATGCCGCGGCTTGCCTCATTTGCCGTCACCTGCATCGGCCTGGCCGGCGGGGGCGGCGTCGCCGACAGCACGTTCGCCGGCGCCGCCAGGCTGCCGACATCGGCGTTCACCGACTGTTTCTGGATGCGCGTGTCGGACGCCAGGTACTTCTCGTTCCGCGTCGTCAGCCGCGTCGGCAGCTGCAGTCCGTCGACTGTGACGTAATCAGCGAAGCGCGTCTCAACCGCGATGTCGCCGGTCAGCGCAATGTCGGTCATCCAGACGACGCGCGTCGGCAGCTTCGAGGCAGCGTCGGTCGCCAGCGTCAGGGTGATGTCGCTGTTCGGCAGCCTGATGTCGACCAGCCGTTCCGATGCCTGCGTCCGCGGGTTGGAGAGCTGCGCGGCGGGATCCAATGCCACGCGCAGGAGCGTCAAGGGATGCCGGTGGTATTCCACTCTTTGCGTCGCCACTGCGCGAGGAGCCCACACACGATTCGCCCCGCCGTTGTCGTTAATGTTGAACGGAACGGCGCCGTCGATTCCCTGGCTGGACTTGCCGGGCACATGACCCGCGTAGAAGGCATACAGCGGGGTGCGGCTCTGTTCGAACCGCGCGCGGCCGCCCGGGAGATCGTAGGCGCGGCGGTATCCCATGACTTTCCACACCGAGGCTTCCTGTCCCATCTCGCTCCAACTCGAGCCTTGTCCGAAGCTGAATTCCTTCCCTTCGCCCTGCAGCAGGAGTGTTCTCACCGCGAGGATCCGGTCGCGGCCGCCGAGCGCAGTGGCCGCGTCATCGACAATCTGCTGCGCCGGCGTCTGTGCATCCAGCGATGCGGTGACGAGCACGACGGCGGTGATAAGAAGGCATCTCGAAAGGAATCCGTTCAAACGTGTCATGTCCCGCTCCTTCAGAAGGTCACTTGCCCGCTGAACTGCATGATGCGCGGATCGAGAATCTGTGTCGGCTGGCGCCAGCGCGGGCCGAAGTTCGTCGTGATCGAGAGGATGTCGCTCGAGTTAAGCGCGTTGTAGAGATCCATATTGAGCTGCAGCCTGAGTCGATCGCTCACCCTGAGCATCTTCGTCACGCGCAGATCCAGCCTCGTCGTCCGCCCTTCGAACTGCGTCCCGGGGACGATCAAAGGAACGGTGGCTGTCGACGTGCACGGAGTCCTGGTGCCGCAGGCCGCCAGGTTGCGGCCGAGCGACGGCGCCAGTTCCGCGTTCGTCGCCGCGTAGCTGGCGGTGATCGCGGGACCCGAAATGTTCTGCAGAATGCCGCTGACGATGAACTCGTACGGGAGCGGATAGCTGCCGTTGAACTTGACCTGCGTCTGCCCTTGGAACGGCGTGGTGACTTTGCAGTTCACCAGCTGCTGCGGTGAATCGACGACGAAGCAGTTGTCGGTCACCGACCGGCCGGTATCGACGCCGCCGCCCAGCCGCATCCCCGACGGGAACCGCGTGTTCAGGCTGGCGCTGAAGAAGTTGTTGACCTGACGCTGCTTCCCGAAATTCGCTGCCTGGGTGACCTCGTTGTTCACCAGGCCGAATTTCGCAAGACTGACGTCGGCGAGTCCGCAGACCTGGTAACCGCCCCCTCCCGGCAGACGCGTATCGGACGGCGCCGTAATGCAGTAGGTGCCGAAGTCTGCTGGAGCGACGGCGAGATTGTCGGTAACGCTGAAGTTTCCGTACCAGTTTCGATAGTAGCCGGCCGTCAGCGACATCTCCTCATTGAGCTGGTGCTGGATCTCCGAGGACATGTCCCAGTTGTATCCACGCGCGCCGTAGCCGCGCAGCACGTCGTCGGCCCACCGGGTCGAGGTCACCACCTTGCCGAAATTCGAATCGGACACCGCGCCGCACTCGCCATTCCCGCTGAAGTTGCCGAGATTGCAGTCGGGGACAAAGTTGCTGTTGGTGTCGGTCCACGTGCGCGTGACGCTGTTCACCGACGTCTGGATGGGATTGTTGGCGTTCGCAATGTCGACGCCCGTCTTCGCGACGTAGCGGCCGAGCGAGGCTTTCAGCGCCGTCCGGCCGTTGCCGAAGAGGTCGTAGGCGGCGCCGACGCGGGGATTCAAATCTTTCCAGGACGGCACGTCCTTCACTTCGTCGAAGGTGCGCCGCGGGATCCAGCCGCTCGGCGTGGCCGGCGTATCCGACGCCGGCACCGAGCCGTTGAAATAGTCGAACCGCAGCCCGAGGTTGAGCGTCAACTGCCCCCGCACCCATTGATCCTGCGCGTAGATGCCGAGGTCGGCGTTCATCTTGGTGCGGTTCGTGTACGGCGTGGCGTATTGTGTGATCTGGTTCGGGATGCCGTTGTTGAACCGGTAGTTCACGTCGCCGCCCGTCGTCCCGGTCATGGCCATCCGGACGCCTTCCTCGATCTGTATCCCGGCCTTGAACGCATGCGTGCCGGTCACGTACGAGGCTGAGAACCGCTGCGAGTAGCGCTTCGTATGGCCGTCAAAGTCGTAGGTCGGCATCGCGTTGTAGCGGATGTTGGTCGACTGCTCCAGGATCGAAATGTGGCTCAGGTCGACGCCCGGAGCGAGAAAGCGCGGCGACGACGACAGCGCCGCTGCGTAGCCCGCGTCGAGCAGCAGCCGGTTGGTCACCGGTGAGCTCCACGTCCCCTGGAACAGCGCCTGCGGCCGGAAGTGATACGCCTGGATCGCTTCAGGGGCGAGGCCGACGCCCGTCGACGATCGACAGATGCAGGCGTCCTGGAAGTCGCCGAACACGTTGACCTTGTGGCGCTGCGACGCCTGCCACGTCAACCGCACTGCGTGCGATTCATACCATTGGTATCGCGACGAGGGGCGCAGCGGGTCGGGCGTGTAGAACGGCGTGCCCTGCGTCTTGTTCCAGAACGTGCCGGCGTCCTGGTTGCGGCTCCCCCACTCGCGCTGCGAGGTGAAGAACCAGAGCCTGTCACGCTTGATCGGGCCGCCGACCGTGACCTGGGCGTCGTAGATCTTCAGGATCTTGCTGACGGTCGTGAGTCCGCGGCTGCGCAGTTCGTCCGACAGGTTGTCGCTGCCAAGTTTGTCATTGGTGTAGAGTCCCGACACCGTACCGGAAAAGAGATTGCCGCCTTCCCTCGGGATCATGTTGATGACGATACCGTCGGCGTTGCTCTCAGCGGAAATCCCGCTGGTCTGCACGGTCATCTCCTCGATGGTGCCCGCGTTGATCTGATACCCCGTGTTCCCGTTGCCCTGCAGGTTCTGAATGCTCATCCCGTCGACCTGCACCTTGGTGCCCGGCTTGCCGTGGAATGTGCCCCCGACCTGTGTGGTGTAGTTGCCGCTCACGTCAGCGACACCGGTCAGGCCGAGCGTGAGCGTGATGACGGTATTCTGTCCCTTCATGCTGGTGGGCAGCGCCTCGAGCATCTCGTTCGAGAGCACCGTCTGCTGCCGCACGTTCTGGGTGTCGACGAGCGGCGCCTCGCCGGTGACCGTGATCGTCTGCTCGAGCGTGCCGACCTGCAGGTCCGCGTTGACCGTCGCGGTGAACCCGCCAGTCAGCGTGATCCCGTCGCGCCGGAACGTGTTGAAGCCGGGCAGCGTGAAGGTCACCGCGTACGCGCCCGGCCGGAGGTCGACGATGGTGTAGCGCCCTTCTCCGTCGGTGGTCGCGGCGCGGACCTTCTCGATCAGCGCCGGACTCGCGGCTTCCACGGTGACGCCCGGGAGGACGGCCCCGGACGCGTCTCTGACGACACCCGCGATACTGCTCGTCTGCTGGGCGAGCGCGGCATGCGACAGGAACAGGAAAATCAGGATGACGACGCCGATTCGCAACATCAGAACCTCTTGAGGCGGGTCCGCTGCGCGGAACCCGCCCTACGACCCGCCCTACCTACGTAGGCCGGGTTCCGCGGAGCGGACCCGGCAACGATCAGCGCCGGAATTCGGGCCACATGTCTGTGAGGCCGCCCAGCCGTTTCAGATGGATCACGTTCCGCACCTGCTGCCCGTTCAGCGTTGTCGGGGGAAACCTGAGAATCAGCTCGTCCCCCTTGACTTCGAAGTTCCGCTGCAGCGAGTTGCCGGTCGCGCCGGGGTTCGGGATCGCGATCTGGTAGTGCGTCACGGAACCGCTCTTCGGCTGCACGATGTAAGGGCCGAAATAGGTCGGCGCGCCCTGGAGCGCCGTTCGAGCCTCCTCGATGGTCGGCCTCGGGCCGGCGAACGGCTTTCTGCCCGGCGGCGGCAGGTACAACACCGCCATCAGACCTGCGGGCGTATAGACGATGACGCTGGCATCGCGCGAGGCAGGCTGCATCATCTTCCCGCTGTTGTCGACCAGACCCGCAGACTGCCAGTGCCAGAATCCGATGGCGTCGCGCTGGTAGTCAGGCAGCGCTTCGAGCTCGGGCACCCGCTCCCACGTCGTCCGGCTCGACGGCGCGATGGCGGACGCGGCCTGGGTAAGCACCAGCCGTTCACCGTTGCGTTCGTAGGAACGTACGATCTCCTGGCCGGTCCGGCGGGGGTCGAGATCGCCATTGATGCGATAGGTGATCGTCGCCTGTCCCGCGGCCGACGAGAAGCGGCCCCAGAACGCTTGGTACGTCATGAACTGTTCGACGACATCGATTGAGGCGGCACGTCCCGCGCGCGTCACGATCTCGATGACGTTACCCCTGGCGTCCTGGATCAGGATTCCGATGGGATTGGGGACCGTCGCGAGCGGCTGATCGGCATCGGCGCGTTCGAGCGAGACCAGCCGCCAGGTTCCAACCAGCGCTCGCGGGACGGCGGCAGACGTCTGACGCGCATCGACAGGCCAGCCCGAGAGGAGAAGAATGACGAAGCCGAGGACCACCGCATGGGCTTTCATGCGGCGGAGTATAGATCAGAGACTAGCGAGGGGCCGCGCTGATCGCGGCCGGGAAGATCCCTCCCATCGTGTCGCAGGTGGTGCCGCCGGGGGAGATCGAACAGGTCCACCGTGCGCTGCAGGACGGGCTCTTCATCGGCCGCGGCGCGGTCGAATGGAAGGCCTGACAGCCTTCGCAGAGCGGTATTACGGAACGGCCGTCTTCCAGGCGCCGTTGCCCACGCCGTTGCCGGTGTTGTCGCCCGGCTTGGCGTCCTTGATCCACAAGTACACGGGCATGCCCTTGTACGCCCACTGCTTGCTGCCGTCGGCGCGGGTAACGATCGTCCACTCGCCCATCGGCATCGCGTCTGCCGCGGCCATCAGCGGCGGCCAGTTCTTGGCGCAGTTGTCGTTGCAGTTCGACACGCCCGGCTGATCCTTCGCGAAGGTGTAGAGGGTCATCCCCTTCGCGTCGGCCAGAATCACGGTGCCGTCGGCAAGCTTGCTCGCCTGGACGCCTGCGGGCATGTTGCCGCGGCCCCCGCCGCGCCCTTCACCGCGACCACGGCCCTGTTCTTGCGCGGCAGCCGGCGCCAGCCACACGAGCCCGACGAGGAGCAGCACGAGCACGATCCCAAACGCTTTCACATGTCGCATGTTCGATCTCCTTGACTGGGGAATCTTCGAAGGGATCACAGTAGCACGCACGTGCAGCTCATCCGGCCACGACGGCCCGCAGGCGGGTCTGAAGACCACCTCTACGATCGGTCGAGGTGGATTTCAGATCGGATGGGCGGGCCTTGAGGTCCGCCTAGAAACTGATTTGTGTGCTGAACTGCAGAATCCGCGGCTCCGGAATCAGCGTCGGCAGCAGCCAGCGCGCGCCGTAGGCGCTGGTCGTCACCAGGACATCGCCCGAGTTGAGCGCGTTGTAGAGATCGAAGTTCGCCTGCACGCGGATCCGGTCGCGCACGCGGATCGATTTCGCCAGCCGGAGGTCGAGACGCGTGACGCGCCCTTCGAATTCGGTCTGCGGCACGATCAACGGCACGGTCGCGGTGCGCGCGTTCCCTGACAGCGGCCGGCCGAGCGATGGTGTGATTGACGCGACCGGCGCCGGCCAGTCGGCCGTGTAGTTCGGCCCTGGCAGGTTCTGGTAGATCGCGCTGACGAACACGTCGGCCGGCAGCGGGTAGCTCGCGTTCAGCTTGATCTGGGTGTTGGCAGACAGTGGCTGCTTGACGTGGCAATTGACAAGCTGTCCTGGAGAGTCGACGACGAAGCAGTTGTCGGTCACCGTGGTGCCGGTGTCGACGCCGCCGCCGAACCTCGCGCCTGACGGCAGCCGCGCGTCGACGCTGAACAGGAAGAAGTTGGAGACCTGCTGCTGGTCACCGAAGTCCTTCGCGCGCCGCACCAGGTTATTGACCTGTCCGAACTTGTCGGGATTGATGTCGGCCAGACCGCAGACCTGGGTGTTGCCGCCGCCGGGCAGCCGCACGTCGGCCGGCCCGGTCACGCAGTAGGTGGTGTAGTCGGCAGGCGCCACCGCCTGGTTGTCGGTGACTCTGAAGTTCCCGTACCAGTTGCGGTAGTACCCCGTCGTGACCGACATCGCCGCGCCGACCTGATGCTGCACCTCGGCGCTCACGTCCCAGTTGTAGGGCCGGACGCCAAAGCCCCGCAGCACATCGTCCGAGTAGCGTGTCGAAGGCGCCGGATTTCCGAAATTGAGATTCGAGAGCGCGCCGCACTCGCCGTTGGCGGCTCGATTGGCCAGGTTGCAGTCGGGAACGAAATTGCCGTTGACGTCGTTCCAGGAACGCGTCACCTGGTTGACCGACGCGACGATCGGATTGTTCGCGTTTGCGATCTCGACAACGGTCTTGCCGACGTAGCGGCCGAGCGACACCTTCAGGGCCGTACGGCCGTCGCCGCTGAGATCGTAGGCGGCGCCGAGCCTCGGACTGAGGTCAGTCCACGACGGTACATCGTCGACCCGGTCATAGTGACGCGCCGGCACCCAGCCGTTCGGCGTGGCAGGAAGATCCTGTGCCGGTACGTAGCCATTGAAGTAGTCGAACCGCACGCCAAGGTTCAGCGTCAGCCGGTCGATCGCCCACTGGTCCTGCGCGTAGACGCCAAGGTCGTGCCGGAACCGGTTTTCGATCAGGTACGGCGTTGCGTACTGCGTGAGGCTCACCGGGATCTGATTGTTGAAGGTATAGCTGACGTTGCTGTCGGACGTCTGCCGGAACGCGCGCAGCATGCCCTGCTCGTCCTGGACGCCGAACTTCAACGCATGCGAGCCGGTGACGTACGACACGGCGAACCGCTGGCCGAACCGGTCCTGCTCGTTCGGGTCGTCGTAGACCTCTTTGGCGTTGTAGCGCATGCCGGTTGACTGTTCCATGATCGAGATGTGGCTGGAATGCACGCCGGGAGACCGGAACTGCGGCCAGTCGTTGATCGTCGCCGAGACGGCGCCATCCATCAGCAGCCGGCTCGTAATCGGCGCGCTCCACGACGTCTGATAGAAGCCGGTCGGCCGGAAGTGATAGGCGTTGATCGATTCCGGCGCCTGGCCGACGCCTGAGGTGGTGCCGGTGCGGCAGATGCACGCGTCCTGGACGTCGGCGAAGAAATTGAATTTGTGCGCCTGCGTCGCCTGCCAGGTCACCCGCACGGCATGCGATTCGAACCACTGCTTGCGCGTGGCCGGGCGATCGAGATCGGGCGTGTAGAACGGCGTGCCCTGGGTCTTGTTCCACCACGTTCCGGCGAACTGGTGGGCGTTGCCCCACTCCCGGTGCGCCGTGAAGAACCAGAGCCGATCCTTGCGGATCGGGCCGCCCAGCGTCACCGACGCGTCATAGATCTGCTCGGGAATGTTGACGGTGGTGAGACCTTTGGCGCGCAGCTCGTCGGTGAGGTTGTTGCCCGCGAGATGCTGGTTCGTGTACAGGCCGCCGACGCTTCCGGAAAAGGTATTGCCGCCCTCTTTTGGAATCATGTTGATCAACACGCCTTCGGCATTCCCTTCCGCCGAGATGCCGCTCGACTGCAGCGTCATTTCCTGCACCAGCGCCGCGTTGAGCTGATACCCGGCGTTGCCGGTCATGTTCTGGACGCTCATGCCGTCGAACTGCGTCCGCGTGCCGCCTTTGCCGTGATAGGTGCCGCCCACCTGGGTGGCGTAGATGCCGGCGACATCCGCCATCCCCGACAACCCGAGCGTCAGCGCGATCAGCGAATTCGCCTGCTTCGTGCTGGTGGGCAGCGTGTCGAGCATTTCATCCGACACGACGGTCTGCCGGCGCACGTTCTGCGTGTCGACCAGCGGCGTCTCGCCGGTCACGGTGATCGTTTCCTCGACGGCACCGACCTGCATGTCGGCGTTCACGGTCGCTGTGAAGCCGGCGGTCAGCACGATCCCTTCGCGCCGGAAGCCAGTGAACCCGGGCAGCGAAAACGTCACCGTGTACGTGCCGGGACGAAGATCGACGATGTTGTAGCGGCCATCGCCGTCGGTAACGACCGAACGGACCTTTTCGATCAGCGCCGGGCTGGCGGCTTCCACCGTCACGCCCGGCAGTACGGCGCCCGAGGCGTCGCGCACGGCGCCGGCAATGCCGCTCGCCTGCTGCGCGTGGCAGAGCGCGGGCAGCATCAGCAGGAGCGCCGCGCCGAAAGCGAGCGACAGTATTGTTCGAAGCATCGGCTCCTCCTCGATGTCTGCGGCGGGTCCGCTTCCCGCTCTACTTCTGTTGAGCGGCCTTCTCCGCAGCCCGCGCGGAGCGAAGGGTGTTCGCCAGCCCGTAGTTGCCCTCGTGGCAGGCGTACTCGTACATCAAGCCGTCCACCTTGTTCCACGGCATCTTGACGGTCCACGGGCGCGTCCACGTTTCAGGATCGGTCACGGTGAACTGGTAATCGATCGTCTCCGCGTCGACGCGGCGGAACCGCTCGACCAGCACCATGTTCCTGGTCGCGTCGCGGAAGGTCGAGCCGCGCGCTTCGTCGGTGAAGTTGGTGGTCTCGACGACGAGCGTGTCGCCATCCCAGCGGCCGCGCGAATCGCCGAGCCACTGGCGGACGGTTCCGGCGAGATGCGGCCGGCCGTCGAGCGGAATGATCCGCGTATCGTGAATCTGCTCCTGCAGGATCGCGACGTAGCCCGGCGCCTGCACGATCTCGTAGTTGTTGTTGTAGCCGGTCGACAGCCGCGGCAGCGCCGACCGGATGATGCAGCGCGAATACACGTCGAGATCCTCGGGCGCCGCCGGATTGTCGCCGATCGCCGCGTTCGCGGCCCGTGCCGCCTCGGCCCGCTTTTGCGCCGCCGGCGTCAGCGCCGGGATCTTGCCATCGGCCGGATCGACGATCAGCGACGTCCGCCGATCGGCGACGATCCGCTCGCCGCGATCCCACCAGGCGTCGTTATACGCGACGGTGACGTCGCGCCGTGTGCCTGGCGTCCGGATGTCGGCATTGTTCTGCTGGCGCAGCCGCGCCTCGTACGCCCGCGCTTCCTCCGCGGTCAGCACCGGCTTGCCGGCGAATTCAGCCGGCCGCTCGAGCGGCGTGAGCGTCTGGTTCGTCCAGGTGCCCTGCAGGTCCGGATCGCCCCAGGAGGTCTTGAACGACTGCGCATCGAGCGCCGCCGGCGCACACAGGACGAAGGCGGCAGCGGCCAGACCAATCAGACGAATACAGTGATGGTGCATGACAGTCCTCCGATCAGCGCCCGGGCTGCTCGTTGGCGCCGCCGCCGCTCAGGAATAGCTTGCGGCCGTCGGGCAGCGTGATGTCGCGGCCGTTGGCCTTCTTCGAACCGTCGCGCGCGAGGTAGCCATCGACGTTGATGACCATGCCCGCCTTGACCGAATCGCGGGTGATGCCGCGGCGGAAGAGCGTGTTCGGCGTCCCGCCTTCAATCGCCCACGACTCGACTGTCCCGTCCGGCTTCTTCACGTCCATGTGAATCCACGCATGCGGATTGATCCATTCCACACGGGTGATGGTGCCCTGGAGCTTGATCGGCTTGTCGACGTCGAACTCGCCCGCGAACGAATGGTGCGCCGAGCCCGGCGCCGCGGTCAGACACAGCGCAAACAGTGCGATGGATGAAACGAGCATGAGTCGCATGTCAGTTGGCTCCCTTTCGCAGGTTCCGTTACTTGGCGTCTTTTCTCAGATCTCCGTAAAGCATCTCTTCGGAAAACGGGACGCACTGGAACTCGAGCAGCTGCGCGTTCTTTTCCTGCCGGCGGTGAAGCGCCAGGCTCATCTTCCACGGCCGGGTGAAGACCTTCGGGTCTTCGATCGTCGCTTCGTACTGAATCAGATTCGGGCCCGACGGCGTGTAGCGCTCGACCACGTGCAGCGCTTCACTGTGAAAATTTCCAGCGCGATCGAACCACGTTTGATCGATAAGGCTGGTGACGTCGACGACCAGTGTATCCCCGTCCCATCGCCCCTGCGACCATCCCATCCAGGTGTCCGCGGGGCTCTCGCCCACCTTGTCCATATGGATCAGGCGGCCGGCGTTGGCAAACGCGTAGGCGATGACGATCTTGTTCGTGCCCTGGATGATCTGAAACGGATACGGCATGTATATGGCGCGCGGCACGCCGGGCATGTAGCACTTGGCCTCGGGATCGAGCTCCCATCGCTTCGCGAAATTCTCCTTCTGCCTGGCCGCCGCCCACGGTTGATACGGAATCTCGTCGCCCTCGACGACACCGAGGCCCGGCGGCTCCGAGAAGAGCGCGCCGAACTGCGGCGGGCCCGGGCGCGCGGCGTGCGGCCGGATGTCCCAGTTCGCCTCGGTGACCGCCTGCCAGATGCCGCTCAGGTTCGGTTTGCCCTGGAGCCGCGGCACGGCCCCGCCCTGCGCCTGTGGCGACGCAACGCCAGGCAACATCAGCAGAACTGCGGTGGAGAGCGCGATGGAAAGGCCTGCGGCGCGGATCTGCATGGTTTACCCTCGCGACGGCGTGTTATAGCATGCGCGCTGTTGGCTCGTCATCTTTCGCGGTACCATATAGGCCGCATGCCTGGAGGACGCGCGATGCGAATTGGACTCCGTGCTCTGCTTTTGATCGCGGGCCTCGCGGCCGCCGCCGTACCGGCGTTGGCGCATCATTCGCTCTTCGCGGTGTTCGACGAAGGGCAGGCGGTGACGCTCAAGGGCGTCGTGTCGAAGGTTGAGTGGGTCAACCCGCACGTCTACCTCTACCTTGACGTCGCCGATGCCGCGGGCAAGCTCACGACCTGGTCGGTCGAGACATTTCCGCCCAGCACGCTGCGCCGTGCCGGCCTCACGCGCGAGAAGCTCGGACTCGGGCAGCACATCACCCTCGTCGGTTACAAAGCACGAAACGGCAAGGACCTGGCGTTCCTGCGGACGATCACCTTCGCCGACGGACGGGAAGTGATGATCGCGCTTGGCGACATCAAGGAGGTCAAGTGAGACGCGGGCTTCCCGCCGGCATCGCCGCGCTCTCCTTGATGGTTGCAACCGGCTTCGGCCTGCATGCGACGCCGGCTGTGGCCGCGCAGAACGCGCCGGCCGCGAAACCGGCAGAACCGCCGAAGCCGACGCCGCGTACCGCCGATGGACGCCCCGATCTGAACGGCGTCTGGGGCGGCGGAGGCGGCGCGGGCGCGCCGAACTTCGTGCAGAAGGGCGACACCCTTGTCGTGGTGTTCCAGCTCGATGGCGCCGACCCTTACCAGGACAAGGATCTCTTCAAGGCGCTCGACGAGCGCGGCTCGGCGCGGAAGGCGGCGGCGCCGAACAAACCGCCGTACAAGCCTGAGCTCGCCGCGAAGCTGAAGGAAGCGTCGGACCTGCAGTCGAAGCTCGACCCGGCGTTCTATTGCAAGCCCGAAGGCGTGCCGCGCATGGGCGCGCCAAGCCAGATCGTCCAGACACCGGGCCAGGTGGTATTCCTCTACGAAGGGCGCAACACCTTCCGCGTGGTGCCGACCGATGGCCGCGGCCATCGAGACGACGTTGAGCCGACCTGGAATGGCGACGCGGTGGGCCGGTGGGAGGGCGACACGCTGGTCGTCGACGTCACGAACATCATCGACGAATCGTGGCTGGGCGCCGACGGCTGGTTCCACAGCGACGCCCTGCACGTCGTCGAGCGGCTCCGCCGCGAGGGCGACACGCTGACCTATTCAGCGACGGTCGAAGACCCGAAGATGTT
>Ga0114129_10002018_pt1 | contig 27827 bp, 29 predicted proteins | sample RhiMetdeltSRZDD1_FD_80071 | JGI IMG/M metagenome (GOLD analysis project Ga0114129, IMG submission 80071) | Populus rhizosphere microbial communities from Tennessee, USA - Rhizosphere MetaG P. deltoides SRZDD1 (version 2) (version 2) | ecosystem: Host-associated > Plants > Roots > Rhizosphere >... | reverse complement strand
GGTTCTTCATGATGCGCCAGCCTTCGTTGAACACCTGCGCCCGCAGCGCCTTGCGATCGATCTCGAAGTTGGCGGTGTAGGTCACCTGCCGCGCGGTCTGCGGCGCCGCGGCCGTGCTCGCAGGCGAGTCGCTGGCCGCCTCGGCGGGTGCAGCTCCGCGTCCACGTCCGCCTCCCGCACCACGGCCGCCCGCTCCCGCGCCACCGCCCGTGGCTGTCGTGAGCGTGATCGGCGCGGCGAAGAGGCGCTCGCCCGACCGGAAGTACAGTGTGCGGCCGTCACGCGCGAACACGAAGCCCGGGCCGCCGCCGAACGGACCGCCGCCGCCTCCGCCACGCCCGCCGCGACCGGCCGATTCAGGCGGCGGCGCGGACGGAACGCGCGTCTGCTGACCGCTCTCCACGTTGATGATGTAATTCCCGCCTGCGCCGTCCGCGGCGCCGGCAGCTCCGCCACGGCCGCCGCCGGTGGACACGCTGAGCGCGACCGACGCGCCCTCGGGCGCAGGCGTCAGTCCCGTGATGGTCGTGCCCGGTACGGTCAGCCGGTGCGCCCGACGTGCAAGGCCGCTCCAATCGATGCGCACCTCTGGCACCTGCGGCGCGCCGGCACCGCCGCCTCGCCCCGAGTTCTGGCGCGCGGCCGCTTCGGCCGCCAGTGCCTGCGCTTCGTTGTCGATGTCGCGGTTCATCGGATCGCGATCCTGATCCCGCAACGACAGCGCCCACAGCTCCATCGTCGTCCCGACGCCGCCCTGTGTGGCGATGCCGTTACTGAAGCCTTCGGCCGACGTGAAGACGATGTAGCGGCCGTCAGCGGTCCAGACGGCGTTCGTCTCGGAGTACATCAGGCCGTCTTCGGAAATGTGCCGTTCTTCACCGCCGCCGATCGGCGCGATGTAGACATGCGATCGAATCGTGCGATCCTGTTTGGTAAAGCTCGCCCACTTGCTGTCAGGAGAGACGGCCACCGACCCGAGCCGGCCAACGGCGGTCGACGTAACGGTCGCTGTCTTGCCGTCGGAGACGGTGTAGTTGTACAGCGTCTTGTCCGCGGCGGTGAACAATAGCGTCTTGGCGTCCGGAGACCAGACGAGCGATCCCTTCTCGTTGTCGAGGTCGGTGATTTTCCTGGGACTCTTCCCTTCCGAATCGCTGACCCACACTTCGTCGCGACCCGATCGATCGGACACGAACGCGATGTACTTGCCGTCGGGCGACCACTTCGGCGCCTGATTGCGCGACGCCATTCTGTCCGGCGCCACGCGTGTGATGTCTCCCCGGTCGGTCGCGATCGTCAGGATCTGCCCGCGCGCCGAAATGACGGCGCGGCGTCCCGACGGGGAGATGTCGAAGGCATCGACCTCGTTCCTGACGGTCTCGACGTCGGACTCGTTGTCCTTGTCGTCGGCGTCGATCTCGACCTTGATCTCGTTCGTCTTTCCGGACGCGACGTCCAGCTTCCAGATGCCGAAGAGCTCTTCGTAGACGATCACTCTGCCGTCGCTCGACATCGACGGCCAGAACAGGTTGCCGTCCACGTGCTTCGTCACCTGCACCGGCTGGCCGCCATTCGCCGGAATCTTGTAGATGTTGTTCACGCTTTTGCGAACGTCCGGGCTTCCGGGCGCCACGCTCTTGTCGTTCGGCAGCGGATCGGCGACGTAGTAGATGGCGCCGTCGGCGCCCCACATCGGCCAGTAGCGGTTGTATCGCTCATCCGGCAGCAACTGCTTGTAGGTCTTCGCGCTCAAATCCGCAATCCACAGATCCGCCGCGTAACTCCCGCGATAGTGCTGTCGAGTCCATACTGCCGGATGGCGGTTGAAGACCAGCGACTTGCCGTCGGGTGAAAAGTTGCCCCAGTACCCCCAATCGACAGGCAGCACCTGTTCCGGTCCACCGCCGACGGGCACCTGATGCAGCGTCGCCACGTTTGGAAATGCCCCATCGCCATGCGCGGCGCGGAACAGGACGTTCTGCGAGTCGCGCGTCCACCCCACGACGTCGTCATTGCCGGTGTGGAACGTCAGTCGCCGGGGGGCGCCGCCGGCGGCGGCGACGACGAACACGTCGTTGTTGCCGTAGCGGTTGGAGGAAAACGCAATCCAGCGGCCGTCGGGCGAAAAGCGCGGGTAGACCTCGTGTCCGCGGTTGTCGGTCAGGCGCTGAGGGGAGCTGCCGTCCTCGTTGGCGGTCCAGATGTCGCCGAGATAACTGAAGGCGATCTTCCCGGCGTGATAGTCGGGATGACGGGGCAGCTTGATGGGCGCCGACGTCCGGGGCACGGCGCCGAACGGCAGAACCAGAAGGCCGGTGACGAACGCGGCAAACGACGCTCTTCGGACCATCGCAGCACCTCTACGGCTGCGGATCCTATCACCGGAGCAGTCGGCAGGCGTCAGTCTCAACTACTCGAGCAGCAACGGCTCCCCTCGATCTTCTGCAATCGGCACGAGGTGCCGGTTGTGCATGATCAGCCGCGCGCACGCGTTCCACCGCAGCCGCGCATCGTCGTTGCCGGCGGGACGAATGGCCTCGGCCCTCTCGTACAAGTGCATCGCGTCCCGCAGCCATTCGTAGGCTTGCGGCCCGCAACCCGGCATCCCCTGCCGCAGCCGCGCTTTGGCGCGGCGCTCGGCGACGATGCCGGAGTAGTACGTGCGCTCGTAATCGTCGTGAAGCCGACTGACCATGGCGCGCGCCTCGACCACCGTCGACACGTCGTCGTGGAACTGTTCCGTCAGCGCCAGGACCAATGAGGTCAGCGCCTCCTGGTTGTCGGGCTCGATCTTGAGCACGTCGCGGCAGATGCTTTCAGCCTCTCCGGGCTCGTTCAACAGACGGTACCGCTCGGCTTTTGCCAGCGCTCTGGCCACGGCCTCCGGCGAGATGTCTTTCAGTTCGAATTCCATGGAGATCCCCCTCACGAACGGAACATCCGGAACAGCTTGGCGACCGGGTCGTACAACTGATCGACCACGCGCTCCTTCAACGGGATGATCGCGTTGTCGGTGATCGTGATGCTCTCGGGACACACCTTGGTGCAGCACTTCGTGATGTTGCAAAGACCGACCCCGTGCGCCTGTTTCAGATCTCGCGCCCGGTGTTCGGTGTCGAGCGGATGCATCTCGAGCGCCGCCGCGTACACGAGATGCCGCGGACCGATGAAGTCGTCGAACATCTGGTGATCGCGCAGCACGTGGCACACGTCCTGGCACAGGAAGCACTCGATGCACTTTCGGAACTCCTGCACGCGTTCGACGTCCACTTGCGCCACCCGCCAGGTGCCGTCCGGCGCATCAGGGGGCCGCGGCTTGAAGCGCTTGATGCTCGTCTTCGCCTTGAAATTCCAGGAGACGTCGGTCACCAGATCGCGGATGGGCGGGAATGCGCGCATCGGCTCGATCGTGACCGGCTGCGACAGGTCGAGCTCGTTCAGCCGCGTCATGCACATCAGCCGCGGGTTGCCGTTCACCTCGGCTGAGCACGATCCGCATTTGCCGGCCTTGCAGTTCCAGCGGACGGCGAGGTCGTTGGCGCTCCTCGCCTGAATCTGATGGACGGCATCGAGCACCACCATGCCTTCGGTCAAATCCGTCGCATAGTCCTGAAACTGGCCACCCTGCCCATCGCCGCGCCAGATCCGGAACGTTGCTGTGCTCATTCCATTTCCTTGATCACGCGTTTCAGCTCTTCAGGCATCTCCGGAATCGCCACGCTGAACACTTCCATCCGGCCGTCGCGTCCTTTGCGAACGACGAAGTTGATCGTGCCAAAGCTCACTTCCTTGCTTGGATAGTCTTCGCGGAAGTGACCGCCACGGCTCTCGCGGCGCTCGAGCGCGGAGCGCGTGATCGCCTCGGAAACGGTCAGCAGGTTGTGGAGATCGAGCGCGGCATGCCAGCCGGGGTTGTACTCGCGGTGGCCGCTGACGCCGACACGGTTGGCGCGTTCCCGCAACGGCGTCAGGCCATCGAGCGCTCGCCGCATCTCGTCTGCGTTTCTGACGATGCCGACGAGGTCCTGCATCATGGCCTGGAGCGCATATTGGACCTCGTACGGTCCCTCGCCCTTCGTGCCGCGCTCGAACGGCTCCAACGCTCGACGTGCGGCTTCGTCGGCCTGCCGAGTGTCGACGTTCGCCCCAGCCTGGGTCTTAGCGTACCGCGCCGCATATTCGCCGGCGCGTTTGCCGAAAACGATGATGTCCGAGAGCGAGTTGCCGCCGAGGCGATTGGCGCCGTTGATGCCGGCCGCGCACTCGCCGGCGGCAAACAGTCCGGGCACGGTGGACATCTGCGTGTCGGCGTCGACCCTCACCCCGCCCATGATGTAGTGCGTCGTCGGCCCGACTTCCATCGGCTCCTGCGTGATGTCTATGTCGGCGAGCTGCTTGAACTGGTGGTACATACTCGGCAGCTTCTTCTTGATGTGCTCCGCGCCGTTGGGGATACGCGCTTTGATCCACGAGATGTCGAGAAAGACGCCGCCGTGCGGACTCCCGCGACCGGCCTTGATCTCCCGTACGATGCAGCGGCTCACGTGGTCGCGCGTCAGCAGCTCCGGCGGGCGCCGGGCCGCCTTGTCGCCCTGTGTGTACCGCCAGCCTTCCTCTTCGTTGTCGGCGGTCTGCGCGCGGTAGTTGTCCGGGATCTCATCGAACATGAACCGCCGGCCCTCGTTGTTCTTGAGGACCCCGCCCTCGCCGCGGACTGCCTCGGTCACGAGGATGCCCTGCACGCTCGGCGGCCAGATCATGCCGGTGGGATGGAACTGGACGAACTCCATGTCGACCAGCTCCGCGCCGGCGTCGTACGCGAGCGTGTGGCCATCGCCCGTGTATTCCCAGCTGTTGCTCGTGATCTTATAGGCACGGCCGATGCCGCCGGTCGCCAGCACGACCGCCTTGGCCTTGAAGAGCTTGAATCGTCCGCGCTCGCGCTCGTACCCAAACGCGCCGGCGATGCGGTCGCCGTCCTTGAGCAGGTAGATGATCGTGCACTCCATGTGCACGTCGATGCCCTGGTGGATGCCATGATCCTGGAGCGTGCGAATCAGCTCGAGACCGGTGCGGTCGCCGACGTGCGCGAGCCGCGGATACCGATGGCCGCCGAAGTTGCGCTGGAGGATGCGGCCGTCTTTCGTCCGATCGAACACCGCGCCCCACGCTTCGAGCTCGCGGACCCGATCCGGCGCCTCCTTCGCGTGCAGCTCCGCCATGCGCCAGTTGTTCACGTACTGGCCGCCGCGCATGGTGTCGGCAAAGTGGACCTTCCAGCTGTCGCGGTCGTCGACGTTTGCAAGTGCGGCGGCGATCCCGCCTTCTGCCATGACGGTGTGGGCTTTGCCCAGCAGCGACTTGCAGACGAGCCCGACGGAAACGCCAGCTGCCGACGCTTCAATCGCCGCACGCAGTCCCGCACCGCCGGCGCCGATGACGAGCACGTCGTGCTCGTGGGTCTGGTAGTCCACTAAAGAATCCGAAGATCCGTCCAGACACCCATCGAGCAGAGCCGGACGTACAAGTCACTGAAGCCAACCGTGAACAGGCTGCACCACGCCCAGACCATGTGCTTCCGATTCAGGCAGCTCACGCATGAATACGCGCGAAGGCCCAGCGGCGCGCGCGACAGCTCGTCGAAACACCCGCCCACGACATGTCGCATGGAATGGCAGCCGAATAAGTAGCCGCTGAGAAGAACGACGTTGACGGCCAGCACGAGCGTCCCGGCACCGATGCCGAACGACGCGACGCCTGTCGCCGGATCGGTCCACCACAGGGCCTTCCACACGTCGACCGCGAGGATCACCAGCACGCCGATGGAGAGGAAGAGCATGTAGCGGTGAACGTTTTGCAGAACGAGCGGAAACGAATTCTCGCCCCAGTAGCTCGAGCGCGGCTCGCCGACCGTGCATGATGGCGGGTCGGCCCAGAACGCCTTGTAGTAGGCGCCGCGATAGTAGTAGCAAGTGAAACGAAAGAACGCGGGGATCGGCAGGATCAACAACGCCGGCGAAAACGGCAGCCATACCGGCCACGCTGCCGGTTTGGGTCCAAACCAGCTGTGCGGAGACGAACCGATGATTTCCGGTGAGTAAAACGGCGACAGGTAGGGACCATACGTGTAGTGGTCACCCTGAAACGCCGCCCATGTCGCGTAGACGAGAAATGTCGACAGCCCCAGAAACACGAGCAGGGGTTGGACCCACCAGTTGTCTCTTCGCGAGGTTTCGCCGAATCGGCGCACCGTGATCCGAACCGGTGCAGTCAATGTGGACATGCGACTGACCCCCGAAACTGTGGCTCGAGCGCCATACGATACCCTAGAAACACCAGAACGGCGCCAGCGTGCGTGTGGCCGTGTCAGCGGCCGCGTGGCCGCGATTGGACGTCACGCCCGAGTGGGGCCAGCGCGCGGGCTGCGATGGGCCGCTGAGCGTTTCCGCCACAGCATCGAGCGACGCGGCAAGCGCCTGCAGGTCGTAGCCGCCTTCGGTCACGACCGCCATGCGGCCCTGGCAGTAACGCTCCGCCACGCCGCGCAGCTCGGTGGTCATCGCGGCGAACGCATCGGTTGACAGACGCATCCCCCCGAGCGGATCGCGCTCGTGCGCGTCGAAACCCGCCGACACGATGATCAGATCGGGCGCGAATTGCGCAAGCACCGGCAGGATGACGGCGCCGAAGACGGTCTGATAGTCCTCGTCGACCGCACCAACTTCGAGTGGAAGATTCACCGTGAATCCGGCGCCGGCGCCGCGACCGACTTCTCCCGCCGCGCCCGTGCCCGGATAGTACGGAAACTGGTGCGTCGAAACGTAGAGCACGTTCGGGTCGGCTTCGAAGATGTGCTGCGTGCCGTTGCCGTGGTGGACGTCGTAATCGACGATAGCGACCTTCGATGCGCCATTCGCGCGAGCATGCGCGGCCGCGACCGCGACGTTGTTGAACAGGCAGAATCCCATTGCGCGATCGCGCTCGGCATGATGACCGGGTGGCCGCACGAGGGCGAGCGCCGTGCGATGTGAGCCATGCGTCACGCGCTCGACGGCCTCCACCGCGGCGCCCGCCGCCAGCAGGGCAATTTCGTGGGACTCCGGAGACGTGAAGGTATCGGGATCGATCTTGACGGCACGGCCCGCCGTTTCGGAGATACGGCGCAGGTAGTCGCTTTCGTGAACCCGCAGCAGCTGTTCGCGCGTGGCCGGCGGCGGGGCAATCACCTCGGCGCCCAGCGACCGCCACCGCTCGGCCACGACGTCCATGACCTCGGCGCGTTCAGGCCGTTCGGGATGTCCTGGCGGCGTCTGATGCTCGGCAAAGCGGTCGGTATGAATCAGGGTCAACGACATCGGCATCAGTTTACTCGGCAGCCTTCAGCTGTCGGCTATCAGCTTTCAGCTCAGAGCTTGGGCCTCCGCGGTCTTCTTCGTGGGGATCTGGCTGCAACCCACGGTTTCCTCGCAGGCGCCGGACCGGGACACGCACGCGCAGCGCGCGGAGCGATTCCGCCAGATGTCCGCGAACTTCGAGAGGACCGGCCTCACGCAGCCGTTCAAGGGGATCACCGCCAACGGCCAGATCGAGCCTGGCCTCAAACAAACCCGCGACATCATGCGGTTGAACCACACGCTCGGCGAAATGCCGTGACGATGGGCGCGCTCGAGAGCGTCACCGATTTCTCGGGCATATCGAAACAACAGGTCGACGGGCAGTGGACCTCGCGCGAGCCGCTTCGCCAGCGTCTCGCCTTCGAGGTACTCCATAACCAGAAAATCGATGTCGTCGTGGCAGCCGACGTCGTACAGCGCGCAATGTTCGGGTGATTGAGCTTGGAGATCGCGCGGGCTTCCTGCTCGAATCGACGGCGTGCCTCGAGGTCCTGCGCGGAAAGGCGTGGAAGAACCTTCAGCGCCACGATGTGATCGAGGCGGGTGTCGAGTGCTCGATAGACTTCGCCCAGTCCGCCCGCCCCAAGAGGCGCCAGAATCTCGTAAAGGCCAAGCTTGAGGCCGGGCTGGAGATACGGGACAGCCGCGGTCAGCGGAAGGACAGCGGCCGCAGCAGGCGTGAGACCGGCCGGCTGCTCGAGAAAACCGCCGGCGCGATCGTGCGCGGCCAGCAGCGATTCGACCTCGCCGCGAATCGCCGGATCGTCACACGACGCGGTCAGGAACCGCGCGCGTTCCCTCTGTGGAAGCCCGACGGCATCAGCAAACAGCTGCTTCAAGCGTTGCCGGGGTTCAATCACTATTGGGATGAGCCGGACGCCGGCATTCTATCGCGGCGCTCGTGACTGACGCGGCAGGTGAAACACGTGCCCGACTACGTAGGTTGGGCAAGCAGGGCCAGGGCGCGGGCCTCGAGGGTCTTCAGCCGTTCCTCGAGAATGAGGCGGGCGCGCTCCAGGCCCGCGTCATCCGCGTCGGCGTCCACATGGAACGGCTCGCCCATCGTGATGGCAACCGTGGAGAACGGCTTGGGAATCTGAGTGCGATCCCAGCTCCTGAGCGTCCAGTGCCCGCTGGCCTCGAGGTGGAACGGCAGAAGAGGATGGCCGGTCGCCTTCGCGAGCCACACAGCGCCGGGTTGCGCGACACGCGCAGGCCCGCGCGGACCGTCGAGCGTGAATCCGGCGGGTTTCCCCGCCGCCAGATCGTGTGTCAGCTGCAGCAGCGCGCGGCGCCCGCCGCGCGACGTCGACCCACGCGCTGTTCCGTAGCCGAATCGCTCGATGATGCCGGCGATCCACTCCCCGTCGAAGTTCTCGCTCGTGATGACGACGATGCCCCGCCGGCGGAAGTAGTAGGTCGCGGGAAGAATGCGCCCGTGCCAGAACGCCATCACTGGCTGGCGTCCCCCGGCGACGATGGCGTCGAAGTGCTCGAGACCTTCGGTCTTCCAGCGCAGCGTCGAGCCCAGGAGTTGCACGAGACGGAAGCCGAGAATCGAGATGAGACGAGCCTGGATTCGCTTGATTCGCGACGCGCGCCATGAGATCGCTTCGCTCATCGCAATGGGTAACTTGGTAAGTTGGTAAATTGGTAATCTGATTCAGCCATGTACCCATTTACCAACTTACCCACTTACGCAATCTCACAGCCGGTCCTTGACGTAGGTCATCAAATCGACGAACTGCGTGTCGGCCTGCGCGCTGGCCTGGGCGCCCTTCAGCATGATCGAGCAGAACGGGCAGGCGGTCACCACGGTGGTCGCGCCGGTGGCCTGGAGCTGTTTGAAGCGCACGTCGCTGATCCGCGAGCCTGGTTCCTCTTCCTTGTCGGCAAAGAGCAGGCCTCCGCCGGCGCCGCAGCAGTACGGGTTGTCGCGGTTCCGCTCGGGCTCGACGATGTCGGCGCCGAAGCGCGTCAACAGATTGCGCGGTTCGTCGACCTTGCCGGCGTAGCGGCCCAGATAACACGGATCGTGAAAGGTCACGGTCTCTCGTGGCCCTGAAAAGGCCGCGCTACCGGTGGCTGAAAGGGCCGCGCTATTTTTACGTAACAACGCCTCGACGAACACGGACGAGTGCTCGATCTCCACGTCGTAGCCGAACTTGCGGTAGTCGTTGCCGATCGTCTTCACGCAGTGCGGGCACGACGTGAGGATCTTCTTCACGCCCGACGCCTTGAGGTCCTCGATGTTGCCGTTCGCCAGCTCCTGGAACATGTACTCGTTGCCGGTGCGCTTTGCGGGATCGCCGGTGCAGCGCTCTTTCGCCAGCACGCCACATCTCACGTCCTTCGCGCGAAGGATCGCGAACAGCGATCGCAGCGACTTCTGGAAATCGGCGTCGAAGGATCCGGCGCACCCGAGCCAGACGAGCACGTCGTGCGTCGCGGGGTCGAACGTCTCGAGACCGGCCGACTGCACGAACTTGGCGCGCTGGTCGTACCCAAGACCCCAGATGTTGCTTCGGCGCTCGAGGTTGTTGTACATCGCGCCGAGGTAGTCCGGCGCGTCGCCGTTCGACACGAGCCCTCGGCGCGATCCGATGAGGATCGGCAGGTGTTCGATGCCGACCGGACACTGGTTCTCGCAGGCGCCGCACGTGGTGCACTGCCAGAGGACTTTGTCGCTGTACATCTCGCCGAGCTTGCGATCGCGGGTGCCTGCGAGCAGCGCCTCCTGCGTCTGCAAGATGATCGTCTTCGGATTGAGCTCCTTCCCCGCCCCCCACGCCGGACAGTTCACCTGGCAACGCCCACACTCGACGCAGGTGAACGCGTCGAGCACGCTCTTGCTGCCAAGGTCCTTCACCGTCTCCAGCCCGACCTGTTCCTTCTCGAAGTCGAGGTTCGGCAGGTTCCCGAGCTCCGGGGACTTCAAGAAGACCGTCATCGGCGACACCACGAGGTGAAAATGCTTCGAGGCCGGGATGAGCGCCATGAACGCGAGGATCACGAGCATGTGCACCCACCAGTTGACGCGCTCCGCCATCGTCCCCTCTGCCAGCTGAAACGTGAGGAGGTACGTCGTCATCAACGTGGCGATGAAGAGCGCGATGACGATCGATTCCAGCGAGACCTTCGTCCCCAGGGCGACGGGACGCACGAGCGCGCGACGAATCAGCAGATAGAGGATGCCGCCGAGTACCGCGACGGCAAACGGCGCCAGCATGACGCGATAGACGTTGAACCAGCCGCTGTGCGTGAGGTCCACGATGCCAAGGCCGCGCAGGAACTCGGTCAGCGTGTACGCGCCGAAGGCGACGAAGCCCCAGAAGACGAGCGCGTGCGCGATGCCGGCCATCGGCCGCTCGCGGATGGTCCGGGCCTGAAAGACCACGTCCACCAGGAAGCGATTGGCTCGCAAACGCAGGTTGTCCGTGGAAAACGTATTGGGAGCGCCGGCGATCAGCTGAACGCGTCGGGCGACCTGCGCCGCGAACGCGCCGACGAATGCAACGAACAGGAGCCAGAATGCAACGACGGCCATACGTTTAACCGGAGAGTCCGCCGAGCACGCGGAGAGAATCGTCTTCTCTGCGATCTCTGCGCGCTCCGCGGTTCATCTTAGGCTTTTAACGCGGCGATCATCGCGGGCACGATCTCGAACAGATCCCCGACAATGCCGAAGTCGGCGATCTCGAAGATGGGAGCGTCGGGATCCTTGTTGATGGCGACGACAGTACTCGCGCCCTTCATGCCGACAAGATGCTGAATCGCGCCGGAGATCCCCAGCGCGAGATACAGCTTCGGGGCGACCGTCTGCCCCGAGCTGCCGACCTGGCGCTCCATCGGAAGCCAGCCGGCGTCGCAGATCGGTCGCGAAGCGGCGATCTCCGCGCCGAGGGCCTCCGCCAGCTGCTGCGCGAGGGCGATGTTCGACTGTTCCTTGATCCCGCGGCCGACCGACACGATCCGCTCGGCCTGGGAGAGATCCACCGCCTGCCTGGCCTGCTGGAACGGCGCTTCGGGCTTCTGGCGGATCGTCGACGCGTCGACGGTCACGTCGAGGGCGCGCAGCGGCGCTGCCGCAGGACCCTTCACGACCTGATCGATTCGGTAGGCGCCAATCTGGAAGGTGATGAAGTGCGGCGCCGGACCTTGGGGCACGATGTCGGCGGTGAGCTTCCCCTGGAACATCGGACGCACGAACGCGGTCTCCCCGGCCACGGCCTTGACCGCGGTGACGTCGGTGACGATCGCGCGATCCAGCCGCGCGGCCAGTTTCGGCGCAAAGTCACGCGTCTGGTAGGTATGCGGCAGGAAGACGTACGCCGGGGACAATTGCGCGATGACGGCCTGCAGGGTCGCTGTGAAGCCGTCGGGGGTATACGGCTCCAGCGCCGCGTGCTCGACTGTGACCACTTCGTTCGTCTGCGCAGCGGCGAGCTCGGCCGCCACGCCGGCCGCCTTCGCGCCGGGCACGAGGACCGTGATGGGCGCGCCGGACACTTTCGCCAGCTGCTGAGCGCCGACGATGGTTTCCCACGTGGCGCGATTGAGCTTGCCGTCGCGCTGCTCGGCAATCACGAGAATCATGCGATGACCCGCGCCTCGTCGCGCAGCTTCCGCACGAGCTCTTTCGCGGCCTCCGCCGGCGATCCCTGGATGATCTGCGTCTTCTTGGCTTTCTCGGGCACGTAGAGACTGACGATCTTCTGTTTACCCGCCGAGGCTCCCGCGGGGAGCGAAGTCGGGCTGACCTTGCGAATCTCTTTCTTCTTCGCGGCCATGATCCCCTTGAGCGTGGCGTAGCGGAGCTGATTGATCCCGCTTTGAATAGTGAGCACCGCCGGCAGCGGCATCGCGACCCATTGGAACCACCCGCCCTCGAGCTCGCGTTTCACGCGGAGGCCCGGGGACGGAGGTCGCTGGGAACCTCCGTCGCCGATCTGAACCTCCATGATGATCGTGGCGTGCGGGCGTCCGAGACGTTCAGCGAGCACGACACCGACCTGCGCGAAGCCCTGATCGTCGGATTGCAGGCCGGTCAGCACGAGATCGAACTCGTCCTCTTTCATCGCGGCGGCCAGCGCGTCGGCCGTCGTGAACGCGTCCGCGCTGGCCAGCCCGTCGTCTTCGACGTGAATCGCGCGATCGGCACCGCGCGCCAGCGCTTCACGGATCACCTGTGAAACGCGCGCGGGACCCGCCGAGCAGACCACGACCTCGCCGCCGTGCTTCTCCTTCAGACGCAGCGCCTCTTCGAGCGCGTACGCATCCGGCTCGTTCATTTCGAACGCCGCGTCTTGCTCGCGAATCCAGGTTTTCGAATCGTCGAGTCGTGGCTGCCATTCGCGGTTGGGAACTTGCTTGATACAGACGGCAATCTTCATTTCAGTATCTGGTCACTCATCCCTCGTATCTCTTGAAGAGCAGCGCGGCGTTCGTGCCTCCGAACCCGAACGAATTTGAGAGGGCGTACTCGATGTGTGCCGGTCGCGCCTTGTTCGGCACGTAGTCGAGGTCGCATTCGGCATCCGGCTGATCGAGGTTGATCGTGGGGGGGACGATCTGGTGATGCACGGCGAGCACGGTGATGCCGGCCTCGAGCCCTCCGGCGGCACCGAGCAGATGGCCGGTCATCGACTTCGTCGACGACACCGGCAGCAGCTTCGCGTGGTCTCCAAAGCAGCGCTTGATCGCGATCGTCTCGACCTTGTCGCCGTGCGGGGTCGACGTGCCGTGGGCGTTGATGTAATTCAGCTGCGACGGCCGGATGCCGGCACTTGCGAGGGCCGCGCCCATCACGCGAAAGGGGCCGTCGCCGTCCTCCGACGGCGCGGTGATGTGGTACGCGTCGGCCGACATGCCGTACCCGACGAGCTCGGCGTAGATGCGTGCGCCGCGCCGGCGAGCCGACTCGTATTCTTCGAGAATGACAACCCCGGCGCCTTCGCCGACGACGAACCCGTCGCGGTCCTTGTCGAACGGACGGCTCGCGCGGGACGGCTCGTCATTGCGCGTGGAGAGCGCCCGCAGGGCACCGAATCCACCAATCCCCATCGGCGTGATCGCCGCCTCCGATCCGCCGGCAATCATCACGTCGGCGTCGCCGCGCCTGATGATCTCGAACGCGTCGCCAATGGCGTGCGCAGACGCCGAACAGGCGGTGCAGGTGGAGGAGTTCGGCCCTTTGGCGCCGAATCGGATCGACACCTGGCCGGCGGCGAGGTTGATGATGGCGGAGGGGATGAAGAACGGCGAGATCTTGCGCGGGCCGCCCTCGAGCAGCGCCTTGTGCTCGCGCTCGATCGTGGTGAATCCCCCAATCCCGGAGGCGATGAAGACGCCGACGCGCGCGGCGTTCTCCTTCGTGATCGGCAGTCCAGAATCGTCCATGGCGAACTGAGACGCCGCGATCGCGTACTGGATGAAGACGTCCATCTTCTTGACGTCTTTCTTCTCGATGTATCGCAGCGGGTCGAACCCCCGCACTTCTCCCGCGATCTGCGTCGCGAACTGCGAGGCGTCGAACTTCGTGATGGTCTCGACACCGCTTCGGCCGGCGCTGAGCGCCGCCCAGTTCGCATCGGTGCCGATTCCGAGCGACGACACCAGGCCGATGCCGGTGACGACGACTCGCCGGGTATTGGTCATTCGCTACTTCTTGCCCTTGGCGTGCGAGTCGATGTACTCGACCGCTTCCTTGACCCTCGTGATTTTTTCCGCGTCTTCATCGGGAATCTCAATCCCGAACTCCTCCTCGAACGCCATGACGAGTTCGACGGTATCGAGCGAGTCGGCGCCAAGGTCGTCGACGAACGACGCATCCGGCGTCACTTCTTCTTCGTCGACCGCGAGCTGCTCCACGATGATGCTCTTTACCTTGTCGGCTACGGCCATTCAATCCTCCTACATGTACATCCCACCGTTGACGGAAAGCACGTGCCCTGTAATATACGCTGCCTCGTCCGACGCAAGGAAGCAGACAGCGGCCGCCACCTCGTCGACCTGGCCCAGACGCCCGAGCGGAATCTGGGAAGCCCAGTCCGTCTGCGCCTTCTCGGTCACGGCGCGCGTCATGTCGGTGTCGATCATGCCGGGCGCGACGGCGTTCACCGTGATGCTGCGCGACGCCACTTCACGAGCCAGCGCCTTGACGAACCCGACCAGCCCCGCCTTCGACGCCGCGTAGTTGCTCTGTCCCGCGTTGCCCGTCTGCCCGACGACCGAGCTGACGGCGATGATGCGGCCGCCGCGCTGCTTGAGCATCGGCCGCATCGCGGCCTGCGCGAGGACGAACGTCGCGGTCAGGTTGGTCGCGATGACGGCGTCCCAGTCGTCGCGCTTCATGCGCATCAGCAGCTGATCACGGGTGATGCCGGCGTTGCTCACCAGGATGTCGAGCCGCCCGTGCCGCTCCACGATGCCGGCGGGCACCGATTCGAGCGCGCCCGCATCGGTCACGTCGACGCTCAGCGCCTCGGCCTTCAAGCCGCGCGCCGTGAGCGCCGCGACGCAGTCGCACGCGTGGTCGCCGCGCGCGGCGGCCACGACCAGGGCGTCCTGTTGCGCGAGCCGCTCCGCGATCGCGCGCCCGATGCCGCGCGAGGCCCCCGTCACCAGTGCGACTTTGCCGGCGAGGTTGAACATGTGCGGATCTACGATCGGGTGAGAGCCGATTCGACACCCGCGAGATCATCGGGACCGCCGAAGTTGACGATGGTGGCGTTGCGATGGATCTTGCGCACCAGGCCGCTCAGCACCGTGCCTGGACCCACCTCAACATACGTTGTGACGCCTTCCGACGCAAGGCGCGTCACGACGGCCTCCCAGCGCACCGGCGACGCCACCTGGCGCACGAGCGCGTCGATCGCCGCCGCCGCGTCGCGCTTCGGCTCGGCGTCGACGTTCGCCACCACCGGCACGCGGGGCGGGTGCGTCTCGAGCGCGCGCAGTTCCGGGGCGAGGCGCTCGGCCGCGGGCGTCATGAGCGCGCAGTGGAACGGTGCGCTCACGGCAAGCGGGACAACGCGCCTGGCGCCCAGCGCCTTCGCGCGCGCGCCCGCGCGCGCCACGGCGTCGCGCGCGCCCGCGATCACGACCTGGCCCGCGCCGTTGATGTTGGCGGGGCTCACGACCTCGCCTTCAGCCGCGTCTCGGCACGCCTGTTCGACGACGTCAGCATCCACGCCGAGGACCGCCGCCATCGCGCCGCTGCCGACCGGCACGGCCTCCTGCATGTAGCGGCCGCGACGCCGCACCGTCCGCAGCGCGTCGGCAAACCCGAACGTGCCAGCCGCCACGTTCGCGGAGTACTCACCAAGGCTGTGCCCCGCCACGAACGCCGGCGCAAAGCCATGAGCCGTCAGCACGCGGCAGGCGGCCATGCTCACGGCCAGAATCGCCGGCTGCGCGTTCTCGGTGAGGGTGAGGCGGTCCTCCGGACCCTCGAAGATCACGGAGGTCAGCGACTCGCCCAGCGCCGCGTCGGCCTCGGCCAGCGTCTCGCGAGACACCGGAAACGCGTCGGCGAGAGCCTGGCCCATCCCGACGCTCTGCGACCCTTGCCCTGGAAAGATGAACGCAATCACGAGTGGGTGATCGCGGCGCTCGCGATGTCCTGCTCGACACGCGCCACGAAGCCTTCGGCGGCAAACCGATGGGCCAGCGCGATGCCATTGCGCACGGCCTTGGCGCTCGAACGGCCGTGGCCAACGACGGCGACGCCGGCGAGCCCGAGCAGCGGGGCGCCGCCGTACTCGGAATAGTCGACCCGTCGACGAAACTCCTCGGTCAGAAAATCGGCAAGCACTTCGACCAGGCCCTCGCTGACTTTCAGGGCGACGTTGCCGGTGAACCCGTCGCACACGATGACGTCGGCCTTGCCGCTGTATACGTCGCGCGCCTCGACGTTCCCGATGAACATCACCGACGAGGTCTTGAGAAGCCGATGGGCTTCCCGGGTGAGCTCATTGCCCTTCGACGCTTCCTCGCCGATCGAGAGGAGGCCGACGCGCGGCGCCGCAATCCCGAACGCCAGACGGGCGTAGACCGAGCCCATGACGGCGAATTGCACCAGGTGTGCCGGGCGGCACTCGACGTTCGCGCCCACGTCGAGCAGAATCGCGGGACACTGCGGCCGCGGGATCGCCGCGGCCAGCGCAGGGCGGTCCACCCCCGGCAGCATCCCGAAGGCCGTGTAGGCCGCCATCACGGTCGCGCCGGTGTGCCCCGCGCTGAACAGGGCTGCGGCTTCACCGCCCGCCACCAATCCGGCGGCGACCCTGATCGACGCACCGGGCTTCCGTCGCAGGGCGGCCGCAGGCGGCTCGTCCATCGTGATCACATCGGCCGCAGGGACGACGCGCACGCGGCTCGCATCCGCGTCCGTGTGCCGGCGCACCTCGGCACCCACCAGGTCGGACGGGCCGACCAGAGCCACGCCGAACCCGAAGTCGCGAGCCGCGGCGAGCGCGCCATCGACCACCAGACGCGGCGCGTAGTCGCCGCCCATCGCGTCGACTGCGATCCAAATCATGCGGGTGCGCGCACGGGTGCTGAGTGCTGAGTGCTGGGTGCTGAGTGCTCGTGCCGGGTGCCTAGTGCCGAGTGCACGTTCCGGGTGCCGCGTTTCGTGCCTGGTGCCGGCGTCACCTGACACCAAGCACAGCACCCGACACTCAGCACCAGGCACGAGCACCCAGCACTCAGCACCAAGCACCCAGCACTCGTACTATTCCTCATCCACCGCACGAGCCTGGCGCCCGCGATAATAGCCGCAGTTGGAGCACACACGGTGGGGCGGCTTCGGCTCGTGGCAATGTGGGCATTCGCTGAGGCCCACCGCCTTCAGCGTGTCGTGCGTCCGGCGCTTCGCCGTCCGCGTTTTCGAGTGGCGTCGTTTTGGATTCGGCATCTCGTCCTCAGCAATCAGCAATCAGCAATTAACGTGTGTCAGCTCTTCGCTTTCAGGTTCCTCAACGCCTCGAGTCGAGGATCTTCCCAATCGCGCTTGCAGTCGCACGAGCCCTTGTTCAAATTGATCCCGCAGACCGGGCACAGTCCGTGACACTCCTCTCGGCAAAGCGGCTTCATCGGCAGCGAGAGGTTGAATTGCTCCCGCATGAGATGACCGAGATCGATCTCGTCGTTCTCGTAGAATGCGGTCGTCAGGTCGTCGTCTTCGATTTCCCGCTCGGCCTCGCCGCTGCCGGTGTTCTGCGCCTGGGGGTGATACCGCAGGTCGAAATCGGCGCCGACCGGAAGCGTGAACGGCTCCAGACACCGCCCGCAGTTCAGTTCCAGCGTCGTCCGCACCCGGCCGACCAGGCGAAACTGCTGCTTGTCCTTGAAGATGTCGAACGCCAGCGAGACGGGAGCGACGACCCTGAAATCGGGATCGGTGCCCAACTGCCCGGGCTCGTAGACCTTCTCGAACCGCTCCTGCGCCGTCCGGATCCTCGTCAGATTCAGGAGCAGCATGAACTTCCCAATATAGCAGGGACTGGGGGCTAGGGACTAGGGGCTGGCTCTGTCAGTCGATGGCCCACGGCTCCGGGATGAAGAGTTGTTCGAACAGGCGAATGGCGTAGCGATCCGTCATGCCGGCAATGAAGTCGCGGGTGGCCGCGTCGAGCCCTTCCTTCTCGACAATCGCCATGTCGAGGAACTCGGTCGGACGTTCACGGACCTTCTCCCAAAGACCGGACAATATGCCCGTCGCCTTCTTGAATTCGGCGGTCGCGATCGTGTTCTCGTAGACGGCGTCGAAGAGGAAGCTGCGCAGACCGAGTACCGCTGTGAGGATGCGATCGCTCATGCGGATTTCCGACAGGCCGCCGGCGAGCGTTTCGGTGACGACGTCCTTCACCAGCGTGGCGATGCGGGCGGACGATGAGCTGCCGAGCGTCCGCACGAGCTCGGCAGGCAGATCCTCTCCACGCAGCAATCCGGCCCGCGTCGCGTCGTCGATGTCGTGGTTGACGTATGCGATGAGATCGGCGACGCGCATGATCTGCCCTTCGATGGTGCTCGCGCGCAGCTCGGCGGCCATCCCGACCGGCGCGCCCGATTTTCCCTTCGAGTGCTTGGCGATGCCGTCACGCACCTCCCAGGTCAGGTTCAGGCCGCGGCCCGCGTTCTCCAGGCGATCGACGATGCGCAGACTCTGCTCGTAATGGTTGAAGCCGCCGGGCATGAGCGAGTCGATGACGCGCTCGCCCGCGTGCCCAAACGGCGTGTGCCCGAGATCGTGGCCGAGGGCGATGGCCTCGGTGAGCTCTTCGTGCAGGCGCAGCACCTTCGCAATCGTGCGCGCGATCTGCGACACCTCCAGTGTGTGCGTGAGCCGCGTGCGATAGTGATCCCCGGCGGGGGCGAAAAAGACCTGCGTCTTGTGCTTGAGCCGGCGGAAGGCTTTGCAGTGGATGATGCGATCGCGATCGCGCTGAAACGCCGGCCGCACGTCGTCTTCAGCCTCCGGCCGAAGACGGCCGCGTGAATCGGCGCTGCGAGCGGCCTGAGGTGCGAGAACCTCGCGCTCGCGGGCTTCGAGCTGCTGGCGAAGGTTTGTCATACGCTGGAACGCAAAGCGCGCAAAGGCCGCAAATCAAATCAAATCATACTTTGCGTTCTTGGCGATCTTTGCGTTCTACGTCGTGATCTCCCGCAGGAAGCTGGTACCGTGCGGGAGCGGGCCAACGCCGAACAGCTCCGCCAGCGTCTGGCCGACATCCGCGAACGTGCGTCGCGTGCCGAGGTCCGCGCCACCGCGGACATGCGCACCGGTGACGAGCAGCGGCACGTATTCGCGCGCGTGATCGGTGCTGGCCGTCGTCGGATCGTTCCCGTGGTCCGCGGTCACGATCAACAGATCCGTCGCCCGAAGCTGCGGCAGCAGCCTGGCGAGCCGCGCATCGAAGCGCTCCAGGTTCAGGGCGTAGCCCTCGACGTCGTTGCGATGCCCGTATTGCGTGTCGAAATCCACCAGGTTCGTGAAGATGAACCCGCGATCGAGCGACTGCATCTGCTGCTCAAGATGGTCCATGCCGTCCTCGTCGCTCTTCGTGTGGACGGCGTGCGTCACGCCGCGCCCCGCAAAGAGATCCTCGATCTTCCCGATGGCAATGACCGGGAGCGCCGCCGCCTTCATATTGTCGAGCAACGTATCCTGCGTCGGAGGCAGCGCGTAATCGCGACGGTTGGCGGTCCGTTTGAACGCGCCTGGTCCACCAAGGAACGGTCGCGCGATCACGCGCCCGACGCCCAACCCTTCGCCCGCCAGCCGGTACGCGATTGCGCATGCGCGATAGAGCTCCGGGACCGGCACGACCGCCTCGTGCGCCGCAATCTGAAACACGCTGTCGGCCGAGGTGTAGACGATGAGGGCGCCGGTTCGCATGTGCTCGGGACCGAGCTCCTCGATGATCTGCGTGCCCGACGCCGCTTTGTTGCCGATGACGCCACGGCCGGCCAGGCGCGCGAATTCGTCGAGGAGATCGATCGAGAAGCCGTTGGGGAAAACCGGGAACGGACGGTCGAGCACGATGCCCATCATCTCCCAGTGGCCGGTGACGGAATCCTTGCCGGGCGACGCCTCAGCCATCCGGCCGATGGCGGCCCGGGGCGGCGTGTGGCTCACCGGTTCACCGATGGCCGCGATCCGGTCCAGCCCGAGCGACCTCAACGCCGGGACTTTCAAGGGAACCCGTCTGGCGATATTGCCCAGCGTGTTGCTGCCCTCGTCGCCGTAAACGGACGCGTCGGGCAGCTCTCCGATCCCGACGCTGTCGAGCACAATGACGATGGCGCGGGTGAATGGCGTGGGCACGCCCGCTACTGATGGGAGAAGTAGTTCGAGACCGGCTTCGGCGTCTTGATGGCGGCAATCGCGTGCTTGAAGATCATGTGGTCGCTGCCGCTCTGATCCAGCACGAGCGCGAAGCGATCGAAGTTCTTGATACGGCCTTCGAGCTCGCTGCCGTCCATCATCCGAATCGTCACCGTGAGCTTCTCGCGGCGGACGTAGTTGAGGAAGACGTCCTGAATGTTCGGTTGTGTGGTTTTCGATTCAGGGGCGGGCGACATATTCAAGCGCGGGCGACATAGGTGTCGACCAGGCGCGTCACGGCGGCGATCGTCGCCGCCGACTCACCCGGGCCGTCGAACCAGCTTAGATTAGGCTCTTTGCGAAACCAGATCAACTGCCGTCGCGCGTAGCGGCGGTTCTCCTGCGCGATCAGCGCGCGCGTGGCGGCTTCGTCGCGCACGCCGCGCAGGTGCTCGAGCGCCTGCCGGTACACGAGCCCGCCGAAAGGCCGCGCATCTGCGGGAATCCCACGAGCGAGCAGTGTCCGGATTTCGTCGAGCAGCCCGCGCGCGAACTGCTCTTCGACGCGGCGCGTGACACGCTCGGAGATGGCGGCCGCCGGCAGACGGAGCGCAATGGCGAGCACGTCGACGTCCGGGATGGGCGACGCCGTGGCCGCGAAATGCGACGTGAGCGGCCGGCCCGTGAGGAAGAAGACTTCCAGCGCGCGCACCAGACGCTTCAGATCGCGCGGCTGAATGCGGCGGCCCGATTCCGGATCCTTGCGCGCCAGCATGCGATGCAGGAACCCCACCCCACGGCGCGCCGCGATCGACTCGAGGCGGCCGCGGAGGGCTTGATCGCGGCCGGGCCCGGGAAACAGGCCGCGCGTGAGCGCCCTGAAGTAAAAGCCGGTGCCGCCGGCGAGAATCGGCAGGTTCCCGCGCGCGTGGATGTCTCGAATCGCGGCTGCGGCATCGCGCGCGAACTGCGCAGCGGTGTACTCCTCCGTCGGATCCGCGATGTCGATCAGATGATGGGGAATCCCGCGGCGGTCGGCCGGCGCGATCTTGTCGGTCCCGATGTCGAACCCGCGGAACACGGCCGTCGAATCACAGTTGACAATCTCGCCGCGGTGCCGCTCGGCCAGGGAAAGCGCGAGCGCGGTCTTGCCCGTGGCGGTCGGCCCGAGGATCGCGACGAGCGATCGCCGCATTGTTCAGCGCACGCGAAGAAGCACGTAGGTGATGAACACGACCACCAGAATCAGGAGACCGAGCTGCTGCGCTCGGGTCACCGCGGGGGCACTTCGTTGTAGAAGAAGGTGACGGTGAAGAAGGCCTTTTCAGCCGGGTACTCAGGCGGCAGCGGCTGTGTGGGGTTGGAGCCCGCCAGGGCGCCGAACGCCGCGTTGTTGAACGCGTCCACCGGACACGGCCCCACCACGGTCAGGTCGGTGATCGATCCGTCCTTGTGGACATTGAACGTGATCACGACGTGGCCGCGCATCGACATCGCCGCGTAGGGGATGAACCAGTTGCGCTTCACCTGCGCGACGAACCGCCGGATCCAGGGACCGAACTCGACGCCTTTCGTGTCGAATTGAATCTCGGGACCGAACTGACCGCCGCCGCCGCCCTGGTTCTCGAAGGCCTCACCCTGCGTGTAGCGCTGCAGGTTGCGCAAGGCGTCGCCCAGCGACCCGCCGGTCGTCGGCGATCGGCCGCTGTTGCCGTTCTGAGGCGATGGCGGACGGGTCGACGGGAATTGCATGGCCGACTGAGATTCCGGCAGCTTGGTCGCATCCGGCTGCAGGGGCTGTATCGCCGGCTGTCCGGCTGCGGGATCCGGTTCAGGCCCACGGCCGCGCGCGGCTTCACGCCGCTGCGCCTCGACGTCCACGCGCTCGGGGCTGTTGCCGCGGTTGAACGGCAGAGGGTTGTCGGGCTTGGGTGCCCTCATGCGCGACTGCGCCGCGCGATCCAAGTCCGACGGCGCCGCTTGCTCGGGTGGTTTTCGGACTGGACGTTCGAGACGCGGCTGCACGAACACGAACGTCGTGTCTTCCTTGGGCTCCGGCCGCAACAGAAGCGCGCGCGCCCGGGCCGCGGCCGCGTCGTATGGAAACAGACGGGGAATGAGCAGAACGAAAATAATCGCCACCAGGTGGACGATGATTGAGATGAGCACGCCTTCGCGCCACGAGATGGCCCGCCCTACCGGCGTGATGTCGGGGTGGTAATCCTCGAAATCGAAATACATCAGGGACTTACAGTCAGTATAGCAGTCGGGGCGCGGGCCCAAAAGCTCGCTGATTCTTTACGCACGCGGGCCGCAGTTCGCTCCTAGCTCCGACGGGCCGTATACAGAATGACGCTGCCAAAGGTGAGAGGGACGGCAGAGATATCGCAGAAGCCCATGTGTCGCAGGATTTTCACAAACTCATCGGGCGTCGCAAATGTGTCGATCGACGCCGGCAGATAGCCGTACGCCGCGTCGTGTCGTGAAATGGCGCGGCCGATTCGCGGGAGTACGTGCCTCAGATACCAGAGATAGCACGCGCTCACACCGGGTGCGGTCGGCACGGCGAACTCCAGAATGGCGAGCCGGCCGCCGGGCTTGAGGACGCGGCACATCTCACGGCACGCCGCCGGCACATCCTCGACGTTGCGGATGCCGAATCCGATCGTGACGGCGTCCACCGCCGCATCGCGGAGAGGAATCCACGTGGCGTCTGCGCGCACGAGCGCGACACGTCTCCCGAGACCGGCTCCACGCAGCTTCCCGCGAGCCACGTTCAGCATCGCACCAGCGAAGTCGAGGCCGACGACGCGCGCCGCGCCGGGCCGCGCGGTGACGGCCTCCACGGCAAGGTCGCCCGTTCCGGTACAGAGATCGAGAACCTGTTCGGCGCCTGTGAGCGAGAGCGCACGAACGGCGCGCTTGCGCCACCGGCGATCGATTCCCGCGCTCAGCAGATGATTGAGGAGATCGTACCGGCCCGCGATCGCATCGAACATGCTCGCGATACGATCCGGTGCTTTCGAAACCAACTCGTCCACGACGGTCCAGCGTACCCCACGCACTCTCCTTGACAAACTAGGAGAGCACTCCTATATTGCCTAGACAGCCTAGGAGAGACCGCGACGATGGCCAAGACCGCCGATCTTCTTCCCGGGACGCTCGACCTGCTGATCCTCAAGGCGGTCTCCCTGAAGCCGCTGCACGGGTACGGCGTCCTGCTCAGGATTCAACAGATATCCGGCAACGCGCTGGAGATCCCGCAGGGCTCTCTCTATCCCGCGCTCTACCGGCTGGAACATCAGGGACTCATCACGGCGGAATGGGGGGAAAGCGATAACAAGCGGAAAGCCAAGTACTACACCGTGACGACGGCGGGCCGGCGGCGGCTGCGCGAAGAGACCGAAGGCTGGAGGCGTCTGGCAACCGCGATGGCCGCCGCGCTCGACGCGACTCCCGACGAGGTGTGACATGTTGACGCGCCTGCGATCGCTTGGGGCCACCCTCTTCCGCCGTGACCGCTTCGAAAGCGCCATGCGCGACGAGATGCAGTTCCACCTCGATGCCTATGCCGACGATCTCGTGGCGGCCGGCGTACCCCGTCAGGAAGCCGACCGCCGCGCGCGCGTCGAGTTCGGCGGTACGGAACGCGTCAAAGAGGAATGCCGGCAGGCGCGCGGGCTACGCATCGTGGACGAGCTGCGCCAGGACGTGCGCTACGGCTGGCGATCGATGTCGAAGGCGCCCGCCTTCACCACCGCTGCCGTCCTGTCGATCGCCCTGGGCATCGGCGCGAACACCGCGATCTTCACGCTGATGGACGCCGTGCTGCTTCGCTCGATGCCGATCAGGGATCCTGGCGAGCTGTACTTCATCGGCCACGATCCCGGGGCCAACGCGAGCATGAGCGCGAACTATCCGATGTTCGAGCGCTATCGCGACGCCGGGATCTTCGGCGGCGTCACCGTATATGACACGCGGGGCCAGGGTTTCAGGGTCGCAACGGAAGATGGCGCTGACACCGTCGATGGCCAGTTCGTGAGCGGTAACTACCACGCGGTGCTCGGGGTCCCGATCGTTCTCGGCCGCGGATTCACCTCGGAACAGGATCGCGCGGCGTCGCCGGATCTCGTCGCGGTGATCAGCGACCATTACTGGGCGCGCCGATTCGGCCGCAGCCCCGATGTGCTCGGCAAGACCGTGACGATTCGCGAGCGCAAGTTCACGATCGTCGGCGTCAGCGCAGCTGCGTTTTACAGCCTGGATCCTGGAGTGCGCGCCGACATCACGCTGCCGATCTCGGTTCGTGCGCTCGACGACAAAGAGTTCCTGGACAATCACACCGGGTTCATCAGCCTGCGCATCGTCGGCCGTTTACGAAAGGGCATGCGCGAGACGCAGGCGCTCGCCGCCACCGATACGGTCTTCCATCAGTACATGTCCGAGCCCGAGCAGCGGTGGGTGTACGAAGGCGCGTCGAAATCATTTCGAGCGGCGGCGCTGATTCCGGCGGCCAGAGGCACCGGCGACCTCCGCCGTCAGTACACAACCCCGCTCAACGTCCTGATGGGGATGGTGGCGCTGGTGCTGCTGATCGGCTGCGCCAACGTCGCGAATCTGCTGCTGGCCCGGGCGGCCGCGCGGAGCAAGGAAGTGGCCGTGCGACTCGGCGTGGGCGCGGGACGCGCCCGCCTCGTCCGACAGTTTCTCACCGAAAGCCTGCTCGTTGCGCTCGCGGGAGGCGCACTCGGACTAGTGCTGGCGTTCGCCAGCGCACGAGCGATCGTCTCGCTGTTCAACGTCGGCCCGATTTCAGTTCTGCTCGACGTCAACCCGAACGCGACCGTGCTGACCTTTACGACGCTGGTGTCGGTCGCGACCGGCATCGCCTTCGGACTCGTCCCCGCGCTCCGCGCGACGCGCATTGAACTGTCGCCCGCCTTGAAGGAGAACGGTGGAGCCGACGCACACGGCGGCCGATGGACGACCGGCAAGACGCTGGTCGCGGGTCAGCTCGCGATCTGCGTCGTCGTCATCGCGGTGGCGGGGCTGCTGGTCCGGACGCTGCAGAACCTCAAGACGCTCGACGCGGGTTTCCGGAAAGACCACGTGCTCCTGTACGACGTCGACACCACAGCGGTCGGCTTTTCCACCGAACGCCGGCCGGCATTCTGGGCGGAGCTCGTCGAGCGTGTTCGCGCGCGACCGGGCGTCGTGTCGGCGTCGCTCTCCAGGCGCACACCGATCGATTTCAGCATGGAGTTCCGCCGAATCGAGGTACCGGGATTTCAGTCGAAGGAGGGGATCACCGGCGTCTCGACCAACGTTGTCACGCCCGAGTACTTCGCGACATTCGGCATCGGCCTGCTCCGCGGCCGTGGGTTCACGGCGCAGGACCATGCCCAGGCGCCGAAAGTCGCGCTCGTCAGCGCCGCAATGGCTCGCTTCTTCTACGGAGATGACGATCCAATCGGCCGGTCGTTCATTCTCGGCGGAGGGAGGCTCCGCGACACCTGGACGATCGTCGGGGTCATCGAGGACGTGAGACAGGAGCGCCTGCGCACCAGCGAGCCGACCCGCATGGTCTACACACCCCTGGCTCAGGGGACGCGCGGACTCGATCCGCGGTCCGACACGCTGGCGCGCCTGACCGTGGAGATTCGCACCGCCGGCGACTCCGATCAATTGACCGCTCTCGCGACGTCGGCGCGAGGCGACGCACGCGCGCTGAACAAGGATGCGGTGGTCTCGTACGTCCGGACGATGAACGAGCAGATCGATGCGGCGCTGATCAAAGAAAACGTGCTCGCCACGCTGTCAACTGCGTTCGGGGCACTCGCGTTGATCCTGTCGGCGGTCGGGCTGTACGGTGTGATGGCCTACGGCGTGGCGCGTCGAACGCGCGAAATCGGCATCCGACTCGCGCTCGGGGCGGCGCGCTCGACTGTCTTGTGGCAGACGCTGCGCGACACATTCTCAGTCGCCGCCACAGGCATCATGACCGGCATTGGCGGTGCGCTCCTGCTCGCGGAGAGCGTGAAGGTGCTGCTGTTCGGCCTCGAGCCGCGCGATCCGCTGACGCTCGTCGGCAGCGCGTCGATCCTGCTCGTCACGACGCTGCTGGCTGGCTATCTGCCGGCCCGGAAAGCAGCGGCGGTCGATCCGATGCAGGCATTGCGGACAGAATGAACCACGGTTCATCACGAAGTCACGAAGAGGACGAAGATCGCGAAGATAGTCTTTTCAAGCGCAAGAAAGACTTCGTGTGCTTCATGTTTCTTCGTGTCTTCGTGATGAGCCGCCCGCGCTACGAGCGCACTTGCCCCGTCCACGCCGGATAGAGCTGGTGTTCGAATCCGAGCGCAGAGAGGATTTTCCCGGCCATGAAGTCGGCGAGATCGTCGAGCGTTGTGGGCAGCTGATAGAACGCCGGCATCGCCGGAAGGATCATCGCGCCCGCTTCGGCGCACAGCACCATGTTGCGCAGCTGCGGCAGGCTCATCGGCGTTTCACGCGGCACGATGACGAGGCGCCGCTGCTCCTTCAGCATCACGTCGGCCGCGCGCTCGATCAGGCTCCGCGAGAGGCCGTGAGCGACGGCCGCCAGCGTCTTCATCGAGCACGGCACGATCGCCATGCCGCGACAGCCGTGGCTGCCGCTCGCGAGCGTCGCGCCCTGGTCGCGATTGTTGTGAACCGTCAGCGATCCGGCGGCGACGCCAGCGCCGTAGCGCCCGGTCAGATACGGAATCAGGCGATCGACCGTCGCCGCCTCTCCCAATTCATCCCGCAGCAGGCGACGGCCGTAGTCGGAGACGATCAACTCGATGTGAACGCCGCGCTCGAGAAGGGCTGCGAGGGTCCGCGTGGCGTAAAGGGCGCCGCTGGCGCCTGTGATCCCGATCGCAATCGACGTGCGGCCCTCAGAGCTGCCAGGGGCCATACAGCGATACGACAATCACAATCAGGTACAGGATGCCCACATAGCCGTTGAGGTCGAACGCGCGCTTCACCTGCGAGAGGTCGTCGGCCCGGACGAGCGTCTGCTCGTACACGAGCATCGCCGCCACCGCCGCCACGCCGACAAAATAGACGACGCCGAGCGGGGCGACGAATCCAAGCGCGGCGAGGCAGACGATCGCAAGCCCGTGCATCGCCCGCGAGATCGCCAGCGACCCGGCGATGCCGAAGCGCACCGGAATCGACCGCAGCCCGTGCGCGCGATCAAAGTCCAGATCCTGACAGGCATACAGCACGTCGAAGCCGCCGACCCAGGCACCGATGGCGATCGCCAGCAGCCACGGCTCCCAGCCTCCCCGGCCGCCGACGGCCAGCCATCCACCGACCGGCGCGACCGCCATCGCGAGACCAAGAAACATCTGGGTCCACGTCGTGTGGCGCTTCGCCAGCGAATACCAGAAGACGATCGCCAGCGCCACAGGCGACAGGACGAAGCAGAGCACGCTCAGCTGCGCCGCGGCAACGATGAAGAGCGCTGACGCGGCCACGACGAACACGATCGCCTCGCGCGCGCTCATCGCGCCCCGCGGCAATTCGCGATTGGCCGTGCGTGGGTTGAGGGCGTCGATCCGCGCGTCAGC